>JAABUU010000332.1_pt1 | contig 113429 bp, 98 predicted proteins | sample 5559301 | NCBI WGS metagenome assembly JAABUU01 (sample SAMN10711884, study PRJNA513360) | rock metagenome | isolation source: Antarctica rocks | place: Antarctica: Victoria Land, Richard Nunatak white | reverse complement strand
TTCCGATGCAATTGTCAAACAGCGCGGCACCCGAAAGCGCCTAAAACGACGACCCTACATCCATAGAGTACTAAAGACAGCTATCGAACCCGGCAAACCCTGCCAGGCCCAAAACCTAAGCGAAACTCAGGAAATCACCGCAACGCCATACCAAAACAGCGCCGCCCGTCGATGAACACGATATAGATCCCACATCCCCAACACGTCAATCCCGGAAGTTCACAAAACGGTCAGAAAAACCCGCCCGCATCCGGAGCGGTGCCCACCGGCCCCGTGCGGGCGGCCCCCGGCCGGCCGCCCAACGAGCACCCGCCGATGCGGCAGCCCGGCAGGACGCGGACCGAGAGACGTCAGCCGCCGATGCGGCCGAAGTCGGCGACCCCGAGCGTGGTCCGACGGAGGGCCGCCAGCAGCCGCAGCCGGTTGAGGCGGAGCGCGGGATCGTCGGCATTGACGGTGACGCGCTCGAAGAACGCGTCGACCGGCCCGCGCAGCGCCGCCAAGGCCCGCATGGCGCTTTCGAAATCCTCGGCGTCGACGCCGGCTGCCACGCGGGCCTGGACACGTGTTAGGGCCTCGGCCAAGGCCAGTTCCTCGATCTGGATCAGCAGAGCCGGATCATGGAAGCTCTCGAAGGTCCCTGCCCCGTCCTGCTTCTCCTCGGCCTTGAGGATGTTGGCGGCGCGGCGATAGCCGGCCAGCAGATTGCGCCCGTCCTCCGTGTCGAGGAAGCGCCCCAGCGCCTCGACCCGACGGACGATCAGAACGAGGTCGTCCTGACGCGGCAGAGCGAAAACGGCGTCGATCAGATCGTGGCGCGCGCCCTTCTCGCGTAGGTAGACCTTCAGGCGATCGGCGAGAAAGAGCAGTAAAGATGATGTGTTTTCAATTCCTGCTTGCTCGGGTGTCTGGAGCACATCTTGAAACAGTTCTTTTTCCTCTCTAGCCTGCCCAGAAAGCGCGTCTAGCTCTCGCTGGCGCAGGGTCGCAACGCGGTCGCTAGATGGCCGTCGGAGACTGTCGGTCAAGCCTATCCGTACCGCGTTTGTGAGAAGGATGCTCACGACGCCCAGCCCAGCCCGCCTGAGCGCGAAAGGATCCTTGGAGCCCGTGGGCGTCTGGCCGATGGCCCAGAAGCCGACCAGCGTGTCGAGCTTGTCGGCCAGCGCCACGGCGATTGACACGGGGTCGGTCGGCACGCGGTCCGATGGTCCCTGCGGCTTGTAATGATCCTCGATCGCTTGAGCCACGGCCGGGCTCTCGCCCTGCGCCGTCGCGTAGTAGCGCCCCATCAGACCCTGCACTTCCGGGAACTCGCCCACCATCTCGGACACGAGATCGGCCTTGCAGAGGGCCGCGGCCCTCTCGGCCTCGGCGGCGTCGGCCCCGACCAGCGGTGCCAGCTGCCGCGCCAACGCCGCGATGCGCTTCACGCGCACGCCTTGGGTGCCGAGCTTCTCGTGGAACACGATGCTGTCGAGCTTCGGTACGCGGTCCTCGAGCCTCACGGCGAGGTCCTGCTCCCAGAAAAAGCGCGCGTCGCTGAGCCTCGCCCGCACGACCCGCTCGTTGCCCGCCACGATGGCCGCCCCGCCGTCGCTCGCCACGATGTTGGACACGAGGATGAAGTTGGGCGCCAGCGCTCCGTCGGCGCCACGCGTGACGAAGCATTTCTGGTTCGTCCGGATGGTGGCCCGGATCACCTCGGCCGGGATCGCCAGGAAGGCGGGATCGAAGCGGCCCATCATGACGACCGGCCATTCCACGAGCCCCGCCACCTCGGCCAGCAGGGCCTCGTCCTCGACGACCTCGAGCCCCTGTGCGAAGGCGAGGTCGCGGGCGTCGTGGCGGATGATGTCGGCGCGGCGCCCGGCGTCGAGCACCACATGGGCGCGCTCCAGCGCCGGCACGTAATCGTCGAAGCGCTTTACCCGGAAAGGCGCGGGCGCCATGAAACGGTGGCCGCGCGTGACATCGCCCGACGCAATTCCGTCGACCGCGAAAGCCACTACCTCGGGCTCCTCGGTTTCGGCCCCGAAGGTGCACAGGATCGATTGCAGCGGGCGAATCCAGCGCAAGGCCTCGGGCCTCGACGATCCCCTGCCCCACCGCATGCTCTTCGGCCACGGGAACGCCCGGATCAGCCCCGGCAGCAGCGCCGCGATCACCTCCTCGGTGCCCTGCCCGGCCCTCTCGATCACGGCCGCGTAGAAACTGCCCTTCTTGGGATCCTCGACGATCCTGGCGTCGTCGAGGGAGCCGAGGCCGGCGCTCTTCAGAAAGCCCTTGATGGCGCCCTCGGGCGCGCCGACGCGCGGCCCGCGGCGCTCCTCGCGCGTGTCGGGCTGGCGCGCCGGCAGGCCCGCGACCTGAAGAGCGAGGCGGCGCGGCGTGACGAAGGCTTGCGCGCCTTCGTAGAGCAGGCCCGCGGCCACCAGCGCGTCGGTGACGAGGCGCTTCAGATCGGCCGCGGCTCCGGCCTGCATGCGGGCGGGGATCTCTTCGGAGAACAGTTCGAGCAGGAGGTCTGGCATGGAGCCTTCGTGGAAGCGGACGGTGTTCAGATACGCCGGATGGGGCCGGGATAGCGCAGGATGGTGGGGTCGGCGGTGAGAAGAGTGATCCCCTCGACAACAGCCTGCGCGATCAGCAAGCGATCAAAAGGATCGTTGTGGATCGACGGCAGGCTCGCCACCGCCACGGCATGAGACGATGTCAGGGGCAGGTCCTCGTAGCCGACGTCCAGCAGTTCCCGGCGCAGCAGATTCGGATCGGTCCGGAAGCCGGGCCGGTCGAGACCGCGCTTGACCGCGATCTCACAAATGCTGACGGCACTGAACACTAGGCGGTTGAATGGATCCTCGATGATGGATCGGGCGCGGGCCGACAAGCGATCAGGCCGCCCAGCGGCCCAGAGAATGACGTGAGTGTCGAGCAGGAGCCTCAATCGGTCACATCGCCGTAGAACATCCGTTCGATCTCATCCCGCCCCATGTCGTCGAAATCATCAGGGACGTCGATCATGCCCGTCAGGAAGCCAAGCCGAGAGCGCACGACGGGTTCGGCTTCGATGTAGGGGACGACCTTGACCATCGGCTTGCCGGCCTTCGCAATGACGAAGGGCTCGCCCGCGGCGGCCTTTTCGACGAGCCGGGACAGGTGGGTCTTGGCTTCGTGGATGTTGAACGTGTCCATGTCCCCACCTCAGGAACTTAGTTCGGTAAACTTAGTCCGACTCCGACCGGCTCGCAAGTGATGCCGGGCCTCCCAAAGGGCGATCCGGTGATGCTGGGCACCGCGTCGCCCCCTGCGCCACGCTGACCTGCGGCCCCCTTCCCCGCTGTGCGAAGGAGGAGCCGCTACGCCGGGTGCGGCACGGTCCGCTTCACCCGTCGCCCTGCCATCCGCCCCCCTCGGTCTGCAGCCAGGCAGCGCCGCAGGCCTTGGCGAGCTCCCGCACCCGCAGGATGTAGCTCTGCCGCTCGGTCACGGAGATCACGCCGCGGGCATCGAGCAGGTTGAAGATGTGCGACGCCTTGATGGTCTGGTCATAGGCCGGCAAGGCCAGGCCGTGACGGCCGCCCTCCGTGTCGGGCGCCCCCTTCTCGAGAAGCGACCGCGCCTCGCCTTCCGCGTCCTTGAAATGCTGGAACAGCAGTGCCGTGTCAGCGAACTCGAAGTTGAAGCGGGAATATTCCTCTTCGGCCTGGTGGAAGACATCCCCGTAGGAGATGCGGGCCTCGCCGTCGAGGCCGTTGAAGCTGAGGTCGTAGACGTTCTCGACGCCCTGCACATACATGGCGAGCCGCTCGAGCCCGTAGGTCAGCTCGCCCGAGACCGGGGAACATTCGACCCCCGCGACCTGCTGGAAATAGGTGAACTGGCTAACTTCCATGCCATCGCACCAGCATTCCCACCCCAGGCCCCAGGCCCCCAGGGTCGGGCTTTCCCAGTCGTCCTCGACGAAGCGGATGTCGTGCAGCGCCATATCGATCCCGATCGCGGCGAGCGAGCCGAGGTAGAGGTCCTGGAGGTCGGGCGGCGAGGGCTTCAGGATGGCCTGAAACTGGTAGTAGTGCTGAAGCCGGTTCGGATTCTCGCCGTAGCGGCCGTCCTTGGGCCTGCGCGACGGCTGCACGTAGGCGGCACGCCAGGATTTCGGACCGAGCGACCGCAGCGTCGTGGCGGGATGGAAGGTCCCGGCCCCTACCTCCATGTCGTAGGGCTGCAGGATCACGCATCCTTGGGCCGCCCAGAACCGCTGCAGCCGCAGGATCAGGCCCTGGAAGCTGCGTCGGAAATCGAGCGATGCCTCGGCCAGGGCAGCGGCGACCGCCGGGTCGGCGGCGAGCGGGGTAGAGCCGTGAGTCACCGGTTGGGCCATCCGAACGAAGAAGTCGGCGTCGGCTCTATCACGCGTCGCCGCCCAACCGCCAGCCACCGTTGCGAACCGAGACGACACGAGGGCGCGCGCGGCGGCGCGGTCTCAGGTAGGATCGGCCGCGCGCCCTCTGTCGGAAGCTACCGCCCATGCGTCCTGCATCGAAGGTCTCGATCGGTCTTTCAGCCATCGTCGTCATGGCTGGGGCGGCGATGGTTCACCCCGCCGCAGCCGCCCCGACCGCGGCCGGTTCTACCGCGACTGCCGCGGTCGGCGAACCCTCCGCCGCGGCGTCCGACAAGGTCCGCCTGCTGCTCGATCTCGTCGGAGACCCCGACGTGCGCGGCTACCTCGAACAGCGGAACCGGGGTGCCGCCGCGACGGTACAGGCCGGCCCGCATGCGATGCCGCCCAGCATGGCGGGTGGCCTCGGCTCCGACCTCCAGCGCCTGCGCAACCGAATCATGGATCTGGCCGACGCCGTGACGCGCCTGCCTGGACAGTTCACGCAAGCGCGCTCCATGCTGAACGACATGCTGGGGCGCGGCGACGCGCTGAACCTCGCGCTCTTCGCGCCGCTCTTCCTGGCCCTCGGGTTCGGCAGCGAATGGTTGTTCCGGGCCAACACGCGGCGCTTCGGGCGCTGGCTCTCGGCGCTGCCGCTTGAGACGGTGCGCGAGCGAGTCTCGGCCGTTTTCGCTCGCCTGGGCTACGGGATCGGCATCATCGCGTCCTTCGCGCTCGGCAGCGTCGGCGCCATGCTGCCGTTCGAATGGACGATCCGGTTCAAGCAGGTGCTGCTGAGCCTGTTGCTGGCTTCGGTCACGGCGCGGCTGTCCGCCGTGGTCGGGCGCTTTCTCCTGGCCCCGGGGGCGCCGCGCTTCCGCGTCGTTCCGCTCGGGACTCCGGCGGCGCGCTTCCTGTTCCGGCGCCTCGTCGCGGCCAGCCTGCTGCTCGGGATCGGTTCGCAGACCGGCACCCTGCTGACCGCCTTCGGCTTCGACGCGATCTCGCAGGATCTCTGCGTCTACGCCCTCGGCCTCGTCATGCTCGGGCTGGCGTTGGAGACGGTCTGGCGATTTCGACTCGCGGGTCCGTTCGACGCGACGATGGTCCCGGGGACCGAAAGGATCGTCACGAGCCCGACACCGCATGTCGAATGGCGCCACCTGAGGGCCAACTGGGCTCGTCTGGGCCTGTCGGTCGTGCTCGTGCTTCTGTGGTGCTTCGCAGTGGCCGATGCCGTCACGGCGTTCTGGGCGCTGCTGTTCCTGGTGGGCGGCCCCATCGCGGTGTCCGTGACTCAGCGTTCGGTCCATCACGTGCTGCGGCCGGCGCAGCCCACGGCGGGTCTTGAGGCCAACCGACTCGAGGTCATCCTCACGGAGCGTGGCATCCGCACCTTGATGATCGCGGGCGGCGCGCTTCTGCTGGCCCACCTCACCGGGGTCGACGCCGCCTATCTCACCATGCAGGACACGATGTCGACCCGCGCCGCGCGCGCCGTCATGGGGGTCGTCGTCGTGGTGCTGGTCGCGGACTTCCTGTGGCACGTCATCGTGGCGCTGATCGACCGCCGGCTGGCCGGGACCTTCGGGGCGGGCGATCCCGCCGATCCCAGCGGCCACCAGGCCCGGCTGCAGACCTTACTGCCCATCCTGAAGAACCTGTCGCTGGCCGTGCTGGCGGTCGTGGCCGCCATGATGGTCCTGGCGGCCCTCGGCGTCGAGATCGGGCCGCTGATCGCCAGCGCCGGCGTTGTCGGCGTGGCGATCGGCTTCGGAGCCCAGACGTTGGTCAAGGACATCATCTCGGGCATCTTCTACCTCGTCGACGACGCCTTCCGGGTCGGCGAGTACATCCAGAGCGGGACCTACAAGGGAACGGTCGAGAGCTTCAGCTTGCGTTCCGTCAAGCTGCGCCATCAGCGCGGCGCGCTCTACACCGTGCCGTTCGGCATTCTGGGTGCCGTTCAGAACCAGAGCCGCGACTGGGTCGTGGATAAGATCACGATCAACGTCCCTTACGACACCGACCTCGAGCGAGTCCGAAAGATCATCAAGCGCATCGGCGAGACCCTGGCCGAGGATGAGGAGTTCGGTCCCGAGATCCTCAAGCCACTGAAGCTCCAGGGCGTGGCGCAATTCGGCGATTACGCGATCCAGCTGCAGACCAAGATGATGACGAAGCCGGGTGACGCGCAATTTGTGGCACGTCGCCGCGCCCTCATGCTGATCAAGGGCGAGTTCCAGGCGAACGGCATCGGTTTTGCCTTGCCGATGGTCCAGGTTTCGGGCGATGGCTCGGACGGTGCCGCGGCCCAGCGCGCCTTGTCGGTCGTCAAGGCCGCCAAAATCAGTGCGGCGGAATGACGATGGACCTTGGCGGCGGGGCGTGGCACCCCGAGATCACCGGAGTCCGGCTTCGGCTCTCACGCGGCAAGCCGAGGCGGTGCGGATGATCTTTGACCTCCTGAAGACCAGGCGCTTCGCTCCCCTGTTCTGGAGCCAGATGTTTTCGTCCTTCAACGACAATCTGGTCCGCAACATGCTGGCCATGATGATCCTGTTCAGGGTCGGCGCGGAGCAGGCCGGCCCCCTCGTGACCCTGGCGCTCGGGGTGTTCATCCTGCCTTCGATCGTGCTGTCGGGGCTCGGCGGCCAGATCGCCGACAGCCACGACAAGGCCCGGGTCGCCCGCTGGCTCAAAATCGCCGAACTCGGGGTTCAGGTGCTGGCCGCGGTGGGGTTCTGGTTCACCTCGATCGTGACGCTCTACGTCGTGCTGTTCCTGCTCGGCGTCATCGCGACGCTCTACACGCCCGTCAAGTACGGCATCATGCCGGACCACCTCCGACGCGACGAACTCACGGCCGGTAATGCGCTCGTCGAGGGTGCCGGCTTCGTGGCCATCCTGCTCGGCCTCGTGGCGGGCGGCCTGACGGGTCTCGAGGGCATATCGAAACCCGCCGTAGTGGCGGAACTGGTCTGCGTGGCCCTGGCCTGCGTGGTCTCGACCTGGTTCATCCCGTCGACAGAACCGGCGGCGCCGAACCTGCGCCTCGGCCGCAACCTCTTCGGCTCGACCTTCTCGCTCATCACCGACATCCGCCGCGATCGGCGGCTTTGGGTCGGCAGCGTCGGTTCGAGCTGGTTCTGGCTCAGCGGCTCGGTCACGCTGGCACTTGTGCCCGTCATCGTGAAACAGCGCATCGGCGGCGGCGTCGAGGTCGAGACCGCCATCAGCCTGTTCTTCGCCCTCGGCGTGGGCATCGGCTCGCTGCTGGCCGGTTTTCTGTCTCGGGGGCGAATCAGCCTGAAGCACGTTCCGTGGTCGGTGGCGTTCATGGGCCTCTTCCTGATCGATGCCGGCATCGCCACGGCCCATCTCGGCGACGCCCAGGAGCAGCTATCGCTTGGGGCTTTCTTGCACAGCACCACGGGAATTCGCGTGGCGTTCGACCTCACCGGGCTCGCCTGTGCGGGCGGCCTCTTCTCGGTGCCGGTGTTCGCGGCCGTGCAATCCTGGGCCTCGGCCGACCACCGGGCCCGCGTGGTGGCGGGTGTCGGCGTGCTCAACGCGCTCTACATCGTGGTGGGCTCCGCCGTGACGGCGTTGCTGCAGATGCCGTGGATCGGCGTGCCCAACCCCGTCCTGCTGCTGGCGCTCGGGGCCGCCAATCTCGGCGCGGCGATGTATTTCCACAAGCGTCTGCCGGATCCGGATGCCGCGGCCGCCGGCTACGTCCCGGACGAGGCCGCCGCCCGGCCGGGCGAGTGATCCAAAGAACCACCAGCGACCAGAACGGAACATGTCGATGCGCAGCGATCAGGGCCAGCCGGTCCGCCTTTCCGACTATCGTCGGCCCGATTACCTCGTCGACACGGTGGAACTCGACATCCTGCTCCACGCGACGGCGACGCGCATCAGGTCGAAGCTGAAGCTGCGCCCGAACCCCGAGGGCAGGCCGGGCGTGCCGCTGCACCTCGACGGGGACGACCTCGTCGCCACCGCAGTGGCGATCGACGGCACCGAACTCGACCTCGCGGCGGGCTTCGCCACGGCCGAGCGGCTGACCATCGAGGCCCCGCCGCAGCGCCCCTTCACCCTCGAGATCGAGACGGTGCTCGACCCTTCGGCCAATACGCGGCTGATGGGCCTCTACCGCTCGGGTTCCGCCTATTGCACCCAGTGCGAGGCGGAAGGTTTCCGCCGCATCACCTACTACCTCGATCGGCCCGATGTCCTGGCGGTGTTCACCACCCGCATCGAGGGATCGCGCGACGAGGCACCCGTGCTGCTCGGCAACGGCAACCCGGTCGAGAGCGGCGAAGTCCGGGGCACGGACCGGCATTATGCGGTCTGGCACGACCCCCATCCCAAGCCCGCCTATCTGTTTGCCCTGGTGGGCGGCGTGCTCGAGGCGTTGCGCGACGAGTTCGTCACCAGCGAGGGGCGGCGCGTCGCCCTCGCGATCTTCGTAGAGGCCGGAAAGGTCGGCCAAGCCGCCTATGCGATGGACGCACTGAAGCGGTCGATGCGCTGGGACGAAGAGGCGTTCGGCCGGGCCTACGATCTCGACGTGTTCAACATCGTCGCCGTATCCGATTTCAACATGGGCGCCATGGAGAACAAGGGGCTCAACGTCTTCAATGACAAATACGTGCTGGCGTCGCCCGAAACCGCGACCGACGCGGACTATGCCGGCATCGAGACCGTGATCGCGCACGAGTACTTCCACAACTGGACCGGGAACCGCATCACGTGCCGAGACTGGTTCCAGTTGAGCCTCAAGGAAGGCCTGACCGTGTTTCGCGACCAGGAATTTACCGCCGACCAGCGTTCCCGCGCCGTGAAGCGCATCGCCGACGTCCGGGCCCTGCGGGTCCGTCAGTTCGCCGAGGACGGCGGCCCGCTGGCGCATAGCGTGCGACCCGAAAGCTACCGGGAGATCAACAACTTCTACACCGCCACGATCTACGAGAAGGGCGCGGAGATCATCCGCATGTACCGGACGCTTGTCGGTGGCGAAGCTTTCGCCCGCGGCATGACGCTCTATTTCGAGCGTTTCGACGGCACGGCCGCGACCGTCGAGGATTTCCTGGGCTGCTTCGCCAAGGTCTCGGGACGCGACCTGACACAGTTCTTCCGCTGGTATACCCAGGCCGGCACGCCGCGCGTCGAGCTATCCACCCGCTACGAGGCCGGATCACGCCGCTTGACGCTCGACCTGAAGCAATCGACGCTGCCGACCCAGGGCCAGCCGGACAAGAAGCCTTTCGTGGTGCCGCTCGGTTTCGGGCTCGTAACGCCGGACGGGACGCGCCAGGCGATAAGGACAACGGAGCGGGAAGGCCTGTCGGCCAGCGAACTGCAGCACGGCGTGATCGAGCTCGCGACCGAGGCGCGCAGCATCGTGTTCGAGGACGTCCCCCCGGGAACCGTGCCCTCGTTGCTGCGCGGCTTCTCGGCACCGGTGCGGCTCGTCACCGACGCGTCCGATGCCGACCTCGTGACGCTGATGACCCACGACAGCGATCCCTTCAACCGGTGGGAGGCGGCGCAGACCGTACTGAGCCGTCTTGTGCTCGGCCTGCTGCGTCGGACCGGCGCGGACCCGACCGTCCTCAAGGGGGCGCTCGCGGCGGTGATCCGAACCGGTGCCGAGGACCCTGCCTTCGCGGCCCAGGCGCTGGCGCTGCCGGGCATCGGCGAACTCGCGCGCGAGATCGGGGCGGATGTCGATCCCGCGGCGGTTCATGCCGCGCGTGAGCAGGTTAGGTCCGCCATCGGGGTCATGCTGGGTCCGGAGCTTCGGGCCGTATACGAGGAGGCGCACGACGCCGGTCCCTATGTGCCGGACGCGCGCGGGGCCGGACGCCGCGCCTTCCGCAACACCGCAATGGCGTTGCTGGCGGCCGCGGACCCGGAGCGGGGTGCCGCCCTGGCGGGCGCGCAATTCGCGGGTGCCGGCAACATGACGGATAGGTTCGCGGCCCTCGCGGTGTTGAGCCTGATCCCGGGCGGCGCGCGCGAACGCGCCCTCGACAGCTTCTACGAGAGCTTCGAGGGAGAGGCCCTGGTGATCGACAAGTGGTTTGCACTGCAAGCTGCGATCCCCGGTCACGGGACGGTCGAGCGTGTGACGCGTCTCATGAGCCATCCCGCCTTCTCCATGTCGGTGCCGAACAGGGTTTATGCGCTGATCGGCGCCTTCGCGGCCAACCCGACCGAGTTCAATCGGCCCGATGGGGCGGGCTACGGGCTCGTGGCCGACGTGGTTCTGGCCATCGACGGCACGAACCCGCAGGTGGCCGCCAGAGTGCTCAACGCCTTCCGTTCATGGCGCCTGATGGAGCCCGGCCGCCGGGCCCAGGCCGAAGCGGCGCTGAAGCGCATCGCTGAACGACCCACGCTGTCCCCGGACGTCAAGGACATTGCGACGCGATCGCTTGGTTGATCGGCCATAGCTCGTCGGGGCGCGACCGCGGCGGCGTCAAGGCAGAAATCAAGCGATCTTTTTCATTCGTTCACGAATGGTTTGCTGGACAAATCAGGCCGTCCCGAATCACACTACGGCGAGTCGGGGCGATGCGGCACATTCCCCGATTCGAAGACAGTTCGAGGGGGCAACCGATGGCGCGTGAAAACGCGGCCAACGTATCCGCTTACGCGGGAACGTTGCAGGGACTGGCGCGTGCTCTGACGGAGCCGGGTCATCTGCGCATGGCCGAATACGAGCCGTGGCTCCGCCGCCTCGTTCCGATCCTGGTGGGGATCTTCATGGCGGTTCTGGCGATCGGGGCGGCGGTCCAGTGCCGCGATGCGCGCCAGAGGGCCGTCACGGATGCGACCGGCGACATGGAGATCGTCGCAGCGCTCGCGGCCGACCAGCTCAATACAGCGCTGGCGCACCAGCCGAACACCAGGATCGCCGACGCGATCGAGCGCGTGTTGCCTGGACGCACCTTGGCGTCGGGCCGCCAGGTGCTCGTCTCGGACCCCCAGGGCAATATCGTTGCTGCTCTTCCCGCGCTGTCGAACCAGCGCCAGCTATTGGCCGACCTTCTGGGGCCCGCCCAGCCCTTGACGGTCTTTGCCGACAAGGCTGGCGTGCTGCGGATCGACCTCGCCGATGGGACCGACGTTCTGGCCGCGGTGCGGCAGCTCAACCCGCCCTACGGCCAGCTCGCCATCATCCATCCTGTGACGGACCTGCTCGCCGACTGGAGATCCGCCTCGTTCCGGTCGGGTTTCCTGCTCTTGTCCACGGCCTTCGTCCTGAGCGTGATCGCGTTCGCTTATTTCTGGCAGACCAACCGCTCGGTGGAGGTCGAGGCGATCCATGCCCGCGTCCACGGCCGCATCGACACGGCGCTCAACCGCGGTCGCTGCGGACTCTGGGATTGGGATCTGGCCCGGGGCCGGATCTATTGGTCGGCTTCCATGTACGCCATGCTGGGCATGCAGGCCCGGTCCGAGTTCATGTCGTTCGGTGAGGTCAACGCTCTCGTCCACCCGCGTGACGGCGATCTTTCGAAGCTGGCCGAGGTGGTAGCCTCTTCCAAGACCAGCACGATCGACCACGTGTTCCGGTTGCGGAACACGCGCGACGAGTGGGTGTGGATGCGGGCGCGGGCCGAACTGGTGCGCGAAGGTGCGGGATCGGAGCTGCATCTCGTCGGCATCGCGGTCGACATCTCGGACGAGAAAAAGCTGGCAGAGCGTAACGCGACGGCCGATGTCCGCCTCCGCGATGCGATCGAGGCGGTGTCGGAAGCCTTCGTGCTCTGGGACGCCGACAACCGGCTCGTCACGTGCAACTCGAAGTTCCTGGCGCTGCATGAGCTGGCACCGGACAACGTCCGGGTCGGCGTCTCCTATGCGCAGCTGATCGCCAACGCGACCCCGCCGTTGATCCAGACCCAGATCTCGCTCGGCGAAAGCCCGAAGGGCGGCGCGCGGTCCTACGAGGCACAGCTCGGGGACGGCCGATGGCTCCAGATCAACGAGCGCCGCACGAAGGACGGCGGCTATGTGTCGGTGGGCACCGACATCACGGCGCTGAAGCGGCACGAGGAGCAGTTGATGGACTCCGAACGCCGCCTCATGGCGACGATCGCGGATCTTCGCCGGTCGCGCCAGGCGCTCGAAACCCAAGCCCAACAGCTTGCGGAGCTGGCGGAGCGCCACGCCGACAAGCAGGCCGAAGCGGAGTCGGCCAATCGCGCCAAATCCGAGTTCCTGGCCAACATGAGCCACGAGTTGCGCACGCCTCTCAACGCCATCATCGGCTTCTCGGAGCTCATGGGCGCCGAGACCTTCGGCCCGCTCGGCTCGGCCAAATACGTGGATTATGCAGGCGACATCGCGACCAGCGGCCGCTACCTGCTGGCCGTCATCTCCGACGTGCTGGAAATGGCGAGGCTGGAATCCGGACGCGTCCGGATCGATCCCCAGCGTCTCGACATCGCCGAAACGTTGCGGTCGGCGTTCGACAGCGCCCAGGATGCCGCGGCCGAGAAGCACATCGCCCTGGTGGCCGACATCGACCCCCGGACGGAACTGCAGGCGGACCGGACCGCTATCGATAAGATCCTGTCGTCGCTGCTCAACAATGCCGTCAAGTTCACGTGGGACAACGGCGAGGTGGGGGTCCGGATCAGGCCCGCCAAGGGCGGCACCAACATCTTCGTCGAGGACACGGGGGTCGGCATCGCGCCTGCCGCCCTGGCCTCCATCGGCCGGCCTTTTTCGCAGGCCGGAGCCGGTATGAGCAATGGCATGAAGGGGTCGGGCCTAGGGCTCGCCATCGCGCGGTCGCTGGTCGAAATGCACGGAGGCGCGCTCCGCATCCGGTCCGTGGTGGGTCGAGGCACCATCGTGATGGTCCACCTTCCAGGCGCGCCGCGGCCGCAGAACGCACCCTTGCCGCGATTGGCCTATACGCGCCCGCTGGCCGTCCCGTCACCCGCCGCCACTCCGGCCCTGCGCCCCGCTCGCGCACCGAGGGAGTCGGTCGCCTGAAGTGCGGATCCATCCCGATTGGAAGGCGACAGCCGCACCGATCTCGGTGATCCGCATCACGGCGCCCCGCTGTGGGTCAGCAAGCCAGCCGACCGGCGGGGGCGGGCCCCTGTCGGCAGAGTTTGCGCCTCCCCGGCTCGCGCGGAAGCAGCCGGCAGCGTCATGACGATTCGCAACCCGGGTGAATTGTCCTCGAGGCGCAGGTCACCACCGTGCAGGCGGGCGATGGCGGCGGCGAGCGAGAGGCCGAGGCCGGAGCCGGGCCGAGAGCGCGACCCCTCGAGCCGCACGAAGCGCTCCAGCACCCGGCCGCGGTCCCTTTCGAGAATGCCCTGACCTCGGTCGGCCACCGCGATCTCGACGCGTCCGCTCGATCTGCGGGCCGAGACCGTGACCGCGGCATCGAGGCCCTTCGAGGAACCCGGGCCGGCACCATCAGGCTCACTGCCCGCAGGTGGCAGCCCGTACTTCAGCGCGTTGTCGATCAGGTTCGCCATGGCTTGGCCCAGCAGTTCGCGGTTGGCCTTCACGGCCGGGCTCGGCTCGATCTCGACCCGGAGGGCCGCACCCTTTTCCTCGGCGAGGGGCTCATAGAGTTCAGCGACATCGGCCAGAATGGCGCCGGCGTCGGCTTCGACCATCCCCTCCCGACCGGTGCCGGCATCGGCCCGCGCGATCAGCAGGAGGGCGTTGAAGACCGCGATGAGCCCGTCGGCCTCGCCGATGACCTTCTCCAGCGCGAGCCGCCGCTGCCCTTCGTTATCCGAACGCAACGCCGCCTCGGCTCCATTGCGCAGCCGGGTCAGCGGCGTGCGAAGGTCGTGGGCGATATTGTCCGACACCTCGCGCAGGCCCGCCATGAGATCTCCGATGCGGGCGATCATGGCGTTGAGGTTCTCGGCCAGCCGGTCCAGTTCGTCGCCTGTCCCGGCCAGCGGCAAGCGGCCCGAGAGGTCTCCCGCCATGATGGTTTTGGCGCTCGCGTTCATGGCGTCGACCCGGCGGAGGATCTTCAACGACACCGCCAACCCGCCGATGAGCCCTACGAGCGAAAGCCAGAACAGTGAGGTGAACAGCGCGTGGATCATCACGCGGCGGAGGTTCTCGCGTTCCTCGAGGTCGCGCCCGACCAGAAGGCGAAAGCCGCTCGGCAGCAGAAAGACGCGAGCCAGAGCCATGTGGCTCGGACGCGCATCGTTCTGCCGCTCGTAGGGAGTCTCGACAAGGCCCGGATGATCGATCACGCCGGGCGGCAGGGTCTGAACGTTGCCGGCGAGCCCCTCGCCGGCGAAATTGGTCACCAGGTAGAGCGACGAGTTGGGCTGCTGGGTCCTGCGTTCGACCGTGGCGACGAGTTGCTGGATGCCGCCGGTCTCGTACTGCTCGGCCAGGCCGTTGATCTCCGCCTCCACGGTCTGTCCGATCTGCGAGTCGAGCAATTGGTTGACGTTCCAATCGATCCCGCCCAGCACCACCCCGGCCCCGATCGCGAAAATGACCAGATAGGCCAGAGACAGCTTGAAGACCGTGGTTCGAAACAGCTTACCGATGATGGTCACGGATCATGTATCCGGCGCCCCGAACGGTATGGAGCAGAGGTGCATCGGCGCCCTTGTCGATCTTCGACCGCAAGCGCGAGATATGCACATCGATGACGTTCGTCTGAGGATCGAAGTGGTAGTCCCAGACGTGTTCGAGCAGCATCGTGCGGGTTACGACCTGACCGGCGTTCTTCATCAGGAACTCGAGGAGCTTGAACTCGCGCGGCTGGACCGGGATGTCCTTGCCGGAACGGGACACCTTGTGGGCGAGGCGGTCGAGTTCGAGCGGCCCGACCCTGTAGACCGTGGGGTCCCCACTGTCGATCGGCTTGCGGCGCGCCAGGATCTCCACCCGGGCGAGCAGTTCGGAAAACGCATAGGGCTTGGGCAGGTAATCGTCGCCGCCGGCTCTGAGCCCCTTCACCCGATCGTCGACCTGGCCGAGGGCCGATAGGATCAGCACGGGCGTGTCTACCTTCTGGGCCCGCAAGCCGCCGATCAGCGAAAGGCCGTCGAGCTTCGGCAACATGCGGTCGACGACCAGCACCTCGTAATGCCCGTCCTGGGCCAGGGCATAACCCTGCAGCCCGTCGACCGCGATATCGGCCGCATGGCCCGCTTCCCCGAACGCTTTCACGAGGTAGCTCGCCGCCTCGGGATCATCCTCGATGACCAGGATGTGCATGCGGACACTTTCGATGGAGATGCCAACAAGAAAGCGGCAGGTCGGGCCTTTCAACCCGGCCCGCCGCTCTTGGCCAGATCTGCAAGGATCTGCTGGGACCAGCGTCAGCCCGGATGTCGTGCTCAGCCGGCGTTCGGGGTCGCCAAAGCCACATAACGCACGTTGTCGCCGGACTTGACCCGCAGCAGAACCGCCTTGCGGCCGTCCTTCTTGGCGTCCGCCATAGCGGACGAGACGTCCGACGGCTTGGACACCGCCCTGCCGGCCGCCTCCAGGATCACGTCGCCGGTCTGCAGGCCCTTCTGGGCCGCAACGCCTTCGGGATCGATGTCGGCAACGACCACACCGTCCTTGCCGGCCCCGGCAATCGACGCTGCAGGCGCCAGGGTCAGGCCGAGGCTCGACAACTGGGACTTCTCGTCCTTCGGCGGCGTCGTCTCGGCCTTGGCCTGCATGTCGTTGGGCAGGGTGCCAAGCATCACGTCGACGGTCTTCTCGCTTCCTTCATGCCACACGGTGAGCCCGACCTTCTTGTCGGGACCTATCGAGGCGATCTTACGGGACAATTCCTTGGGCCCGTCGACGCTCTCGTTGTTGACGGCCGTGATCACGTCGCCCGACATGATCCCGGCCTGACCGGCAGGCGAGTTCTTCTGCGGTTCGGCCACCAACGCCCCCTTGGTGTCCTTCAGCCCCAGCGAGTCCGCGATATCGGCCGTCACGGGCTGGATCTGGATACCAAGCCATCCGCGGGCCACCACGCCCTTGTCCTTGAGATCCTGGATCACGCCCTTGGCGACCTCGGTCGGGATCGCGAAGCCGATGCCGACGCTTCCACCGGAAGGCGAGAAGATGGCGGTGTTGATCCCCACCACCTGGCCTTCGACGTTGAACGTCGGGCCGCCCGAGTTGCCGCGGTTCACCGGCGCGTCGATCTGCAGGAAATCGTCGTAGGGGCCTGCACCGATATCGCGGCCGCGAGCCGAAACGATGCCGGCCGTCACGGTGCCACCAAGGCCGAAGGGGTTGCCGACCGCGATCACCCAGTCACCGACACGGGGCACGGAACCGGCCCATTGAACGTAAGGATAGTTCGAGCCGCTCTTGAGTTTCAAAAGCGCGAGATCGGTCTTTTTGTCGGTGCCCACGACCGTGGCCGGTAGGAGCTTGCCGTCTTGCATGGCAACCTCGACGTCGGTGGCATTTTCCACGACGTGGTTGTTGGTGACGATGTAGCCGTCCGACGAGATCAGGAAGCCGGATCCCTGCGCCATGCCGGTGTGGGGATGCTGGCGCTGTGCACCGCCCCCGCGCTGCTCGAACTGATGGAAAAACCGCTCCAAGGGGTCTCCCTTGGGGATGTTGGGCATGCCCTGCGGCGCATTGTCGTCGGTGGACGAGTTGTCGACCATCTTGACCTTGACCGACACCACGGCCGGGCTGACGCGGTCCACGACATCGGCGAAGGAGCCCGGAGCGATTTCGGTCGGCGCCGGCTGGCCGGCGATCTGGGCCGCGTGAGCCGGATAGCTCGACATCAGGCTCGGGGCCGCAACCGTGCCGCCGAGTGCGGCGACGGCCACCGCACCGAGAAGCACCGTGCGGATCGTCGGACGCTTGGTCATGGGGAGAACTCCTTGGAATTGGGCGGCGGGCAGTGTCTCGCCGTCTGCATGAAGAGCAAGATGGGGCGCGCCACCTTGCGTTGCCATTTCGGGGAAGTGAATTCTTGTTAAGGTGGATCTAAGTCCGCGCGGGCCCCGGCACTTCTTCGGGCGCGCCGACCAGGGCATCGACCTTGGCCTGCTCGTCCGGCGTCAGGAACTCGGGCGGTTCGACAGGGCGTCGGCGGAAGAGAAGCGCGCCCCCGCCGAGCAACACCACGAGTACCGGCGTGCCCCAGAGCAACAGCGTCGACAGCTCGAACGGCGGCTTCAGCAGCACGAAATCGCCGTAGCGCTGGACCAGGTAGGCGCGGATATCGGCATCGGTGTCGCCGGCCTTGAGGTGCTCGCGCACGATCAGTCTGAGGTCGCGGGCCAGAGGGGCTGCCGAATCGTCGATCGACTGGTTCTGGCACACGAGGCAGCGCAAGCCGGCCGACACCTCCCTCGCACGGGCCTCGAGACCGGCATCGGGCAGAACCTCGTCGGGCTCGACCGCGTAGGCCCGGGGCGGCATGGCGAGACCACACAGGATGGCCATAGCGAAGCCGAGCCGGCCGGCATGGGGCGTCATTCGGCAGCGGTCGGCATGGCGGCGAAGCGGGCGCGACGCGGGCGGAGCGCGACGCCGATGCGCAGCCGTCGGTCGGACAGCGAGGTCATGCCGCCGAACGCCATGACGAGGGCGCCGAGCCAGATCAACGAGACGAGCGGTTTCCAGAACATGCGCGCATCGATCGTGCCGTCGTCGTGGGTGTCTCCCAGGCTCAAATAGACTTGGCCGAGCCCGAGCGTGACGATGCCGGCCTCGCCCACCGTCTGCTGTCGCGTCGCGAAGAAACGCTTCGCGGGCTCCACCGTGGCGATCACGCGGCCGCCCTGGCGGATTTCCGCCTTGGCAACGGTCTCGCTGTAATTGGGGCCTGACCGGGGAACGAGGCTCGCGATCACGACCTGGTAGGGTCCGAGGTCGACCGTCTGGCCGGGCCTCACGGCGGCGATGCGCTCGACCCCCCAGCCCGTCGCTGCCAGCCCTAAAAGTGTGATGCCAAGGCCCGCGTGCGCAAGGGCCGTGCCCCAGGCCGAGCGCGGCAACCCCCTGGCGCGGGCAAGCATCACGGACCCCGGCATGCGCGTGGGGCGGATCCGCACGGCGAGGTCGGTGATGGCGCCAAGGATCACATAGACGGCCAGCCCGACCCCGAGCGGTGCCAGCACGGGTCCGCCACGCGTGATCGCGATGGAGCCGACCGCGACGGCAAGGCCGGCGGCAGCCGCCACGGTCAGCCGTTGCGCGGCGCCGAGAAGGTGGCCGCGCTTCCACGCCAGCGCCGGGCCGACCGGGACGGCGAACAGCAGTGGGATGAAAAGCGGACCGAAGGTCAGATTGAAGAAGGGTGCGCCGACCGAAATCTTCTGCCCGGTCAGCGCCTCGAGCGCCAGCGGGTAGAGCGTACCGACCAGCACGGTAGCGCAGGCGGCCGACAGGAAGAGGTTGTTGAACACGAGAGAACCTTCGCGCGACACGGGCGCGAACAGACCCCCCGCCTTGAGGCTCGGCGCCCGCCAGGCATAGAGCGCGAGCGAGCCCCCGATGAACACCGCCAAGATCAGCAGGATGAAGGTGCCGCGGGTCGGGTCGCTGGCGAAGCTGTGCACGGACGTCAGCACGCCGGATCGCACCAGGAAGGTGCCGAGAAGCGACAGCGAGAAGGTCACGATCGCGAGGAAGATGGTCCAGATCTTCAACGCCTCGCGCTTTTCCATGACGGCCGTGCAGTGAAGCAGCGCCGTGCCGGCGATCCAAGGCATCAACGAGGCGTTCTCGACGGGGTCCCAGAACCAGAAGCCGCCCCAGCCCAGCGTGTAATAGGCCCAGTAGGACCCCATCGCGATGCCGAGCGTCAGGAAGATCCAGGCGAGCAGCGCCCAGGGTCGAACGAAGCGCGCCCAGCCGGCGTCGACCCGGCCGGTGATCAGCGCCGCGGCCGCGAACGAGAAGACGATGGAAAAGCCGACATAGCCCAAGTAGAGGAGCGGAGGGTGGATGGCGAGACCGGGATCCTGCAGGATGGGATTGAGGTCGCGCCCCTCCATCGGTGCCGGGGCAATGCGTGCGAAGGGATCGCTGGTCAGGAGGATGAACAGCAGGAAGGCCGACGCGATCCAACCCTGCACGGCGAGCGTGGCCGAGCGAAGGACCTGAGGGATGCCATGGCCGAAGCCGGCCACGAGACCGCCGAACAGCGCCAGGATCGACACCCAGAGCAGCATCGACCCTTCGTGATTCCCCCAGACGCTGGCGATCTTGTAGACCAATGGCTGCGTCGAATGCGTGTTCTCGATGACGTTGAGAAGCGAGAAATCGGACACGACGTGGGCTTCTGTCAGACAGGCGAAGCTGTAGGCGATCAGGGCCAGTTGGCCGAGCGACACCGGCACGGCGGTGCCCATGAGGGTGCTGTCGCGCCGCACGGCGCCCCACATCGGCAACACCGATTGCACAAGGGCGAGGGCGAGGGCCAGCACGAGCGCGTAATGACCGGTTTCGACGAACATGCGTGCGCCCTCAGCGGATCGCGGTTGCGGCCGGCGCGGCGCTCGCGGACGGTGCCGCCGCCGCGGATGCATCACCAGGGCGCCACTGGCCGCTCTTCTTCAGGGCATCGGCGACCTCGCGCGGCATGTAGGACTCGTCGTGCTTGGCCAGCACCGAATCGGCCAGGAACCGGTTCGGCCCCGAGACGACCCCTTCGGCCACGACGCCCTGCCCTTCCCGGAACAGGTCCGGCAAAAGGCCGGTATAGCTCACCGTCACGTCTTTCACGTTGTCGGTCACCACGAAATGTACCGTCGCCTCCCCGACATGGGCCACGGAGCCGGCCTCGACCAGGCCGCCGATCCGCAGCCTCGTGCCGAGGGCGGGCGCCTTCTGGGCGAATTCGCTCGGGCCGTAGAAGAACACGACGCTATCGCGCAAGGCGAAAAGCGTGAGGCCGGCCGCGAGCCCCGCTACCCCGAGCGCGCCGCCGATGAGCACGAGACGCCTGCCCTTGCGCCGCATGGTGCCCTACCCTTCCAGCCCGAGTTCATGCGCGAGGCGGTCGAGGCGCCCGAGCACCTGCGGGTCGCCGCCCATCGACCGGCGTGCGTCGGCCAGAGCCTGGCGCGCCTTGTCCTGCTGGCCCAGCACGCGATAGGCCCGAACCAGGCGAAGCCAGCCCTCGAGGTCCTGCCCATTCTGGGCCAGCCTCGCGGCCAGCCCATCCACCATGCCGCGGATCGCCACCTGCTGCTGCGCGGCCGGCAAGGCCGCGACCGCGGCGGCCCCGGCCGGCATACCAGGCACGGCACCGCCGCTGCCCCGCGCGAGCACATCGGCCGCCACCGGCCCCCCATCCATCCGCGGCGCGCCGCCCGCATTGCTGCCGTTCTGCGCCAAGGCCGGCATGGCGGGCTGGGCGACGCCGTCGAGTTCCGCTATGCGCTGCCGGATGATGCCGATATAGGGCGCCTCCGGCGGCGCTTCCGCCGTCAGCGCCGTCCAGATGGTGCGCGCCCTGGCCTTGTCGCCGTCCTGCAGCGCCGCCAAGCCTGCGAAGAACCGCGCCTGCGGCATGAGCGGGTCTTCCCTCAGCGCCGCATCGAAGACCTGCCGCGCCTCGCCCGTCACAACGCCGTCGGCCGCCATGACGAGCGCCTGCCCGAGGGCGGCGCGCCGCCCCGGCGTGGCGCCCAGCAACCGCATCGCGTCCTTGTAGGCACGCGCGGCGTCCTCGAAGCGGCCCATCCTCATGTAGACGGGCGCAATGAGTTCCACCCCGCGGCCGTCGTCCGGGTGGGCCGCCAGATGCGCCTCGATCTTGGCCATGGCGGAAGCGAAGTCGCCGCCATCGGTCTCGCGGCTCGCGAGGGGCTGGTCGGGTCGACCGGGGTTGCCGACCTTCGCGTAGAGCGCCACCGTAGCGGCGAGGACGAAGCAGCCCGCGAGGGCGGCCGCGACCGACCGGCCGCGACCATCTGCCGGCGGCGTGGCTGGGCCGAGCCGATCGGCCGACTGGAGCAGGCGGCGCCCGAGTTCGGCGCGAGACGTCTCGGCGTCCGTCGGTTCGAGCAGGCCGCGTTCGACATCGGCGCCGATCTCGCTCAGTTGCTGCCGGTAGAACTCCACGTCGGTGGCGCCCGCGGCATCCGCTTGCCGCGGCCGCAAGAGGGGCCACGACACACAGAGAACGGCCGCAGCTGTCATGAAAGCGAAGGCGAGCCAGATCATGGAGGCATCTAGCGCTTCCTCGACGAGGCGCACAGGCTCCTCATCGCGTCATGGTCAAGAGATCACATGCCAGACACCGTCGGCGTCTCGACAGCCGGTCCCCTTGCCGGTCTGGGGTCGACCGGCGAAATAGATCGTGTGGGTAAAGCCTCGGCATTCGGCCGGCGAGCCGTCGACGGGCGCGGCGCTCGCCGCAACAGCGCCGGCGGTGGGCACCACGAAACCGTAGACCCCCTTGGCACCTTTCCAGGTCCGCCGCTCTCCCGAGGCGATCGCTCCATCCTCGGCCGCGAGAGCCGCGGTGCGATCTGCTTCGGGCAGTTTGGACCCTGCAGGGCCGTCGAGAAACGCGCCGAAGACCGGGGGTGCGGGCGGCGTGGCCACCGCTGGCGCGGCCACCGCGGGCGTCGATGGCGGCCCGAGGCCCACCCGGCCGCCCGTCCCCACGGTCGAGCAACCGCCGAGTGCCACGGCAAACGACACGGCCCACCCCTGCGCAGCCCACCACCTCGATCGCATGCCAGCCGGCCCCTACCTACGGTCCCACCACGGTGCCTTACACGGGATTCGGGCGAAACTCTGTCTTGCTGCCCGGCAGGCGCAGCATCGCCCGAAGGCCGCCCAGCGGGCTCTCGTCCAGCGCGAACGAGCCGCCGTATGTGCCGGCGAGGTCGGTGACGATCGACAGGCCGAGACCGGATCCGGGTTTCGATTCGTCGAGGCGCCGCCCCCGTCGCGTGACAACGCTGCGGGCTTCGGCATCGAGACCCGGGCCGTCGTCGTCCACGGTGATGAGAAGGGTCGAGGGCCCGAGTTCGCCCGGATGGTTGGTGGTCTCGACCGTGACCCTGACCCTGCCGTTCGCCCACTTCCCGGCATTGTCGATGAGATTGCCGACGAGGTCTTCGAGGTCCTGCTTCTCGCCGCGGAACCTGAGGCCGTCCGGGAGCTCCGTCTCGATGACGACATCGCGGTCCCGGTAGATCTTGCCGAACGTTCGCACCAGGCCGTCGATGACCGGCTTGACGTCCGTGACCGTGCCGATCACCGTGGAGCGGGCGGCCGCGCGGGCGCGATCGAGATAATAGGTGACTTGGTCGCGCATGATCTGCACCTGGTCGCGCACCTTCGCCGACAGCCCCTCGGTCTCGCTGCCGGCTCCCTGGGCCGAGGCCTCGTTGACGATGACGCTGAGCGGCGTCTTCAGGGCATGAGCCAGATTCCCGACATGGGTGCGGGCGCGATCCACGATCTCGCGGTTGGCCGCGATCAAGAGATTCAATTCGCTGGCCAGGGGCGCTATGTCGCGCGGGAAATCGCCGTCGATCCGCTCGGCGTCGCCCCGTCTGATGGCCGCGACCCCGGCCCCGAGTCGCCGGAGCGGCCCGAGGCCGAACTGCACCTGCAGGACCGTCGACAGGATGAGCGCGAAGGCGAGAAACGCCAACGTCAACATGAGCGCGAGATTGAAACTCTGGATATCGATCTCGACTTCCTCGAAGGGTGCCGCGACTTCGACGAGGTAGCGATGACGGTCGTCGGTCTCGATGATGCGCTCGACGATGCGCAGCTTGCGGTCGTCGGGTCCGACGACGTAGCCCTTCATCGACACGCCTGGTGTCAGACCCGCGTAGTCGATGCTGGGAAGACGTTCGGCGAAGAGCGAATGCGACGTCTTGATGTCGTCCGGATCACGATCGAGCGGGGAGATCTGCCAGTACCACCCTGACAGGGGAAACTCGAACATAGGCTCGCCGAGCTGGCCGGGGTTGCTCCTGGTGTCTTCGCCCGGATTGGCGACGTCGGCTGCCAGGGCCTTGACATAAACCGACAGGCGCTCGTCGAAGTCGGTCTCGGCCGCACGCCGGTTGATGGCCGACAACGCGACACCGGCGAGAAGCAGGATCAGCACGCTCCAGAACGCCGCCGACAGAAACAGCCGGCTCGCGACCGACCGTGTGCCGAGCCATGACCGCACGCTCAGGGATCCCTCTTCGGAGCCGCCTTCTTGCCGTCGCTGCCGTCCGGAGGCGCGACGAGATAGCCGAGGCCGCGCATCGTCTGGATGATGTCCACTCCGAGCTTGCGGCGAAGGCGGCCGACGAAGACCTCGATCGTATTGGAGTCGCGATCGAAATCCTGGTCGTAGAGGTGTTCTACGATCTCGCCACGCGAGATGACCCGACCGGTATGGTGCATCAGATAAGATAACAGGCGGTACTCGTGGGACGTCAGCTTCACGGCGTTGCCGTCGACCGCGACCCGTCCGGCCCGCGTATCGAGCGTCACCGGGCCGCAGCTCAGTTCGGCACTCGCGTGTCCCGTGGCCCGGCGAAGGAGCGCACGCACGCGGGCCAGCACCTCCTCCATGTGAAAGGGCTTGGCCACATAGTCGTCGGCGCCGGCATCGAAACCCCGCACCTTGTCGCTCCAGCGATCGCGCGCCGTGAGGATCAGCACCGGCATGGTGCGGCCCTCGGCCCGCCAGGCTTCGAGCACGGCGATGCCGTCGCGCTTCGGAAGGCCGATGTCGAGCACCACCGCGTCGTAAGGCTCCGTGTCGCCGAGGAAATGTGCCTCCTCGCCGTCGAAGGCCCGGTCCACCGCGTAACCCGCGCCCTCGAGCCCAGCCACGAGTTGGCGGTTAAGGTCTCGATCGTCTTCCACAACCAAAAGCCTCATGCCGATCTCCTCAGCTGGCTGGTCCCGTCCGGCGGCCGCAGGGTTGCTCCGGCGCGCGAGCCGGCGGCCGTCACGGCCTGTCAAGGCTGCCCGGCAGGCCCCCGCCGAGCGGCCCGCCCGTGGCGGCGGCAAACAGGCGGTGCACGACGCGGCCGTCCCGGGTCAACAGCGTGACGTCATAGACGAGCGCGGTTTGGAACCGGCAAAGCTGGATGTCGATGGCCTCGGCTTGGCCCAGGATCGCGGCCTCATGCATCACCTTGAACGGCGGCACGAGTTTCTTCTCGAAGAACAAGGCACGCGTTTCCTGACGGGGAACGCAGGCGATCGGCTGCGGCTCCTCGGGGCGGTCCTGGCACCATGCGGCCCCGCTTCCCGCGACCAACAAGGCCCCGATCAGGGCAACGCGATTCATATCGTCACACTAGGGCCGGCGGCTGAATATGCCATGAATTTCGCAGGATTTGACGCGTCGTGCATTGGGTGGATATACACTTATTTGAACCCGGAGGCCACATGGAGACCGAGTGCACCTGTTCGGCGCTTCGCATGGCGGCCCGCCGCCTGTCGCAAGCCTATGACGCTGCCCTGGCGCCCGAACGCATAACGGTGTCGCAGTATGGCGTTCTCAGCAGCCTGGCGCGGCGCCGCGGTAGCGATCGGCCCACCATGCAGGATCTGGCCGATTCCCTGGCACTTGATCGGACCACTCTGGCGCATAATCTCCGACCCCTGATGCGGGACGGTCTGATTGCGGCCGAGCCGGACCCGCTGGACGGGCGGCAACGGCGGATCCGCCTCACGCCCCACGGCTTGGAGAAGCGCGACCGCTGCCTGCCCCTCTGGCGCGACGTTCAGGATCGTTTCGAGGCCGGCTTCGGCCGCGAACCGTCGCGAGCGCTGCGCGCGAGCCTCATGGCCATAGTCGGCCAACCTCATGCCACCCCATCGAAATTCATCGAAAGACGCTGATCCATGCTGGCGCTTCGTCTCAATAGAATGTTGGCCCGGCGCGGGATCCATTACGCCTGGGTCGTCGCGATCCTCACCTTCCTGACCATGCTGACCACCGCCGGCGCGATGGGGCTGCCGGGCGCACTCCTCCTGCCGCTGCATGCGGAATACGGCTGGTCCACCGCCACCATCTCGTCCGCCCTCGCGGTCCGGATCATGTTGTTCGGCCTCATGGCACCTTTCTCGGCCGCTTTCATGACGCGCTTCGGATTGCGCGCCGTCATCGTCGCAGCCGTCGCCTTGATCTCGGTCGGCCTGCTGCTGGCGACCCTCATGACGGCCTTCTGGCAGCTGATGGTGCTGTGGGGCGTGGTGGTGGGGTTGGGAACCGGGCTGACCGCCATGGTCCTCGGCGCCACCGTCGCGAACCGCTGGTTCGCAAAGAGCCGCGGCCTCGTGCTGGGCCTCCTGACCGCCAGCGCCGCCACCGGACAACTCGCCTTCCTGCCCCTGGCGACGTTGCTCGTCGAGCATGTCGGGTGGCGTGCCGCGGTGTTCCCGACGGTCGCGGCCTGCCTGATCGTCGCGGCGCTGGTGGCGTTGTTTATGTGCGACCGGCCCGAGCAGTTGGGCCTCGGGGCCTACGGCGAGGAGGCCCCGGCAGAGGGGGCTGCGTTCGCCGGGCCGGCGCCACCATCGCTGGGACCGGTGCGCCGCGCCTTCGCGGTCCTGGGCGAGGCGTCGCGGGCGCCGGCCTTCTGGGCGCTTTTCGGCACCTTCTTCATCTGCGGTCTGTCGACGAACGGCCTTATCCAATCGCACTTCATCGCCTTCTGTGCCGACTACGGGCTCGGCGAGACGGACGCGGCCTCGGTGCTGGCCATGATGGGGGTGTTCGACTTCGTCGGCACCGTGGCGTCGGGCTGGCTGTCGGACCGGTTCGATAACCGCTGGCTCCTGTTCTGGTATTACGGGCTGCGCGGCCTCTCACTCCTGTGGCTGCCGCATTCGAGTTTCTCGTTCTTCGGACTGTCGCTGTTCGCGCTGTTCTACGGGCTCGACTGGATTGCCACGGTGCCCCCGACCGTGCGGCTGTCGGCCCAGTTGTTCGGGCGCGAGAAAGGCCCGCTGGTCTTCGGCTGGATCTTCACCGGCCACCAGATCGGCGCAGCGGTGGCGACATACGGCGCGGGAGCGGCGCGAACGAGCCTGTCGACCTACCTGCCCGCCTTCTACGTGGCCGGTGGCATGTGTCTCATCGCGGCCCTGGTCGCGCTGGCGGCGGACGGGCGGCATCGGCAGACCGGCGTTGCCATTTCGGCCGTGCCGGCTTCATAGAAGGTCGGCGGCGTCCAGCCGCGAGGACGGGACGCCCCGCGTTGAGCAACAAGCCCCGTCACCCCGGCCAGCCCGCCGGCCGACCCCATGGACGGCCGCCCTCGTTGTCGCCGGCGCCGAAGCGCTCCGGGCCCCGCGAGAAGCGGACCGAAGCCGAGCGCCCGCAACGCGCTCCCCCTCCACCGCCCGACGTGGCTCTGATCTGGGGCACCCACGCCGTGATCGAGGCGCTGGGCTCGCGGCGCCGCAAGCTGCTGCGGCTCTCGGCCACGGCGGCCGCGGGCGAGCGCGTGACCGCGACCGCGGCCGAGCGCGGCGTGCCGCTCGCCATCGTGCCGGGCGATGCCATCGCGGCCCGCGTGCCGCGCGACGCGGTCCATCAAGGCCTCCTGCTGGAGACCCGCCGGCTCGAGCCCATCGAGCTCGACGACGTGCCGGATGCAGGCGTTGTGCTGCTGCTCGACCAGGTCACCGACCCCCACAACGTCGGCGCCATCTTGCGCACCGCCGCGGCCTTTGGGGTAACGGCCCTGGTGATGACGGATCGGCATGCGCCGGAGCTTTCGGGCACGCTGGCGAAGGCGGCGTCGGGCGGGCTCGAACACGTCCCTGTGGCCCTGGTGGTGAACCTGGCCCGGACGCTCGACGTCCTGGGCAAGCGCGGCTTCTTCCGTGTCGGCCTCGACTCCGCCGGGGAGATGTCCCTCGACGCAATCGATCCCCCGCGGCCTTTGGCGCTGGTGCTGGGCGCCGAAGGCCAAGGCCTGCGTCGTCTCACGCGGGAACGCTGCGACGCCATGGCCCGGCTCGACATGCCGGGTCCCATCAAGAGCCTCAACGTGTCGAATGCTTGTGCGGTGGCGCTCTCGATGCTGCTACGAACGGGGACAAAGGCCTGAGCAACGGGCGAGTAGATGCCCGGCCGGTTAATAGGCGGTTCCGACGCCGTATCGGTAGACGACCGGCGCCGGGCGAATCCGGGAAGCGCAGGCGCAATCCGGGCGCGGAGGATGGCCTACGATGATGACGCGGGGACCCAAACCGTAGCCGACGTCCTCGGACGCCGCATCGGCATAACGATCGCCGTCGCCGGGGGGCGCGAAGGGGCTGGGCGCCAGGGGCGGTTCGGCGAAGCGCGCCGCGAGCGGTGTTTCCGACACGTAGCTGACGCCTGTCTGTCCTGAGCCGCCGACGCCCGCGTCGGTGTAGGCCCTGCCGCTCCCGTAGGGGCCGGACGTACCGTAAGTCCAGGACCCGCCGTCGGTGCCCGCGCCATCATAGCCGCCGTAACCGCCCCCGAACCCACCGTAACCGCCGCCGAAACCGAGCAGGAACCTGCGGCGCGCCCGACTGAGGCGCAGTCTACCGCCATAGAGGCGGTTGCCGAAGGCGCGCGCCCCGCCACCGCCTTGCCGATCGTAGCCCAGGCCGAGCGCCGTCCTCGTGTGGCCATATCCCCCGAACCCGTAACGCGTGGGGTGCCAGGGCTGCAGACCGGTCGTCGCATGGCCATAACCGGACACCTGCCGAACCCGGTAGATGCCACCTCGCATCGCCGTGTTGGTATGACCATAGGCCGAAGAAGAGGGCCGCGGGCCGAACCGCTGGATCACACCGGACGCGGGCGGGGAGCCGCGGACCCCACCCCTAAACCCACCGCCCGCAAAGCCCCGCACGGCCCCCCCACCGCCATGGAAGCCGCCGGCCGAATGGAAGACTGGGCCTTGCCCGCCGCGACCGCCGGCCCAACTCGGGGTCGCCAACACCACCAGGGCCGCGGTTCCGGCGATCCTCATGATAAAACCAGCGTCCATGCTTGGCTCCAGAAACGGGATGTCCCCCATCGCGGCACTATTCAGATGTCGTTCGGAGGCCGCATAGCGCGGGGAAGTTTGATGGTTAACGGAAACGACCCTTGCGGTTTTTACGTCGCTTTCATAATCTCGCCGCAGTCGGCGGCGTGGCGGTTTCCGCGAGGTCGGCTCGACATCACCGAGAGACGGAAGGCGGGGCTTCCCGCCGTGCTCAAGGGCGGTCAAGCCGGCGAGAGCTCTGCTTCGGTTACCGCCGATGTCGGGCGCGGGTGCGATCGACTACATCTCGTCAACAACGATAAACCAGAACGGGAGGAATGCCATGCTCGACCGACAGAGCGGAACCGACCAGAGCCTCGACAAGATCACCCGTAACACGAACTTCCAGACGCTCGTCCGCGAGCGAACCGGTTTTGCCTGGGCCATGTCGGGTTTGATGTTGGCGGTCTATCTCGCGTTCATCTTCCTGGCTGCCTTCGGCAAGGGTATCATGTCGGCCACGATCGGCGGCACCAGCATCTCCTGGGGCATCCTGCTCGGCCTCGGCGTCATCATCTTCGCCTTCGTTCTGACTGGCATCTATGTGGCGCGCGCCAACGGTCGGTTCGACGATTTGACGGCTCAGCTCGACAAGGACCTGAAGCGATGAGGCTCCCATATCGCACGCCTGTCGGCCTGCCGAGCGTCGCCGTTTCCTTCGCGGCCGGGTCTACGATCCTGGCGCTCACGGCTTCAACGACCTGGGCGGCAGGACCGGATCTCGGCGCCCTTCAGAAGAACGCGGTCAATTATCCGGCCATCGTCATCTTCTTCCTCTTCGTCGCCTTCACCCTCGCGATCACCTACAAGGCAGCCCGCGCCACGAAGTCGGCGTCCGATTTCTACGCCGCCGGCGGCGCCATATCGCCCGGCCAGAACGCCCTAGCGATCGCCGGCGATTACATGTCGGCGGCGTCGTTCCTCGGCATCTCGGCGCTGGTCTTCACCTCGGGTTTCGATGGGCTGATCTATTCCATCGGCTTCCTGGTCGGCTGGCCCATCGTGCTGTTCCTCATCGCGGAGCGTCTGCGCAACCTCGGCAAGTTCACCTTCGCCGACGTAGCGGCCTTCCGGCTCGACCAGACCGCCATCCGGATCCTGTCGGCGACCGGCACCTTGACGGTGGTGGCCTTCTATCTCATCGCCCAGATGGTCGGCGCCGGCCAGTTGATCCAGCTTCTGTTCGGACTGGACTACGGCTATGCCGTGATCATCGTCGGTCTGCTGATGATCGTTTACGTGGCCTACGGCGGCATGAAGGCCACGACATGGGTGCAGGTCATCAAGGCCTGCCTGCTGCTATTCGGCGCCACCGTCATGGCGCTCGGGGTTTTGTGGCACTACGGGTTCAATCCCAACGCGCTCATCGCGGATGCCGTCAAGATCCAGCCCAAGGGCGCCGCCATCCTTGGGCCGGGCGGTTTCGTCAGCAGCCCGGTCTCCACCATCTCGCTCGGGCTCGCGCTGATGTTCGGCACCGCCGGCCTGCCCCATATCCTGATGCGCTTCTTCACCGTCAGGGACGCCAAGGCGGCCCGTAAATCGGTGTTCTACGCCACGGGCCTGATCGGTTACTTCTACGTGCTCACCTTCATCATCGGCTTCGGCGCCATCACCTTCCTGATGCCCGAGAAGGGGTTCTACAATGTCGCAGCCGACGGCACCTACAACAAGCTGACGGGCCTCATCGGCGGCGGCAACATGCCGGCGCTGCACCTGTCGAACGCCATCGGCGGATCGCTGTTCTACGGCTTCATCGCCGCAGTGGCTTTCGCCACCATCCTGGCCGTGGTGGCGGGTCTGACTTTGGCGGCCGCCAGCGCGGTCAGCCACGACCTCTACGCTTCCGTCATCGCGAAAGGCCGATCAACCGAAGACAAGGAGGTCTTCATCTCCAAGATGTCGGCCATCGGCATCGGCATCGTGGCCATCGTGCTCGGCTATGTGTTCCAAAAGCAGAACGTGGCCTTCATGGTGGGGCTCGCCTTCGCGGTCGCGGCGAGTTGCAACTTCCCGGTGCTCCTCATGTCGATCATGTGGAGGGGAACGACGACGCGGGGCGCAATGGTGGGCGGCCTGCTCGGCCTCGTCAGCGCGGTCGTCATGGTGGTGCTGAGCAAAGCCGTCTGGGTTACGACCTTCGGGAACGCGCAGGAGATCTTCCCTTACGACAACCCGGCCTTGTTCTCGATGCCATTGGCCTTCCTTGGCATCTGGCTCGTGTCGTCGCTCGACAAGAGCAGTCGAGCCCAGCGCGAGCGCGCCCTCTTCGAGGCGCAATTCGTCCGGTCCGAAACCGGCATTGGCGCCGCCGGAGCGCACGCGCACTGACCGTCGTGGAGACCGTCCACCGAGCCGAACGGCGCCGCTCTGCGGCGCCGTTCGCGTTTCAAAGCCGGGTGGAGCCGACTCGCGACAAAATACAAATAATCAGCGTAGATCATTTTAATTGTCGTTCTCGGCGTGGGAATTCCTATATCGAGGCTTGGCGGGCCGTACGGGTGGGGGCCCGTGCGGTGAACGGTGTGCGACATCGCCCGGATCGGACGATCGCGAGAGAGGTCCCATGGGCCAAGTCATCACTGCCAACCGCTTGACCGACGGCGCTGTCGTGTTCCTCGACGTCGATGGGCATTGGAGCGAGCGCCTCGACCAAGCGCAGGTGTTCCCCGAGAAGGTCGCGGCCGCGGCCGGCCTCGAGGCCGGCAAGGCCGCTGAAGCCGGCAACCTGATCGTAGACCTCTACGCCTTCGACGTCACCGTCCAGGCCGGCGCGGCCGTGCCGCTGAAGCTCCGCGAAGCCATCCGGGCGCGTGGCCCCACCATCCATCCCGAAATGACCAAGCCCGGCTCGACACCGGCACCGGTGCAGGAGGACGACCATGTATCGGTATGACGAATTCGACGCGCAGTTCGTGTCGGAGCGCGTCGCGCAGTTTCGCGACCAGACGGCGCGCCGCCTGTCCGGCGAGCTGACCGAGGACCAGTTCAAGCTGCACCGCTTGATGAATGGCGTGTACCTGCAACTGCACGCCTACATGCTGCGCATCGCAATCCCCTACGGCTCGCTCCGCTCGAACCAGCTGCGCAAACTGGCCCATATCGCCCGGCGTTATGACCGCGGCTACGGCCATTTCACGACCCGGCAGAACATCCAGTTCAACTGGCCGGCCCTGGCCGACTGTCCGGACATCCTGAGCGAACTCGCCACTGTCGAGATGCACGCCATCCAGACCTCCGGCAACTGCATCCGCAACGTCACGGCCGACCACTTCGCCGGGGCTGCGGCCGACGAGATCGCGGACCCGCGGCCCTATGCCGAGATCCTGCGGCAATGGTCGTCGCTGCACCCGGAATATTCCTTCCTGCCGCGCAAGTTCAAGATCGCGCTGACGGGCGCCGAGCGCGACCGCGCCGTGATCCAGTCCCATGACATCGGGCTGCAGGTCGTGAGGGACGCATCGGGAGCACTGGGCTTCAAGGTCTATGTCGGGGGTGGGCTCGGCCGCACGCCGATGCTCGGCTTCAAGATCCGGGACTTCCTGCCCGAAGCCGACCTGCTCGCCTATGCCGACGCGATCGTGCGAGTCTACAATCTCGAGGGCCGTCGCGACAACAAATACAAGGCCCGCATCAAGATCCTGGTGCACGAGAAGGGCGCCGAGGCGATGCGCGAAGCCGTCGAGGCGGAGTTCGCCAAGGGACCGAAGGGCCTGGCCTTGCCGGCCGCCGACGTCGAACGCATCCGCGCCTATTTCGCCGCGCCGCCGCTGGCCGAGAAGCCGGCGCGCTCGGACCCCGTCGAGACCCGTCGCGCCACCGACGCCCGCTTCGCGCGGTTCGTGGACACCAACGTCGTGGCGCATCGGGTGCCGGGCCACGGCATCGTGACGATCTCGCTGAAGCCCATCGGCGGCGTGCCGGGCGATGCATCGGCCGACCAGATGGACACGATCGCCGACCTCGCCGACCGTTTCTCCTTCGGCGAGCTGCGCGTGTCGCACGAGCAGAACCTTGTCTTCACCGACGTGGCGTTGGACGACCTGCCGACCCTCTACGATGCGCTGGAAGCGGCCGGACTCGCGACGCCCAATGCCGGCCTCGTGACCGATATCATCGCCTGCCCGGGCCTCGACTATTGCGCGCTGGCGACGGCGCGCTCGATCCCGGTGGCGCAACGCATCTCCGAGCGCTTCGGCGAAGGCCCGCGCTCGGACGAGATCGGCCCCTTGAAGATCAAGATCTCGGGCTGCATCAACGCCTGCGGCCATCATCACGTCGGCCACATCGGGATCCTGGGCCTCGACCGGAAGGGCGAGGAAACCTACCAGATCACGCTCGGCGGCTCGGGCGACGAGCGGGCATCGCTGGGCGACCTCACGGGGCCCGGCTTCTCGACCGAGGACGTGGTCGATGCCGTCGAGACGGTCGTGGACACCTATCTCGGGATCCGTTCGGGCAAGGACGAGGACTTCCTCTCGGCCTATCGCCGCGTCGGCATGGCACCGTTCAAGAAAGCCCTCTACGAGCGGAATGTCGGCGAAGGGATCTGATCCATGAGCGTGCACGATGTGACGCTGTTCGGCGACCAGGTCGCGGCCTCGCGACTCGGCCAACGCTTCGCCGCCATGGACTCGGGCGCCCTGCTGCGCCTCGCCGTCCGCGACCTCTACCCGGGCCGAATTGCGCTGGTGTCGAGCTTCGGCGCCGATTCCGCCGTGCTGCTCCACATGGTGGCGCAGGTCGACAGGGCTACGCCGGTGATCTTCGTCGACACCGGCCACCTGTTCCCCGAGACGCTCGCTTACCGGGACGAGCTCGTCGCCTTGCTCGGCCTCACGGATGTGCGGGCCGTGACGCCGACCGCGGACGATCTCGCCTCGCTCGACCCGGAGGGTTTCCTCTGGTCGAGCGATCCCGATGCCTGCTGCGACATCCGCAAGGTGCGGCCGCTCGCCGAGGCAATCGAGGGCTACGACGCCTGGATCACGGGCCGCAAGCAGTTCCAGAGCAGCACGCGCGCCGCCCTGCCGCTGTTCGAGGCGGAGGGCGAGCGGGTCAAGGTCAACCCGCTGGCCGGATGGGACGCGGCCGAACTGCTGCGCTACCTCGACCGGCACGACCTGCCGCGACACCGGATGGTGGCGCGCGGCTACCCTTCGATCGGCTGCATTCCCTGCACGTCACCGGTGAAGCCCGGCGAGGATGCGCGCGCCGGCCGCTGGCGCGGCAAGGGCAAGACGGAATGCGGCATCCATCTCGGCACCCTCCACGCCGGATCGGACATCTGATGCGGCTCTACAAGGACGGCGCCTTCGTCGAGGATGGCTGGCACAGGCTGGGCGATGGCGAGACGGTCGGCAGCGGGCCGACGATCCTGTCCCTCGCGCAGTGGCACGCGCTCGGTGATCGTCGCGACGGGATCAATGCGCCCGTTGGCGTGCTGGTCGAGGCCGGCGAGGCGATCGACGCCATCTTGCCCGACCTGGAACGCTTGTCGCTGATCGCCCTGTCGTTCCCGAAGTTCGGCGACGGGCGGTCTTTCTCGAAGGCCTCGATGCTGCGCGGCCAGCACGGTTTCAGAGGCGAGATCCGGGCCGTCGGCGACGTGCTGTGGGACCAGTTGCAGCTCATGCGGCGCTGCGGCTTCGACGCCTTCGCCATCGACAACGAGCCGACGCTGCGGGCGCTCGAGGCCGGCAAATCCCCCTTCATGGACGAGTTCTACCAGCCGGGGCTGAGTGGCGAGAAGCCGGCGGATGCGCGAAGGCCTTGGACGCGGCGTGGCGCACGAAGCTGATTGAACGCGAAGCCTGGCGACTCACGTCGCGTGATCCGCTTTCCATACGGGCTTATTTGCAGCCTGGGGCCGATGTGCTAGTGCGTCGAAATGCAGACGCAATCTGAAATTGACGCGCTAATCGCGCGGGCAGCCTCGACGGCGCTCGGAAAGCATACAGTTGCGCATATCTCCAGCAAACCCGGCGTCGACTCCGATGGGCTGGACGCCGTCCGCGTGATGATCGTCCTTTCAGGACGGGACGATACTTTGACGGGCGACGCTGCGTTGAGCGCGATCGTCAACATCCGCCAAGCTCTACAGGAGGCCGGCGACGAGCGTTTTCCCTACGTCGAGTTCACCAATGAATATGAACTAGCGTCAGATGCCGATCCTGAACCCGATCCATCTGTTTGAGCAGGCTGACAAGCTTGTCGAGGCCCCACCGGCCGGCCCTCCCCGTCAAGTCGATCTTCGCCGAGCCATATCGAGTTCTTATTACGCAGTCTTTCATCTGACCCTGACTGCCCTGGCGGATGAGTTCATCGGCGCGGCCCATCGCGGGACGGATCGCTACGCCCTGATGCATCGCAGCGTCGATCACCGCGCGATCAAGGACCTTTGCTCGGTGGTCTCCCAAAGCAAGCCTCCCGCGAAGTATGGACCCTATGTTCCGGCCAACGGGTTCGGGCCAGAACTCCTGACGTTCGCCAGTGCGTTCATCGACCTTCAAGACAAGCGGCACCGGGCGGATTACGATGTCGCCACCCGCTACCGCCAGCTGGACGCCCGACTGGCGATCACGACCGGCCGCAGCGCCATGACGGGGTTTACCGCTGCCGACGCGGCCAAACGGCGCATGTTCCTCACCTTGCTGCTCTGCCGCCCCCGTTAAGTTTTCAGCCAGTGCAATCCTTCTCAGCCTCTACATCGGATGGACCTATGATCTTCCGCAACCCCGAACCACAGCACGCCGACCAACTCCCGCCCAAGGAACCCGGCCACGAACCCGTCCGCCGAACGTTCCTCCTCGCCGGCCTCACGGCCGGCTTCGCGCTGGCCGCCTCTCCCCTTATGGCCCAGGTCATCACGACGCCGGCCGACGGCCTCGTGGCCGGGGAGGTCAAGGTGCCGACCGCCAATGGCGACATCCCGGCCTACCGCGCCATGCCGGACGGTGCGGGGCCGTTTCCCACGGTGATCGTGATCGAGGAGATCTTCGGCGTCCACGAGCACATCCGCGACGTGTGCCGCCGCTTCGCCAAGCTCGGCTACTTCGCCATCGCACCTGAACTCTTCGCGCGCCAGGGCGACCCGGCCCATGCCGACATCAAAGTCATCCTGTCCGACATCGTCCCCAAAGTGCCGGACGCGCAAGCCATGTCGGACCTCGACGGTACGGTCGCTTTCGCAAAGGCGAGCGGCAAGGCCGATACGGCCAGGCTCGGTGCCGTAGGTTTCTGCTGGGGCGGCCGCATGATCTGGCTCTACGCCCACCACAATCCCGAGCTCAAGGCCGCGGTCGCCTTCTACGGCATCCTCGGGGGCGCGGCGTCGCCGACCTCGGATATCAAGCCCACGAATCCCGTCGATTTCGGGAGCGACGTGAAGGTGCCGGTGCTAGGACTTTACGGCGGCGCCGACGCCAACATCCCGCTCGACATCATCGCGCGGATGCAGGCCGAGTTGAAGCAGGGTGGCGGCAAGAGCGAGATTGTCGTCTACCCCGACACCCCGCACGGATTCTTCGCCGACTATCGCCCGAGCTATCGGCCAGAGGCCGCCAAGGATGCATGGACGAAGGTGCAATCCTGGTTCAAGGACCACGGCGTGGCGTGAGCAACTTGCCGCGGGCCGGGGCCGTAGGTTAGCGTTGGATCATGGACATCGAACTCACGGCGGAACAGAGCGACCTCGTGCGGCGCGCCATCGCGATGGGGCGAATCGCCCGGCCCGAGGAGGCCGTGGCCGAGGCGATGGCCCGCTGGACCGAGGTCGAGCGCCAACGAACGGAGTTCTTGGCGAGCCTAGACGAAGCCGATGCCGAATTCGATCGCGGCGATTCCCTCCGGATCGAGACCGAACAGGATGCTCGCGCGCTGATCGCCGACATCAGGGCGAGTTACCGCACCGCACTGGCGGCTGAGGGTGTCGATCCGAGCTGATGCCTTGCGAGGTGTCCCGACAAGCCCGGCGGGACGTCGCTACGATCGCGGGTCGCATCGCTCGCGAGCGCGGCACGCAGTCGGCAGATCAAGCGATCGAGACCATGACGAGGAGCTCCAACTGCTCGGCCGCCATCCGATGGCTGGACGAGATCGGAGCGGTGACCTCGGACGCGACCGTCGCAGCCTTGTGTCCGGCCACTACATCATCGTCTATCGTCCTGTAGATCTTGATGTTCTAATTCAGCGCGTCATCGATGGCCGGAGAGACTACCCGGCCGTCGTGGGATCGTGATCGGGGCAGAAGGATCACGCCCCCGGGTCGGCCTTCAGGCCGGCGGCCTCGATCCCTGCGACCGCGCAGATCTCGTCGTTGTCGCTGAGGTCCCCTGATACTCCGACGGCCCCGACCACCTCGCCGTCCTGCATGACGAGCACGCCGCCCGGTGCCGGCACCAGCGAGCCGCCGACCGCGTGGGTGACGGCCGCCACGAAGCTCGGACGCTCGGCCGCCATGGTGGCGAGCCCCCGGGAGCCGACCCCCATGGCCAGGGCCCCGTCGGCCTTGCCGCGAGCGATCTCGCCGCGCTTCAGGCTGGTGCCGTCCTGGGCCGCGAAAGCCTTCAAGGCGCCCCGCGCGTCGAGCACCGCCACGGCGAGCGGCTTGAAGCCGCGCCCGACCGCTTCCGCGAGGGCGGCATCGAGGATCGTGCGGGCGTGATCGATTGTCAGGTGCGGCATGACGGTCCAGCGAGCTTGAACGGGGCCGCGACCCTGCTGCGGCCACTCGCGTTTTGCAAGTGCGAACTCCCCTCAGCCCGTCGCTGCGGCATCCAGCGGCACGAGGTCATCGGGTGAGAAGTGCAGCGTCACGCTTTCGCCGCGCACAGGCGGGGGAAGCCCGGGATTATTGAAGCGGTCCAGCACGATCCGGCTGCCGCCGACCCCGACCTTGATGCGCACGACGGCACCCAGGAAGGCGACGTCCTCGATGGTGCCCCGCACACGGTTGCACCCGCTGCCGGGGTCCTGCAGCATCACGGCTTCGGGCCGCAGCGCGACCGCGCAATCGCTGCCGTCGGCCGCGGGGATCTGCCGGCCCACCCTGGCCTCCTGCCCGTCGATGCGGATCGCGCCGCGCGCCGCATCCACAACCTCGACCTTGAGGATGTTGAGCGTCCCCACGAAGGACGCTACGAAGCGGGTCTTCGGGTGATTGTAGATCTCGAACGGGGTGCCGAGCTGCTCGATGCGGCCCTCGCTCATGACGACGATCCGATCCGACATGGAGAGCGCTTCCTCCTGGTCGTGCGTGACGTAGATCGTCGTGATGCCGAGATCGCGCTGCAGATTCTTCAGCTCCTCACGCAGCGCCACGCGGACCTTGGCGTCGAGCGCCGACAGCGGTTCGTCGAGGAGCAGAAGCTTGGGTTTTGGGGCGAGCGCCCGGGCCAGGGCGACGCGCTGCTGCTGGCCGCCCGACAACTGGTAGGGGTAGCGGTCGGCGAGCTGAGGCAGCTTCACCACCCCGAGCAGTTCGGCGACCCGCGCATCGATATCGGGGCGCGACTGCTTGGCGACCTTGAGTCCGAAGGCCACGTTCTGGGCCACCGTCATGTTGGGAAACAGGGCGTAGCTCTGGAACACCATGCCGACCTTGCGCTGGTTCGGCGGCAGGTGCGTGACGTCGCGGCCTTCGATACGGATGGTGCCCTCGGTCGCGCTCTCGAAGCCCGCGATCATGCGCAGCGTCGTGGTCTTGCCGCAGCCGCTAGGCCCGAGGAACGAAATGAACTCGCCCGGCTGAACATCGAGATCGAAATGCTGAACCACGGGCGTCGTGCCGTAGATCTTGCGCAGGTGCTCGATCGCGAGGAAGCTCATGGTCTGAGGAATTCCAGGGTCACGTCTTCAGCGATGCGGTGCGAGGATCCCGCGCGAAGACCTGGATCAGGCCCATGCAGGCCCAGGTCACCGCGAAGGCGATGAAGGCCAGGGCGGAGGGCTCATAAGCCTTGTTGGCGCCGACGAGTTGCAGGTAAGGCCCGAAGGCCGGCCGATCGAGCAGGCTCGCCAGCGTGAACTCGCCGATCACGATCGCGAAGGTCAGGAAGGCGCCGCTCAGCACCGCGGTCCTGACGTTCGGGAAGATGACCTTGAACAGGACGGTGGCGCGGTGGGCCCCGAGGCACTCGGCCGCCTCCGTCAGAGCGCGGACGTCGATCGTCCTCAAGCCCGTGTCGACGGCCCGGTACAGGTAGGGAAGCGCCAGCACCACGTAGCCGAAGACCAGCAGGATGTCCGTGCTCCAGGCTTCCCCGGTCATGGGCAGGAACGAGGAGGAATTGTAGAGCTTGAGGTAGCCGAACACCAGCACGATGGCCGGGATGACCAGCGGCATCAGCGTGATGAACTCGACGTAGGGCCGCATCCAGGGCAGCTTCAGGCGGATCCAATAGGCGGTCGGCACGACCAGGATGGTCCCGACCGCGATCGTGGCGATGGCCGCCGTCGTGGAGAACAGGAAGGTCTGTTGGAAGCGCGGGTCCGACAACACGTTGGCGTAAGCATCGAGGCTATAGGTCCCGCGCCGGATGCGGAGCGAAAATTCCACCGTGCCGATCAGCGGGACGACGAAATAGAGCGTGCCGACCGCGAAGGCCAACCAGGCGCCGAGGCGGGAGCGCTTCATCGAAGCCACCGCTCCGAGCGCGTACGCAGCGCGATGTAGAGCGCGTTCGACAGGCCCGTGATCACCACCATGCCGAGCGCCAGCGCGTAACCCAGATGAGCGTTGTGGAGGACGTCTCCGCGGATCTGGGCATAGAGCAGGATGGTGACGAGGTTCAGCGTCGAGCCGGTGAGGCCGTAAGCCGTGGCGATCGCGCCGAAAGCGTTGGCAAACAGCAGCAGCGTCGTGCCGAGCAGGCTCGGCCACAGGATGGGCAGCACCACGTCGCGCCAGTAGATCCAGGGCGAGGCGCCCAGGATGGTGGCGGCCTCGCGCCATTCGCGCTTCAGGCCGTCGAGCGCCGGCGTGAGGATCAGCACCATAAGCGGGATCTGGAAGTACAGATAGGTGATGGTCAATCCCCAGAAGCTCAGGATGTTGAAGCCGGCACGGTAGAGGCTGAAGCCGAAGACGGTCTGCAGGAGTGTCGTGGCGAGCCCGGTCCGCCCGAGCGTCGCGATGAACGCGAAGGCGAGCGGCAGACCGGCGAAGTTGGAGGCCACGCCGCTGAACGTCATCAGCACGGGCCTGAGCCAAGCCGGCAGCCCGCCCAGCACCACGGCCCAGGCCAGCAGGAAGCCGAGCGCCGCGCCGAGGATCGCCGAGGCGGCGCTAATCTCGAGGCTGACCACATAGGCGCTGATGATGCCGGGTTCCCAGAGGGCGGCGATGTTGGCCAGCGTGAAATGGCCGTCGTTGTCCTGGAACGCACCGACCACGAGGTAGGCGGTCGGGATCAGCAGGAACAGCGCCGCGAAAGAGAAGAACGGCACCACCCCGAGCCAGGCCAGCGACATCGGCGCGCGGGGCCGGTTGGCCGCCGCGACGGGGGTGATGGCTTCGACGGATTCCGCCATTGTGCCTCGCGAATGCCGAAGCGGAAGTCCGAGCAATCACGCCCGGCCATGGTTCGTCCGTCTCGTCCAGTCCGGGCCGGCGCCCGTCACTTGACGTTGGCGCCGACCACCTTGTCCCAGTTGGTCGTGATCGTTGCCTTGGATGCGTTCTGCTGGTCGATGGTCGGGAAGACCGCGCCGGCATAGGCCTCGGCAGGCGGCAGTTTGCTCATCAGGTCGGACGGAACCTTGCCGTCCTTGACCAGGGACGCAAAGCGGATGGGATGGCAATAGCCCTTCAGGTAGGCGAGTTGGCCCTCGTCCGAATAGATATAGTCCATCCACAGCTTGGCGGCGTTGGGGTGGGGCGCGAAGGCGCTGATGGCCTGGACGTAGACGCCCGCCACCACGCCGGTCTTGGGCACGACGACGTCGACCGCGGGGTTGCCCTTCAGCGTGTCCCGGTCCGCGAGGGCGTTGTAGTCCCAGCGGACCACGATCGGGGTCGCGCCCTGCGCCAGGGACGCCACCTTGCCGATGGTCGGCACGAGGTTGCCGTCCTTGTTCATGGCGGCGAAGAAGTCGAGCCCGGCCTGCGAAGCTTTGGCGTCGTCGCCGGCCTTCGACAGTCCCGCCGCATAGACGGCCAGGATGGCCTGGTTCGACGTCCGCGGATCGCCGGCCAGCGCCACCGTATTCTTGTAGTCGCCGCCAAGAAGGTCGGACCAATCCTTCGGCGCCGTCTTGATGATGTCCTTGTTCACCTCGAAGGTCAGCACACCGTAATAGTCGCCCGTCCAGGCGCCATCGGCGTCCTTCTGATCGGCCGGGATGCTCGACCAGGTCGAGACCTTGTAGGGCGCCAGCAGACCTTCGGACTTGGCCGTGGGTCCGAACGACAGGCCGACGTCGATGACGTCCGGAGCCTGCGGACCCTTGTTGCCCTTGTTGGCCCGGATGGCCTCGACCTCGTCGCCGGAGCCGGCGTCGGGGTTCAGCTCGTTCATCTTGAGCCCGTATTTGGCCTTGAAGCCGTCGATCATGCCGCCGTAGCCGCACCAATCGTGCGGGAGCGCGATGACCGACAGTTCCCCCTCCGCCTTTGCCGCCTTGACCAGGTCGTCGGGCGCCTGGGCCAAGGTCGGGCCGGCCAGAACCGCCAGCGTCGAGAGCGAGGCCAGGAACGTGGTGGCTGTCTTCATCGTCTTCCCCAATGCGTGACGGTGCGGCGACGCGAAAGCTGCCACAGGCTTGAGCGCTGCGCTACCACGACTTTTTGACAGTGACACAACGGCGACCTGTCGCGATCCGAGGCGTTCATCCATTGTCGGATCGCGTCGGCTCGCCGAAGCCCTTTGCCATGAAAGGATCGTCCATGCCCCCGAATCGCTGCCTCGCGCTGGCCTTGCTGGCCTGCCTGGCCGGAACGGCACCCTTGGCCCGGTCCACCATGTCGGCCGCGGCCCAGGCAGCGCCACCGCCCTCCGGCTCCTCGACGGCCGATGCCGGGCTCATGACCCTTACGATCTTTTTCCGACACGACGAATCGCAGACGCTCGACGAGATCAACGACCGGCTGCGTCGCCAGTATTTCTACGACACATTCCCACCTCAGGGGGTCGAGGTCCTCTCCTGGAACGTGCTGATGGGCGTCGGGCAGGTCGTCACCCTGCGGTTCCCGGCGGGACGGCTGCGCGAGGTCAACCGCGCGGTCGAGAAAACCGCCGGGGGCGGCTACCGTACCGAGTTCTATCCCACCTACGACTATCGCTCGACGGCTTCCAAGGAGCGCGAGGGGCTGCCGTCGGCGTTCAAGTAGCGCCGAAGCGTGGTCGTCGCCCCCATGGTCCCGAAAGCCGTCATGGGCCGGAACTTGACGATTCGGGCAACGGCTTGGCCTTCGTCGCAGACCTGTGAAACAATCCGGCACGGGGCACCAGCATCGGGAGCCAAAGGATGAGGTTTCGCCACGTCGTCGGTCACCAAACCTGGGCCTTCGCCGACCTCAAGGACCTGATGGCCAAAGCGACGCCGCTCCGATCGGGCGACATGCTGGCCGGCATCGCGGCGGGCTCGGCCGAGGAGGGCATGGCGGCCCGGCATTGTCTTGCCGACCTGCCGCTCGAAACCTTCCTACTGCGGCCGCTGATCGCCTATGAGGAGGACGACGTCACCCGCCTCATCATCGACCGGCACGACGGCGCGGCCTTCGCCCCGGTGGCCCACCTCACGGTCGGAGGGTTTCGCGACTGGCTCCTGTCCGACCTCGCGACGTCGGAGGCGCTGGCCGGGATCGCGCCGGGCATCACCCCCGAGATGGCGGCGGCGGTCTCGAAGATCATGCGCAACCAGGACCTCATCCTGGTGGCCCGCAAGTGCCGCGTGGTGACCCGGTTCCGCAACACGATCGGTCTGCCCGGCACCATGGCGGTACGGCTGCAGCCCAACCACCCGGCCGACGACCCCGACGGCATCGCGGCGACCGTGGCGGAGGGGCTGCTCTACGGTTGCGGTGACGCCGTGATCGGCATCAATCCAGTCTCCGATTCTCCTGCCGTATTGGGCCGACTGTGCCACCTCCTGTCGGACCTCATCGCGCAGCACGCCATCCCGACCCAGGCTTGCGTGCTGACCCATGCCTCGACCACCATCGGCCTGATCGAGCGCGGCGTGCCGGTCGACCTCGTGTTCCAATCGATCGCTGGGACCGAGGCCGCCAACGCGTCCTTCGGCGTGACCTTGAACCTGCTCGCCGAAGCGCACGACGCCGGGCGCGGCCTGCGGCGCGGCACCATCGGGCAGAACCTCATGTATTTCGAGACCGGCCAGGGCTCGGCCCTCTCGGCTGGCGCGCATCATGGCGTCGACCAGCAGACGTTGGAGGCACGCGCCTACGCGGTCGCTCGCGCCTATGAGCCGCTGCTCGTCAACACGGTCGTGGGCTTCATCGGCCCCGAGTACCTCTACGACGGAAAGCAGATCATCCGGGCCGGTCTGGAAGACCATTTCTGCGGCAAGCTGATGGGCCTGCCGCTCGGCTGCGACGTCTGCTACACCAACCATGCCGAAGCCGATGCCGACGATATGGACACGCTGATGACGCTGCTCGGGGCCGCGGGCGTCACCTACATCATGGGCGTGCCGGGTGCCGACGACGTCATGCTGAACTACCAGTCGACGTCGTTCCACGACCAGCTCTATCTGCGCGACGCTCTGGGCCTGAAGCGTGCGCCGGAGTTCGAGGCCTGGCTGCAGAGCCTGGGCATCACGGGTCCGGACGGGCGGCTGCGCGCCCCGACACCCTCCCATCCGCTGCTCGCCCGGTTGCGGGCCGCATGAGCCCGCTGCCCGAAGACCTTGCCGCCCCTCCTCCTTCCTCGCCCTCCCCCACCCTGCCCTGCCCCGTGACGGCCGATCCCTGGACGGGGCTGGCCGCCCTGACGCCGGCGCGCCTGGCGCTCGGCCGCGCCGGCCCTTCGCTGCCGACCCGCGAAGTCCTGAAGCTCGGCTTCGCCCACGCCCGGGCGCGCGACGCCGTCCATGCGGAGCTGGATGTCGAGACCATGGCGGCCGGGGTCGCGGCGCTCGGCTGCGAGACGGTCCTGGTCGAGAGCGCTGCTCCTGATCGCGCGACCTATCTCAGACGCCCCGATTTCGGCCGCCGCCTCTCGGCCCGCAGCCGGGCACTGCTGCAGCAGGCCGGCCGGCCCGAGGCCGACATCGCCATCGTGGTGGCGGACGGGTTGTCGGCCTGCGCCATGGGCCTTAATGCCTTGCCGTTGCTCCGCGCTCTGCTGCCGCTGCTTGGCGGTCGCAGCCTCGCGCCGGTCGCGCTGGCCCGCCAAGCCCGCGTGGCGCTGGGCGATGAAGTCGGGGCGCTCATGGGTGCCCGGCTCGTGCTGGTACTGATCGGCGAGCGCCCGGGCCTCTCGGCGGCCGACAGTCTGGGCGCTTACCTGACCTTCGCGCCGAGACTCGGCCGGAGCGACGCGGAGCGCAATTGCGTGTCCAACGTCCGGGCTGCCGGACTCCCGCCGGCGGCGGCGGCCGGCAAGATCGCCTGGTTGATCGCCCAGGCCCTGGCGCTTTCGCTGACGGGCGTCGCTTTGAAGGATCACAGCGATGGGTTTCTCCCGACTGCAGCGCCATCGGCGCGCTCCATCGAGGGCTGAGAGCCCTGTTTGTACAGGCAACGTTTCTGATGCTCCCGTATCCCGTCCCGCGAGGTTGCCCGGCGTGCCTCCGTGCGGCATAGGGGGCCGCTTCCTCCCCCTGAGTCCAGCGCGATGATCGAATCACGTCCTTTCCCGTTGCGCTACATGGGACCGTTCGCGTCGCGGCCCCGGCTCGTCACCGCCATCGCCGTGGGCATCGCGGCCGGCGTCCTGTTCGCCGTCCTGCCATCCGACCTCGACGCCCCGACCCGTGCCATCTTGGCTTGGGACATCGGCTGCGTGGTCTACGTGGCAACGACCCTGCGCGGCATCGCACTCCGCGACGCACCCTTCATCCGGGAGGTCGCCAAGGCGCAGGACGAAGGTCAGGGCATGATCCTGGCTCTGGTGCTGGTGCTGTCGGCGGCGTCCCTCGCGGCCGTGGCGGCCGAGTTGTCCCTGGCCAAGGACGCCCACGGAATCGGCAAGGCGCTCCGCGTGACTCTGGCGTTTGGCAGCGTGTCGGTATCCTGGTTCGTAACGCAGATGATTTTCGCGCTGCACTACGCGCACGAATATTACGCCCCGGACGACGACGACGACCCGTCGACGCTGCAGCTCGGCGGCCTCAAGTTTCCGGACGACGACGCGCCCGACTATTGGGACTTCATCCATTTCGCCGTGGTGATCGGCGTCGCGTCACAGACCGCCGACGTCGAGTTCACGTCCAAGCGCATGCGCCGGATCGGCACCGCGCATAGCCTCGTGGCGTTCACATTCAACACCGTGATCCTGGCCCTCACCATCAACGTCCTGGCGGGCCTGCTCTGATCAGGGCGCCCGTGCGGCGCGTCGTTCGACGGCCACGCGGAAGCGTGACCTCGATGCTGTGCCCGACGCCCGCGCGCCGGTATGGGTCGGCTTCTAGCCGCGATGCGGCAGCCCAAAGCGCCACCGCGGTCGCGACGATGTTCGGACACCGGTCAGTTCACCGAGTACCGGCTTGTTCGCACCAGCGAGCTCGTCGGGACACGTTCCGCCCGACGGAAAGGGAACGATCTTCCCGTGTCGGGCAGGAGACGAGTGAGCTATGGCCCCAGTTCCGCTCCTGCGAGGACAGCGCGGAGCCTCGGCTGCTACTTCATGCCCGCATCGAAAACCTTGCGGCAGGCAGGGCTCAGCTTGCTCCGCTTGGCTCTCATGCAGGCCGCGATCCTCGTCTCATCGGGGATCTCGCTACTGCACAATCTCTGCACGTCGTCGTAGCACAAGTGTTCCGCCTGCTGACGCATCTGCTCCTTGTCGGTCATCATCTTGGCGGACGCACTCTCCAGACAGACCAGCGTCAGGATCGTCCCGACGATAAGGCTCGTTCGCATGTTCCCCTCCCCCTCGTTTTGCTGCAGTTCATCAGGGTAACCGACAATGGGCCGGGCTTGCCGTCCTGTGAACGCGATAAACCTCGGACGTGGCCCATCGGCAACGCTGGCGATCCGCGCGGGCTCAGGCCTAGCCCGCGGCTGGATCCCAAGCCCCCGAAGTGAGCATTAAGCCGTTGTTCAGGCAATGGCGGCGAGCTTGTGTCCGGCAGGCGCGGATAGCAACCGCCCTGGTCCGCTGGCCGACATTCAACGATCGAGGAGAGCCTGATGAAGATCCTGCCCACCTTGGCTCTCGCAACCACCCTCTCGACCCTCTGCTTCGCAGCAGCTTCGGCCGGACCCATGCCGGTCGCGCCGGCTGTATCGGGCACGTCCAACATCGAGGACACGGCGCTGGTCTGCGGTCCCTACCGGTGCTTTCGCCAGTTCGGGTGGCGTTACGGCTACGGCTACGGCTACCGCCCATTGAGGCGCTTCGGCTATGGGTTCCAGCGCTTCGGCTTCGGTTACCGCCGCTTCGGCCATGACCGTTTCGGCGGGCGCCGATGGTGAGTGGATCGGCTCCGGCCGTCATGAACGTCAGCGTCACGCAACCGTCTTAGGTCCAGGGGCCCGCTTCTTCGCCTTGATCGAGTCCGCGGCCACTGTTTCGTCTTGATTGCATCCCAGCCTCCTCTATCGCGCTGCTGCGGCCAGGCCGCACGCCGCGAAGTGAAAAGCGAAACGGGCAGCCTTCGGTTGACCGGCATGGACATCATCGGGACCGACCTCGACGACGTCGAACGGTGCGTCCCCGAGCCGCCCCATCACGATCGGCTGCCGGTGTTGCTCGACAACCGAAGTTCCCGGCCTCGCCGGGGCCCATCACCGCTCGCCGCCTTCGGCCTTAAGCTGCCACAAGACGCCATCGCCGGACGTTGCTGCGGCAGGTCCGGACAATTCATGCGTGCCGGCAGTATGGTGCGAGGAACCGTGAGCTTGCAGCTTCTCCAGCCGCTTGGCTTCCTGGATTTCGGCTTCCGTCATGGTCGGCGCGGGCTGGAATTTCGGAATCGTCGGCTGGGGGTGGGACATGGCTGTCTCCTCATGCACGAGCCCAGGTGATCATCCCGAGGCTGTATCGCCCATGAACAGGGGAGGACGGCGGAACGGCAGATATGGGGGGCCACGTCCGTCCGCATGTCGGCACGAGGGTCACTCACCCAGGCGTCCCCGAGAGTCCTCTCGGGTCTATACCCCCGGTCAAAGTGGTCAACGTCTCCGCGTCGGGCCGGGAGCGCGTAACCGACGCAGCGCGAAATCCGGTTAACTCGGTCAACCTTCGCCGTGCTGGCGTTCGGACCATCGCGGGGACGCATCACCCCCCTGGTGGCCCGCTTGAATCCATGCCGACCCGTCCGCATCGCCGCTGCCCCAATCCGAGGGGGCGCCGCAACGCCGATGGCCGATGAGGATTGCAGGATCGCTTTCGCGTTTTCACTTCGACGGAATAGTTCGAATAACACATGAAGATCGTGTGGATTCAGGGGGCAGCGTAAGCCCCCCGGCTGGTAGGGGGGCCTAGCAGGGACCCGCAACCGGGGAGGGTGGGCTGGCCTCCTACGCCTCGCTGGCCACGATCTTCGGCCTCGGTGGCACACTGCCCCGGCGCTGCGCCGGCCCGCCCCTTGGTGCTCCCTCAGCGCTGGTGCGATGCTGCCCGGCCTGCCGCTGCGCTTCCCTCCTGCCGCTGCCTGCCGCGCTTGGTGCTGGTGTGACGCTCTGCCGCCCGCGGCTGCGCCACGGGTTCCAGGCCAGCGCCACTGTCCCGGCACTGCGCCCTCAGGCACTACGCGAGCGCCGCCACTTCGCCCCTCCCGCCCCGACACTGCGCCTACCTCCTGCCCGAGGCTGCGCCGCTGCACTTCCCTCCTAGCAAGCTCACAGCAGCACAACACGATTCGACAACGCGCCACATCACTGCCCTGGTGTTGCGTTACACGTGTTGTGACCGCTCTAGCCTTGATGCGTCACGGCCCCATGAAGCTTGTAACGCGGCAAGCGCAGGCCGGACCATGATAAGGTCACGTTGGACTGTTACCTGTCAGCACATGCCTCTTGCTGCGGACCGACAATCACGGTTCTATGAAACTACCTCGGGGGGACACACAATGCAGCTAATTGCGCTGCGCCATTACAGCGATGACGCGGAGGACATGACGGATCGGCTGTTCCGTAATGGCGATGCGTTCAAGCTACAGGAAAGCGCCGGTCTCGACGCGCCGCTGACGTGGTGCGCGTACACGGCTGCCGACGCATTGGCTTGGGTTATGGACGATCCGGCTTCGGTGGAGTGGATCGCAGCCGACGCGCCGTCGTGCGAGGTGATGCTGTTACACCCTGTAGGCAAGCTGCCGAATGCCGCCGACCTGCCTACGGCTTAAGAACACTGGCAATTGAGTCCCAGGTCCGCAGATGAAATCCTGTCTTCTCATAAAATAGGCGCGACCGTATTGTAAGCGACATGTCAGCCAATTTTTCTTGATTAGCATCCGGTCTCATTGATGCGATCCGACCGTCTCTTCCGATGATGATACCTCCGAGCTTGACCAATTCACGAGATATGATGCCGTGTCTCTCGCGAAAAGCATCGCTATTAGATATCTCGTAGTAGTAGTAGTGCAGTAGCTGGTTCTCAGCTTTGATAAGGTCTTTTGTTGGCCGAAACCGCTGACGGTTTTCGTCTATTTCCATTAGCAAGCATTGCGGCGCTTTGACCTCCCAGACTACGGCATATCGGTCGACTTTACCTCGCCCATTTTGCCATTCAGCCACAACGGTGCAATCACTATCGCCGTAATGCGTACGGTCCTCTTGTAGAACCGAGATCACGGCCTGAGGAGTTACAGGACAAAGCCAGTCCGCGGCATGTGGCAGGTAAGCTCCACATTGTCTCTCTGTGTGTGACGCCGTCTGTTCAATAAGGCCACTAAACGTGGCGTAGTCACTCGCACTCAGGGGCATTCTTAGATGCTCACCGTTTGCTGGAGAGATGTTTCGTCAGCATCATTTCGGTATCCAGATGGAAGTCAGCTATTGCAGCATTCTGAGCCGAGCCACCAACGATGAGTTCGACTTCGAAGGTTGCTCCGGTCGAAGTAGAAACATTCAGCTGATTGAGCAGGAAGCTGCACTCCCCCTCAAGTGCAATACACTGAGAGAAACCCTGTATACCTAAATTAGAAATAGAGCTCATTCTAGAGTCTTGAAATAAGAATGCCACATCTCTGTTTGGTGCACGGAGATCAACTAGCCCCGGAAATGGATGTTTAGCTCTTGCAAAGGTTCGATCTGCTAGTCGGAGAAACTTCGTCGTTCCGATCGCGATTAGAAAGAAGCTAGGGTGTGTCCATACTCTTGTTCCAAACACGTCGAAGCCGAAAGCAGATTTTAGAAGACTTTTCGGAGCGCGAGTAAGGCGACGATCTACAATATCCTTCATTCTCAAATCGAGGGTTGAAGGCCTCATTATACTGACCCAGCTTTCGCTTTGATTGAAATTACCTGTAGCCAGGGGATGGAAATCTCCCCGCATGGAGCGTCCGTGCTGGCGTCCCCCTGGAGCTATCAAACGCGCTATCCTTAGTCGCTAGGAAAGACTGCGGCGGCCTTCATACGTGACGTGCACGCTAGCCGAACCTGAGGATGATGAGAAGTCGGACAATCATGCCCGGCGTAACCGCGGATGAGAACGGCAGGACCCGTGATCGTCTACCAGGGGCTGCCCCCGTCACGATCAATCGCGGTTGAACGCCTGCCGCATTGCCTCAGGCATCGGCGCCGGCCCGTTCACGTCGGCAAGGTGACAGCGCCATGGCGCGCCATCGAGCCCGAACAGCATGCCGTCGCGTACTCCCGCAATTGGCTTGCCCGTAGCGTCGTTTGTAAGCATCCCGCCTTCGACCGTAGCGAAGTGGCGCCTTCCTCATCGTACGCACGGGCATAGGCCATCGGGTCCCCCTTTGCTGTTTCGGGTCGCCGCAACCCCGATTCGCATCCGGTGGCGATCCGGTGGCGACCCGCCCTCCCCCCGGCGGCTCGTTCATGTGCTAAGTGCTTGTTCTGACTGGTGCCGGTTAGAGGGCTCGAACCCCTGACCCCCTGATTACAAATCAGGTGCTCTACCAACTGAGCTAAACCGGCGGCACCGTCAGCGACGATGTCGAGTATCAAGCCGCCAAGTCTTTTTCAATCGCGATTCCCGGGCAGATCCATCAGAACCGATACCACAGCCCGGTCGTGAAGCCCCGCTCGAGGAGAGCGTTCCGGCCGTAGACCGTGGTGTAGCCGCCAAGCTGGACCGCCCAGGCGGCGTTCAACTGATACACGGCCTTGAGTTCCATCTTGGAGTACCGCGAACTCGGGAAGGCCGCATTGCCGGGACCGGTTGGCACCGCCGTGAGGCTTTGCAACAGCACCAGGAGGCGGGACAGGGGATAGATCCCGAAGGTGAGATCGCCGTGCCATTGCGGGGCCGCACCGCCCGATCGCAGCCGATAGCTGCCTTGCGCGTCGATGAAGGACAGAAACGGTCCGAGATGGAAATCGATACCGCCCAGGGCGCGGAAGTCCCCCTCGCGCGCCGTGTCGCCGATCTCGGCCGGGTTGCGGTCGGACTTGGTCCCAGGCAGCCGGAACGTGCCTTGCGCGGCGAAAACGGCCGGGCCGTAGTCGTAAAGGTGCACCTGCGCGCCGACCTGGCTGCCGCCAAGCCCCAGGTAATGGCCGGCGTCCGGCGCTCCGATCCGCGTGGCATCGAGCGAGGGGCGGGCGATCAGCATGAGCCAATCGGTCGCCCCGTACTCGATATAGCTGGCCAACTCGCTCTTGGAATAGGACCGCGCCGGCGCCAGCCGGCCCTTGCCGTCGAAGTACCGGCCTCCCCCTCCGAACGTGAAGTCCACGATCGCCAGACCATCGCCCGCAACGCGATTCCACGCGCCGGCCTGCGCGGTCCGGATGCCCGCAATCGCCAGGAGAACAGCCGTGAAGGCCAGTCCGAACGGCCGGCCCGCAAGGAAGCGCCAGCGCGGTCTCGGCGCTGGACGAATGCTGTACATCTCGCCGAACCCTGATCGGGGGTGCAGCCGCAACTCTTTCTACGGGTCGAAACACCAAATGCGAGTATGACTGCCCAAATGCTAGCAGAGCGAGCATGAGCCGAAGCGCCTCCTCCCCGGCACGAAGAGCTTACTTAAGCGATGTTGGAGAATCCATCTCGAATTGCATCTGTTCGGGCACCTCGAGGTATCTCGGCCGACCGCGGCCGCGTGGTCGGCCGCCCGCCGGAACACCACGCCGGTCAGTGCGACGCTTCTCTCCATCCTGACAAAGACGGAGTCGACCTCCTCGTCCAGCAAGGTGCGGCCGAGACGATGATGGTCCATGGTGAAGTAACGGTCGCCCGGCCCCAACAAGGCTGGACAGCTGTGGTCGAACGGCGGCATTGCGGCCGACCTTGGCGGCCGCACCGAGGCGCCCTTTCGGCCACTTCGGAAAAACCGACTTCTATCTGCGCCGGCCGTATCTTCTCGGGCCTGGTCCGACCGATCTTTGGGCTGCCTCCATGCCGACCCTGCCCTCCCTGCGGCACGGCTTCGCCATCTGCAGGCCGTCTCGTCGCCATGATTCGCGTATCGACCGCCAAATATCTTACCGCGTTTCTGGCCATTCGCCCGGCCCCTTAACCATCCCGCTGGCGTACTCGTGGTTGCCGAATCGTCACCGCGACCCCAAGCGTTATCGACCTTGGTCAATGGGCCGCTAAGATCAGAGCTGAACGGCAGAAATTCGGGTTCCTCGATCGAGGGTCGTGTTCATCTTTTCCATTTCGTTAGACTTAACTGAGCGGCAACAATGATGAAGACGTTCGCGTAAAACGCTACAGTTTTACTTAGATGGACCGCAGCCCCTGCCTGCGAACGTGCCCTCACAGCAAGTCGTGAGGGCGTCATGTCGATCCAGTGGAGCAAAGCGGTGGTGTTCGGGGGCGTGATGCTGGCCGGCATCGTGGCTTCGGCGCCGCAGGCCGCGGCGGCTCCGGCCCGCGCCTCCTATGCTGCGGTCGGCGCCCGCACCAGCGTCCCCTACGGTTGGGTGGACTTCTGCAACCGCTACAGCACGGAATGCGACGTGCAGGCCCTCGATGCGGTGGACATCGACCTCACGCCCGCTGCCTTCAACGACATCGAGCGCGTGAACCGCAGGGTCAACATGGCCGTCCAACCGGTGACCGACATGGACCATTGGGGGGTGGTCGACCGCTGGGATTACCCGACCGACGGCAGGGGCGACTGCGAAGATTATGCCTTGCTCAAGCGCAAGATCCTCATGCGCAAGGGCTACCCCCGCCAAGCCCTGCTGATCACCGTGGTCAAGGACCATGAGGGCGAGGGACACGCCATCCTCACGATCAAGACCAACCAGGGTGAATTCGTCCTCGACAATCTCGACGACAAGGTGCTGCCCTGGTCCGATACGGGTTACAAATTCATCAAGCGCCAGTCACAGGAGGATCCCAACCTGTGGCAGTCGATCGGTGCTCCGGCGCCCGCCCCGCAGTTCACAGCCCGATGAGCCTTGGCCGAACCCCGGCGAGATCAGGTAGGTGCGAAGGGGAACCGTGCCTGGACCACGAAGCGGTCCTGCTCGTCGTCGCCCTGCCGCAGTAGCGCGATGGCGTCGACGGATGCGGTCTGCGGCACCTGTTCAAACATGGTGCGCAGGACGGGCTCCAGTTGGACGCGGTCCTCGGTCTCCAACGGTCCGGCCAGGGTCATGTGGAAACGGAAATCGTCGAAGACGTGCGGGTACCCCCAGCGGTCAAGGTTTTCGAGCTCGCTCGGGCTGAGCCGGTCGGGATGCCGCCGTTCGCGGTCGGCCGGGGAGAGCGGCGCGCGATAGCGGTCGAAGTCCCGCACGCAGTCGTCGGCGAGCCTCTGCAAGGCCGGCGGCGTCGCCACCGGGACCAGCGCGATGAAGTGCTGGAGGTCGGCGAGCTTGAGGTCCACCGGGAAGGCGCGCTGGTCCGACGCGAAGACCGCGAGGTGCGCCGTCAGGTCCTCGATCGAACATCCGGGGGCGAGCTTGAACGGCGGCTTCAGCGTGGCGTGGAAGCCGTAACGCCGCGGCGCGGCCGTCCAGCCGAGGGCGGCCGGCTCAAGGAACAGGGGGTCCTCCGGGTAGGGCACATCGGCCCCGGTCGCGGCATCATAGCCCAGCACCGAACAGCCGAAGCGCGACAGCGGGCTCTGCTCGTGAGGCATGTAATAGATCGCGTAACGTGCCATGGACCTGTCCGAGCGAGCTCCGACCGACGTTAGGGCCGCCGCCCGGGGGCCGCAAGCCGCGACCTCCAGGACCGGGGCTCCGGAGGTGTCGGCTTTACCGGAGCGCCGATCTTTCCTAGGCTTCGGCGGCCGTCACTGGAGACGGCGAGGCGCGACGGAGCACCAGGATGCCGGCGAATGGCGAGCCGCACCGCCACGAGGCCGTCGCGTTTCTGTCGTCCGGCACGCCGGACGCCGACGCCGCCTTGCTGCGGCTGACCAGGACCTACGGTAACGTCGACCCCGATCGAGCCGACGTGCTGGTGGCGCTCGGCGGTGACGGCCTGATGCTGCAGGTGCTGCACCGCTTCATGGGCTCGGGCAAGCCGATCTACGGGATGAACCGCGGCTCGGTCGGCTTTCTGATGAACGAATATGTCGAGGACGGCCTGCACGAGCGGCTCGATGCGGCCTTGCCTTCGATGGTGCATCCGCTGGTCATGTCGGCCACGGACCGCCACGGCGAGATCGCCACGGCGCGGGCCATCAACGAAGTCTCGCTGCTGCGACAGTCTTCCCAAGTCGCCAAGGTGCGTATCTCGATCGACGGGCGGGAACGCCTGAACGAACTCATCGCCGACGGTCTCCTGGTCGCCACGCCGGCCGGATCCACCGCCTACAACCTGTCGGCCAACGGCCCCATCCTGCCGCTCGACGCGGCCCTGATGGCGCTGACGCCGATCTCGGCGTTCCGGCCCCGACGGTGGCGCGGCGCGTTGCTGTCGGACCAAGCGCGCGTTACCGTCGAGGTGCTGGAGCCCGACAAGCGGCCGGTCGCCGCCACGGCCGATCATTTCGAGATCAAGGACGTGGCCACGATCGAGATCGCGATGGACCACGAGACCGGCCTCGTCCTGCTGCACGATCCCGGCCACTCGCTCGACGAGCGGATCCTGCGCGAACAGTTCGGCTGATCGGATCCCGGCAGCTCCCGCTCAGGCGGCGCGCAGTTCCGGAGCGGCAAGGTACGGTTCGACTCGCCGCAGGCCGCTCAGCGCCGGCGCTCCCTCGCAAGTGTCGGCCCGGCCGGTCTCCGGGCCTTCGATCGCCGACGTGCGGAACTCGTCGCGCGCCGCTTCGGCCTCGAAACGCCGCAGCAATGCCGTCAGACCATCGACCGGATGGCCCTGGGCTGCGCCGCACCGATCGATCACTTCTGCCACGATCCGACGCTGCAGGGCCGCGCCTCTGATCCCCGCCGATCCGGCCCATCGTTGATGGGCGTCGAGGGCGGCGCGGAACACCGGAGCCAGGACTTCCGGAAGTCCGGATGACCGGTAAAGCGCCGCGAAGCCGAGCCCGTTGCGATGGCGAACGAGCCCCGCCACGCGACCGAGCGATTGGCCGGAAAGCTCCGACAGCGCCGCTTCGAACAGAGCCACCTGGCCGCTCAGCAAGGCCCTGAGAACGAGCGCCGGAGTCAGATGACCTCCGCGCCTGAGGTAGGCGGCGAACCTCATTTGCCCGAGGTCGTCCTCGCGTTCGACGTCACTTTGCGCGAGGGTCATCGCGGCGCGCTCACAAGCATCGCCGACGACGCGGCGGACCCGTTCCCGCGCGATCCACCGGCAAGACACCACGAAACTGCTCAAGGCCTCGGCCGTCGCCAGCACGAGTTCATGGCGCAGACAGGAACTGAGATCGCGGCGGTTCCCCAGGGCCTCACGAAGCCCGCCATCGTATCCGAACCGCTCGAGGATTCGCCGCACCGAGACCTCGGCCAGATTGGCGCCGTCATTGCGGCAGAGCACCAGCACGGCTTCGATCTGACCGACTTCGGCCACCGCCCCGGCGACCGCCGCGGAGAGCGCGGGCCGCCCCGCGATGGCGCATTGAGCGGGCAGTCCACCGATCGCCGCGGCGTCGATCAGTTCGGCGTCGGTCAGCAGTGGGGAGCGAGCCAGCACCAATTCTGCGATATCGGCCTGGTCGGCGGCCAGCGATGACACGAGGTGATGGGGCGCGTGGGCCGCACCCGCCAGGGCCTCGGCGAGCGCCCGCCGCACGAGCGGGGCGGGATCGTCGAGCAGGCATGTCATGGCGCGTTCCATCTCGCCCTGCTCGATGCGGTCGAGGTCGGCGTAAAGATAGGCTTTGGCCAGCGCGTGGGTGGCCTCTGCCCGCTCGCCGACCGGCGCCCGATTAGCCCAGGACAGGAATTGCCGACTCAGCATGACGCCTCTCCGCTGCGCTCAGGAGGAACCGGAGTAGGACCGGTCCGACGGATCCCGCCGACTGCCCGTGCCGCAGGTGAGACCCGTCCCCGGCCCGACACGAGACGAAGAATGATCAGACGTGGTAAATTTCAGCTTAAGACGACCCGCGGGCAGCATCACGGTTCGGGGCTTTGGCGGGCACGGCATGGCGGGCCGTGGAACCCGCGCCGGTGCCGGCTTGCGACCGGATCCAAGCAGACGGGCGGCCTGTGCGGCGCTTCCGTCCGATGTCGGGGTAAGCGGAATCAGCCGAAGACCGAATCGGATGCGGTCACGGGCGTCGTGCCATTTCCGCCGCGCCCTCGATCCCGTCGGTCACCTCCGCGGCCCGCGGCAGCCCGCTTCGCGCCTGGGGTCCCTGGCCTGCTCCGCCGCTCCGGGACGACGGCTTCCCCTCAAGAGAAGGACAGCGCATTCCAGGAATCGGCCATGATGAAGCTGAGCGCCGAAGGCTCGCGCGACCGGGCTTGCCGAAGTGAGATGACCCGTTCGTTCTTGCCCGCTGTCGGCCCGACGCGTTTCAGAGGCGACTGACCCTGGCGCTCCCACCGCTGACGGCCGGCGATCGCCCCAGAGTCCGAGGCGCCACGGCGTCCCATCCGCCGGGGGGCGGCGTAATGTCGTTGGCGGCCGGGATTTGCGCTGCCGGACGATAGGCATCCGCCGCAGCCTTGGCGGTCGCCAGACCCGCGGCGTCGAGCTTCTGGCCGACCTCGTCCCGCTTCTTGGCCGCATCCTCGTCACCTGCCAACGCCGCGATAGCGAACCAGGTGTATGACTGCCCGAGGCTCTGCTGGATCCCGAGACCACGCGCGTAGAGGATCGCGAGGTTGAACTGACTGTCGCGCACGCCGTAGGACGATGCTTTCTGGAACCACTGAGCGGCCTTGGCGTAGTCGGGCTTGCCCGCGGCCCCCTCGGCTGCCATCACGGCCAGGTTGTGCATCGCCCTGATGTTCCCGGCATCCGCGGCCTTACCATACCAGGACATGGCCAGGACGGGGTCGCGATCGGCACCGACGCCCTTTTCATAGATCGAGCCGAGACGATACTGAGCCATCGGAAGACCCTGCTGGCCCGCTTTCTCCAACCAGTTCAGGGCCGACTTCAGGTCGCGCGCCACCCCGCGCCCATCCGCGAGCCGGACTCCGACTTCATATTGCGCAGCCGGATCTCCGGCCGCCGCGAGGCTGCGCAAACCGTCGCCGATTCCATCGATTGCGGCAATCTGCAGCTTCGCGGGCCCTGCGACGAAACTCGGAAGTGGTGCCCGCGTGGGTGCGGCACCTGCCGAGCCGGACGGCGACGGCGACGCAAGGAGCGGCGGCGGTGCGGACGCCAACGTCTGCGAGGCTGGGCCAGGCTGCGACATCCCGGCCCCCGGCTCGACTCCGGCTTGCGGCGGAGTGCCAGCGAGGCGCGTCTCTCCGGTTGCGGACGAAGCCGTGCCGGCCGTGCCGATGCGGGCCGGACCTTGCGCGTCGAAGCTCAGCTTCACGACCTCGAGAACGCCGACCAGCAGCACCAGGGCCGCAATGGTGAGCAGAATGGGGCGTCGGTGCCGCGCGAGGTAGATCCGGGCCCGACCCAGTGTCCCCGCCCCCGCAGCCGTATTGCTCCAGGCGGTCGGGCGGCCCTCCCCGGCCTTCAACGTGGCATTCGTGGCCGCAGAAGCCTGGGCGGCCTGGGCGGCGCGACGGGCTGCCGCGATAAAGCTTGCCGGCCCCTCCCCGTCCAGGGCCGGTGATCCCGAAGCGGCCGTTGACGCGCTCGACGGTGTGGCGGCATCGGTATCGAACTCACCGTCAGGATCGGAGCCGAAACGCGGCTCGCCGCGGCCTTGCTGACCGCGGCCGAAACCCGGCTCGATCAACAGGTCCGAAGGGTCGAGATCCACCCCGGCGACCTCGTCGGCCCTGCGTGGGCTGTCGTCGGCACGCGGCGCTTCTTCCTTGGCGCGTCGTGCCTCACTGGCGTGGGCCTTGCCGAGCCGCCGGCTCCCGTTATCCAGGCTCGGCTGCGGCATCCCGGTGGTTTGGACGTCCGTCGCAATGCTCGGCCCGCCGGCGCCGGATATCTGTCGGGCCAAGCGCTCCATCGTGTTCTGCATCTCGGACAGCACGGCCTGCGTGCGGCGTTCCGCCGACTCCTGCGTGGCCCTGAGGTCGTCGATGCCGCGCGTCATCTGATTGGCGAGGCCCGGTGAGGCATCCGACGTCCGCAGAGCCAGCGATGGGTTTTGGAGGGCGGCCCGCAGCGTGTCCCGGGCCGCCGTACGGGCAGCCGCCTCTGCCGCGTCGACCGCCACCTGCCGCGTCATCTCGAGCTGCGAGAACAACTCGCCGAGAGAATGTCCCACACCGTCGAGGGCCATGAGGCTCGACTCGGAACGGTCGAGCCGCTCGGCCAATCTGGCGATCTGCGCCTCGATGGCCTGCACGCCCGGATGGTCGGACCCAGGCGCGCCACCTTCGATCCTGCCCGCCACGTTCCTCATAGCGGTTTCGAGCTGCGAGATATCCGACGACGCCTCGCGAGCCTGGCCGATGTGGTCGGAAATTCCGCGCACCAGGCGCGCGAGGGGTCGCGGATCGGCGGCCGTTCCCGCCGCCTGCGGAGGCAGCGACGATTGGATTTCGTCGACCCGCCGGCTCAACCCTTCGATCAGGCCGGCAGGATCTTGGAGGTCGAGCCCGCGCTCCATGCGAAGCGACGGATCGTCGAGGCGGTTCTCCAGGGTCGCCAAGGCAGCGCCCGATTCCAGGTCATCGGGCGATGTGCGAAGCTCGGCCGGAGCCCCTCCCCCGTCCGGGGCCGCGGAACGCGTCGAGGAAACCGAGCGGCCAAGCTGCGCTTCCGAGGCCGCCGCCTGACGGTACGCCAATCCGGGCGACGGCAATCGGCCGGCCCCGGCGGCGAGAAGGTCCCGCATCTCGCGTGTCTGTTCGTTGATCCGCGCGAGCGTTTCGCCCGGTGGCAACCCGGCGCCGATCCCCGCCACGGCGCGGCCGATCTGTCGCATCTGCCGATCGAGATCCTGGACAGCCGGCCTCGCATCGGTGGCATGGATCGCATCGTGCAGGTCGCGTGAGAAGCGTTCGAACGTCTGCGCCACCTCGGTCCCGAGGTCGATTCCGGATCGACGGTGATCGGCCGGGCCGCGCCCCGGGGCCGCAAAGGAGGCGACATCGTCGCGGCTCGCCGCGCCGTCCTGCAGCGCTGCCTTCTCGGGCAGGGACGCGCCCTCGATCGGCATCTGCATTGTCGATGGCGAAAGCGCCTCATCGGAGCCGTGCAGGTCGTCTCCGGACGGGACAGGCCGAGGCGAGACCTCGAGAAGAGCCTCGGTCGATGCCGAATTCCGGGCCGACGGTGGGACGGCCTCGGTAGTCGACTGCGCGGCTGTGCATCCGTCGAGGACGGCCTGGCGTCGGGCGATGTCGGCAACGGCGTTGCGGATGGCATCAAGGCCAGCGAAGCGGGTCGCTGCGCCCATTGCGGGCCCGATATCGACGGGACCCCCGGACGGTGCCTGCGGTTCCGCCTCGGCACCACTCGGGTTGCCGGAGAGGTCGGAAGCCGCGGCCGGCCTTGCAAACCGTGCCATCTCGGCCGCGATAGCCTCCATTTCGGCACGGTGGTCGGCGCTCCCGGGCGCAATCGCCGGCCTTGCCCGTTCCACGACGACATCGTCGAGCCAGTCGCCGAGTGGGGGACGGACCTCGTTCGCGGTCTCGACCGCAGCACCGTGCGAGTCGTGCTCGGTGTCCTTGATGCTCCGCGAAACCGATGAGTTCATTGTCGCACCCGCAGATCGACGCCTGTCACTGGATCTAGACGGGAGGCCAACGTTCCGGCGGGGGGGCAGCCCCCGCGCCACGGCCGAAGTCCACCCCACGCAGGCAGACTTTCGTGCAACACGGTAAATACTTGGTTAAGAACCCCGGCGTCGCCGCTCGGGACGCGGGCAAGTGCGGGGCCACCGAATGGCTGCCGCACACTGCCAAGCCGCGAATAACCTGACCCGGAGTTGCGGTCGCGCTCTCCATTGGTTAACGAAAATCCGTTCGGAGCGCCCCATGGATCCCCGGCAGATCGCCGGATGTCAGTTGCGGGCCGCCGCCATGACACACCCGTCGGAGCCTCCGCATGGCCGTGCAGACCAGGACCGCAACACGGACGATCGACTACTACCTCACGATGGTGAGCCCGTGGGCCTACCTCGGCCACGCCGCTTTCACGGCCATCCGGCATCGTCGCGGCACCGGGATACGTTATCATCCGGTCAGTCTTGCCACAGTTTTTCCGAGGTCGGGCGGGCTGCCCCTGGCCGAGCGTCATCCATCGCGGCAGCGATACCGCATGCTGGAGTTGCACCGTTGGCGCGAACGGCGCGCCCTGCCGCTCAACCTTCGACCTCGCTTCTGGCCTTTCGACCCGGCAATGGCCGACTGCATCGTCCTGGCGCTCATCGGCACCGGAGCCGACCCGGAAGGATTCCTGCCCGCCGCTTTCGCGGCGGTCTGGGAACAGGAGCGGAACCTCGCCGATCCGGAGGTCTTGTCCGAAATCCTGCATGAGGGCGGCTTCGATGCGGCCCGGGTTCTGGCGGATGCGCGATCCGAGGCGGCGGCCGCGCAATATGCTCGAAGCACGCAGGAGGCTCTGTCCGCCGGCGTGTTCGGGACGCCCACATACTGTCTCGACCGCGAGATCTTCTGGGGCCAGGATCGGCTCGAATTCCTCGATGCGGCGCTGGAGAGCGGCAGGGCGCCTTTCGAGCCCTGAGCCGTATCGGCGAGATGGCGGGATGGGGGTTCCGGTCCCGGGCCCGTTCGTGTAGGACCTGTCACGGCAGGCGCCCGGGCAGTTCCGAGGAGTTTCAGCAACCCCGTGCAGGCGATCGAAACCAGCGGAGCCCCGGACCGGTCGGAAAAAGCCGAGCATCGTGCTCGCGAGCCGGCTTGCGTGGAAAGCCCGGTCCTCTGGGTCGACTTCGACGGTGCCGTGTTGCGCGCCGACCCTTTGCACGAGAAGCTGATCCTGGTTGTGAAAGCTCGTCCCTTGTCGGTTCCGGGCTTGCTGGTCGCAGCCATGCGGGGCCGCGCCGCGCTTCACGAGGCCGCGTCGCGCGAGACCGGTGACGATTTCCACCTCGAATCCTGTCCACGCCGGCCCGAGGTGGAGGCGGTCGTCGAAGATGCGCGCCGGACCGGCCGGAGTGTCGTCTGGTCATCGCGTGAGGATCTGACAGGGCGCGCCGCCGGCACCGATCTTGCCGCCTTGGTACACGCCGACGCCGATGTCCATCGCCGCGAGCGCTCGCCCGAACTCCAGGCCGAAACGGTGGGAGCCCGGTTCCGCGACGGCTATGCCTATGTGGGCCGTAGCGACGCCGATCTGCCGCTCTGGCGCGCAGCCCGGGAACGCTTCGGCGTGGATCTGTCGCCCGCCCTGCGGCGTCGCGCGGCCGCGGAAGGTCTCGGCATCATCGAGCTTTCCCGGCGAACGCCGCTGTCGCGGGCCGTCGTTCGCTCCATGCGGCCGCATCAATGGCTCAAGAACTGCCTCGTTTTCGTGCCGTTTGCGCTCAATGTCGGCCAGCTCCATGTCCGTGACCTCGGGGTGGCACTGCTGGCTTTCGCCTGCCTATGTGCGCTGACGAGCGGCACCTATCTGGTCAACGACCTGTTCGACCTCGATGCCGACCGTCGCCACCCCCGCAAGCGAAATCGACCGATTGCCAACGGCGACCTGCCGATCGCCTGGGCGGTGCCCATCAGCGCCGCGTTGATCGTGGTGGCGATCGCCTGCGCTTGCCTGCTGCGCTACGCCTTCGCGGCAGCGCTCGGCAGCTACCTCGTGATCACGCTCGCCTACTCGTTCCGGCTAAAGAAAATGGCCATGGTGGACGTGCTGGTGATCGCCATGCTGTTCACGCTGCGCATCTTGGCCGGCATGTTGCTGGTCAGCGAGAAGCCCTCGCACTGGCTGCTCATGTTCTCGATCTTCTTCTTTCTCAGCCTTGCCTTCATGAAACGCGAGGTCGAGTTCAACGTCATGCGCCAAGCCGGGCGCAGTACCCTGTCGGGCCGCGGCTACGACCTCGACGATCGCCTTTACGTGCTGTGCTGCGGCCTTTCGAGCGGCATCGCCTCGGTGGTGATCTTCGCGCTCTTCACCACGGCCACGGTCGAGCGCGCTCCGCCGACCTATGCCACGCCAGAACTGCTGTGGGGTGTGATGGGCGTGCTCGGTTATTGGGTGCTGCGCATGTGGATGCTGACAACGCGCGGCCTGATGAACGACGACCCGATCCTGTTCGCGGCGCGCGACCGCACCAGCATCCTGCTGGGTGCAGCCTGCGCGGCGCTGGCGGTCGGTGCCCAGGTGTTACGGCTCTGATGGCTGTTCCTCCTGTCATGTCTCCGACGGTGCCGACCACGTCGGCCACCACTTCGTGGGGCCGGGTATCGCGCGCCGCGAGTCACGTGCGTGAGCCCGCCTATCTCGACGCTTTCAGAGCTGCCTTCGCGGCCGGTGAAGGCTCGGCTTTGGCCCATGGCCTCGGCCGATCCTATGGCGATGTGTGTCTCAACGATGGGGGGCATCTTCTGCGCACCGGGCGACTCGACCGCGTGATAGCGGCCGACTGGGCCAAGGGCGTGGTGCGGGCCGAGGCCGGCCTGACGATCGGAGCCCTGCTGACCCTCTGCGTGCCGCGGGGCTGGTTCGTTCCGGTGACGCCCGGCACTAAATTCGTCACGCTGGGCGGCGCCGTCGCCAACGACGTCCACGGCAAGAACCATCATGGGGCCGGCACCTTCGGTTGCCACGTCCGCGCCCTCGGGCTGCTGCGCAGCGACGGCGGAATCATCGAGATCGGCCCGGATCGGCGGCCCCATCTCTTCGCCGCCACGGTCGGCGGCCTCGGCCTGACCGGCATGATCGTCTGGGTCGAACTCCAGCTTGGGGTGGTGCGAACGAGCGAATTCGAGACGGAAACTCTCCGCCTCCGCGACCTCGACGGCTTCTTTCGTATCACGGACGAGAGCCTCGACTGGCCCTATGCGGTGGCCTGGGTCGACTGCCTGGCAACGGGTCGTTCGCTCGGACGCGGGCTGTTCAACCGCGCCAGGCATGCGGCCGACGGACCGCTCCTGCCCCATGGCGGAAGAGTTCGCGCCAAGGTGCCGCTCGACGCGCCCTCGGCGCTGCTCGGTCCCACCATGATCAGGCTGTTCAACGCCGCCTATTCACGCCAGCCTGCCGGCCGGGGGGTCAGGCGCGTCGCTTACGACAAGTTCCTGTATCCGCTCGACGGCATCACGGATTGGAACCGGCTCTATGGCGGACGTGGGTTCTTCCAGCACCAGTCGGTCGTGCCTTCCGCGGCGGCACCCCGCGCCCTCGCGCGTCTGCTCGAACTCACATCGAGCGAGGGCCAGGGCTCGTTTCTCGTGGTGCTGAAGATGTTCGGCCCGCGCCCCTCGCCGGGCATCCTGTCCTTCCCACAGGAAGGCGCCACCTTCGCGCTCGACCTTCCCAATCGCGGCGCCGTCACCCGGCGGCTGCTCGACCGCATGGCCGAGGTGGTGCTGGAGGCCGGCGGCCGTCTCTATCCGGCCAAGGACGCCACCATGTCGGGCCAACAGTTCCGGGCCGGCTTCCCCCGCTGGCGCGAGGTCGAGTCCTACCGCGACCCCGCCATCTCGTCGGACTTCTGGCGGCGCGTCACCGGAGACGCTGCGTGAGCCTTCCTGCCGCACCGCCGGTAGCCGGATCCGCCGCCGGTGCGGCCAGCTCCGCCTCGCCTGCGAGCAAGACCATCCTCGTGCTCGGCGCCACCTCGGCCATCGCCAACGCCTTCGCGCGCCAGCGCGCCCGGGACGGCGCGACACTGGTGCTGGTGGCGCGCCAGGCGGAGCGTCTGGCGTCGATCGCGGCCGATCTCGTGGCCCGCGGCGCGGTGCGCGTCGAGACCGTCGCCGACGACCTCAGCGACATGGGTTCGGCCGAGGCCCGCTTCGCCGCCCTGTTGGCCAAGGCAGGTCTGCCGGACGAAGTGCTTCTGGCCTATGGCGTGCTGGGCGAGCAGGCCGCCGCCCAGGACAGCGCCGACGAGACCCGCCGCGTCATCGACGTCAATTTCACCAGCGCGGCCCTGTGGCTGCAACTCGCGGCCAAGCATCTCGCGGCCGACCGGAAGCCCCGCACCCTCGTCGTGATCGGGTCGGTGGCAGGCGACCGCGGCCGCCAGTCGAATTATGTCTACGGCGCCGCCAAGGCCGGCCTCGACGCCTTCGCCGAGGGGCTGGCCCACCGGCTGCACGGCACCAACCTCAGCGTCGTCACGGTGAAGCCCGGCTTCGTCGATACGCCCATGACGGCCCATCTCGACCGATCCGGGCCGCTGTGGGCCAAGCCGGAAGCCATCGCGGCCGACATCGACCGTGCGGTGGCCAAAGGTCAACGCATTGTCTACACGCCCTGGTTTTGGCGGCCCATCATGACGGCGGTGCGGCTCGCGCCACGATCGCTGTTCTACAAGACCAAGCTGTGAGCCAGCCTTGAGCGAACCCGTCGGTACGGAGGCTGCACCGCGCGGCCGGGCGGTGCCACGCGGCCGGATCGCCGTCACGGGTGCCGCCGGCCTCGTCGGGCAAAATCTCGTGCCGCGGCTCAAGGCCCGCGGCTACACCGATATCGTGGCGCTCGACAAGCACCGCCCGAACCTCCGTCTCCTGGCCGGGCTCCACCCGGACATCCAGGTCGTCGAGGCGGACCTCGCACGCGACCGCGGCTGGGAGGACAGCTTCGCGGGCACCCATGCCCTCATCCAGCTCCATGCACAGATCGGCGGACTCGACCGTGCCGCGTTTCAGTCCAACAATGTCACGGCGACGGAGCGCGTGCTGGGAGCCGCCAAGGCGGCCAATATCCCCTACCTGGTGCACGTCTCCTCCTCGGTGGTGAATTCGGCCGCGGTCGACCTCTACACCGAGACCAAGAAGGCACAGGAACATATGTCGCTCCTGAGCGGAATCCCATGCGCCGTGCTGCGCCCCACGCTGATGTTCGGCTGGTTCGACCGCAAACATGTGGGCTGGCTGGCCCGCTTCATGGCCAGGGTGCCGGTCTTCCCGATCCCGGGCGACGGCCGCTACCGGCGGCAGCCGCTCTACGCGGGCGATTTCTCCAACATCATCATGAGCTGCCTCGAGCATCGCACCACCGGCACCTACAACATCTCGGGGCTGGAGACGCTCGACTATATCGACATGATCCGAGCCGTGAAAACCGCCACCGGCGCCAAGGCCAGGATCGTGAAAATCCCCTATGCCCTGTTCAAGACCATGCTGCAGACCTATGCCCTGATGGACCGCGACCCGCCTTTCACGACCCAGCAGCTGGCCGCCCTGGTGACGCCCGATCTGTTCGAGGTCATCGACTGGCCCGGCATCTTCGGCGTCTCGCCGACCCCGCTCGCCGCGGCCTTCCATGAAACCTTCAACGACCCGCGCTTCTCGTCGGTCGTCCTCGATTTCTAAAGTTTCCGGAGTTCTGAACCATGCGCGTCGCCGTCGTCGGTGCCGGGGCCATGGGCCTCGCGGCCGCCTATTATTGCGCCAAGGCAGGCCATCGCGTGACGGTGATCGAGGCCGGGCCGGAGCCGGGCGGCATGGCGGCCCATTTCGATTTCGGTGGTCTATCGCTGGAGCGATACTATCATTTCGTTTGCAAGGCCGACCGGCCCACCTTCGACCTCATGGCCGAACTCGGCATCGGCGATGCGATGCGTTGGCGCGCGACCTCGATGGGCTACTTCGTGGACGGCGAATTGCACAAATGGGGCGACCCGGTCGCGCTGCTGCGCTTCCCCGGCCTCGATCTCGCATCCAAGCTCCGCTACGGCGCCCTCATGTTCCTGTCGAGCCGCCGCCAGCGTTGGGACTCGCTCGAGACGACCTCGGCCAAGGACTGGATCACGCGTTGGTGCGGCGGGGCCGTCTACGACAAGCTGTGGCGCCCGCTCTTTGCGCTGAAGTTCTACGAACATGCCGACGACGTCTCGGCCGCCTGGATCTGGACCCGCATCAAGCGGCTCGGCCGGTCACGGCAATCGCTGATGCAGGAAGAGCTCGGCTATGTCGAGGGCGGGACCGAGACGCTGGTCCGCGCCTTGACCAAGGCCATCGAGGAGCGCGGCGGCACCATCCGGCTGGGCGAGCCGGTCGAGGAGGTCGTGGTCGAGCGTAGCGCCGTGACGGGTGTCCGCACGGCGGCGGGCTTCATCCCGGCCGATGCCGTGATATCGACCGTACCGACCCCGCTCGTATCGCGCATGATCCCAGCGCTGCCGGCCGAGTCGAAGGCGCAGTACGACGCCATCGCCAACATCGGCGTGATCTGCTTGGTGTTCAAACTCAGGCGCTCGGTGACGCCGCACTTCTGGGTCAATATCGTCGAGCCCAGCATCCCGATCCCCGGCATCATCGAGTTCTCGAACCTGCGCCGCGTGGACGACACGATCGTCTACGTCCCCTATTACATGCCGACCACGAACCCGCGCTGGAGCTGGAGCGACGCGGCGCTGGCCGAGGAGGCTTTCGCGGCCATGCGGCGACTCAACCCCGCGCTCGTCGAGGCGGACCGGCTCGAACTCCACGTCGCGCGTCTGCGCTATGCCCAGCCGATCTGCCCGCCCGGCTTCGCCGCCACCCTCCCGCCCGTGCAGACCCCGGTGCGTGGCCTCCAGGTCGCCGACACCTGCTTCTACTACCCCGAGGATCGCGGCATCTCGGAAAGCCTGCGCTTCGGCAAGATGATGGCGGACGCGTTGGGATATAACGTGCCGGAGTTGCGGGGGACGTCGCGCTAGGGAAAGTAGCTTGACGATCCTTCAACCACCCTATCGGTCATTGCGAGCCGAAGGCGAAGCAACCCAGGACCGAGGGCACCGGCACCACACCCTCACCCCTGCCGGGACGACAGAGGTCGCTTTCGCCAGAGAGAATGGCGCGGGCCTGGGTTGCTTCGCCTTCGGCTCGCAATGACGGCGGAAGAACTCCAACGTTCGACACGAGGGGAACTCCGCGAGCCTACGGTCGCGACAAGCTCAGCGCGACGCCACAGCGCTGAGCTACTGGCTCGCCTCCGGCAGTTCGAACCCGCGCGGCCCGTAGCCAAGCACCCGCAAGCCCTCCGCATTGTCGAACACCAGATCCTGGTTCATGCGCGCGAAGACGGCGCTGCCGAAGCCCGTCTCGCGGACGATCCCTGCCCTCGCCGCGAGCCCGAAGGCCCGGCGTAGCCAGCCGACCGGCAGCATGATGAACCGCGGCTGGAGCCCCTGGCTGCGGAACACGCGCTCGGCCATCGCCCTGTAGGTGAGGACCTCGCCACCCGCGATGTTGAAGGTCTTGCCGGCGGCAGCGGGATTGTCGATCGCGCCGAGGATCGCCTTGGCGACATCATCGGCATGGATCGGTTGCCGAAGGCCATGCGACGGCCGGGCGATGGGGAGAACGCGATAGCGCCTGACGACCCGGATCATGCGGGCGACGTTGCGGTCGTCGGTTCCGTCATAGACCAGGGTCGGCCGCAGGATGGTGGCCGGCATGCCTCCCTGGGCGCGCCAGGCCATGACCGCGGCTTCGGCGCGTTCGAGCTTGCGCGCTGTCGCCCGCTCCTCCGGGTCGTCGCTCCCCGCTTTGCTGAACAGACTGGTCGAGCCGACCGCCACGATGCAGCGGGCGCTCGTCAGGCGCGGCAGCACATCGGCCAGCACCGCGAGGGGCAGCACGCTCACAACGGCGGCGCCGGGCGGCGCGGCCCAGGATGCGTCCCGCGCGAGTTCCACGGTCTCAAGCCGGATCCCGGGCGGCACCGGCACGGCGCGGCGTGCCACCGCCACCGTGTCGTGGCCCGCCGCAAGAAGCCTTGGCATGAGATAGCGCGCGATGGGATTGCCGGCCCCCAGCAGCAGGACGGGTCCCCGATGGGTCTTCCGGCCTCCGGCGTCGGCGGGTCCTGAATGGATCGTCATGAGGAAACCGGCATCCGGACCTGCGGCGGGTGCCGCTTCGCCTTATAGGGGCAGGACGAAATGCCCGCCAAGGGACACGCCGAGCCCGGCTGCGGGAAGCCGCAAACATGGGGTGCGTTCGCGGGGAAAACCCGCTAGACCGACGGGACAGAATGAGACAACGCCCGACCGAGTTCCGGCCGCCCCCGCCGCGCCGGGCAGCTTACGAGGATCGATGACGACCCAACGCGACATGCCGGCCGTATCGCAGTTCTTGAAGCGCGGCATCATCATGGCGCACGACCTCGTGGCCACTGCATTGGCCTTCGGGGGCTGCCTGATCCTGCGCTACCAGTTCTGGCAACTGGCCCCCATGTCCGACGAGATCGTCTGGATCATGCCGTTTTTCGTGTTGGCGGCGGCCGTCATCTATCGGCTGTTTCCGCTCTACGCGTCGAAATGGCGCTTCGCGTCGTTGCCCGACCTGTTCAATATCTTCAAGGCCGCGAGCGTTCTGGCCGTGGTGATGCTGGTGGGGGACTATATCCTGCTGGCCCGCAATCTCACGCCCTGGCTGATGTTCGGCGAGAAGACGGTCGCGATCTACTGGCTGCTGCAGATGTTCCTGCTCGGCGGCCCGCGCCTCGCCTATCGCTACCTGAAATACGTGCAATCGCGCCGCGTCGGCGACCGCGAGAACGTCAGCAGCGTGCTGGTTCTCGGCCGCGCCACCGAGGCCGAGGTGGTGCTTCGCGCGCTCGAGACCGGCATGCGGCGCCGGTTCGTGGCCCGCGCCATCCTGTCGCCGCGCCGGAGCGACTTCGGCACCTCGATCCGCAACGTTCCCGTGCTCGGCAATTATGCGGAACTGGAACGCGTGGTGGCGGAAGCGCAGGACGGTAACCAACCCATCACCCGCATCATCTTCGCACCGAACGAGTTCCTGCCGGAATCCGAATCCGAGATGCTGGTCGCCACCGCGAACCGCCTCGGCATTCCCTTGTCGCGCATGCAGACGATCGAGGAAGGCACGACCGTGAACGCGGCGCTGAAGCCGGTCGCGATCGAGGACCTGCTGTTCCGCCCCAGCGTCGAGGTCGACCGCGCCATCCTGGCCGAGTTGTTGCACGGCAAGCGGGCCATCGTAACAGGGGGCGGCGGCTCGATCGGTTCGGAGATCTGCGCGCGACTGATCGCCTTCGGCGTTTCGGACCTTCTCATCCTCGATCATTCGGAGCCCGCGCTCTATAATATCCTCGAGACGCTCGCGCCGCTCTGCACCGGCGCCGTGTCGCTCACGGGCAAGATCGCCGACGTGCGCGATCGAGACCGTATCTTCGGCCTGTTTCGCGACTTCGGGCCGGACCTGGTGTTTCACGCCGCGGCCCTGAAGCAGGTTCCGTTCCTCGAAATCGACTGGACCGAGGCGATCAAGACCAACGTCTTCGGGAGCGTCAACGTCGCCGACGCGGCTGCCCAGACGGCCAGCGCGGCCGTGCTGATCTCCACCGACAAAGCCGTCGACCCCGTGTCGATCCTGGGTGCCACCAAGCGGCTCTGCGAAATCTACGCCCAGTTGCTCGATGCCGAGGCCGCCGCGACCCTGCAGCCGGCAAGGCTGCTGTCGGTGCGGTTCGGCAACGTGCTGGGCTCGGTCGGCTCGGTCGTGCCGCGCTTCAAGGCCCAGATCGAGCGGGGCGGCCCCGTCACCGTGACGCATCCCGACATGGTGCGCTACTTCATGACGGTGCGCGAGGCCTGCGACCTCGTACTCACGGCTTCGGCCCACGCGCTCGGCCGCAAGCAGGCCAACGCGGAGCGCGCTTCGGTCTACGTGCTCAAAATGGGCCAGCCGGCCCGCATCGTCGACCTCGCGGCCAGGATGATCCGCATGGCCGGATTCGAGCCGGGGCGCGACATGGAGATCGTGTTCACCGGAATCCGCAAGGGCGAGCGGCTCAACGAATACCTGTTCACGGGAGACGAGCCGGTGCTCGACATCGGGGTCGACGGGGTCACGGCGGCCCGCACCCTCGGCTACGACCGCCCCCGTATCGGCCGCTGGCTCGACACGCTCGCCCACGCCATTGCCGCAGGCAATCGCGCGGAGGCCGACCGCGTCTTCGCCGAGGCCATTCCGTCGTTTGCCAAGCTGCTGAAGGACCGCGCGGGCGGCAAGGTCGTGGAACTCCACGCCGCCCGCTCGGCCAGCGAAGACCGGACCACAGCGCGCGAAGGGGAACTCGGCTCGGGTCTTGCCGGAGCGGGACGGACATGATTTGAGGCCATCGTGCGGAACTCGGGCGAAGCCGCCGGCATCCGTCAAGGTTCGTGAGGCATGGTCTCTCGACCCATCGCGGTCGCGCGGAAAGCATCCATGAACGCCAGAGCCTTCACCACTCGGCTTCGTCGCCCCGAGACGCGGCGGTTCTTCGCGTTCCTGCTGACCGGCGCCGCCGCGGCCGTGGTCAACATCTCGAGCCGCATGGTTTTCGGCCTCGTCATGCCTTACGAGGCAGCTGTCCTGGCAGCCTTTCTGGTCGGGATGACCACGGCCTTCCTGCTTGCGAAAATGTTCGTCTTCGCGAGTTCGGGGCGCGGCCTTCACGTCGAATACGGGCGCTTCGCCCTCGTCAACCTGGCGGCACTCGTGCAGGTTCTAGGCGTGAGCCTGCTCTTGGCCAGGGTGGTGTTTCCGAATATCGGCTTCGTCTGGCATGGCGACACCATCGCCCATATCCTCGGCGTCCTGAGCCCGGTGCTGATCAGCTACAAAGGCCACAAGCGGTTTTCCTTCGCTTGACGCAGCGGGTCGCCTCGGGTTTCTGCGCATCCCGAGCCTTGGGCGCCCGTGGGCAGGTGCGGATGGGCAGAGTGATCGGGACACGATGGACGAATCCGGGACCGGAGACGACAGGACGCAATTGGGACCTAGGCCTGGAATGCAGTCCGGACCGATCGGCCGCCATCCTCTCGGCCGCTTCCTATTGGGCCTGATCGGGCATCCCGAGAACTGGGTCGATCTGCTGCAATCCGAACGTCGCCGTGGTCGCCGGATCCTGCGTCGGCAGGCGAGGCGCATCGTCGACGCCGGCCTGATCGCGCCGCGCTGGTACGGGCGCACTCACCTGGCCGGTCCCAGCGGGCGCGACAGTCCGGCCGAGGATTACGTGCTGCGCGGCTCCGCCGCGCTTCGCGATCCGAGTCCCGACTTCAGCACCCGGCGCTACCTGGACCTGTTCCCGGATGCCGGGCGGGATGGGCAGAACCCGCTTTCGCATTTCCTCGACCGGGCCGAAGCGCAGGACGCTGCCGTCGCGACCCGCATGCACGGCGCGATCGAGAACCTGCCCGCCTCCGTCCACACCGGTCTGGGGACGGCCCTGTTCCTGAAAGGCTGGTGCTATGCATCGCGCGGCCGCATCCGCTTCCTGGATCTCCTGATCGGCGAGACGCGGCATCGGATCACCGAACACAGCCAACCAAGGCCCGACATCCTCGAAGCGGAAACCGCGCGCGACCCGGGGGGACATTCGTTTCTCAGCGGCTTCGAGGTCGTCGTTCCGCTGCCTCCGGCAGCGGTGTCGACCGAGCCCACCGTGCGGCTCCGGCTGGTCACGGTGGACGGCGAGGTGCTGGAGCGGACTCTCGCGACCCTGAAGCTGCTGCCGGGTGACGGCGCGATGCCGACGACGGTCTCCTGGCCGGCCGAGGGTCCGCGTGTCGCCATCTGTATGGCGACCCACCAGCCCCCGATCGGGCTCTTCGCCGCGCAGGTCACCTCCATCAAGGCGCAAACCCATGCCAACTGGGTCTGCATCGTATCGGACGACCGTTCGCCCGATTACATCGTGGAACGCATGCAGCTTCTGCTGGACGATCCGCGCTTCATCCTGTCGCGAAGCCGCGAGCGGCTGGGCTTCTACGCCAATTTCGAGCGCGCCCTCAGGCTCTGCCCGGCCGATGCCGATTTCGTGGCGCTGAGCGACCAGGACGACCACTGGTACCCCGACAAGATCGCAGCGCTCGTGGCGTCCATCGACGACGATGCGCAACTCGCCTTCAGCGACGTCCGCATCGTCGACCGGGAGGGCGCGACGCGGTCGGACACGTTCTGGACGACACGCCGCAACAACTTCACGTCACTCCCAAGTCTCATGGCGGCCAACACCGTGGTGGGCGCCGCAAGCCTGTTCAGGGCCTCGCTGCTTCGCCGTATCCTGCCGTTCCCAGAACGGCTCGGCGCAGCCTACCACGACCACTGGATCGCGCTGAACGCGCTGGCCGCGGGCAGCATCCGCTATGTGGACCGCCCCCTCCACGACTACGTGCAGCACGGCGACAACGTCATCGGGCACAAGCGCGACGCGGACGCTCCCGGCTTCGCGGAAGCCGGCCGGGCGATCTTCCGGACGTTGCGGTATCGGGGGCCACTCGGTCACACGATCCGCGCCATCCTGATGCGGGCCACCGAGGACCGACAGTCACTGGTGGCGCAGAAAGTCGTGCTGGCGCACGTGCTCCTGGCCCGTCATCCCGAGATGCGGCCCGCGGCCCGACGGGTGCTCGAACGCCTGACAAGGCTTTCGAACGTCCTGCCGGCGCTGCGCGAGCGGTTGCTGGCAACCGTCGAGGATCGGCCGACACTCAACCACGAAGGCCATTTCCTGCGGGCCGTCCTCATCTCGAGGACCCGCCAGGCTGCCTACAAAGCCCTGCGCCGCTCTCAGACCCGCAAGATCAGACGAAAGCGCTACGCCCATGCGGTGCGTAACCTCATGGCTGGAAGTCGCGGGCCCGACGTGATCGATTTCACGCCGAACCGTCGCGGTCGCGACATCCCTGCCCTGCAATTCGGCCGCGTGGGTTGGATTTTCCACAACGTCTCACCGCTCACGCTGGGGATTTCGTCCCACCAGCCGCGGCGCGTTAACCTGCTGCTCGCAACCATCGATTTCGACCTACTTTTTGGTGGTTACATCGGCATGTTCAACCTGGCCCTGAAGTTGCGTCGGGACGGTCATGCGTTGCGGATCGTGCTGCTGGACGAGACCGACGTGCAACTCGCGACCTGGCGCGACAAGATCGCGCGCTACCCGGGGCTAGGCCACCTCTTCGATGAGGTCGAGCTTGCCTATCGCTACGACCGGTCCCTGCCGCTCGACGTCAGCCCGGACGACGGCTTCGTGGCGACCAGCGGCTGGAGCGCCCATGTGGCCCACAAGGCCGCGGTGGCGCTCGGTCGCGAGCGCTTCCTGTTTCTCATCCAGGACTACGAACCTTTTTTCGGGCCCATGAACACCAGCACGGCGCTGTTGCGGCAGGCCTACGACCTGCCGCAGTTCGGACTGTTCTCGACCGCCTTGCTGCGCGACTACTTCCGCGACAATCGCATCGGCCTTTTCGAGACGCCCGGCGGCGAGGTGCACTCGGCGGTCTTCAGCAACGCCATCCAGCGGTTCTCGCCGAATCGCGCCATGCTGGAGCGACGCAGCCGCCGTATCCTGTTCTATGCGCGGCCGGAGGATCACGCGGCCCGCAACATGTTCGAGATGGGGATCGCGGCGCTGGTGGCCCTGTTCGGGGATCCCGACATCCTCGCGGCCGGGTGGACCGCGCATGGCATCGGCTCGATCGGCGTCCACGACCGGCTGGAGCTCGCGCCGGGCATATTTCTTCGGATGATGGCGAAGACCAGCCTGCAGGACTACGCCGCCATGTTGCCGGGCTTCGACGTGGGGCTGTCGCTGATGCTCACGCCGCACCCGAGCCTGGTACCGCTCGAAATGGCGTCGGCAGGCCTGTGTACCGTGACGAACACCTTCGCCAACAAGACCGCTGAGGCTCTGGCGGCCATTTCGACCAATCTGATCGGGGTCAAGCCGACTCTGGAGGGCATCGTCGAAGGCTTGAGGCTGGCGATCCGCCGGGCCGACGAGGTCCAGGCCAGGCTCGACGGTACTCGAACCGCTTGGCCGACGGACTGGGACGCGGCATTCCCTGCCGACACAATGGCCAAGGTGAACACGTTCCTCGCAGGGTAGCCGAAGCCGTGTCGGCCCGTCCCCGCGCGGGCGGAACGGACGGGAGAGGGCCGGCCAACGGCCGTCGGCAACCATGGGCCGACAGCCCGAGCGCTCAGCCCCGACCGATCCCGCCGCGCAGGGGCGAGCGGGACCGAAGGCGCGGCCAAGCGTGTCCGCCCATCAAGGCTTTGGCGCATCTCCGGCCGGAGCCGGGGTAGCGCCGGCTGGAGCCGGTGTAGCGCCCGCCGGAGCCGGCGCAGCACCTGCCGGAGCCTGGGTGGCGCCGGCCGGAGCCGGGGTGGAGGGTGCCGGAGTTGCGCGGTCGATCTTCGCGGCCTCGCGAAGCTTCATCACCGCATCGCTCTGGGCCTTCTGGGCGACATAGCGGGCCACCTGGTCCTTGACCTGGTCGAAGGGCGGGAAGCTCTTCTCGCGCTTGCCCTCGACCTTGATGACATGCCAGCCGAACTCGCTCTTCACGGGATCGGAGACCTGGCCGGGTTCCATCTTGAAGGCTGCGGCCGCGAACTCCGGCACCATCTTGTCCTTGGTGAACCAGCCGAGGTCGCCGCCCTGCGAGCCCGGATCCTTCGACACCTCGTCCGCCACCTTGGCGAAATCCTCGCCCTTCTTGACGCGCGCCAGCGCCGCCTTGGCCTCCTCCTCGGTCGGCACCAGGATGTGGCGCGCATGGATCTCGGTCTCGGGCGCTTGCGCCTTGGCGGCGTCGTCATAAACCTTCTTTTCGGCATCCGGCGTGATCGCGGTCTTGGCGATGCTGCCGAGCAGGTTCTCCATCAGGACCTTGTCGTGGAAGTAGGCCATCTTGCGCGCGAAGTCGGGCGTGTCGCCGAGCTTGTCCTTGGCGGCCTGCTGGGCCGCCAGCTTGAGGTCGATCAGGTAATCGACCACATAGGCCTCGCGCGCCGGCCCCTGCAATTGCGCCGGCATCGAGGGACCGAGGTCCTCGGTCGCGGTGCGGACGTCATCGTCCGTGATGTCGGAGCCGTTTACCGTGGCGAGAATCTTGGCGGACGCGGGCGAAAGTGCCGCGAGGCCGATCAGGGCCGAGGCCGCCAGGCTCAGGATCGGCGCATGTCTACGTTTCAGCATGGATGGATTTCCTCGAACGAGTCACTGTCCCGGCACCCCGCGCCGTTCGGCACGGCCCAGTCAGCCGTAGGCCCCGCATCGGACGTGAGATAGCTTCTTCAACGCCCCGGGCAACCACGCCGCGGGACCAAAGCCGTCCGGCTCGACCCTGGACCGGCAGGGTTCGAGGCGGCTCTTATCTGTCGTGACCTCCGATGGCCATCAGTTTTTCGACATGGAGCCTCGCTGACCGGGACCGGCCCAAGAGTCCGCAGTGAAACAGTTGCCTCGATGGACCTTCACCCCCAACGAAGGCCATGACGAAAACCGGTTGCGGGAGCCATGACGGGCCCCGCCGTTGAATGGCCGTTTTGCCCGGCCTACATGCGCAGTGCCGTCATCGTCGTGCTAGACAGCCCGATCGAAGGCAGGATCAGCCGCGCGTCGCTCTGGGCCGCGCGGCCCAGAGAAGGTTTCCACGGATGCTCGGCTCGCTCGCTAAGAAGATATTCGGCACGGCCAATGCGAGGCGACTGAAGACCTATACGCCCAAGGTCGCGGCCATCAACGCGCTCGAAGCCGAAGTGTCGGTGCTCAGCGATGCCGAACTCGCGGCGCGCACGATCCGGTTCCGCGAGCAGCTCGCCGAAGGTCGGTCACCGGACGACCTCCTGGTTCCCGCTTTCGCCACGGTGCGGGAAGCCGCCAAGCGCGTGCTCGGCCAGCGCCACTTCGACGTCCAGCTCGTCGGCGGCATGGTGCTGCACGAAGGCGGCATCTCGGAGATGCGGACGGGTGAAGGCAAGACCCTGGTGGCGACGCTCGCCACCTACCTGAATGCGCTGGCCGGCAAGGGCGTCCATGTCGTCACGGTCAACGATTACCTGGCCCGCCGCGACGCCGAATGGATGGGCCGTGTCTACAACTTCCTCGGGATGAGCTACGGCGTCATCGTGCACGGCCTCGATGACGGCGAGCGCAAGGCGGCCTACGCGGCCGACATCACTTACGGCACCAATAACGAATACGGCTTCGACTACCTGCGCGACAACATGAAATACGAGCTGGACCATATGGTCCAGCGAGGTCATGCCTACGCGATCGTCGACGAGGTCGATTCGATCCTGGTCGATGAGGCCCGCACGCCGCTCATCATTTCGGGGCCGTCTGACGACAAGTCCGACCTCTACAACAGCATCGACAAGCTGATACCTCACCTGGTCCAAGGCGACTACGACGTCGACGAGAAGCAGCGCACCTCCAACCTCACCGAGGCCGGCAACGAGCATATCGAAGCCCTGCTCGGCGAGGCGGGGCTGCTGCTCGAGGGTTCGCTCTACGAGGCCGCCAATGCCACGCTGGTGCACCACGTCCAGCAGGCCTTGAAGGCCCATAAGCTGTTCCACCGCGACAAGGACTACATCGTCAGGAATGACGAGGTCGTCATCATCGACGAGTTTTCCGGCCGCATGATGCCGGGCCGCCGCTATTCCGAAGGGCTCCACCAGGCGCTCGAGGCCAAGGAGAGCGTCCAGGTCCAGCCCGAGAACGTCACCCTGGCGTCGATCACCTTCCAGAACTACTTCCGCCTTTACAAGAAGCTCGCCGGCATGACCGGCACGGCCGCCACCGAGGCGGACGAGTTCGCCGAAATCTACAAGCTCGACGTCGTCGAGATCCCGACCAACCAGCCCGTGATGCGGCACGACGAGCACGACGAGGTCTATCGCTCCGGCCCCGAGAAGCTGGTCGCCATCGTCAAGGAGGTCGAGGACGCCAACGGCAAGATGCAGCCGCTGCTGGTCGGCACGACCTCGATCGAAAAGTCCGAGCAGCTCGGCGAGATGCTGGCGAACTCGGGCTTCCGACGGATCGACTTCACCGATCCCACGGCGCTCAGGGGGCTTTACGCGGCGGCCCGCGCCGACGATGGCAAGCCGTCCAAGCTCTTCGCCATCCTGAACGCCCGCTTCCACGAACAGGAGGCCTATATCGTGGCCGAGGCCGGCGTGCCCGGTGCCATCACGATCGCCACCAACATGGCGGGCCGCGGCACCGATATCCAGCTCGGCGGCAATATCGACATGCGGATCGCGCAGGAATGCGCCGGCCTGGAGCCTGGCCCCGAGCGGGACGCCAAGGAGACCGAGATCCGCGCCGAGGTGTCGGCCTTCAAGCAGAAGGCCATCGCGGCAGGGGGCCTCTATATCGTCGGCACCGAGCGGCACGAGAGCCGCCGCATCGATAACCAGTTGCGCGGCCGCGCCGGCCGCCAAGGCGACCCCGGCCGCTCCAAGTTCTTCCTGTCGCTGCAGGACGACCTCATGCGGATCTTCGGGTCGGACCGCATGGATATGGTGCTGAAGCGCCTCGGGCTTCAGGAGAACGAGGCGATCGTCCATCCCTGGATCAACAAGGCGCTCGAGAAGGCCCAGCAGAAAGTCGAGGCCCGCAACTTCGACATGCGCAAGAACATCCTCAAATACGACGATGTGATGAACGATCAGCGTCGGGTGGTGTTCGAGCAGCGGCGCGACATGATGGGCCAGGACTCGCTCGAGGAGACCATCGGCGAGATGCGGATCGGCGTCATCGACGACATCGTCGGACGTTTCATGCCGCACGACGCCTATCCCGAAGCCTGGGACATCGCGGGCCTGAAGGGCGCTCTGCGCGACGGACTCAATCTGGAGCCGCCCGTCGAGGACTGGGCCCGGGAAGAGGGTATCGCCGACGAGGAGATGCGCGAGCGCCTGCACAAGGCGGTCGACGAGGCCTATGCATCACGGGTCGAGAAGAACGGCCCCGACCTCAGCCGTTACGTCGAGAAGCAGATCGTGCTGCAGGTGCTGGACCACCTGTGGCGCGAGCATCTCGTGGTGCTGGATCACCTTCGGCAGGTCATCGGCTGGCGCGGCATGGCCCAGCGCGATCCCCTGAACGAGTACAAGTCCGAGGCGTTCGAGCTGTTCGACGGCCTGATCACCAAGCTGCGCGAGATCGTCACGGCCCAGATCATGCGGGTGGAGGTTGCGTTCGAGCAGCCTACGATCAGTCAGGACCTGCCGCCGATGTTCGCGACCCACAACGACCCGTTGACGGGCGACGACGACATGGCGGTGGCCGACCTGAACGCCAGACTGGCGGCCGGCGACTTCGGCTCGGATGCCTTGGGGGCTACGGCCGTGATGGCGGCTCTGGCCGAAGCCGAACCGCGGACCCGCGACCCGAGCGACCTCGCGAGTTGGGGCAAGGTCGGGCGCAACGAGGCCTGTCCCTGCGGCTCGGGCCGCAAGTACAAGCATTGCCATGGCGCGCTGGTCTGAGCGGCCCGTCACCATGCTTTTCAACGACATGGGCGGCCTCGCAGCTTTCGTGGTCGTGGCCGGGGTCGCCGCATCGAGCGGGGTCGGCTTCAAGCCGGGACGGTGGTACGAGACGCTTCGTAAGCCCAGCTGGACGCCCCCACGCTGGGTGTTCCCCGTCGTCTGGGCGCCGCTCTACGTCATGATGGCGGTCTCGGGCTGGCTTGTCTGGCGCAGGGCCGGCTTCGTTCCGGTGCCGTTCGCCTTCTACGCCGCGCAGCTCGTGCTCAACGGCGCCTGGTCGGGCCTCTTCTTCGGCCTGCGCCGCCCGGACCTCGCTCTTGCCGATATCACCCTGTTGTGGATCACGATCGTCGGCACGGCCGTCGGCTTCGCTGCGGTCAGCGAGGTCGCAGCCTGGCTCCTGGCGCCCTACCTGCTCTGGGTCACGATCGCGGCCGCGCTGAACCTCTCGGTGTGGCGGCTCAACCGCGACCGGCTCGCAGCAGCCTGAGGGGACCGCATGAGGCAGACATCCTCGCGCGCGCTCGCCATCGCGGCCGTGGCTATGCTCGCAACCTCGGGTGCCGGCTTGGCCGAGGACGCACTTGCACCCGTGGATCCGAAGCTTCGGGCCGCCGTCGGCGGACCGTCGCGCAGCCCGAAGTTTCTGGAGCGCGACGCCGTCCGTCACCCGCTGGAGGAATTGACCTTCCTCGGCCTCCAGCCGACCTCGACCGTGGTCGAAGTCTGGCCCACGGGCGGCTATTGGACCGAGATCCTGGCCCCCTATCTCCACGATCACGGCACCTACTATGCGGCGCTCGAATCACAGGCTCCCGGCAACCCGGGCCATGACGCGGCGTTGAAGCGGGCCGCCTATTTCAAGCGCAGGTTGGCCGAGGACCCGGCGGCTCTCGGCGCCGTGAGGGTGACGGCGCTCGGGCCCGACCAGGACGCCATCGCGCCCGCCGGCTCAGTCGACCTGATCCTGAGCTTCCGCGACCTGCATCTGTGGATGAAGCAGGGGTTCGCCGAGCAGGCCTTGGTGGATTTCTACAAGGCGCTGAAGCCCGGCGGCATCCTGGCGTTGGAGGATCATAGGGGCAACCGCAACATCGAGCAGGACATCAAGGCGGCGGACGGCTATGTCCGCGAGGATTACGCCAAGGGGCTGGCGCAGCTGGCCGGCTTCGCGTTCGTCGGCTCGTCCGAGATCGAGGCCAATCCCAAGGACACGGCGGCCTGGCCGCGCGGCGTCTGGACGCTGGGACCCACCTTCGCGCTCGGCGCCCAGGATCGCGACACATACGCGGCCATCGGCGAGCCCGACAATTTCGTGCTGAAATTCAGGAAGCCGCAATAGGGAGGCAGACCGGCCCTTGCGGCGCGAGCCGCGACCGGCGCCGTCAGCTCATCCAGTTGCCGCCGTCGATGTTGTAGCACTGGGCCACGATGTAATCGGCGTCTGGACTGGCCAGAAAGGTCGCGAGGCCGCCGATTTCCTCGGGACGCGCCATGCGGCCGAACGGCACCGCGGCACCCACGATGCGCTTCTTCTCGCCCGGCGCCAGGTTCTCGTAGCGCGCGAACATCGCATCGACGTGCTCCCAATGCTCGTTGTCGACGACGCCCGGGGCGATCGCATTGACGTTGATCCGGTGCTTGATGAGGTCGAGCCCGGCGCTCTGGGTGAGGCTGATGACAGCGGCCTTCGACGAGCAATAGATCGCCACGAGCGCTTCCCCGCGCCGGCCCGCCTGGGATGCGAAATTGATGATCTTGCCGCCCCTCCCCTGCACGATCATCTGCCTGGCCACGGCCTGCAGGGTGAACAGCAGACCCTCGACGTTGACGGCGTAGACCCTGCGGTAGCTCTCGCGCGTGATCTCGACGATCGGCGCGAGGTCGAACAGTCCGGCATTGTTGACCAGGATGTCGACACCGCCGCATTCGGCCACCACGCGTGCCACCAGGGCGTCGATCGAATCCTGGGCCGTGACGTCGAGCCTGAGGCCGAGCGCGCCGTTGCCGACCGCAAGCGCAACCTCCCGGGCTCCCGCCTCGTTGAGATCCGCGACGACGACCCTGGCGCCTTCCTTGCCATAGCGTTCCGCGATGGCGCGCCCGATGCCGCGCGCCGCACCCGTCACGACGGCCACCTTGCCCTGCAGTTGCATGCCGCTTCCTTCCCGTCGCGGTGCCGATCCAGCGGCTCCGTCTTGCTCACGCCAAATCTCATGGACTCCAAGCCCGAGCGCTGCAAGCCGTCGCCTGAAACGGCGCTCAAGCGGCGCAGGCGGCGCTGTAAGGTGCGAGCGCGGTCCGGATAGCCGCGATCACCAGATCGCGCGGTACGGGCTGGACGGATCCATCGCGGACAGCCTCGGCTAGGCGCGGCAGATATTGGCTGACCAGCGTCTCCGGTATCGGGCCGTCGCCGAGCCGCTCCATCAGGCCGGCGACCGCGGCCCGGGCCTCGGCATGAGGCCAATAATAGCGGATGCGGTCGCTGTAGCTGAAATGCCGCTGTGCGAAGAGCTGAGCGCCCTGGCCCGCGTAGTAGCGTTGCCAGTGGCCGGGCTCGGCCAGCATCAGCCTGTCCATCGCATCGCGCAGCGCCGTGCCTCCGGGCCGCGACGGGTCGAGCACGTCGGCATCCTTGCGCGACGGGTCAAGCACGTCGGCGATATGATCGAGGCCGTAGAGCGCTTCGCGCAGCGCGAAGGTGAGGCCAGGGCCGACCTTGAGAATGGCGAAGCCGTCGTCGACGAGGGCCCGGAGTCCTGCCGCACTTTGATAGTCGGTCGAATGCGCCTCGAAGACGAATTGCGGCAGGTCACGCAGCACGGCCGCGAGCCCGCGAGCCCGTTCGGGCCGGTACGGGATCACGTCGGCATGGCCGAACTCGACACCGGGCTGCACCACGATGCCGACCGCCCGGGCGAAGGCCCGCTCCAGCCCTGCCGCCCCGAAGGCCGACCGATGCACCGCGACCGTGTGGAGCGCCCCTTCGGGACGGGTGACCTCGAGGTGGTCCAGCGCTTCGAGCGCGCCGCCCGGCACGGGCACCTCGGTTCCGATGACGTAGCACGGAAGCGGCAGACCGGCGGCTGCGGCAGCCTTCTCGGCCACGCCCGCGAGCCGGGCCGCCCGCGCCGCGGTGAGGTCGTCGGGCAGTGCCGCCGGCTCGTCGCGGCAGCCCATGCTGGTGTCGAGATGGAGCTTGGTGAAGCCGGCCCGCGCGTAGCCCGCCATCATGGTTTCGGCATGGCGCATGGCCTGCTCGGCCGGCAGCGCCTTCCAGGGATTGGGGCCGAGGTGGTCGCCGCCGAGGATCAACCGGGCCGGATCGAAACCCGCCCGGCCCGCGATGCCGAGCACGAAGGTCCGGAACGCCTCGGGCGTCATACCGGTGTAGCCGCCGTCCTGGTTGACCTGGTTGCAGGTCGCCTCGATCAGCACCGGCGCGTCGTCGGCCGTGGCCTGCAGCATCGCGGCCTCGATGGCCAGCGGATGGGCCGTGCAGACCGAGGTGATGCCCACCCGGGTGCCCGCATGGCGCAGGCGGGCGATGTCGGCAATCGCGAAACGGGTCATCGGCGGCGGCTCGCGTGATCGGCCAGGAAGGCGTCGAGTTCCGCGAAGCTCGACGCACCTTCCATGGGCCCCTGGCGCGACACCGCGCGGGCGCCCCCGGCGGCGGCGTAGCGCAAGGCCTGGGCGGGCACCATGCCGCGCAGCCAGCAGGTCACGAAAATGGCCCCGAAGCAATCGCCGGCCCCGGTCGGGTCGATCTCGTCGACCGCGAAAGCCGGCTGCCGGACGGTGCCGGCCGCATCGTGGTAGTCGGCGCCATCGGCCCCGCGCTTGACCACGACCGCCTGCACGCCCTGTTCGAGGATCGCCGCGACCGCGGCCTGATCATCGCCCCCTTCGGCGAAGAGGTGCAGTTCGGGGCCGCTCGGCATGAACAGGTCGCACCGTTCCAGCAGCGCCGCGAGCGCCTGTCGCATCCCGGGCAGGTCGAGAAGTTCGTGGCGGATGTTGGGGTCGAACGACACGCTGCCGCCCCTGCCCTTCACGGCCGCCACGGCGTCCCGGGTCGCGGCCACGATGGCGGGGGAGAACAGCGACGAACCCATGACGTGGATGTGGTCGGCGCGGCCGATCAGCGCCCATGCCGCGGCGTCGAGCGCGATGCCGCCGTTGGCGCTGTGCTTGATGTTGAACACGAAATCGCGATTGCCGTCCCCCCGGTAGCGCACGAAGGCGCTGCCCGTGGCGGCCTCGGGATCGACCGCGATGGCGGAAATATCGACGCCGTCGGCCGCGAGTCGATGAACGTTGAGCCGCCCGAAATCGTCGTCTCCGACCCGCCCGATCATGCCACAGGGCTGGCCTAGCCGGCCCACCTGGTCGATGAAGATGGCAGGGGCGCCCGACGGAAAGGGTCCGATCAGGGTGAGCGGTTCGAGGAACCCGTCACCGCGCTCCGTCGCCATGATCTCAACGACGATCTCGCCGATGGTGACGACGGTTTTCATGTGGGCTCGACGATGGAGGCAAGCCCTGCAACGTGAGACACTGGTGCGGCCAAGAGGACTCGAACCTCCACTAGTTTCCCAACTAGCACCTCAAGCTAGCGCGTCTACCAATTCCGCCATGGCCGCAACCCGCGTCGTTCCGGGCAGGCCCGGATCTCAGCGAGGCCGGTCAAGTAACAAACCACAGGGATGCTGGCAAGACCCGAGGTGAAGCATCGAAGGCAGAGGGTTGATGAGGTGCCGGCTCAAGGCTTTTACGTATCCTTCGTGCGGGCGGAGGATCCTCCCCCGCTGCGCGGGTGAGGACTGCGTTATCGGCTGCCGGCCTGCGAGGCCGCGAGCGCCGTCATGTTGACTATCCCGCGCGCCGTCACCTTCTGCACCAGGACATGCAGCGGTTTGGCGAGCCCGAGCAGCATCGGTCCGACCTGCAGGCCTCCCGCGGAGGCACCGAGCAGCGTGAGGCCGATGTTGGCGGCGTCGAGGTTCGGCATGATCAGGAGGTTGGCGGCGCCTTCGAGCGGGCTCTTGGCGACAAGGCGCTCGCGCAGCGGCTCGCTCAACGCCGCATCGGCGTGCATCTCGCCGTCGACCTCGAGGTCGGGCGCCTGAGCCCGGATGATGGCGAGCGCGCGGCGCATCTTGCGGGCACTCGGCGACGCCGAGGCGCCGAAACTCGAATGCGACAGCAGCGCCGCCTTGGGCACGACGCCGAAGCGGCGCACCTCCTCGGCGGCGAGCAGCGTCATCTCGGCCACCTGCTCGGCCGTGGGCTCGTGATTGACGTGGGTGTCGCAGATGAACAGCGCGCCGCTCTGCAGGATCAGCCCCGACATGGCAAAGGCGCGGCCGCCCTCGGCGCTGCTGCGGACGAGCGGCAGCACATAGGCCAGATGACGCGACCAGTCGCCGGTTCCGCCGACCAGCGCCGCATCGGCATGGCCCGACTGCAGCAGCATGGCGGCCGGGACGGAGAGCCGGGTCCGCATGCGGCGCTCCGCGGCCTCGGGCGGCACGCCGCGGCGGTCGACGAGCTTCTGGTAGGCGGCCGTCAACGGCCCGAAGACGGCGTCGTCCTCCTCGGGATCCAGCACCGTAACGCCGGCGCCGGCCCGCAGCCTGAGCCCGAGTTCGGTCGCCTTGCGGTCGATGACCTCGCGCCGGCCGATCAGGATCGGCTCGGCCAGTTTCTCGTCGAGCACGGTCTGCACGGCGCGCAGCACACGCTCGTCCTCGCCCTCGGCATAGACGACGCGCTGGGGCCGTCGCCGCGCCGCCTCGAAGACCGGACGCATCAATTGCCCGGAGCGGAACACGAAGCGCTCGAGGTCGCGGGCATAGGCGTCGAAATCCGCGATCGGGCGTCGCGCCAAGCCGCTCTCCATGGCGGCCCTGGCAACGGCCGGCGCCACCTGGAGGATCAGCCGCGGGTCGAAGGGCTTCGGAATGAAATAGTCGGGTCCGAATACCGGCGCCTGACCGCCGTAGGCGCTGGCCACGACCTCGCTGACCTCGATCCGCGCCAGTTCGGCAATGGCCTCCACGGCCGCGATCTTCATGGCCTCGTCGATGCTCGTCGCACCGACGTCGAGCGCCCCACGGAAGATGAAGGGGAAGCAGAGCACGTTGTTGACCTGATTCGGGTAGTCCGAGCGGCCAGTGGCGATGAGCGCGTCCGGTCGCGCCGCGCGGGCGAGTTCGGGCGTGATCTCGGGCTCGGGATTGGCGAGCGCCAGGATGATGGGCCGGTCCGCCATGAGGGCGAGCCATTCGGGCTTCAGCACGCGTGGCGCCGACAGGCCGAGGAACACGTCGGCGCCGGGCAGAGCATCGCCGAGCGTGCGGGCCTCGCTGGCGCGGGCGTAGCGCGCCATGTTGGGCGCCATGTCGTCGCCGCGCCCGGCCCGCACCACGCCCTTGATGTCCGTCAGGGTGACGTTCTCGATTTGCAGACCCATCGACACCAGCAGGTCGACGCAGGCCAGCGCCGCGGCGCCCGCCCCCGAGGTGACGAGCCGCACATCGGCCAGCTTCTTGTTCTGCAGCAGCAGCCCGTTGGTGACGGCGGCCGCACACACGATGGCGGTACCGTGCTGGTCGTCGTGGAACACCGGGATCTTCATGCGGTCGCGCAGGCGCCGCTCGATCTCGAAGCACTCGGGGGCCTTGATGTCCTCGAGGTTGATGGCCCCGAAGGTCGGCTCCAAGGCCGCCACGACGTCGACGAAGCGGTCCGGGTCGGCGGCATCGACCTCGATGTCGAAGACGTCGATGCCGGCGAACTTCTTGAACAGGACCGCCTTGCCCTCCATCACGGGCTTGCCGGCCAGCGCCCCGATGTTGCCCAGGCCCAGCACGGCCGTGCCGTTGGAGATGACGCCGACGAGGTTGCCGCGCGCCGTGAGGTCGCGCGCGGCCTCCGGGTCCGCCACGATGGCCTCGCAGGCGTGCGCGACGCCGGGCGAATAGGCGAGCGCCAGGTCACGCTGCGTCGCCATCCGCTTGGTGGGCTCGACCGAGAGCTTGCCCGGCGTCGGATAGCGGTGATAATCGAGCGCCGCTTTCTTGAAATCCTCGGCCAAGTTCCTGCCCTCCCCGGTCGTCCACGCCCCAGCCCTTCCCCGACCATGGCACGTCCGGCCGCGAGGGTGAACCGACGTGCCCCCGCAAAACGGGCGCGTCAGTCCAGCATCAGGGGGCTCGGCACCTCGGCCTCGAGCGCATTGTCGAGCACCTCCTTGCGGCGGTCACGCAGGGGCCGCTCCTCCATGATGGCGAGGAAGAACCAAGCGAGGCACAGGCCCAGGCAGGCGGCCCAGAACACCCAGCGGAACGTCGTGGCCAGATGGTCGGCATCGGCGCCGCGGATCAGGCTCTCCATATCATGGCCCACGTTGCTGCCGCCCAGCACGATCGTGCCGAAGGCTGCCACAATGAGCGCGCCGCCCAGCGATCGAAAGAAGTTCATGCTGGCCGTGGCGATGCCGAGCTGATCCATAGGCACGGTGTTCTGGATCGTGATGGTGCTGAGCGGCAGGATGGTGCCGAGCCCCAGGCTGAGCAGCAGGAACAGCGTCTCCATGAGCGGGAATGGCAGCGCCCGCCCGTAGACCGCGATGGTGGCACAGCAGGCCACGCTGATGCCCATCATGACGAGCGGGATCAGCTTGTAGCGGCTGAAATACAGCATGGACCGGCCCGACAGGGTCGCACCCATCACGGTACCGACCATCAGCGGCACCAGCGCCACGCCGGAACGGCTGGCCGTTAGGCCGAGCACGCCTTCGAAGAAGATCGGCACGTAGATGGCGAGGCCGATGAAGGTGCCCATGGCAAAGCAGGCCGCCAGCGTGGCGCTGTAGACCACCTGGTCGGCCAGCACCGTCATGGGGATGAGGGGCTCGGGCGCCTTCAGGAGACGCGCCACGAAACAGCAGGACAGCAGCACTGCGGCCGCGAGCAGGCCCAGCACGATGCCGGACCCCCAAGGGTAGCGCACCCCGCCCCAGCTCAGGGCCAACAGCAGGCTCGTCGAGGCGAGGATCAGCAGGCCGGCGCCGAGATAATCGAGCCGATGGCGACGCTCATGCCGCGGCAGCAGCTTCAACTTGTCGTTGGTCAGCCAGAAGGCCAGGAAGCCGATCGGCAGGTTGATCCAGAAAATCAGCGACCAGTGGAGATGCTGGGCGAAGAAGCCGCCGAGCAGCGGCCCGGCGATCGACGACGTCACGAAGACGCTCGCGATATAGACCTGGTATCGCGCCCGCTCCTTGGGCGACATGATGTCGCCGATGATGGTCTGGGCCAAGGCGATCAGACCGCCGCCGCCCACGCCCTGGAGGCCCCGCGCCAGGGCCAGGATGACCATGCTGGGCGCCAGCGCGCAGACCAGCGAGCCGAGGCTGAACGTCGAGATGGCGATGAGCAGCATCACACGGCGCCCATGGATGTCGCTCAGTTTGCCATAGAGCGGCGTCACCGCGGTCGAAGCCAGGAGGTAGGCCGTGACGATCCAGGGCAGGTTCTGGGCATCGCCGAGGTCGAGCCCGATGGTCGGCATGGCGGTCGCCACGATAGTCTGATCGAGGGCCGCCAGCAGCATGGCGGTCATCAGGCCGATGACGATTGAGCGGATCTGAACGGGGCTGAGACGGGTGGGCGGCGCGAAGGCGGCCTCCGGTGCGTTCATGATCCATCCTTCCGGGCGGGCCTGCTGAATAGTCACGCGTGACTTGCGCCACGGTCGATGTCGCTGTTTCGAATTCGACGCTGTTCGACATCGTAGGCCCCAGCAGGTTCGCAAGGACCTGCGGAGGCCGTCTTATGCGGGACGGGCCCGTGCGGTGCAACCGCAACGGCCCTGTCCGGTCAGAGGCCGACGCGTCCCACGCCGGGCAGCTTGATGGCGGGACGCCTGAGGTCGAGCCCGATGACGCCGCCCAGGATGTTGACCTCGATCCCCTCCATCCAGCCGACCATCAGGCCCAGATAGCCGCCGAACGACAGACGGAAGCCCGTACGCGACGGCGTCGCCGCGACGATGCGTCCGTCGAGCGGGTAATCCTTGCCGACTGCGGTCGGCGGCAGCACGGCACCGCTCTCCGGCACGGCCGCCAGCACGGCCTGCACGAAGGTGTTGGAATTCGGCCCCGGCCAGGCGCGGTAGTCGCCGCGGTTCCGGTAGCGGTACGAAGCGATCGCCTCGCGCATGCGCGGGAGCAGCGCCTCGGCCGGGGGACCGTCGGCCGCGTAGATTGTGTCGGGCACCTGCCCGAACCAGCGCCCGTCGGGGTCGAAGCCGTCGATGCGGATCGGGTCGCCCCAGGCGGTGAGGTCGTAGCGCTGGTAGCGCGGCGCCCCGGCATCCTTGATCACGATCCAGCAATGGACCGCGACGATGCCGCGCCAACTCACCGTGCGGGCCGCGAAGATCCGCACTGCGGCCTCGGGATGCTGATTCGCGGCCGGTAGAAGGCCGGTGCTCGACCGGTCGGCGCTCCACCAAGCCACGGCCGGCCCCCGCCAGTAAAGGGCCGCCCTCAGCGCCACGGGAGCGAGGAACGCGGCCAGGAAGCAGGACAGGAGCAGGAACGTGCGGGTCATCGATCTCGGCAGGGCGACAGGGTGGTCGGCCCGGGAGATGGGCAGCCTGCCGGCCCGGCGAAAGGGCGACGCCCTCGCAGGCTCGGCAGCCTGCCGGATTGACCCCGGCGGGGTTCGCCACCACTTGAGGCTCGCCCCCGGACGGGGCCTACGGAGCAGCCCCATGACCTTCTCCACCTTCGAAACGCGTTCCGCCTTCACCGCGGCTTCGGCCGCGGCACGCCTGTCGCGCCTGAAGACGATCGCCTGGGCGGTCGACGGAGCCTTCCGCATCCCCGGTACGCGGTTCCGGTTCGGCCTCAACAGCCTGATCGGGCTGACGCCGGCGGCCGGCGATGCGGTCCTGGCCGGTATTTCGCTCTATATCGTCAACGAAGCCCGCAAGCTCGGCCTGCCGCGCGACAAGATCGCCCGCATGCTGGCCAATGTCGGCGTGGAAGCCGCGGCCGGTCTCGTGCCGATCCTGGGTGACCTATTCGACATGGGCTTCAAGGCCAATCTGCGCAACATCGCCATCATCGAGGAGCATCTCGGCACTGCCGGCCGTGGTGGCCTGAACGGGCGGCCCTAGGACGGCCGTCGAGGAAGGCAGGCGCGTCAGCCTTCTGGCCGCGCCGGCATGCCCGAAAGGCTGCGCCGCGCCAGGGTCCTGCGAGACGTGGCCGTCGCGGTTTGCCTCGCAGCCTGGATGGCGGTTGCGGTGTTTCGACCGTTCATCCCGGCCGTGCCCCAGATGGGGCTCGACGGATCCTGGGTTGCCGCCCTGGGCGAAGCGGCGGACCGGCATCTGCGATGGGGCGTCGATATCGCGTATCCCTATGGCCCGGCCTCCCCGCTGGTCACCCATTACGGCAACGCCGCCTACCTTCCCCTGACGCTTCCCCTCGTCCTGGTCACCTGTTTGTTGTTCGGCGCCTGCGTGATCACGCTGGCCGGCAACGCGGATGACGGCTCGAGGTCCGGCCTCGGCACGACCTTGGCGGCGCTCGTCACCATCGGCATCGTCGCCTCGAGCGCCGCCGGTTTCCCCGACGCCGTCGTCCTGGTCCTGCCGCTGTTGCCCGTGCTCCTGGTCCTGCGGCCCGCACCGGTGCGACGTGGCGCCATCTGGCTAGCCATGGCGATGGCGGCCGTGACCGGGGCCGTCGGCATGGCCAAGATGGGTTTCCCGGTCGCGGCCCTGCCGCCGTTCCTCGTGGCGGATGCCGCCCTCCTGATCCGGCGGCGTCTGCCGGTGCTCACCCTGCCCTTCTTCGCGGGCTTCCTCGCGGGCGACCTTGCCTATGGCCAGAGCCTCGGCGACCTACCGGCGTTCCTGCGGCTCGAGGCACAGGTCGTGGCGGGCTACAGCGACGCCATGGCGTTTCGCGGCAGCAATGCGGAAACGGTGGCATTCGCGATTTCTGCCGCCGTCCTGCTGGCGCTATCGGTGGCGGCCGGATACGCGGCGCCCGGCCGATCCCGATTGGCGCTGCCGCTGGCCGTCGGCCTCGCGATCATCATGCTGCTGAAGGCCGGCTTCGTGCGCCAAGACCTTCACACCACCATCGCCTGGAGCGGCCTCGCCCTTATTGCCGTGTTGCTGGCCTGGACCAGGCTTCGGGCCTGGCGTCGCGATGCGGCACGGGCAGTGCTGGCCTGCGCAACGGTGGGCGCAGTCGCGCTCTCGGCGTCGTTGGCCGACACCGGCGCGTCACCGTCGGCCAGGGCGTCGGCGGCACTCGCGATCGAGTGGGACCGATTCGTTTCTGAGCCGTCGGACCAGCTCGCCGCAGCCTGGAGGCTGCTGAGGAACCCGTGGGCTGTCCCGGCCGCAATCGACGACGCCAAGGCGCGACGCTGGCAAGAACTGCGGGAAAGCTTCCCGCTGCCTCGCTTAGACGGCAGCGTGGACGTCATTCCGTCGATCCAGAGCAGCGTGCTCGCCAACGGCATCGACTACAGGCCCCGCCCGAGCTTTCAGGAATACGCGACCTATACGCCCGACCTGATGGCAGCCAACCGCGCCTTCATTCAGGGACCGCGCGCACCCGATCGGATCATCTTCGGACAGGAACCAGGGTACGGATCCCTGACCATCGATCATCGCTACCCGAGTTTCGCGGAAGGCGCGCTGTGGCCGGACCTCATGCGGCTTTACAGCCCGGAATGCCGGTTCGACCCGTTTCTCGTCCTGCGGCGGCGCGCCGTCCCTGCGGCTTTGAAGCTCGGCGACCTTCGACGCACCACGGCTGCGTTCGACGAAGCCGTGTCCGTGTTGCCGGCCTCCGCGGCCTTCGCCACGGTCTCGGTGCGCTATACGCTGCTCGGCCGCATCGCAGCCCTGCTGTTCAGGCCGGTGCCGCTGCGCATGACGATCGTCCTCGCCGACGGGCAGCGCCAATCCTATCGTTTCATTCCCGGTATCGGCGAAGCGGGCTTCCTCGTCTCGCCGATGGTCGACGACGCGACCGGATTCCTGGATCTCGTTCGGGGCAGGGAACCCGCGGTCGCTCGCCGGGTCGTGGCCTTCGAGATCCACGCGCCCTCGGAGCTGCGCAGCTTCGTCGCGCCCGAGATCGAGGTCGCGATGCAGTCCATCTCGGTCGATACCACGGATGCGACGGACACGCTCGAACCCTGCGATCCAGCCTCATGACGGGGCGGCGGTGGCAGCCGTCACGAAGCGTCAACCTCCACGGCGTCCAATAGGTGGTTCCATGTCCAGCGGAGCAGACCTCGTGAACCAGATGCCGCCGGCCCTCGCCATCAGCGGACTGCGCAAGACCTTTGGTCGCGGCCGGGCCGCGGTGGACGACCTCGACCTGACGGTGGCGTCCGGCGCTTTCTATGCCTTGCTGGGCCCTAACGGGGCTGGCAAGACCACGACGCTGCGGATGGTGGCGGGACTGATGCGGCCGGATGCCGGCTCGATCCGCATCCACGGCATCGACGCGCTCTCGGAGCCGACCGCGGCCAAGCGGATCGTCGCCTGGTTGCCCGACGACCCGCTCCTCTACGACAAGCTGACGCCGCTCGAATATCTGAGCTTCGTGGCGGGGCTCTGGTCGGTCGAGCCGGCACGGGCCCGGCAGACCGGGGAGGCGCTGCTGGCGCAGTTGGACCTGTGGCCGCATCGCTTCGACCGCTGCGAAGCCTTCTCCCGCGGGATGAAGCAGAAGGTGGCGCTGGCCGGAGCCCTGATCCATGAACCACGCCTTTTGATCCTCGACGAGCCGCTGACCGGCCTCGACGCCGGTGCGGCCCGCACCGTCAAGACGATCCTGAGCGACCGCGTGGCGGCGGGCGCTACCGTGATCCTGACCACACATATCCTCGAGGTGGCCGAGCGTCTGGCGAGCCGCATCGGCATCATCCGCCAGGGCCGCCTCGTTGCCGAGGGCTCGATGGCGGAGTTGCGGGTCCGGGCGGGCGCCGGGGCCGAACTTGCGGACGGCTCGCTCGAGCAGGTGTTCCTGCACCTCACCCGAGACGGCGCCGAGGCGGCCTGACGTGAGAGCCCCTGCCCCGCAGGCCGGATCTACGGCCTGGTTCCTGTGCCACGACCTGCGCCTTGCCTGGCGAGACTTCCGTTCGACCTTCGGGTCGCTTGGCAGCCGAGCTCTCACGGGACTCCTCGTGGTGCTGGTCGGGCTCATGCACCTTCTCGTCTACTCGATCGCGGCCGATTTCGGTGCGCTGGCGGACAGGCCGGCAGGACTGGACGAGGCTTATGGCGTGGCGCTGCCGATGGCCGCTTTCGCGCTCCTCCTGATGACCGCCCAGACGCTCAACGGCACGACCAAGCTGCTCTACGCACGAGGCGACCTCGACCTGCTGCTGTCGTCGCCGGTGCCGGCCGGCCGCATCCTGATCTCACGGGCGCTGTCGGTCGCGAGCGGCGCCTTCACGTCGGCCGCGATCTTCGTGCTTCCACTCGCCGACGCGGGCGCAGCAGCCGGCCATCCGCGCCTTCTGGCGCTCTACCCCACGCTGGTGGGCGGCGCCCTCCTGGCCGCCGCGGTCGGGCTGACGATGGGGCTCGCGCTGTTCAGGTCGATCGGGCCTCGCCGCACGCGCTTGGCCGCGCAGTTGCTCGCTACGCTGATCGGGGCCGGGTTCATGATCGGTCTGCAGGTCCACCGCGTCTTCCCCGGTTTCATGGCGTCCGGCATCGTACCGCGCCACGGCTGGATGCGCGACGCGGCACTCCTGCCGGTTCGGGCCGCCTTGGCCGGGCCGGTGTCGTTGCTGGTATGGTTCGCCCTCGGGCTCGCGACCTTCACGGCCGCCGCCTTGCTGCTCGGACCGGCTTTCGCGGCGAGCGTCAAGGCGGCGGTCGGTGCCGGGGCGATCGGTCCGGGCTCGGTATCCCGCACGGGCTCGCGGGGCACTCCGCGGTGGCGCCGCCGCCTTGTGGCGGCCCGGCAGGCCCCCTGGTCCTTCGGCCGGAACGCGGGCGCCAGCCTACGCAGCAAGGAATGGCGTCTCATTGGCCGGGACCCCTGGGTCGCGTCGCAGATCCTGCTGCAGATCCTCTACATGACTCCGATGATCGCGATCCTGTGGTCGGGCAGCGGCAATCCGGCACTGGCGGTCGCGCCCACCTTGGTGGTGGTGACCTTCCAGGTGGCGTCTTCCCTGACCTGGCTCAGCCTGTCGGGAGAGGATGCGCCCGATCTGCTGCAGACCGCGCCGATCACGGCCGGGGTGGTGCGGCGCGCCAAGATCGAAGCCGTGGGACGCCTGACACTCGGCATCGTGGCGCTCCCGTTGGTCTATCTCGCGACGGTGTCGCTGGCCGCGGCCGCCCTGGCGGTCGGCCTCGGCGCGGTCGGGCTCTGCACGGCCGTGATGCTGCAGCTCTGGCACGGGGCTCCGGCGCGGCGCTCGGCTTTCGCGGCCCGACACCGCGAATCCAAGCTGATGGCCTTGATTGAAATGTCGTTCTCGCTCCTGTTCGGCCTGACGACGGCCTTGTCGGTGCTGGGCACCGCCTGGTGTCTGGCGCCTTTCGCGACCCTGGGCGCCATCCTGCTCTGGCTGAAGCCGCGAGGCTTTCCGAGCGAGGCCGGTGCCGCTAGATAGGACTCGACCGATCGGAGAACCAGGCCATGCGGCCCGACCTCGCCTCAACGTCCGGGGCCGCGCTCATGCCGGCAGAGCCCGCCGGTCCCCTCCGGCCGACCTCTCTCGTCAGCGGTACGAAGTTCCGCTTCGGCGATGACACCGGGACCGCCATGGAGCGCTCCGTGGCGACCGAAGTGCCGGTCCAGATGCTGTTCGCCGACATCCCGTTCGGCATCATGATGGCGAGTCCGGCCGACCTCGAGGATTTCGCCTACGGCTTCAGCCTCACCGAGGGTGTCATCGCGGCACCGGCCGAGATCCGCCGCGTTTCGGTCGAGCCGGAAGATGGCGCCGTGCTGCTCAGGATCGACATTGTCGGGGCGAGGCTGCAGGCCCATCTGGCCCGTAAACGGGCCATGACAGGCCGGACGAGTTGCGGCCTCTGCGGCATCGACGACCTCTCGGCCCTGCCCAGGGCATCCTCCCCCGAGGGATCGGCGCCGCATGTCGCGCTCAGGGCCATCGAACGGGCCTTGGCATCGCTCGAGGGCCTGCAACTGCTCAACGCCGCCACGAGGGCCGTTCACGGCGCCGCATGGGCGGGGTTCGATGGCGAGATCCTTCTGGTGCGGGAGGATGTCGGCCGGCATAACGCACTCGACAAGCTCATCGGTGCCTGCCTGCGGGCCGGATTGCACCCCGAAGACGGCTTCGTCGTCGTGACGAGCCGGGCCTCCTTCGAGATGGTCGAGAAGACCGCGACCTTCGGGGCCCGCACCCTTGTGGCGATCTCGGCTCCGACCGCGCTGGCGATCGCGCGGGCGCGGGACCTTGACGTGACGCTGGTGGGCATCGCGCGGCGCGACGGCATCGCGGTGTTCCATGGCGCGGAGCGCATCAGCACCCGCCCGTGACGGCGACCGCATCGGGTTGGGCGTCCCGAACTGCGGACCGGCGCTCATTGACATGCTTAAACGCTAGGCATTAGCCTCCAGCGTCAGACGAGCGGCGATGCCCGACCGCGATGGCGGTCCGGCATCGAAGGCGGCGCGAGCAACGACGTTAACGGAACGGGATTTTTCGGGTCGAAACTGTGTCGGACCTGCGGTCCGTTATCGGCACACCCCTTGCTAGCGCACTTACGATCGGTGCAGGAACGGTCGCACAGGCGCGATGCGCCGAAAGGTTTGCCGCCCCAGATGGATGTTTTTCTTCAATCGATGATCAACGGGGTCACGCTGGGCTCGATCTATGGGCTCATCGCCATCGGCTACACGATGGTGTTCGGCATCATCGGCATGGTGAATTTCGCCCATGGCGACGTGTTCATGCTGTCCGCCTTCGTGGCGCTGATCCTGTTCCTGGTCTTGACGCAGTTGCTCGGCATCGCGTCGGTGGCCCTGGCCTTCGCGATCGTGCTGGTCGCCGCCATGGCCATCACGGCGCTGTGGAGTTGGGCCATCGAGCGCGTCGCCTACCGGCCTCTGCGCGGCTCCTTCCGCTTGGCTCCGCTGATCTCCGCCATCGGCATGTCGATCTTCCTGTCCAACATGGTGCAGGTGATCCAGGGTCCGCGCAACAAGACCATCCCGCCCATGTTCGACAAAGTGATCAGGGTCACGTCGGGCGGCAGCTACGACGTGACCCTGTCGTATAAGCAGGTCCTCATCATGGTCTCGACCGCGGTGCTGATGGTGGGGTTCTGGTACCTGGTGCAGAAGACTTCGCTCGGCCGTGCTCAGCGGGCTTGCGAGCAGGACCGGCGCATGGCCTCGCTGCTCGGCATCGACGTCGACCGCACCATCTCGCTGACCTTCGTGATCGGCGCCGCCTTGGCGGCCGTGGCCGGCGTTCTCTACCTCAGCTATTACGGGGTCGTATCCTTTGCGGACGGCTTCGTACCGGGCGTCAAAGCCTTTACGGCAGCGGTGCTGGGCGGCATCGGCTCCCTGCCCGGTGCCGTCCTGGGCGGCCTGCTGATCGGCCTCATCGAGGTGCTCTGGTCGACCTATGTGTCGACCGACTACAAGGACGTGGCGGCCTTTTCGATCCTCGCCATCACCTTGATCTTCATGCCCACGGGTCTGCTCGGCCGGCCCGAGATCGAGAAGGTCTGACCCGATGCTGATGGAGACGACAGGGCCCGTCGTGGCGACCGACACGGCAACGGTACCGGCGGTACCGGCCTTCGACATGGTGGCGGCCTTGCGGAGCGCCGTCTTCTCGGGCGTGGTGACGCTCGGCCTCGGCTTTCCGCTGCTGGCCTTCGACACCCATCAGGATATCTCGAACAGCCTCGTGGTGCTGCCCCGCTGGTCCTGGGCCATCTGGGCGGCCGTCGTGGTCTTCGGCGTGCGGTTCCTGGGCCTGCTCTTCAAGGCCCGGCCCCGCGCGGCGCGGCGGCCGCAGCAGTTGCGCGTCCCGAGCCGCGCCGAGGGCTACGTCAAGACCAACCTGGCCTGGTTTGCCCTCGCGGCTCTGCTCGCCTTCCCCATCGTGATGCTCTGGGCGAAGGGGGCGGACGGATCGCTGAAATGGATCAACAATTACGGGATCCAGATCCTGATCTACGTGATGCTCGGCTGGGGCCTCAACATCGTGGTGGGCCTGGCCGGGCTGCTCGACCTCGGCTATGTGGCGTTCTACGCGGTGGGCGCCTATTCCTACGCTTTGCTGTCGACCACCTTCGGCCTCAGCTTCTGGATCTGCCTGCCTCTGGCCGGCATCCTGGCGGCCTTCTGGGGCATGATTCTCGGCTTTCCGGTGCTGCGTCTCCGGGGCGACTATCTCGCCATCGTGACGCTGGCGTTCGGCGAGATCATCCGCATCGTCCTGATCAACTGGACCGACCTCACCAACGGCTACGCCGGCATCTCGTCGATCCCTCGCGCCACCTTCTTCGGCGTCAAGTTCAACGATAGCGACCATGGCTTCGCGCATCTGTTCGGGATCGAATACAATCCGATCCAACGCACGATCTTCCTGTTCTATGTCATTCTGTTCCTGGCGCTTCTCACCAATTTCGTCACGCTTCGCTTGCGCCGCCTGCCGGTCGGCCGGGCTTGGGAGGCGCTGCGCGAGGACGAGATCGCCTGCCGCTCGCTCGGCATCAACACGGTCAACACCAAGCTCACGGCCTTCTCGCTCGGCGCCATGTTCGGAGGCTTCGCGGGCTCCTTCTTCGCCGTGCGTCAGGGCTTCGTGAGCCCCGAATCCTTCACCTTCATCGAGTCCGCCACCATCCTGGCCATCGTGGTGCTGGGCGGCATGGGCTCGCAGATCGGGGTGGCGATCGCCGCCACCGTGCTGATCGGCGGCACGGAACTGCTACGCGAACTCGACTTCCTGAAGCGGATCTTCGGCGAAGGCTTCGATCCGGTGCAATATCGCATGTTGATCTTCGGCGGCGGCATGGTAGTGATGATGATCTGGCGGCCGCGCGGCATCATCGCGACCCGTCAGCCCTCCATCGTCCTCAAGGAGCGTAAGGCCATCTCGGGCGAGATGGTCAAGGAAGGGCACGGCTGATGCGGTGGCAGAGCGATCCGCTGCTCGTCGTCGAACATGTCTTCATGCGGTTCGGCGGGCTCGTGGCCGTCAACGATCTTTCGTTCTCGGTCGGGCGGGGCGACATCACGGCGCTGATCGGCCCCAACGGGGCCGGCAAGACCACCGTGTTCAACTGCATCACCGGCTTCTATAAACCCACGGAAGGCCGCATGGCCCTGGCCCGCCAGGGCGTGGCGGCGCCGGCCGACGTGCTGGCCCTCACGCGCTCGGGCAAGAAGCACATGAGCGGCGTGGCGGGAGACCTCTACCTCCTGGAGCGGATGCCCGACCAGGAGATCGCCCGCACCGCGAGGGTCGCACGCACCTTCCAGAACATCCGTCTCTTCACCGGCATGACGGTGCTCGAGAACCTGCTGGTGGCCCAGCACAACCGGCTGATGATCGCCTCGGGGATGACGTTCCTGGGCGTGCTCGGGATCGGCCGCTACAAGGCGAGTGAGCGGGAGGCGGTCGAGAAAGCCAAGTCCTGGCTCGAAACCATTGGGCTCGTCGACCGCGCCGACGATTCTGCGGGCGACCTGCCCTATGGCGACCAGCGACGGCTCGAGATCGTCCGAGCCATGTGCACGGACCCGATCCTGCTCTGCCTCGACGAACCCGCGGCCGGGCTCAACCCTCGCGAGTCGCTCGAACTCAACGCGTTGCTGCGGCTGATCCGCGACCACCACGGCACCTCCGTGCTGCTGATCGAACACGATATGTCGGTCGTGATGAGCATCTCCGACCATGTCGTGGTGCTCGACTACGGGACCAAGATCGCCGACGGCACCCCTGACGACGTCCGCAACGACACCAAGGTCATCGCGGCCTACCTCGGTGTCGCGGACGAAGAGGTCGAGAACGTGGAAGCGGAGATCGGCGCGTGAGTGTCATGACCGAACCCGCGCTGTCGCGCCGGTCCGCCGTCGGCACGCCGATGCTGACGATCCGCGGCCTGAAGACCTATTACGGGAAGATCATCGCGCTGAAAGGCGTCGACCTCGACGTGAACCAGGGCGAGATCGTCACGCTGATCGGCGCCAACGGGGCCGGCAAGTCGACCCTGATGATGACGATCTTCGGCAATCCGCGGGCGCGGGAGGGCACGGTCTCCTACGAGGGCCGCGACATCACCCGCATGGCGACGCATGAGATCGCCCGGCTGCAGATCGCGCAATCTCCGGAAGGGCGGCGCATCTTCCCGCGCATGACGGTCTACGAAAACCTCCAGATGGGAGCGTCCATCAACAAGTTCGCGCATTTCGACCAGGATCTGGAGCGCGCCTTCACGATCTTCCCGCGGCTCAAGGAGCGCGCCGCGCAGCGCGGCGGCACGCTGTCGGGCGGCGAGCAGCAGATGCTGGCCATCGCCCGCGCCCTCATGAGCCGGCCACGCCTGCTGCTGCTCGACGAGCCCTCCCTGGGCCTCGCGCCCCTGATCGTGAAGCAGATCTTCGATGTGATCCGCGACCTCAATCGCACCGAGGGGTTGACGGTGTTCCTGGTCGAGCAGAACGCGTTCCACGCGCTGAAGCTCGCCGACCGCGGCTACGTGATGGTGAACGGCGTCATCACCCTGTCGGGCACCGGCAAGGACCTCCTCAGCCGGCCGGAAGTGCGGGCCGCCTATCTCGAGGGCGGACATTGATGGACAATCTGCTCTACTCGGATGCGCCGGGGGCCTTGGCGGCCTTCATCTTCTTCACGATCGTGCTCGGCGGCCTCGGTGGGATCGCCACCGGCCGTGCCTTCGCCGGGACATGGCGCTTGGCCGCGACCATGCCGCTCGCTCTCGTGGTGATGGCCGCTGCCGTGCGCTTCCTCCACTATGCTTTGGCAGGCGAGGAGCTCTTGTCGCCGCAATATTTCATCGTGTCGCTCGTGTTCGTGGCGGCCGGCGCCGCCTACGGGTTTCGGTCCTGCCGGACCGAACAGATGACCCGCCAATACCCCTGGATCTTCGCCAGATCGGGACCGCTGGGATGGTCGGACCGGGGGTGAGAACGAAGCGGCGTCTGACGCTCGCCCATCTCGACCTCGACTGACGGCTCGACGAAGCTGACGTCGAGGTCGGCCACGAGAGATCTTCCTTGCGAGCCGAAGGCGAAGCAACTTGGAGCCGTGCCATCGGTTCATGATGAACAAGGACTTGGACGCCGTCCGATGTTGCCCGGTGGCGTCCCATGGTCCGAGGTACCTGCTTCATTCGGGCTTCCTGTCCCGCTTTCAATCTTCCGCCCTCACGGCGGCCTCCTCCAGGACCTTCAGCCGGGGCGCCACGGCGGCCTGAGCCTCGCGCTCGATGGCCCGGTAGTGCGCAACGAGTTGCGCCCCGAACGCGGTGAGCCGGGCGCCGCCGCCCTGGCGTCCGCCCGCCTGGGCCACCACCAGAGGTTCGGCGAAGTTCGCACTGAGGTCGGCGACGAGCTGCCACGCGCGGCGATACGACATGCTCATCGCGCGGCCCGCCGCTGAAATCGATCCGCATTCGGCGATGCGCTCGAGCAGTTCGACCTTGCCGGGCCCGAGCCGGCCGTCCTGGTCGAGATCGATCCGGATGCTCATGCGCGCCATGGCGGGTCCCTCCGGACTACATCGTGCCGTCATAACGCGCGAGGCGGGCGTCGTCGCCGGACGATGTGTCGAGGGCCACGCTCTTGATCACGGCGAACACCGCCACGCCCGGCGCCAGCTCCATCTCGGCCACCGACAGCCGCGTGACGCGGGCCAGCAAGGCGATGCCGTTGCAGTCGAGCCGCAAGACTGCGGTCGGACCCGCGGCACCGTCGACCGGCAGGATCTCGGCCACCACGGCCGCCAGCACGTTCAGCGCGCTCGATCCAGACGGCGGCCCGAGGCTCAGCAACACGTCGCGGGCCGGCACCTGCACGCGGAGCGTGGCGCCGACCGGCAGGGCGATGCGCGGCACCCGCAAAGTGCCGGCGGCCGTGATCAACGTGGTGAGGCCGAAGCGCGCGTCCTGCGCGGCCACGCGGGCGTCCAGCACGGCGCCTGCGTCCCGCGAACCCGCCAGGGGCGCGACGTTGAGCCGGGTCAGGATTTCGGCGGCCGGCCCAGCCGCAGTGACACGTCCCCCGTCGAGCACCACCACCCTGTCGGCGAGCCGCGCCACCTCGGCGACCGAATGCGACACGTAGACGATCGGCACCCCGGCCTCGTCGCGCAGCCGCTCGACGTAGGGCAGGATCTCGGCCTTGCGCTGATCGTCGAGGGCCGAGAGCGGCTCGTCCATGAGCAGGAGGCGAGGCTTCGACAGCAGTGCCCGACCGATCGCGACGCGCTGCTTCTCGCCGCCCGATAGGCCGGCCGGGCGGCGTGCGAGAAGCGGGCCGATGCCCAGCATTTCGACGACCCCATCCATTGGGGCGGCGGGCTCGCCGCGCGGCGCGAACCAGCGGCCGAACAGCAGGTTCTGCCGCACGCTGAGATGCGGGAAGAGGCGCCCCTCCTGGAAGACGATACCGATGCGGCGCCGGTGCCGGGGGACGAAGAGGCCGCGCTCGGTATCGAGCAGGACGGTGTCGCCGAGCACCACACGGCCTCGGTGAGGCCGCAGCAGGCCGCCGATGGCGTCGACCAGCATGGTCTTGCCCGAGCCCGAGCGGCCGAACAACGCCGTGACGCCGCCCGGCGCCTCGAAACGCGCCGAGAGCGCGAAAGCGCCCTGCCGGTGTTCCACCGCGACCGACAAGGTCCCGCTCACGCCTGGCTGTCTCACGCCCTGAGCCGGCGGGCGATGCCGCGCGCCATCCATTCGGACCCGACCAGGGCGGCGGCCGACACCGCGACCGAGACGAGCGCCAGCTTCAGCGCGCCCGCTTCCCCGCCCGGCACCTGGAGCAGCGTGTAGATGGCCGTGGGCAGCGTCTCGGTCTCGCCCGGGATGTTGGACACGAAAGTGATGGTGGCGCCGAACTCGCCCATGCTCTTGGCAAACGACAGAATCGCCCCGGCGATGACGCCGGGCGCGATCAGCGGCAGGGTGACGGCCGCGAAGACGAGGGCGGGTCCGGCCCCGAGCGTTCCGGCCGCCACCTCCAGCTTCGGGTCGACGGCCTCGATCGACAGCCGGATAGCCCGTACCAGCAGCGGGAAACCCATTACGGCGCAGGCCAGCGCGGCCCCGGTCCAGCGGAACGCCAGCACGATGCCGAGATGCTCGGCCAGGAAGGCGCCGACGAGCCCACGCCGGCCGAACAGGATCAGCAGCGCATAGCCGGTGACGACCGGCGGCAGGATCAACGGCAGATGCACGACGACATCGAGCAGCGCGTGCCCCCAGAACCGTCGCCGCGCCAGCAGCCACGCCACGGCCAGCCCCGGCAGGAGGCTCGTGGCCGTGGCCGTAGCGGAGACCAGCAGGCTCAGCCGCAGCGCCGTCCAGGCCTCCGGGCCGAGCCAGTCGGTCATGAGGGGATCTCGGTGTTCAGGACTGCAGGCTTTCTCCCCTGAAAAGGAAGAGAGGAGGCGCCGGCAACAACCACGTCAAGGCGTCCCCGCAGGGCGGTTCAGCACGGTGAAGCCCTGCTTCTCGAACTCCGCCTTGGCCTCGGGTCCGCGCAGGTAGGCGAGGAAAGGCGCGGCGTCGGGGTTGGTGCCGTCCTTGGTGAGAGCCACCGGATAGACGATCGGCGCGTAGCTGTCCTCCGGAAAGCTGCCGACGATCCTCACCGTCGGGTCGGCCGCGGCATCCGTGGCGTAGACGATGCCGAGCGGCGCCTCGCCGCGCGCCACGAGTTGCATCGCGGCACGGACGTTGTCGGCCTGTGCTATCCTGTCCTTGACGCCCTCCCAGGCGCCGAGCTTTTCGAGGGCTGTCTTGCCGTATTTGCCGGCCGGCACCGCCTCGACGTTGGCCATCGCAAGCTTGCCGCCATCGAGCAGCTTGGCGAGGTCGAAGCCGGACCTGATGTCGACCGGTGTGGCCGCATCCTTGGGAGCAATCAGCAAAATCCGGTTGCCGAGAAGATCGACGGAGGTGCCGGGCCTGATGGTGTTCTTCTTCCGGGCATAGTCCATCCAGTCGCGGTCGGCCGAGAAGAAGATGTCCGCCGGCGCGCCCTGCTCCAATTGCTTTGCCAGGGTGTTGGAGCCCGCGTAGGAGATCTTCGGCGGCGCATGGCCGGCCTTGACCCAGTCACCCGCGATGGCGTCGAGCGCATTCTTGAGGCTCGCGGCCGCGAATACGGTGGGGCCGCCGGCCTGTGCCAGCGCCGGCCGCGGGGCGCCTGAAACCTGCGCCAGGACCAGGATCGCGGCCAGAGCCGCTGCGAGACCGAAACGTCGCGTGAATACCATAGCGGCCCTCCCGAGCGGCGTGATATCCGTTCCGATATAGCGCGCGACGCCCTGAGTCCACGCCCCCGGTTCACATGCGGCTGCAGGAGCCCGGCGACGCGTATATGCTGGCCCGAGCGGATCGGGAGGCGGCATCATGGTACGGCGGGACGAGATCAGGCCGGGCGAAGTCGCGGTCGACCTGCCGGCCGCGACCGACGCGGGGCTGGTGTTCATCGGACGGATCCGCACGCCCTGGACGGATCGCCTCGCCTGCCCGCGCCAGGGCCGCCGCGACGGCCCCTTGTGCCGCATCGAGGTCTTCGCGCCCTGGGCCGAGGGCCTCGACGGCCTCGCGCAATACGAATCGGTCGAGGTGCTCTACTGGCTCGACCGGTCGCGCCGCGACCTCGTGCGCCAGAGCCCGAAGAGCGACGGCACGACACGGGGCACCTTTTCGCTGCGCTCGCCGGTGCGGCCGAACCCGATCGGCACCTCGCTCGCGGCGCTCTGCGGCATCGAGGGCGCGACCGTGCTGGTCCGCGGCCTCGACTGCCTCGACGGCACGCCCCTCCTCGACCTGAAACCCGACCGCTGCGCCTTCACCCCGCTCGCGCCGCGGCAGCCTGGGGACGACGAGGTGGGCGAGCCCGACGCCTAGGCTGTACCGCGGGCTTCTAGCCCGCATTCTCGCCCCACCGAGTCGACGCATGCGGGCGGAGGAGGCTTGGGTCCCGGACCGGTGCAGCCGGTCGGGGAAGCCTCCGCAGGGTGCCGCTCCCGCGAATACCTCCGGCATTTCGACTCGCCCGATGCGGTCCAGCACTTTGTGTTCCGCCTCGCCGATGCGCTTCCTGCCGGAGCCATGGCGGCCCTTGATCGTGCGGGCGCTGCCGACCGTCTGGAAGCGGTGCGCAAGCTCCTGCACAAGGGATACGACGAGCAGCTACTCGCCGACAGGCGCATCGCCGCAATCGTCGAGAACGCCCTCTTCCACTCCGATTCCGCGCGCTACCGCCTGCTCGCATGGTGCATCATGCCGACTCATGTCCACGTCTGGCTGGCATCACGGTCGCCAACGCTGGGGCATGACCATGCTCGACCTGAAGACAGCGTGAATGCGATCGTCAGGCCGGGTTCAACTGCCGCAACCTAGTTCTTGGAGCGCCATCAGTCTTGCAGGAAGAGGGTTAACAAAATGTTGCATCGCATCTCGGCGCTCGCCATCGGAGCGACAGCTCTGGGCATCGCGGCGTTACCCCAGACGGCGTCGGCGCAGTTCTACGAAGACGCCGGCCGGCATCCTTTCGTGCTGCACACCCAGGACGACATTCGCATCGACGGGGGCCGCGCCCGCGTCGAGCACAGCGAGGACCTGCGTCCGGGCGTCGGCGGCGAGGACCGCAGGTCCGGCGGACCCGTCGTCTTCGACGAGCGGGACGGCTACCGCCACCATCGAGACTGGCGCGACCACGACGAGCGTGACTCGGGCCGCAGCTACCGCCGGCCCGTCTACGGCGATGAGCGTCGGTTCGACCGCGACGGTTACCGCGATGATGGCGTCGAGCATCGCCGCTTCGGTGACGATCGTCCCGGCTACGGTGCGTACCTCGCGCATCCCTACCATCCGGCCTATGGCGCTGGCCCTTACGGGGGCGCCTACGGCGAGGTCGTGCCGTATCGACCCATCTCGGCACCGGTCGTGCCGGTCTACGAAGAGCGCGGTGGCTATCCCGATGTCGGATGCACGATCGAGCAAAGCCAGTCCACGACCCCGGTCGGCTGGCGCAAGATCGTAACGCACCGGACCTGCTACCGCCGTTGAGGCGGCGCCAGGTTTCGCCGCCGCGCGATCGCGTCCTCATAGTCGGCTGAGAAAACCTCCGAAGGCCATCAGGCCTTCGGGCCAGGGGCCATGGCCGGAGTCGGGGTTGATGTGGCCGGCCTCCCCCGCGTCGAGCAAAGTGGAGCCCCAGGCCGCCGCGAGCGCCGTCGTCTCCTCATAGGTCGCGTAAGGATCGTTGCGGCTGCCCACCAGCAGGCTCGCGAAGCCGAGCGGCCCGCCCGGGTACGGCCGGAAGGCCGGGTCGATCTCGGGGATCGCGGTCAGCGTCGCCTCGCTCGGCGGCGCCACCAGGAAGGCTCCCGCCAACGCCTTGCCGTCGCGCAGCAGCAGCGAGGCCCTGGCGATCGCGTTGACGCCGAGGCTGTGGGCGATCGCCACGACGGGCCGTTCGCAGCGCGAGATCGCCTCGACGATCCGCGCCGTCCAATCCTCGGCCACCGGCCTGTCCCAGTCCTGCTGTTCGACCCTGACGGCGGTCGGCAGCTTGGCCTGCCAGCGGGTCTGCCAATGCTCGGGCCCGGAGCCGCCGAGGCCCGGGATGATGAGGAGGTCCGCGTCGCGGCTTCGCATATCGGTCTGCTGGCTCCGGCGATTGTGGAAAGGACCACATTGCCGCGGTCCGGGGCGGTCTGTCGAGCCAGGGCACGAGAACCCGCGCGCCGTCCTCGCGGCTGAGGCGCGCCCCGAGGCAGGCGAGCGCTGCTTTCCGAGGCCAACACCGCTTCACCCTGTCGCGAAGGCATCGGGCGACAGTGTCGCATGTCGCTGAAATCCGCGTCGCTCCGGTGCTAGAACCTGACGACGGCGCGGAAGAGAGTGCGGCGCCAAGCGATTGTCCCGGAGCCGTCTGCCCTTTGCGCTTTTCCCTGATGAACCTCATTCGCCAGAGCTTCGTCGGCCATGCCGGCTGGCCGGAACAATGGCGCCATGCAGAGCCGAAAGCCGCCTACGACGCCGTGATCGTCGGGGGCGGCGGACACGGCCTCGCGACGGCCTATTACATGGCGGCCGAGCACGGCATGCGGAACATCGCGGTCGTCGAGAAAGGCTGGCTGGGCGGCGGCAACACGGGCCGCAACACCACCATCATCCGCTCCAACTATCTTTGGGAGGAGAGCGAAGCGCTCTACGACCACGCGATGACCCTGTGGCAGGACATGTCGCAGGTGCTGAACTACAACGTCATGTATTCGCCGCGCGGCTGCATGATGCTGGCCCACAACATCCATGATGTGCAGGTGTTCAAGCGCCACGTCCACGCCAATCGCCTCGCCGGGATCGACAACGAATGGCTGTCCCCCGAGGAGGCCAAGACTTTCTGCCCGATCCTGAACACCTCGTCGCGCATCCGTTATCCGATCCTCGGCGCCACGCTGCAGCGCCGCGGCGGGGTGGCGCGACACGATGCCGTCGCCTGGGGCTATGCCCGCGCGGCCTCTGCGCTCGGCGTCGACATCATCCAGAACTGCGAGGTGATAGGCATCGGCCGCGATGCCTCGGGCGCGGTCTCGGGGCTCGAGACGACCCGGGGGGAGATCAAGACGAAGCGCGTCGGCGTGGTGGCGGCCGGCAACACCAGCCACGTGATGGGCATGGCGGGCGTGCGCTTGCCGCTCGAAAGCTATCCGTTACAGGCGCTTGTGTCCGAGCCGGTGAAACCCATGATGCCCTGCGTGGTCATGTCGAATACGATCCACGCCTACATGTCGCAATCCGACAAGGGCGAACTCGTCATCGGGGCTGGCACCGACGCCTATGTCAGCTACAGCCAGACGGGCGGGCTCCACATCGCCACCCATACGCTCGACGCCATCTGCGAACTGTTCCCGATGGTTCGGCGCCTGCGCATGCTGCGAAGCTGGGGCGGCATCGTCGACGTCACGCCCGACCGCTCGCCCATCATCGGCAAGACGCCGGTGCCGGGACTCTTCGTCAACTGCGGCTGGGGCACCGGCGGCTTCAAGGCCACACCGGGCTCGGGCAACGTCTTCGCCCGCCAGGTCGCGACCGGTGAACCCCATCCCATCAACGCCCCCTTCACGCTCGACCGGTTCCGCACCGGCCGGCTCATAGACGAGGCAGCGGCAGCCGCGGTGGCCCACTAGCTAAGGCCCCCGGCGAAACAAGTGCTTCAGCCCTCGCCCTCTTCAGTCCGCCCAGTGCCGGTTCGTCCCAAGCACCCGTCTCATTGCGTGTCTCGATGCTGCTGATCCCCTGCCCTTTTTGCGGCCCCCGGCCCGAACTCGAATTCCGCAACGCCGGCCACGCGCATATCGTCCGCGATCCGGTGGGTGCGGATGAGCGCCAATGGGCCGAGACCCTGTTCTTCCGCGACAACGCGAAAGGCATCATGGCCGAGCGCTGGCGCCACTTCTCCGGCTGTGGGCGCTTCTTCAACTGCCTGCGCGACACCGTAAGCGACGAGATCCTGGTCACCTACAAATCTGGTGAACCCCGCCCCGACACCGCGCCGCCCGTGCCGGAAGGCGAAGCGCCCCGCATCGGTGCCGGCGACGAGGTGACGCCGTGACGGGTGACCTCAGGACGACGCGCGGCGGACGGGTCGACCGCGCGGCCCCGCTCCGCTTCACCTTCGACGGACACGATTACGAGGGGGTCCCGGGCGATACGCTGGCCTCGGCGCTCCTGGCCAACGACGTCCACCTCTTCGGCCGATCGTTCAAATACCATCGCCCCCGCGGCATCCTGGCGGCCGGCGCCGACGAGCCCAATGCGCTCGTCACGGTGGTGCGCGACGACGCCCGCAAAACGCCGAACCTGCGCGCCACCCAGGTCGAGCTCTACGACGGGCTGGTGGCCACCAGCCAGAACAGCTGGCCGGCCCGCGGCTTCGACGTCGGTGCGGTGAACTCCCTGCTCTCACCTCTGTTCGCGGCGGGCTTCTACTACAAGACCTTCATGGGGCCGCGCTTCATCAAGGGCGCGACGCTCTGGTCGAAGCTGTTCGAGCCGGTGATCCGCCGCGCGGCCGGCCTCGGCGTGCCCCCGAAGCTGCCGGACCCGGATCAATACGCCAACCGCTTCGCCCATTGCGACGTGCTGGTGGTGGGCGCCGGCCCGGCCGGCCTCGCGGCCGCGCTCGTAGCCGGGCGCGCCGGCCGGCGCGTGATGCTGTGCGACGAGAACCCCGAGATGGGCGGCGCGCTGCTGTCCGAGCCCGACATCATGGTGGACGGACAGCCGGCCGCGGCCTGGGTCCGAACGGCCCTAGCCGAACTGGCCCGCCTCGGCGTCATGCTGCTGCCGCGCACGCAAGCCTTCGGCTACTACAACCACAATTTCGTGGCCTTGGCCCAGCGCTTGACCGACCACCTCGACCATGTTCCGGCCGGGGCGGCGCGGGAACGCCTGTGGCAAGTGCGGGCCGGCCACGTGGTGCTGGCGACGGGCGCGGCCGAGCGGCCCCTGGTGTTCCCCGACAACGACCGGCCCGGCATCATGCTGGCCGACGCGGCCCGCAGCTTTCTCCACCGTTACGGCGTCAAGCCGGGCCGACGGGCCGTGATCGTGACGGCGCACGACGCCGCCTACCGGACCGCGCTCGACCTGCACCGGGCCGGCGTCACCGTGGCCCGCATCGTCGACATACGGCCGCGGCCGGCCGGGCCGGGAATCGATGCCGCCCGGAGCGCCGGGATCGCGACCATGGCGGGCGCGACCGTCGTGGGCACCAAGGGCACGTTGCGGGTGTCGGGCGCCGTCGTGGCGCTCGGCGCCGGCTCGGGCTCGACCGACCACGAGACCGTGCCGTGCGACCTTCTGCTGATGTCGGGAGGTTTCACGCCCGCCGTGCACCTCTTCTCCCAGTCGCGCGGCAGGCTGCGCTTCGACGCCGAGACGCAGCGCTATCTGCCGGGCGAGCCCGCCCAGGTCCAAGGATCAGCCGGGGCCTGTTCGGGCGCCTGGGGGATCGCTTCCGCCTTGGCCGAAGGTCTCGCGGCCGGTCTGACCGCGGTGGACAGAAGCGTCGACGGCTGCGCCGGCACGGCTCGGGCCATGGGCGTAACCGGCGACCACGCCGAGGATACGGGCGGCTTTCTCGGCGCCCTGCCGCACGGCCGCGATCCCGCGCGCGTCAAGGCCTTCGTGGACTTCCAGAACGACGTCACGGCCAAGGACATCAAGCTCGCGGTGCGCGAGGGGTTCCGTTCGATCGAGCACGTGAAGCGCTACACCACGACCGGCATGGCGACCGACCAGGGCAAGACGTCGAACATGAACTCGCTCGCCATCGCGGCGGGCGCGCTCGGCAAGACCCTGCCCGAGGTCGGGCTCACGACCTTTCGCCAGCCCTACACGCCCGTTACTTTCGGGGCGCTGGCGGGTCTGGCGCGCGACGACCTGTTCGATCCGGTGCGCGAGACGCCGATCCACGGCTGGGCGGCAGCACGGGGCGCCCGCTTCGAGGACGTGGGCCAGTGGAAGCGCGCCTGGTATTTTCCCGAGGCCGGGGAGGACCTCGACGCCGCGGTCGCCCGCGAGGTGCGGGTGACGCGCGCGATCGCAGGCCTGTTCGACGCCTCGACGCTGGGCAAGATCGAGGTCGTCGGCCCGGATGCGGCCGAGTTCCTGAACCGGCTTTACACCAACAGCTGGTCGAAGCTCGGCATCGGGCGCTGCCGCTACGGGCTGATGCTCAACGAGCCCGGCTTCGTCATGGATGACGGCGTCGTGGGTCGCCTCGCCGAAGATCGCTTCCACGTCACCACCACGACGGGCGGCGCGCCGCGCGTGTTGCACCATATGGAGGACTATCTCCAGACTGAATTCCCCGACCTCCAGGTCTGGTTGACCTCCATCACCGAGCAATGGGCCGTCATCGCGGTGCAAGGTCCGCGGGCCCGCGACATCGTGGCGCCGCTTTGCGGCGGCCTCGATATCTCGGCCGCCGCCATGCCGCACATGACCTTGAAGCTCGGCACGATCTGCGGCGTGCCGATGCGGCTGTTCCGGGTGAGCTTCACGGGCGAACTCGGCTTCGAGATCAACGTGCCGTCGGACTACGGCCGTGCCGTGTGGGATGCCGTTTGGGAGCGCACCGCGGCGCTCGGCGGGGTCGCCTACGGCACCGAAGCCATGCATGTGATGCGGGCCGAGAAGGGCTACGTGATCGTGGGCCAGGAGACCGATGGAACTACCACGCCGGACGACCTCGGCATGGGTTGGGCGGTCGGCAAGTCCAAGCCCGACTTCGTCGGCAAGCGCTCGCTCGGCCGTCCCGACCTCGTGGCGCCCGGCAGGAAGCAGCTCGTGGGCCTCTCGACCGAGGGCACGACCGTGCTGGAGGAAGGCGCCCAGATCACCGCGGACCCGAATCCCGCCACCGGCACCCATGCGATCGGCCACGTTACCTCGGCCTATTGGAGCCCGACCCTGAAGCAGCCCATCGCCCTGGCGCTGGTCGAGGACGGCCGCGGCCTGATGGACCAGATGGTTCATGTGCCGATGCCGGGCGGCTCGCTGCCGGCCCGCGTGGTGTCGCCGGTCTTCTACGATCCCAAGGGGGACCGCCTCAATGGCTGAGCCGTCCATCAAGGTTGCCCGCGCGACCCCGTTGGCGGCCGGCGCTCTCGTGTCGATCGGGCTCGTGCCGCCCGCTACGCGTTTGTCGTTCCGCGGACCGCCGCAGGCGGCAACGGCGTGCGGCGAGGCGTTCGGTTGCCCCCTGCCCGAGCAGGTCTGCCGGGCCGAGCAGCGCGGCGACCGTGCCGCGCTGTGGCTCGGGCCGGACGAATGGCTGTTGCTGGCCCCCGAGGCCGAGACCGCGGCGCTGTTCGAGGGAATCGAGAGCGCGCTGGATGCGGTTCCGCATGCGCTGGTCGACATCTCGCACAGGCAGGTCGGTTTCGCGATCGCCGGCGCCGCCGCCTGCCCCGTGCTCAACGCCGGCTGCCCGCTCGACCTCGACCTCGCGGCCTTTCCCGTCGGCATGTGCACCCGCACCGTGCTGGCCAAGAGCGATGTCACGCTCTGGCGGCAGGCGCCGGATCTCTTCAGGCTCGAGACCAACCGTTCCTTCGCCGATTACGTGGCGGCCTATCTGCGCATGGCCGAACGCGGCGTTTGACCGCCGCTGCGCGCCGACCAAAGCGCAAGTTCCTCGGGCAGTTCAGCGGTGGCATCCTGCCGAGCTACGAGCTCGTCGATCGACGCGGGCGTGAAATCCCACGCATCGACGCCGACATCTGAGGACAGCGACGTGCCCGCCAGCGTCGCGTGGGTATGGCCGAAGAGGTGGCGCACACCGCGGAACAGGCCCGGCCAGGACCGCATCGGATAGTGCGACAGGTAGAGCCGCTCGGTGGCGCCCGAGCCTGTCGACGCGACGATGCGGGCGTGGTGCATCGGCGGCTCGGCCCAGGGCAAATCGAGGACTCGGTTGCTGTCGTGGTTGCCGGAAACGAGCCGCTTCGTGCCGGCGAGCCGCGCGAAGAGGGCGGCGCATCGCTCGCGGCTGGCCCCGCAGGTGAAGTCCCCGAGGTGCCAGACCTCGTCGTCCCGACCGACGCGGGCGTTCCACCGCTCGACCAGCGCGTCGTCGTGCTCGGCGATGGTGCCGAAGGGTCGCGACCGCAGCAGGCCGGCATGGCCGAAATGCGTATCGGCGGTGAAGAAGATCGTCATGGGTCCCGCAGTCCGTCGAGGGCTGAACGCCGGAACCGCCCTGCCCGATCGCTGCAACGGTGACGCATTGCATCGGCAGTGTCGGTTCGACCGTGACAGAGAAGAACAGGGGCTCGTTCCCCCGAACCCGCCGCGGCCTTTCCCCCGTCGGCCCGGTTATGGCATGGGAAGCGCATGGCCGACCTCGATCCTTCGCAGCGGCGCGCCGCCTGCGCCGACCATCCCGTCCAGCTGGTGTTGGCCGGCCCCGGCGCCGGCAAGACCTCGACCCTGGTGGGTCGCTTCCACCACCTGCGCGACAACGGGGTCGACCCGCGCCGCATCATGGCGCTGACCTTCACCAAGAAGGCTGCCGAGGAGATGCGCGGCCGCATCGCGCGCGACCTCGCGCTCGACTCCGGTCGCGACCTCAGGGTCTATACGTTCCACAGCCTCGCCTTGCGCTGCCTGCAGCGCAACCCGCACCTCGCCGGCCTGCCGGAGCGCATCGACGTCTGGAGCACGCCCCAGCAGCGCGCCGTCTTCTCCAGCCGTCGCATGTTCTGGAACGACGAAGGCGACATCCTCGACATCATCGCGGGTGCCAAGGAGCAGTTGCTCGACGCCCGACATTACGCGAAAGGGCTCGCGCGCGACGACGAGGCCGGCCATCGCGCCGCCGAGTTCTTCACGGTCTACGAGGCCGCCTTGCAGGCGGCCGGCGCCATCGACTTCGCCGACATGGTGCCGCTTTTGTTGAGAGCGATCGCGGCCAACCCCGACTATGGCCGCTCGGTGGCGGGCGCGGTCGACCACCTGCTGGTCGACGAGTACCAGGACATCAACTTGGGCCAGCACCGGCTGATCGAGCATTTCCGCACCGCCGGCGTGCACCTCTGGGCCGTGGGCGACGACGACCAGACGCTATTCACCTTCCGGGCCGCCGACATCCGCTTCACGCTCGACTTCAAGCGCCGACACCGCGACGCGATCCTGCACCTGCTCGACCGCAACTACCGCTCGACGCCCGAGATCGTGGCGGCCGCCAAGCGCCTGATCGCCCGCAACCGGGACCGCTTCCGGAAGGATTACGAGCCCGCGCGCGACGGTGCCGGGGTGCCGGCCGCCGGCACGGTGGCGATCCGCGGCTACGCGACGCCCGACGTCGAGGTTCGGCAGGTGACGCGCGCGGTCCAGACCCTGATCCGCGACGGGATGGCGCCCGAGGCCATCGCGATCCTGTACCGGGCCGGCAGTGCCGGCCTGGCTTTCCAGGGCGCGCTCGAGACCCTGGGCATCGCTTTCGACGTGCGGGGCGCGGGCGACCTCTGGCAGAGCGCCGCCGCCAAGCTCTACCTCGGCTCGCTGTTTTACCTGCTCGACGCCGACGACCGCCGCGCCATAGAGAAGATGGGCACCGGCAGGCGCGGCGAGGCGACCCGCCGCAAGCTCGACAAGCTGCCGGACGGGGCGCGGCGGGACTTCCTCGGCGCTTGCCGGCATGCGCGTCGCGTGGTGTCGGACGCGCTGCCCCAAACATCGGTCGAGCGCGAGCGGCGCGACTGGGGCAACCTCTGCGACGCGATCGCCGGCCTCGCGCTCGGCTGCACCGACCTTGACGACCTGATGGACAAGATCGCCGAGCAGTCCCGGGCCTTGCGTACGCCCTCCGACCATGCCGTGGTGCTGTCGACCGTCCATTCGGCCAAGGGGCTGGAGTGGGACGCGGTCTTCGTGGTCGGCCTGGAGGAGGGCGTCATGCCCTCGGCCGGGGCCGAGATCGAGGAGGAGCGCCGCGTCGCCTATGTGGCGGTGACGCGGGCCAAGCGCATCCTCGGCCTCACCTATGCGGCGGAGCGCGGTGGCGCCAAGTCCAAGCGCTCGCGTTTCGTGGCCGAGTTCGCGGGCGACGCCCTCGGCGGCACGCATGCCGGCCAGCCCGGTGCCGACGACCTGCTGCCGCTGGGGCCGCCGTACGGACCTGAGGTGCCTGCGGTGCGCGGGCTTTGGTCGGTGGACCCCGCCCCTGCCGCGCTGCCGGCCAAGGCCCTGGGTCGCAAGGCCGCGTCGAAGGCCGACCGCAAGCGCGACTGGTCGGTCGATCCGGCCGACATGGCGCCCTACGCGCCCGACCCGGAGGGCGCTGCCGCGCAATGGACGGCGCGCGACGATGCCAAGCTGCATGCGAGCTTCGCCGTGGCGGGCGGGCTCGGCGACATCTGCGCCGCAACCGGCAAGGCGCCCGACGCCGTCATGTCGCGGCTCGTGCGGCTAAAGCTGTTGAAGTCGAAGGCGGCGGCGCGGGGGCTGTGGGGGTTACAGTGACTGGACGAGCCAACCATCGCCTGCCGACCCCGCCTCGACAGCCTCCAAGGCCCAGCTTAAGACGCCGGTGAGCCGGGCACGACGACCCGGCCGGGAAACCCCCTCATGATCGAAATGCGCAAGCTCGGCCGCACCGGGGTCGAGGTTACGTCGCTTTGCCTCGGCACCATGACCTGGGGCCAGCAGAACACCGAGGCCGAGGGCCACGCCCAGCTCGACCTCGCGACCGGCCGCGGCATCAACATCATCGACACGGCCGAGATGTATTCGATCCCACCCAGGGCCGAGACGCAGGGCTCGACCGAACGCATCATCGGCACCTGGCTCAAGTCGCGGCGCGGCCGCGACAGGCTCGTGATCGCGTCGAAGGTCAGCGGCCGTTCGAGCAGTCCCTGGATCCGGCCGGACGGCAAGGGCGCGCGGCTCGACGAGGCCAACATCCGCTACGCGGTCGAGCAGAGCCTGAAGCGGCTTCAGACCGACTACATCGACCTCTACCAACTGCACTGGCCAGACCGGCCGGTGAGCCTCTTCGGCGCGGGCGGGAACGTGTTCCGCGACGTGCCGAAAGACGACGACGCGGTCCCGATCGCCGAAACGCTCGGTGTTCTCGGCCGGCTCGTCGCGGAGGGCAAGATCCGCCACGTCGGGCTCTCGAACGAGACCGCCTGGGGCGTGTCGCGGTTCCTGCACGCGGCCGAGACGGGCCGCGGCCCGCGCGTGGCCGCGATCCAGAACAGCTACAACCTCATCAATCGCACCTTCGAGCTCGGGCTTGCGGAGTTCGCCCTACGCGAGGATGTGGGCCTCCTGGCCTATTCGCCGCTCGGCCAGGGCTACCTCACGGGCAAGTACCAGAACGGCGCGCGTCCCGCCGGCGCCCGCTCGACCCTGTTCAACCGCGGCCAGCGCTACGAGAGGCCCGGCGTCCCGGTGGCGATCGATGCCTATCTGGCGCTCGCCCGCGAGGTGGGCCTCGACCCCGTCCATATGGCGCTGGCCTTCGTCACGTCGCGCAAGTTCGTGACCTCCACCATCGTCGGGGCGACCAGTACCGCGCAGCTCGAGACGATCCTGGCGTCGGTCGAAGTGACGATCCCGCCTGACCTCGAAGACCGCATCGACGCGATCCACCAGGTCCACCAGAACCCGGCCCCCTGGGGCGAGCCGCACGGGCTTGTCGCGGACGAGCCGTCGGGGCACTCTCCCTACAGAACCGCGAACCATCGGGGGAATACCATGGCATCGCGTTACGCCGTCCGGCGCGAAGACGACGGCACCTGGACGGTCTACGACCGCGCCACCGACATGCCGGCCGTCATCAACGACATTCCGCAGATCGGCCATTCCGAGGAGGACGCGCGCGACGTAGCGCGCGAACTCGACGAGCTGCTGGGCGACGACGAACAAGAGGAGTGACGCGGCGCCGTCCGCGACGCCCCCCGTCGAGGTCTGGCGGGACTCTTCGCTTCACGCCGTTGTCTCATACGATTTCCGGTTGATCAGCTCTGTTTTATGGTTTTGGGCCACCAGTGGAACGAGGTGCGAGACCTGATGGTGTCGCGCTGTTGGGCAAGGTAGAGGCAACGCTTGTCGACGAGGCTCTCGA
>JAABUU010000329.1_pt1 | contig 113746 bp, 124 predicted proteins | sample 5559301 | NCBI WGS metagenome assembly JAABUU01 (sample SAMN10711884, study PRJNA513360) | rock metagenome | isolation source: Antarctica rocks | place: Antarctica: Victoria Land, Richard Nunatak white | reverse complement strand
CGCCTACGCGCCCTTTACGCCCAGTCATTCCGAGCAACGCTAGCCCCCTTCGTATTACCGCGGCTGCTGGCACGAAGTTAGCCGGGGCTTCTTCTGCGGGTACCGTCATCATCGTCCCCGCCGAAAGAGCTTTACAATCCGAAGACCTTCTTCACTCACGCGGCATTGCTGGATCAGGGTTGCCCCCATTGTCCAATATTCCCCACTGCTGCCTCCCGTAGGAGTCTGGGCCGTGTCTCAGTCCCAGTGTGGCTGATCATCCTCTCAGACCAGCTACCGATCGTCGCCTTGGTAGGCAATTACCCCACCAACTAGCTAATCGGACGCAGGCTCCTCCCAAGGCGACTCACGCCTTTGACCCTCAGGTGTCATGCGGTATTAGCAGCCGTTTCCAGCCGTTATCCCCCACCCCAGGATAGATACCTACGCGTTACTCACCCGTCCGCCACTGAAGGATTACTCCCCCCGTGCGACTTGCATGTGTTAAGCATGCCGCCAGCGTTCGCTCTGAGCCAGGATCAAACTCTCAGGTTCATCCCAAATTCGCGCCGCCACCCAAAAAGCAGCAGCCCAAACCCGAAACAAACATCCCAACCCAACACGCACTCAACCCCACGCCACCGCACAAACAACAGCGCAAGGAAAGACCCGAAAACATCATCAACGCATCTCAATCAAACCAAATCAAAACACATCAACAAACGCCCCAAAATCATCAAGCACGCGTCCAACCAGGACAAAGCCAAACCCCAATACAAACACACACTAAAACAACCCCAGCCCTCACCGAGAGCCAAACAAAGACGCCGCCAACGTATCCCTTCCAATCCCATAATGCAGATTTCAATGAACAACCCGTTTCCGGGGTCGGCGACCGAAGCGCCGAAGCGCTCGTCGTCGGTGGCGGGTTTCTAGCGACAGCCCCGTTACGTGTCAACGCCGTGACAAAGATGGCTGCAAAGGCCGACACGCGGCCTAAGTCTCTGATCCCGCAATGGTTTCCTCAATCTCCAACCGCCAAGGCTAAAATATCGAGAAAATCCGAGGCGCGGGAAAGGTATGCACAAGCTGCACACCTCCCCCACTTGCCAAGCGATTGCCGCAGGTTCAGGCGGCTTTGGCCTCCTGCGCCGCCCCAATCCGCAACCCGTCAAGTCCCACCGTCACCGGCACGCGCTCGCCGTCATGGATGGCGCCCTCCAGGATCAGCCCCGCCAAGGTGTTCTGCAGGCTGCGCTGGATAACGCGCTTCAACGGCCGGGCGCCGTACACCGGGTCGTATCCCTCGTTGGCCAGCCAATCGACCGCCGCCGCGTCGAGGTCCAGCGTGATCTGCCGGACGGCCAGCAGGCTGCGCAGCCTCGCCATCTGGATGTCGACGATGGATGCCATGTCGCTGCGCTGCAGCCGGCGGAACAGCACTATCTCGTCGAGCCGGTTGAGGAACTCCGGCCGGAAATGCTCGCGCACGGTCCGCATCACCTGCCCATACGCCATGGACAGATCCGCCCCATCCGGTTGCGCCGCCAGCACGTCGCTGCCCAGGTTGCTGGTCAGCACGATGATGGTGTTGCGGAAATCGACCGTGCGCCCCTGCCCGTCCGTCAGCCGCCCGTCGTCGAGCACCTGCAGCAGCACGTTGAAGACATCCTCGTGCGCCTTCTCCACCTCGTCGAACAGGATCACCTGATACGGCCGGCGTCGCACCGCCTCGGTCAGCACGCCGCCCTCGTCGTAGCCGACATAGCCGGGCGGCGCGCCGATCAGCCGGCTGACGGCGTGCTTCTCCATGAACTCGCTCATGTCGATGCGCACCATCGCGCGGTCGTCGTCGAACAGGAATCCGGCCAGCGCCTTGGTCAGCTCGGTCTTGCCCACCCCGGTCGGCCCCAGGAACAGGAAGCTGCCGATGGGCCGGTTGGGGTCCTGCAGGCCGGCGCGGGCGCGGCGCACGGCGTCGGAGACCGCCTTCAGCGCGTCCTCCTGCCCGACCACGCGACGGCGCAACTCATCCTCCATGCGCAGCAGCTTGACCCGCTCGCCTTCCAGCATCTTGTCGACCGGAACGCCGGTCCAGCGCGACACCACGCCGGCGATGCTCTCCTCGGTCACCGCCTCGTTGACCAGGCGGCCACCCTCCTGCTGCTGCGCGGCCTCGCGCTCCAACGCGGGGATGACGCCGTAGAGCAGCTCGCTGGCGCGGCCGAGATCGCCCCGCCGCTGCGCCATCTCGACCTCGCCGCGCGCGTGGTCCAGCCGCTCCTTGACCTTCTGCGTCTGCGCCAGCGTGTCCTTCTCCGCCCGCCAGGCGGCGGTCATGGCGTCGGCCCGCTCCTCCAGCCCGGCCAGTTCATGCTCCAGCTTGCCCAGCCGGTCGCGGCTGCCGGCGTCGTCCTCGCGCCGCAATGCCTCGCGCTCGATCTTGAGCTGCATGACGCGGCGGTCCAGCTCGTCGAGTTCCTCGGGCTTGCTGTCGACCTGCATCCGCAAGCGGCTCGCCGCCTCGTCGATGAGGTCGATCGCCTTGTCGGGCAGGAAGCGGTCGGTGATGTAGCGGTTGGACAGCGTGGCGGCGGCGACCAGGGCGGCGTCGGTGATGCGGACGCCGTGGTGCAGCTCGTATTTCTCCTTGATCCCGCGCAGGATGCTGATGGTGTCGGGCACGCTGGGCTCGCCCACGAACACCGACTGAAAGCGCCTCGCCAGCGCCGCGTCCTTCTCGATGTACTTGCGATATTCGGTCAACGTGGTGGCGCCCACGCAATGCAGCGTGCCGCGCGCCAATTCCGGCTTGAGCAGATTGGAGGCGTCCATCGCCCCATCGGCCCGCCCCGCGCCGACCAGCGTGTGCATCTCGTCGATGAACAGCACCACCTCGCCGGAGGCCGACTCGATCTCCTGCAGCACCGCCTTCAGCCGCTCCTCGAACTCGCCGCGGTACTTGGCGCCGGCGACCAGCGCGCCGAGGTCGAGCGCCAGCACCTTCTTGCCCTTAAGCGACTCCGGCACGTCGCCGTTGACGATGCGCAACGCCAGGCCTTCGACGATGGCGGTCTTGCCCACGCCCGGCTCGCCGATCAGCACCGGGTTGTTCTTGGTGCGGCGGGCCAGCACCTGGATGGTGCGGCGGATCTCCTCGTCGCGGCCGATCACCGGATCGAGCTTGCCCTCGCGAGCCAGCGCGGTCACGTCGCGGGCATACTTCTTCAGCGCGTCGAAGTTGGCCTCGGCGGCCGGGCTGGTCACCTTGCGGCCCTTGCGGATGTCGGTCACCGCCTTTTCCAACGTCTGCGCGGTCGCACCGGCGCTGCGCAACGCCCGTGCGGCGGCGGAGTCGGAGGCAGCCAGCGCCAGCAACATCCGATCCTGCGCCACATACTCGTCGCCGGCCTTGGTCGCCGCCTGCTGCGCGGCATCGAGCAGGCGCACGAAGCCCGGGGTCGCCTGGGGCTGCGAGGCGCCGCTGCCCTGCACCTTCGGCAGCTTCGCCAACTCACCCTCGACGGCCACGCGCGCCGCCTTGTCGTCGCCGCTGGCCGCGCGGATCAGGCCGGCAGCCGCGCCCTCTTCGTCGTCGAGCAGCGCCTTGAGCAGATGCTCCGGCGTCAGTTGCGGGTGGAAGTCGCGCAAGGCGATGGTCTGCGCCGCCTGGATGAAGCCGCGCGCGCGTTCGGTAAACTTTTCGATGTCCATGTCCGGTCCCTTCTGAGCAAGGCGACGCCGGCGAAGTCCGCCCCGACTACGGCAGCGGCTTCGTCCCGTGTGCTCAAGAAATGGGCAGGACCGGCTCCAGCCTCAAGGGGCAGCGGCAACGTCGCCGCAACAGTCCGACCCGGCAATCAGGCGGCCTGCGCGCGGCTTGGCATCCAGGCGATGAGACGCTTGCGCAGCCGGGTGATGCGGCCCAGCCCAGCGAGCCGGCGGTCGAGGAACGCCAACGTGTCGGCGTCCTCGTCGCTGACGTCGCGCAGCCAGAACAGCAGGGTCGCGGAGTAGATCGCGGCCAGGATCGCGCGCTTGCTGTACCAACTGAAGTCGGCCGAGCGGTCGCCCGCCGCGTGCCAGATCGCATCGACCGTGCGCGCGGTGATCCGCGCCGCCATTGCCGCGTGGCCCGGCGTCGCCAGCACCGCCAAGGCCCGGCGCACCGCCTCACGATGGTCCCGGCTTTGCCGCAGCCGCAGCGCCACCAGGGCGCGCACCCGTTGCGACAGGCGCAGATCCGCGATCCCAACCGCTCCGGCGACCATGTCGCGGTCGGCGAGATCGGCCCAGGCCTCGATGATGTCGGCGGCGCGCGTGAACAACATCGCGGCATCGAGCGGGTCGCCGCCGCTCTCGGCCATCGCGTGCCGCAGCGTGGCCAGGGTCCAGCCTTCGCCTGCCACGTAGGGCAGCATCGCGCGGATCGCCGCGTCGCGCTCGGGCGACCGCTCCAGTTCGGCGGTCATGCGCGGGCTTCCGCGGCGCGCGCCAGTTCCTCGTTGAAGCCGAACTGGGTGAAGTCGCTCATGCGCATGGGGTAGAGTATCCCGTCTAGGTGGTCGGTCTCGTGCTGCACGAGACGCGCGTGGAAGCCGGACGCCGCGCGCTCGAACGCGACGCCGTGACGGTCGAGGCCGCGGTAGCGCACCCGCTCCGGCCGCGGCACCGCCGCCTGCAGGCCGGGGATGGACAGGCAGCCTTCCCAGCCCTCGGCTATGATGTCTCCGACCGGCGTTACTTCCGGGTTGATGACCACGGTGTCGCCCATTTCAGCGTCCTCGGGATCGGCGCCGGCGCGTGTGGCGGCGACATGGAAGACGAACAGCCGCAGCGAGACATGCACCTGTGGCGCGGCAAGGCCGGCGCCGCGGGCGTCGTGCATGGTCTCGATTATGTCGTCGATCAGGCGCTGGATAACCGGATCGGCCACGTCGCCGACCGGCTGCGCGCGCTGCAACAGCACGGGATGCCCCATGCGGGCGATCTTCAGGATGGCCATATCGGGCGCCTTGCTGCGATACTGCCGACATAGGGGCTGCAAAAGGCTTTGGCGAGGTACTGTGGCTGTGCTACAGCCGCCGCCTCCCGGATGGCTTGTCCGCCTGGGACCTATGTTCACGCGCCCCGATGGTCGGGACGCCGCATGACAGGAGTAGGCGGCCAAGTGCAGGTTCTGGTTCGTGACAACAACGTCGATCAGGCGCTCAAGGCGCTCAAGAAGAAAATGCAGCGCGAAGGCATCTTCCGCGAGATGAAGCTGCGCCGGCATTTCGAGAAGCCGTCGGAGCGCCGCGCCCGCGAAGCCGCCGAAGCCGTGCGCCGCGCCCGCAAGATGGAGCGCAAGCGCCTGGAGCGCGAAGGTTTCTAACTTACTGCGGCCAGCCTTCCGCCTGGGGCAGCGTGGCGGCGATCAGATCCGCCACCGTCTCTTCGCCTTGTCCGCGCAGCGCCGCCGCGACCCGGATACGGTCCTCGGCGCTGCGGTTCTGGCTCATCTTCCATTGCGCCTGCACCTGGGTCGTCCGTAGCCGGAACGCCCTGATGCCACGCAGCATTCCGGCGATGTAGCTGTCGGATTGGTCGGCCGTCGTGTAGCCGACCGGGTCCGCTTCGGCCAGGCGATCCAGCATCGCCCGCATCTCGCCCGGCTCCGTCACCGGCTGCAGCACGCCGTGGACATGCACGGCCACGTAGTCCCAGGTCGGCACCGAGGGCTGTGCTTCGTACCAGCGCGGCGAGATGTAGGCGTGCGGGCCGCTGAACACCGCCAACGCGGCACCACCGGCCAACGCCGCGCATTGCGGGTTGGCCGCCGCCAGATGCGCCTCCAGCAGCAGTTCGCCGCCGTCGCGCGACAGCACGAACGGCAGATGCGTCGCCTCGCTGCCGGTGCCGCCATGGGTTACCAGCAGCCCGAACGAGTGCGCGCGGATCAGCGCGTCGATGCGTTCGGGATCGGTCTCGGTGAAAACGGGACGCAGGTACAACGGCGATATCCTTCACGCCCGAAGTAGCACGGCCACTTCCCGAAACAATGGCTTATCCGTAGGCTATTGCCGTGCTGGTCCACGTCGGATGTGGTTTATGACAGCAACGAGGAACGCCGGTGACAGTCAGCCGCTCCACCATGACGCGCGTGTTGCACCTGCTGCTTCTCGTGGCGGTCATTCACCAACTGGTCAGCAGCCTGCTGCTCGAATGGCCGCGCAACGGCGCGGCTCCGGCGCTGCCTTGGCGGACGCACCAGTATTTCGGCATGGCCGCGCTGGTCGTGGTGTTCGCGTTGTGGCTGTGGACTCTCGTGCGCCACCGCGAAACGCCGCTCGGCGCCCTGGTGCCGTGGTTCTCCGGGCGGCGGCTGCGGGCGCTGGGCGCAGACATCGCCAAATACGGCCGCGGCATCGCACGCGGCAAATTGATCGACGATCGTGACAGCGCGTTTGCGGAGATGGTGCATGGATTGGGGCTGCTGCTGGTCACCGCGATGGCGGTCACCGGCACGGTCTGGCTGCTGGCGCCGGACGGCTCCCGGTTCGGCTATCTGTCCATCCGCGTCCACAGCCTGCTGCATGTCCTGATGTGGGCCTACCTCGCCGCCCATGCCGGGCTGGCGTTCCTGCACCACCTGCTGGGCAGCGATATCCTGTCGCGGATGTTCCTGCCGCGCCGCACGCCGCCGCCGGCGCCCGCCGAATAGGCTACAGCTCGGGCATCCCGAACGGCTGCGCCAACTCCAGCATCCGCCCGGCCCGCAGCACCAAGTCGTCGCGGTACATCGCCGACGCCAGTTGCACCGAGCGCGGCATCCCGTTGGGGCCGAAGCCCATCGGCACCGTGATGGCGGGCTGGCGGGTCAGGTTGTAGGCAAAGGTCCAGGGCGCCCATTGCGTCCACAGCGCCTCGACCGGGTTGGCCGTCAGCACGTCGGCCGACATCGGCGGGTTCGGCACGGTGGGGCAGAGCACCAGGTCGTAGGTCTGGTGGAACCGCGCCATGGCGTGCGCCGCCGCTGTCCGCATGGCTTCCGCCTCGAGCATTTCCTCGGCCGACATCCCCACCACCGACGCCGCGACCTCCAGCAACCCGGGGTCGAGCATCTGCCGCCGCGTCTCGGGGATGCCGGCCACCAGGCGGCCCAGCGCCACGCCCCAGAGACGGCCGAAGATCACCCGCGTGTCGGGCAGGCCGGGGTCGGCCTCCTCGACCTCGGCGCCGGCTTCCATCAGCAGGCGCGCCGCGTCCTCGACCGCGGCGATGCCCTCCCAATCGACCGGAGCCTCGAAGCCCGGCCGGCGCAGGACCGCCACGCGCAGCTCGGCGACGCCCTCCTCGATGCCCTGGCACCAGTCGCGGGGGTCGTCGGGCAGGCAGAACGGGTCGCGCAGGTCGTGCCGCGCGAGGGCGCCCAGCATCAGCGCCGCGTCGCGCACGGTGCGGGTGATCGGCCCGGCGACGGCGACCGGGCCGAACGCGCCCAGCGGCCATTGCGGGACCCGGCCAAAGCTCGGCTTCAGTCCCACGACGCCGCACCACGCAGCCGGAATGCGGATCGAGCCGCCGGCGTCGGTGCCGACATGCAGCGGCGCGAACCCCGCCGCCGCCGCCGCCGCCGCGCCGCAGGACGAGCCGCCGGCGGTGAGGTCGGTGTTCCATGGGTTGCGCGTGATGCCGTGCAGCGGGCTGTCGCCGGGCGTCTTCCAGCCGTATTCGGTGGTGGTGGTCTTGCCGATGACGACCGCCCCCGCCTGGCGCAGGCCCATCACCAGCGGCGCGTCCTCGGCGGCGGCGGCGGTCTCGGTGAGCCGGCTGCCGCGCCGCGTCGGCAGGCCGGCGACGTCAACCAGGTCCTTGACCGTGCATGGCACGCCGTCGAGCGCGCCGACCGGCCGCCCGGCCCGCCAGCGCGCGGCACTCTCGCCGGCGGCGGCCAGGGCCGAGGGGTCCATCGTCGCGAAGGCGTTGATGCGCGGGTTGTGCGCGGCGATCCGCGCGGTGACGGCCTCGAGCGCCTCGATCGGGCTCAGGGCGCGGCGGGAATAGTGGCCGAGCAGTTCCTCGGCACTCATCAGGGCAGGGTCTGAGGTCATGGTAACAGCATAATGCCGCCAAGGACTCGCGGGAAGGCGGGGATTCCCGGAAAGGTGGCTACGGCTCCGGCCGGCCACGCTGCCGCCGGCCACGGGCCAGTTCGGTGACGATGCCGTGCAGCGTGCGCAATTCCTGCACCGTCACCTCGCCGCGCTGGAAGAAGTGGCGGATGTTGCGGACCATTCCGGGACGCTTGGGCAGGTTGGCCAGGAAGCCGCAGGCGTCCAGTTCGGCGGTCAAGTGGCCCAGCAGGTTCTCCAGCTCGGCCTTCGGCGCCACCTCGGTCTCGTTCGTCATGAGATAGCGCGGCGCGGTGTCGTCGGCGGCGGTCCACCATTCGTAGGCGACCACCATCACAGCCTGCGCGAGGTTGAGGCTCATGAACGCCGGGTTGAGCGGGAAGCGCACCAGCGCGTCGCAGCAGGCCATGTCGTCGTTGTCCAGGCCGGCGCGCTCCGGCCCGAACAGCAGGCCGGCGCGCAGGCCACGGCCGCACACGCTGCGCAATTCCGCCGCCGCGCCGCGCGCCGTCAGCACCGGCTTCACGATATGGCGGGGACGCGGACACGTCGCATAGACGTGGTGCAGGTCGGCCACCGCCTCGGCCACGCCGGGATGCACGCTGACGGCATCGAGGATGCGGTCGGCGCCCGAGGCCATGCGCCACGCCCGCTCCTGCGGCCAGCCATCGCGCGGGGCCACCAGGCGCAGCTCGAACAGCCCGCCGTTGGCCATGGCGCGGGCCACGGCGCCGATGTTGTCGGCCAGTTGCGGGCGCACCAGCACGACCACCGGGCTGTTGCCGATCGGCGCCAGGTCGGCGCCGCCATCCCGCCCGGTCATGGGCATCCCGTCATGCGCGACGCCAGATTGTACCTAGCGGACCGTCCTCCAGCAGCACGCCCCGGTCGGCCAGTTCGCGGCGGATCGCGTCGGCGCGGGCGAAGTCGCGGGCCTTGCGCGCCGCCAGCCGCTCGGCGATGGCGGCCTCGATGGCGGCGCCGTCGTCGGCCTCGGGACCACGGAACCAGGCGACGGGATCGGCCCGCAGCAACCCGAGCAGGCCGCCGGCAGCCAGCAGGCCACCCGCCGCCCGCGCATCGCCGGCCATCGCGGCATCCGCCAGCGCGTGCATCGCCGAGAACGCCAGCGGCGTGTTGAGGTCGTCGCACAGCGCCGCCAACACCGGCAGCGGCACGTCGGCCGCCTCCGCCGGCGTGCGCCGCAGGGCGCGGTACCAGCGGTCGAGATCGTGCCTGGCCTCGGCCAGCGCCGCGTCGGAGAAATCCAGCGTGGCGCGGTAGTGCGAGCGCAGCAGCAGCAGCCGGATCGCCTCGCCCGGCGCCTGCTCCAGCGCCTCCCGCACAGTGCGGAAGTTGCCCAGGCTCTTGCTCATCTTCTCGCCGCCGACCAGCAACATGCCGTTGTGCAGCCAGACGTGGGCGAAATCCTGGCCGGGGAAGGCGCAGCACGATTGCGCCATCTCGTTCTCGTGGTGCGGGAACAGCAGGTCCTGGCCGCCGCCGTGGATGTCGAAGCTCTCGCCCAGGTAGCGCCACGCCATCGCGCTGCACTCGATATGCCAGCCGGGCCGGCCGCGTCCCCAGGGACTGTCCCAGCCCGGCAGCTCGGGCGTGGACGGCTTCCACAGCACGAAGTCGCCGGGATCGCGCTTGTATGGAGCGACCTCGACGCGCGCGCCGGCCTGCAACTCGTCAGGGCTGCGGCCCGAGAGGCGGCCATAGGCGGGATAGCTGGCGACCGCGAACAACACGTGGCCCTCGGCGGCATAGGCATGGCCGCCGGCGATCAGGCGTCCGATGATGTCCAGCATCTCCGGGATGTGCGCGGTCGCCGCCGGCTCGATGTCGGGCGGCAGCGCGCCGAGGGCCGCCATGTCGGCGTGGAAATCGGCGGTGGTGCGGGCCGTGAGGACGCCGATCGACTCGCCCAGGGCGGTGGCGCGGGCGTTGATCTTGTCCTCCACGTCGGTGATGTTGCGGACGTAGGTGACGCGCGGGTAGAGCCGCCGCAGCAGCCGCGCCAGCACGTCGAACACCACCACCGGGCGGGCGTTGCCCAGATGCGCGCGGTCGTAGACGGTCGGGCCGCACACATATATCCGCACATGCGACGGATCGGCCGGCACGAACGCCTCCCGCCGGCGGGTGAGGCTGTTGTGCAGCCGCAACACCGGGCGCAGCACTGGGGCGGATAGCGTTTCCATGCCGTTGTTTTCGGTCGCGCGGCAACTCCGCGCAAGCGGCTTCGGTTGACGCACGCGGCAAGGGTCGCCTACCACCGCCAGACGCAACTGCGAGTGACTTGCAACTATGGTCCCTGCCCGCGCCACCCCCGGCTCCCGCATCGGCCGCGCCCTGGCGGTGTTCGGCCCCGGTCTGGTGGTCATGCTGGCCGACACCGACGTCGGCAGCATCATCACCGCGGGGCAGAGCGGGGTGCAGTGGGGCTACCGGCTGCTGCTGCTGCAGTTCGTGCTGATGCCGATCCTGTACATGGTGCAGGAGCTGACGGTGCGGCTCGGCATCTTCACCGGGCGCGGCCATGGCGAGCTGATCCGCGACACCTTCGGGCCGGCCTGGGCCTGGGTGTCCGCCGCCGGGCTGGCGGTCGCCACCATCGGGGCGTTGCTGACCGAGTTCTCCGGCGTGGCGGGGGTGGGCGAGATGTTCGGGGTCTCGCGCGGCGTCACCCTGCCGTTGGCGGCGGCGGCGCTGCTGGTCATGGTGATGACCGGCTCGTACCGCCGGGTGGAGCGCACGGCGATCGTGGTCGGGCTGTTCGAGCTGGCGTTCTTCGGCGTCGCCTGGGCGGCGCGGCCGGACCCACACGCGATGCTGCGGCAGGCGCTGCAGATCCCGATCCATGATCCCGACTACCTGTATCTGGTCGCGGCCAACATCGGCGCCGTCATCATGCCGTGGATGATCTTCTACCAGCAATCCGCCATCGCCGACAAGAAGCTGCGTCCGGAACACTTCGTCGCCGCGCGCTGGGACACCGCCGCCGGCGCGATCGTGACGCAACTGGTGATGGGAGCGGTGCTGGTGGCGGGAGCCTCGCTCGCCGGGCCGGAGGCGACGCATACCAGCCTGTCCACGGTGGGCGACATGAGCCGCGCGCTGACCCCGCTGTTGGGCGTGCAGGCCGGGCGCGTGGTGTTCGGCTTTGGCGTGCTGGGGGCGGCGATGGTGGCTGCGGTGGTGTCGTCGCTCGCCTTGGCCTGGGGGCTGGGCGAGGTCGCGGGCTACCGCCGCTCGCTGGAATACCGCCCGCTGCGGGCGCGATGGTTCTATGGATGCTATGCAGCCTGCATCGTGGGCGGTGCGTTGCTGGTTGGGCTCGCGCCCGATCTGGTGTCCCTCAACGTCAGCGTGCAGGTGATGAATGCGTTGTTGCTGCCCGTCGTCATGGGCTTCCTGGTGCTGCTCGCGATACGCGCCCTGCCGCCGGCGGTGCGGCTGCGCGGCGTCTACCTCGTGGTCATCGTCGCGGTGTCCGGCGTCACCTGCGCGCTCGGCGTCTGGGGCGGCATCGGCAGCCTGTTCCAGTAGACGCGCCAATCGGCGCCGATGAGCGCGGCGCGCTGGCTGGTCGCGGCCGGAGGCGCGGCCATGATCGGCGTGGTGGCCTGGGTCGGCGCCGGCGCGATCGGCCAGCAAATCTGGCGGGCCGCCTGGGTGGTGCCGCTCGCGGTCGGCATCCACGCCACTCAGCTCGGCCTGTCCGCGCTGGCCTGGCGCATCGTCACCGGAGCCTCGAAGCCCGCGTTCACGACGTGGTCGCTGGTGCGCTGGGTGCGGGAGGCGGTGAACTCGATGCTGCCGGTGGCGCAGCTGGGCGGCAACCTGGTCGGCATCCGGCTGCTCGCCCATGCCGGAGTGCCGCTGGCACAGGGCGGCGCCGGGGTCACCCTCGACCTCACGATGGAGGCGGCCTCGCTTGCGGCGTTCAGCCTGGCCGGCGTCGGCGTGCTGGCGTCGATCGGCGTCGGCCATGCCTGGGTGCCATGGCTGGCGGCCGGCGCGGCGCTGCTGGGGCTCGGCGTGGCCGGCCTGCTGCTCGCCGGCCGGCTCGGCCTGTTGCGGCTGGCCGAGGCCGGGTTCGACCGGCTCGCCCGCCTGCTGCCCGGCGGCAAGACGGGTGGCCTTAGCGGCCTGCACAGCGAGTTTGTGCGCCTGTCGCAGCATCGCGCGGCGCTGTGGCGCACCGGCCTGCTGCATCTGCTGGCCTGGGTCATCGGCTGCGGCGAGACCTGGCTGGCGCTGGCCGCGATGGGCCAGGCGCCGTCATGGCAGGCGGTGCTGGTGATCGAGAGCCTGGGCATGGCCGCCCGCAACGCCGGCTTCATGGTGCCTGGGGCGCTCGGCGTGCAGGAGGGCGGTTTCGTGCTGGTCAGCGGGCTGTTCGGCATCCCGGCCGACACCGCCATCGCGCTGTCCATGGTCAAGCGGGCGCGCGAGCTGGCGGTCGGCGTGCCGGGCTTGCTCGCCTGGCAATGGAGCGAGTTGCGGCGGCCGGGAACCCCCGCCTAGCCGGCGCGCTTTCATTGCCAACCAGTCGCGGAAGGCGTCCCCATGAGCGATGAGCTGCAGCCGCCGCAGTCGCAAGCCCATCAGCCGGGCCTGGAGTCGGAGATGGACCCGCGTCCGGAGTCGCAGATGCGCGAATGGCACGGCGCCGAGAAGCTGTCCGGCAAGGTGGCGCTCATCAGCGGCGGCGACTCCGGCATCGGCCGCGCAGTCGCGGTCGGCTTCGCCAAGGAGGGCGCCGACGTCGTGATCGCCTACCTCGACGAGCACGAGGACGCGCAGGAGACGATGAAGCTGATCCAGGCCGAGGGCCGGCGCGCCATGGCGGTCAGCGGCGACATCGGCAGCAGCGCGTTCTGCGACGACCTGGTGGACCAGGCGATCAAGACGATGGGCCGGCTCGACATCCTGGTGAACAACGCCGCGGAGCAACATTTGCAGCCCGACTTCGAGAAGATCTCCGACGAGCAGATCGAGCGGACCTTCCGCACCAACATCTTCAGCCAGTTCTACCTGACCCGCGCCGCCCTGCCGCACCTCAAGGCAGGGGCCGCGATCATCAACACGACCTCGGTCACCGCCTACAAGGGCAGCCCGACGCAGATCGACTACGCGGCGACCAAGGGCGCCATCGTGGCCTTCACCCGCTCGCTGTCGATGCTGCTGATGGACCGCGGCATCCGGGTCAACGCGGTGGCGCCCGGGCCAATCTGGACGCCGCTGATCCCCGCCAGCTACCCGGCCGAGAAGACCGCGCAGCATGGCGAGGGGGTGCCGATGAAGCGGGCCGGGCAGCCGGACGAAGTGGCGCCGTCCTATATCTTCCTCGCCTCGTCCGACGCCTCGTACATGTCGGGGCAGGTGCTGCATCCCAATGGCGGTTCCGTCATCAACGGCTAACCCAGGAGAGCGATCATGAGCGACGTACCCACCTTGCCGCCCGAACTGCCCGGCTCCGTCCCGCCGCCGCCCGGACCCGACATCGACCCAATTCCCGACGAAGCCCCGCCGCCGCCGATGCCCGGCCATACGCCCGGCGAGACGCCGCCGCCGGCCGTTCTCTAACGGCGCCTCCGCTTACGCCACCAACGGCGCGCGCTCGGCCGCCGCCCTCGCCCAAGCCAGGGCGGCATCCTCGTCGAACAGTTCGGTCAACTGCTTCAGCATGGTGCCGCCCAGTTCCTCGGCGTCGACGATGGTGACGGCGCGGCGGTAGTAGCGGGTCACGTCGTGGCCGATGCCGATGGCGATCAGCTCCACCAGGTCGCGGCCCTCGATCTCGCGGATCACCTCGCGCAGGTGGCGCTCCAGGTAGTTTCCGGGGTTGACCGACAACGTGCTGTCGTCCACCGGCGCGCCGTCGCTGATGACCATCAGGATGCGGCGGTGCTCGCTGCGCCCCAGCAGGCGGCGATAGGCCCAGGCCAGCGCCTCGCCGTCGATGTTCTCCTTGAGCAGGCCCTCGCGCAGCATCAGCCCGAGGTTCTTGCGCGCCCGCCGCCATGGCGTATCGGCCGATTTGTAGACGATGTGGCGCAGGTCGTTGAGCCGGCCGGGGTTGCGCGGCTTGCCCTCGGCGACCCAGCGCTCGCGCGACTGGCCGCCCTTCCAGGCGCGGGTGGTGAAGCCCAGCACCTCCACCTTGACCGCGCAACGCTCCAGCGTTCGGGCTAGGATGTCGCCGCACATCGCCGCCACGGTGATCGGCCGCCCGCGCATCGAACCGGAGTTGTCGATCAGCAGCGTCACCACGGTATCGCGGAAATCGGTCTCCCGTTCCCGCTTGTAGGATAGCGACAGCGTCGGGTTGGCGACGATGCGCGCGAGGCGGCCGGCGTCGAGCATTCCTTCTTCCAAATCGAAGTCCCACGCCCGCGTCTGCTGCGCCAGCAATCGCCGCTGCAGCCGGTTGGCCAGCTTGGAGACGACGCCCTGCAGGTGCTGCAACTGCTGGTCGAGTTGCTGGCGCAACCGCGAAAGCTCGTCGGCGTCGCACAGGTCCTCGGCCGAGATCTCCTCGTCGAACTGCTTGGCGTAGGCGCGGTAGGTGATTTCCGGCTCGGCGTTGGGGCGTTCGCGGCGGGGTTGCGGGCCTCCCGGGCGATCCTCGCCCTCGGCGGTGGCGGCGTCGTCCTCGCTGTCCTCGCCGTCCTGCTCCTCGGCGCCCTCGCCCTCGGCCATCTCCGGCTGCGCGCCCAGCGTGCTCTCGGTCTCGCTTTCGGTCTGCCCCTCGCCTTCCGGGCTGGCATCCTCCTGCCCGGACTGTTCGCCGCCCTCCTCGCCCTCGTCGTTCTCATCCGGCTCGGCCTCGATTTCGGCCTCCGCCAGTTCGAGCGCGGCCAGCAGCTTGCGCGCGGCGCGGGTGAAGCCGGCCTGGTCGCCGGTGGCGCCGGCCATCTCGTCGAACGCCAGGTCCGCGGCGTCGCCCAGCGTGTCGCGCCACTGGTCGAGCACGCGCGCCACCGCGGGCGGGCTGGCCTCGCCGCTCATGCGCTCGCGGGCCAGCAGCGACAGCGCCACCGCGACCGGCAACTGGTCGCGCCGGGTCATGCGGTCGTAGCCCTCGGCGTCGCACTCGTCGGCCAGGCGGGCGCGCAGGTTGGCGGCGACACCGGCCATCGACTGGCCGCCCAGCACCTCGACCCGCGCCTGCTCCATGGCGTCGTAGGCGTCGCGCGCGTCGCGCTGCTGCGGCATCCGGGCGGCGTGGATGGTGTCGTCGTGGTGGCGCAGGCGCAGCGCCACGCTGTCGGCGGCGCCGCGCAGCCGGGCCATCTCCGGCGCCGGCAGCGCCCGCGTCGGCAGCGGCAGCCGGGCGCGCTTGCCGGCCAGGCCGGACGGCCCCGGCTGGAACGCCACCTGCACGTCGGGCGTCTGCGCCATCGCCCGCAGCGCGCCGGCGGTGGCGCGCTTGAAATCCTCGCTGCGGCTGCTGTCCTTGCCCCCGGCGCTCATCGCCTAGCCGGCCTTGCGCACCAGGTTGCCGGTCACGAGTTCCTCGTTGAAGCAGCGCTGGTAGTACTCGGCGACCGTGCTGCGCTCCGCCTCGTCGCACTTGTTCAGGAAGGTGACGCGGAAGGCAAAGTTCATGTCGCCGAAGATGCGCGCGTTCTCGGCCCAGGTGATGACCGTGCGCGGGCTCATCACGGTCGAGATGTCGCCGTTGATGAAGCCGGCGCGGGTCAGGTCGGCCAGCGCCACCATGCTCTCGATGCGGCGGCGCTCGCCCTTGTTGGCCATGTCCAGGCCCATCTTGGCCATCACGATCTCGGTCTCCTGCGCGTGCGGCAGGTAGTTCAGCGTGGCGACGATGTTCCAGCGGTCCATCTGGCCCTGGTTGATCTGCTGGGTGCCGTGATACAGGCCGGTGGTGTCGCCCAGGCCGACCGTGTTGGCGGTGGCGAACAGCCGAAAAGCACCGTGTGGGCGGATCACCCGGTTTTGGTCGAGCAAGGTGAGCCGGCCCTCCACCTCCAGCACGCGCTGGATCACAAACATCACATCGGGCCGCCCGGCGTCGTATTCGTCGAACACCAGCGCGCAGGGATGCTGCAACGCCCATGGCAGGATGCCCTCGCGGAACTCGGTCACCTGCTTGCCGTCCTGCAGGACGATGGCGTCCTTGCCGATCAGGTCGATGCGGCTGATGTGGCTGTCGAGGTTGATGCGGATGCACGGCCAGTTCAGCCGCGCCGCCACCTGCTCGATGTGGGTCGACTTGCCGGTGCCGTGGTAGCCCTGGATCATCACCCGCCGGTTGTACGAGAAACCGGCCAGGATCGCCTGCGTGGTCTCGCGGTCGAAGCGGTAGGCCGGGTCGATGTCCGGCACCTGCTCGGTGCGGACGCTGAAGGCCGGCACCGCCAGATCCTGGTCGAGACCGAATGTGCTGCGCGCGTCCACGGTGGTGTCGGGCATGTCGATGGCGATGGCGGCGATGTTGTTCATAGGCCAGCGATCCTGTGATTTCGCGTTTTGCAGTCTAGCCCCATCAGCCCGTCGCCGCCATGCGCGGCTCGGCCGCGACCCGTGTGCGCAGCGCCGCGTAAGCCAAATTGATCGTCTTGAGCCGCTCCTCCGCTGCCCGGTCGCCGCCGTTGGCGTCCGGGTGGTGCAGCTTGGCCAACGATTTGTAGCGGTGTTTCAGCACGTCGATGGTTAAGGGCCATTCGAGGCCCAGAGTTGCCAGCGGCTCACGCAGTTCGGCCGGCACGGCCTCGCGCGCCTGGGCCGCCGCGTGGGCGCCGCGCATCCCGGCGTTGAGCACGTGCAACGGGTCGCGCAACATCGCCTCGTCGATGCGCCCGCCCAGGCTGCCAAGCGGCCAGGTCGGACGCTGCCCGCCGATGTCGGAGCGCGTCTGCGCCTCGATCTCGCCGGGGGACATGCCTTTGTAGAAGTCCCAGGCGGCGTTGTAGGCGCGCACGTGGTCGAGGCAGAACCACCAGTACTGGTTGAGCGCGCCACGCGATTTCGGCGCGCGGTACTCCCCGGCCGCAGGACAGCCCGGCATTTCGCAGGTGCGGCCCGGCGCCGCGGGATCGGGCGCGTAGGCCCGTGAGCGGGTTGGGCGCTTGGTCATTCTGAGCTATGTGCGTCGCCGCGGCCGGTTTGGGAAGGGGTGTTTGCAGCGTGCGGCGGGTGGCGCGTAAGACACCGCCATGAACCGAGCCGACCGCATCGCCGCCAGCCTCACCGCAACCTTCGCGCCGCATCGCCTGCGGGTGACCGACGACAGCGCGCAACATGCCGGACATGCCGGCGCCACCGCGGGCGGCGAGACGCATTACACGGTCGAGCTGGAAAGCGACGCCTTCCGCGGACAAGGCCGGCTGGCCCGCTCGCGCGCCGTCCACGCCGCGTTGCAGCCCGAGTTCGACAGCGGCCTGCACGCGCTCTCGCTGCGGCTGGACACTCCCAAGGAACCGTAGGGCGGAAAGCGCAGCGCCTTCCGCCGTCCCGAGCGCTCCGAAGCTGGCGGAAGGCGCTGCGCTTTTCCGCCCTACGCCGGCGGCTCGCCCATCACCGGGGTGCGGCCCACCTCGCGCATCAGGGCCACGACCTCCGCCACCGCCGCTTCCGCCTCGGCCGCGTCCAGCCCCTTGGCGACGATCGCCACGCCGTTGCCATTCGGCCGTTCGTACGGGTAGCTGCCGATGTCGAGGTCGGGGTGGCGGTCCTGGATCGCCGACAGGCCGGCGGCGATCAGCCCCTCCAGCAGGCCCATCGCATGGACCGCGCGCGACACCACCGGGCGGCCGCGCGGCAGCATCGGCTCCAGGCCCTCCCACATGCCCTGCATGATCCGCGGCACCCCGGCCATCACATGCACGTTGCCGATGCTGAAGCCGGGGGCGAACGAGACCGGGTTGGGGATCAGCGTGGCGCCGCGCGGCATCGTCGCCATGCGCTGTCGGGCGGCGTTGAACTCGCCCTGGGCGTAGCGCGCCGACATCATGGCCATCGCCTCGGGATTCGGCTCCCATGGCACTCCGAAGGCGATCGAGATGCACTCGGCGGTGATGTCGTCGTGGGTCGGCCCGATGCCGCCGGTGGTGAACACGTGGTCGTAGCGCGCCCGCACCTCGTTGACGGTGCGCACGATGATGTCGGTGATGTCGGGGATCACCCGCACCTCGCGCAACGGCAGCCCGATCGCGCCGAGCCGGCCGGCGATGAAATGGATGTTGAGGTCGCGGGTGCGGCCGGACAGCACCTCGTTACCGATAATCAACAAACAGGCGGTAGGGTTGGCTGCGTGCGTGCTCATACCGCACTATACGCGCGAGGGCGCATAACGACGCCTCAAACTGCCAGGACATTGCCCATGAAAGCCGTGATCTGCACCGGTTCCTACCCGATCGAGGACACCCGCGCGCTGGAGGACGCCATCCTGCCCGACCCGGTGGCGCTGGGCCGCGACCTGCTGGTGCGCGTCCACGCCGTCAGCGTGAACCCGGTGGACACCAAGGTGCGCCGCCGCTTCGAGCCGGGCAGCCCGGCCAAGGTGCTGGGCTGGGACGCCGCCGGAGTGGTCGAGGCGGCCGGCCCCGACTGCACGCTGTTCCGCCCCGGCGACGAGGTGTACTACGCCGGCTCGATCATCCGTCCCGGCACCAACAGCGAGCTGCACCTGGTCGACGAGCGGATCGTCGGCCGCAAGCCGCGCACCCTGTCGTTCGCCGAGGCCGCCGCCGTGCCGCTCACCACCATCACCGCCTGGGAGATGCTGTTCGAGCGCCTGCAGGTGCCGCGCGGCGACGCCGGCCAGGGACGGGCGCTGCTGCTGATCGGCGGCGGCGGCGGCGTCGGCAGCATGGCGATCCAGTTGGCCCGCCAGCTCACCGGCCTGCGCATCATCGCCACCGCGTCACGGCCGGACACCAGGCAATGGTGCCTTAGCCTGGGCGCGCACGACGTGATCGACCACCACGGCGACATTCCGGCGCAGATGGCGGCGCTCGGCGTGGCGCAGGTCGGCTTGATCTTCTCGATCACCCACACCGACAAGCATTGGCCGGCGATTGCCACGGTGGTGGCGCCGAGTGGCCGGATCGGGCTGATCGACGACTCCGGCCCGTTCGACATCAGCGCGATCAAGGGCAAGTCGGCGTCGCTGCATTGGGAGTCGATGTTCACCCACTCGCTGTTCGGCACCGCGGACATGCAGGCGCAGCACGATTTGCTGAACGAGACGTCGGGGATGCTGGAGAGCGGCGCAATGCAGACCACGCTCGCCGACAATTACGGACCGATCAACGCCGCCAACCTGCGCCGCGCCCACGCGCTGATCGAGAGCGGCCGGGCGCGCGGCAAGATCGTGCTGGAGGGCTTCGGCTAACCGCCAAACCCTACAGGAAGTCGCGCAGCAACGGCACCAAGGGCAGGTCGGCGGCGGGCATCGGATAGTCCTTCAGTCTGTCCGGCCGCACCCAGGCCAGCGCCTGACCCTCGCGCGCCGTCATCTTGCCCTTCCAGCGGCGGCACAGGAACAGCGGCATCAGCAGATGGAACCGCTCGTAGGCGTGCGAGGCGAAGGCGAACGCCGCCAGGCAGTTGCTGGCGACGTCGATGCCCAACTCCTCGCGCAGCTCGCGGATCAGCGCCGCCTCCGGGGTCTCGCCGGGATCGAGCTTGCCGCCGGGGAACTCCCACAGTCCGGCCATCCGCTTGCCCTCCGGCCGCCGCGCCAGCAGCACGCGGCCGTCGCTGTCGATCAGCGCGCAGGCGGCCACCAGCAGCAGTGGCTTGGCCCCCGCCGGCTCCGGTGGCGCGGGCGCGTCGGGCGGCGCGGCGCTCGCAGGCAGGTTGTCGAACAGGTCGCCGCGTTCGGCCTCGAAACGCAGCACCGGATGCTCGCCGCCACGCGCCAGGAAGCGCTCGCTGGCCGAGCCGACATGACGGAAGCCGACCCGGCGCAGCACCGCGACCGAGGCGGGGTTGTCGGTGGCCACGGTCGAGGTCAGCCGGTCGAGGTCGAGGTTGGCCATCGCCCAGCGCGCCAGCCGCCCCGCCGCCTCGCTGGCGACGCCGTGTCCCCAGTAGCGCCGCCCGACCCAGTAGCCCAGCCGCCCCGAGCGCGCGGCGCGGTCGATGCGCAGGCCGACGCTGCCCACCAGCACCTCCGCCTCGCCCTCCGTGCCGGTTATCGCCAGATCGTAGGCGTCGCCGGCAGCCAGCGAGATGGCGGTGGAGGCGATCCAATCGTCGGCCAACGCGCGCGGATAGGGGAACGGCACCACGGTCAGCGTGCGGCACACCTCCCAATCGTTGATGAGGCGGTGCAGCGCCGGCGCGTCGGCGGCGCGATACGGGCGCAGCGACAGCCGGTCGGTGCGCAGCGGCTCGAACCCGGTCTCGTGTGCGGCAACGTCATCCGGCATCCGCAAGGCTTGCCCAAACATCGCCCTCGAAACAAGAGGCGCGTGTTCCGTGCCGCCGTGCCACGAAACAGGAATGGACGCGCAACCGATCTAGTCGGTATCGCAACAGTTGAGCGCATGTATTGAAAGGCTCACAATATCGAGAGCTTACAATTCACAAAGATTGTTCACAGTAAGCATGAGCTAGACGAACCAACGCCGCGCAAGAGAAAGCCACTTAACTCGCAATATTTGCTAGGATGAAACTATGGCAGGTCGTGGACAAGTCAATCTAGGGGATGCCGTCCGCTATCGACTGCCGGATGGCACGTCGCGTTACGGGATCGTAGAACGAATTCGTCCCGCCTCGTCATCGACGGCAGGCGTCCAAGTGGCGTTCCCGGCCATCGGGGTGACATTGGCGCCGACCCATGTGAATTGCGATCCTGGCGTGCTGCAACCGCTAGCCGACGCGGAGCTGCACGCCTTCCTGGCGGCCAATATCGACCGTCCGATGTCGGACTCGCGGCAGGCTGCCAACGCCGCGCCGGTTCCGAACTCCGAGCGGTCCAGGGCAGCCGCGCCGCGGCGTGCCGCGCGATCCTAGCTGCGGTAGCTGCCGTTGATGTCGATGTAGCCGTGCGTGAGATCGCAGGTCCAGACGGTGGCCGCGCCCTCACCCATGCCGAGATCGACGGTGATGGCGATCTCGCGGCCGCGCATGTGCGCCACCACCGGCGCCTCGTCGTAGCCCTCCACGACCGCGCCGGCGCGCGCCATCCAGATGCCGCCGATGGCGATACCCAGCCGGTCCCGGTCGGCGGGTTCGCCGGCCTTGCCCACCGCCATGACGATGCGGCCCCAGTTGGCGTCCTCGCCGGCGATGGCGGTCTTGACCAGCGGCGAGTTGCCGACCGCCAGCGCCACGCGGCGCGCCGACTGCGGCGAGACGGCGCCGGCCACGTCGATCCGCACCAGCTTCTGTGCGCCCTCGCCGTCGCGCACCACCTGCAGCGCGAGGTCGAGCAGCAACTCGTTTAGTTTGACGGCGAAGTCGCCTAAGTCGCCATCGGGGTTGCCAGGTGGGTTGCCAGCCTGGCCGGTGGCGAACAGCAGCACGGTGTCGGAGGTCGAGGTGTCGCTGTCCACGGTGATGCAGTTGAAGCTGCGCTCGACGCCGTGGGCCAGCACCGCCTGCAACGGCCCCGCCGGGATGCGCGCATCGGTGAACACGAAGCACAGCATGGTCGCCATGTCGGGCGCGATCATGCCGCTGCCCTTGGCGATGCCGCTGATGCGCACCTCGGCGCCGCCGACCGTCGCCACGCGGGTCGCCGCCTTGGCGAAGGTGTCGGTGGTCATGATGCCGCGCGCCGCCGGCTCCCAGCCATCCTCGCGCAGGCTCGCGTGCAATGCCGGCAACGCCACGGTGATGCGCTCGTAAGGCAGCGCCTCGCCGATCACCCCGGTCGAGGCGATGAAGACCTCGTCGTCGGGGCAGCCGACCAGCGCCGCCGCTGCCGCCGCCGTGGCCGCCGCCGCCTGCGCGCCGGCCTTGCCGGTAAACACGTTGGCGTTGCCGGCGTTGACCACCAGCGCCCGCGCCCGGCCGCCGCGCAATGCGGCGCGGCACCAGTCGATCGGAGCGCCGGGGCAGAGATTGCGCGTGAACACGCCGGCGGCGGTGGTGCCCTGGGCCAGCTCCACCATCACCAGATCGGCGCGCCCCTGATAGCGGATGCCCGCCGCCGCCGCCGCCAGCCGCACGCCAGGGATCGCCGGCAAGTCCGGCAGATCGACCGCGAGCGGCGAAAGGGGCGACGGCTTGGCCACGCTGGGCCTACTTCGGCGCCGTCGCGGGGGCCGCCGTTGCCGGCGCCGGGTCAGCCGGCGCCGATGTCGCCGCGTCGGGGGCTGCCGGCGTGGCAGCCGACGCCGGCGCGGGCTTCATCGGGTTGCCGTCGGGGCCGAAGGTCTCGATCTTCTCGCCTTCGCGCGCCTTCTTGATAACCTTCTGCACGGCTTCCTGGATCATCGTCTGGCGCAGGTCGTCATGCGCCTGCGCGTACGTCGGCGGCGGCGCCATGCGCGTCTCGATCACCTTGATGACGTGCCAGCCGTAGCGCGTGTGCACCGGCACCGGCGAAATCTGCCCCGGCTTGAGCGTGAACGCCTGCGCGGAGAACTCGGGCAGCATGTCGCCCTTCTTGAAGAAACCGAGGTCGCCGCCCTGGGCGGCGCCCGGATCGGTGCTCTGGGCCTTGGCGATGGCCGCGAAATCGCCGCCGGCGTTCAGCTGGGCGATGATCTTCTTGGCGGTGTCCTCATTGGCCACCAGGATATGCGCGGCGTGCACTTCCTCCTCGCCCGGCTTGTTGGCGATGGTGGCGTCATAGCGCGCGCGGACCTTCTCGTCCGTCACCTGCGGCCCGACGTCGCGGGCGATCAGCGCGTTCTGCAGCGCGGTCTGCGCGGCCCGGTCCATCGCCTGCTTGACCAGCGGGTCGTTGTCGAGGCCGGTCTTGTTGGCGTAGTCGGCAATGGCGCGGCGATCCACCAGTTGATCCAGCAGCATCGGGTACAGCATCTGCTGCGGCATCTGCCGATACTGGTCGGGCAGGTTCACCGCCGCCTGCTGCAGGTCGCTGAGGTGGATCTCGGCGCCATTCACCCGCGCGATCACCGGGTCGGCCGGCTTGGCCGGGGCCAAGGGCGCCGCGCCGGAAGCCGCGGGAGCCGGGCTGACGGCAGGCCCCGCGGCCTGCGCGCGGGCAGCGGGCGCGGCATACGAAAACGCCGCCAGAACGGCGGCGGTGGCGAGCAGAGTGGTCCGCATGACTGTTCCTCACTGAAAGCGGCGGGACTATGACCGAGCCGCCAGCCGCCTACAATACCGCCGCGCGTTGACCGGACCCTGCCCGGGTCCTATCTGACAGGCAACCATACCGCAGGCCGAGGCCGGCCGCACCGCCACGAAGGCATCTCCGCTTTCACGAAAGTACCCTATGTTCGCCAGCATTGCCCGCGTCGTGTTCGGCACCAGCAACGACCGATCACTCAAATCCTACCAGCGCCGCGTGCCGCAGATCAATGCGCTGGAGCCGACCATCTCGGCGCTGTCCGACGACGAGCTGCGCGGCAAGACCGTCGAGTTCCGCCAGCGCCTTGTTGCCGGGACCGAACTCGATGCGTTGCTGCCCGAGGCGTTCGCGGTGGTGCGCGAGGGCGCCCGGCGGGTGCTCGGCCTGCGTCACTTCGACGTGCAGATGATCGGCGGCATGGTGCTGCACAGCGGCAAGATCGCCGAGATGAAGACCGGCGAGGGCAAGACGCTGGTGGCCACGCTGCCGGTCTACCTCAACGCGCTGACCGGCCGCGGCGTGCATGTGGTGACCGTCAACGACTATCTGGCATCGCGCGACGCGGAGTGGATGGGGCGGCTGTACGGCTTCCTCGGCCTCAGCACCGGCGTCATCGTGCATGGGCTGACCGACGACCAGCGCCGCGCCGCCTACGCCAGCGACATCACCTACGGCACCAACAACGAGTTCGGCTTCGACTATTTGCGCGACAACATGAAGTACCGCCTGGAAGACATGGTGCAGCGCGACTTCGCCTACGGCATCGTGGACGAGGTCGACAGCATCCTGATCGACGAGGCGCGCACCCCGCTCATCATCTCCGGCCCGGCCGAAGACTCCTCGGACCTGTACCGCAGCGTCAACATCGTGGTGCGTGACCTGGTGCGCGACCCCGCCACCTACGACAAGGACGAGAAGTTCCGCACCGCGACGATGACCGAGGCGGGGTCGGAGCGGATCGAGGACCTGCTGCGCGAGGCCGGCATCGTCACCGAGGGTAACCTCTACGACATCTTCAACGTCTCCGTGGTGCATCACGTGCAGCAGAGCCTGCGCGCCCACACCCTGTTCGCCCGCGACGTCGACTACATCGTGCGCGACGACAAGGTGGTCATCATCGACGAGTTCACCGGCCGCATGATGGAGGGCCGCCGCTACAGCGAGGGCCTGCATCAGGCGCTCGAGGCCAAGGAGGGCGTCACCGTCCAGCCCGAGAACCAGACCATGGCCTCGATCACCTTCCAGAACTACTTCCGCCTCTATCCCAAGCTGTCCGGCATGACCGGCACCGCGCTCACCGAAGCCGACGAGTTCGCCGAGATCTACAAGCTTGAGGTAGTGGACATCCCGACCAACGTGCCGGTGATCCGCAAGGACGCCGACGACGAGGTCTACCGCAGCGCCGCCGAGAAATACGAGGCCGTGGCCAAGCTGATCGAGGAGGCGCGGGTCGTCGGCCAGCCGGTGCTGGTCGGCACCACCAGCATCGAGAAAAGCGAGATCATCAGCGACCTGCTGACCGCCAAGCAGGTGCCGCACAAGGTGCTGAACGCCCGCTTCCACGAGCAGGAGGCGCTGATCGTGAGCCAGGCCGGCGCGCCCGGCTCGGTCACCATCGCCACCAACATGGCCGGCCGCGGCACCGACATCAAACTCGGCGGCAACGTCGAGATGCGGCTCAAGCTCGAAGTGGCCGAGGGCGGCGACGTCGAGCACGCCGACGCCATCGCCGCCGAGGTGGCGCGCAACCATGATATCGTGAAGCAGGCGGGAGGCCTGCTGGTGATCGGCACCGAGCGCCACGAGAGCCGCCGCATCGACAATCAGTTGCGTGGCCGATCCGGCCGCCAGGGCGACCCCGGCGGCAGCCGCTTCTTCCTGTCGCTGGAGGACGACCTGATGCGCATCTTCGGCTCCGAGCGCATGGGCGGGATGCTGCAGCGCCTCGGCCTGAAGGATGGCGAAGCGATCGTGCATCCGTGGATCAACAAGGCGCTGGAGAAGGCGCAGAAGAAGGTCGAGGCGCGCAACTTCGACACCCGCAAGAACGTGCTGAAATACGACGACGTGATGAACGACCAGCGGCGCGAGGTCTATGCCCAGCGCCGCGAGTTCATGCAGGCCGCCGACGTGAACGAGACGGTGGCCGACATGCGCGCCGAGATGATCGACGCGATGGTGACACGGCGCATCCCGGCCAAGGCGTTCGCCGAGCAGTGGGAGAGCAGCGAGCTCGCCGAGGACGTGCGCCGGGTGCTCAACCTCGACCTGCCGGTGGCCGACTGGGCGCGCGAGGAGGGCATCGACGAGGACGGCATCCGCGAGCGCCTCGTCGCCGCCGCCGACAACGCGATGGCCGCCAAGACCGCGAACGTCGGCCCGGAGCTGATGCGTTTCGTCGAGAAGAGCCTGCTGCTGCAAATCCTCGACCAGGTGTGGAAGGAGCATCTGCTGGCGCTCGACCATCTGCGCCAGGGCATCGGCTTGCGCGCCTATGGCCAGAAGGACCCGCTCAACGAATACAAGAGCGAGGCCTTCGCGCTGTTCAACTCGCTGCTCGACGAGCTGAAGGAGCGGGTGACCACGATGCTGTCCCGCGTCGAGCTGAACGCCGAGCCGCCGCAGCCGCCGCCACAGCCGGCCATGATCGAGAGCCACGCCGAGCCGATGATGGCCTATGCCCAAGGCGAGGGCAGGAGCGGCGGCGATGGTTTCGAGGCGGCCGGCGACACCATGACGCTAAGCGCCGGACCGGCCCGCAGCGACACCGTCGATCCCGCGGACCCGCAGACCTGGGCCAACAGCCCGCGCAACGCGCTCTGTCCCTGCGGCTCCGGCAAGAAGTTCAAGCATTGCCATGGCCGGATGATGTAGCGGCGGCTTGATCTAGGAGATCGGCGGCCCCGCGAACAGGTCATGCGCGGAGACGTCGAGCGGCGCGAAGTGCCGCAGGTTTCTGGTCAGCACCACGTAGCCCCGGCCAAGTGCGGTGGCGGCAATCGCCAGGTCCGCGAGGCCGGACCGGTGCCCGCGTCCCCGCGCCAGGTCCGACAGGCGGCCGGCGAGGCGAGCTGCGTCGACGTCGAACCAAAGCACCCGCTCGCTGTATAGATGCAGCAGCGCATCCAGCCAGTCTCGCAATCGGCTGGCTTTGTGCCGCGCACCAGTTCGCTCGGCTTTGGCGATGCCGTCCTCGATCTCAGTCACAGTGATGACCGAGAGATAAAGAAACCGGCTGTTTTGCTCCAGCCATTCCACGACGCCGGCGTGGAAGCCGTCTTGCGTGGATGCCAGCGCCGAAATGACGTTGGTATCCACGACATACATGCTTCAGAACTCCGCCTCACGCAGCGGTGTGCCGTCCCGCTCAGGCAGGTTGCCCGGATCGACCGGCGCCGACATGAGCAGGCGGGCAAACGAGGGTACGCGCGACAGGCGCTGCCACTCGGCGAAACTGATGACGACGGCTTCGGCATGGCCATGGCGGGTGATGATCGAAGGCTCGCCACGTTGGGCGCCGTCGATCACCGCCGATAATGTCGCCTTCGCCTCGCGCAACTGGATTTCCCGCATCCGGCAACTCCGTGACCATTGTAGTCACATTAGCGGCAAACTTGCGCACCCGCAATCATATGCCGGCGGGCCGGTTTGGATGGCCCGAGGCCGCCGGCAAGCATCGCCTCGGCGACGCGCCGGGTCAGGTCGTCATCCGGTGTCGCGATCTTGTCTTTGATGCGGCCGTCCAGAAACAGCGACGCCAAGCCATGCACCAGCGACCAACAGCCCAGAACACGGGCTTCCCGATCGACGCTGGCCGGCGTCTCAGCCGCGACCCTCGCCGCCAGCACGGCATAAGCGGCGTCACCAGCCACCGCCAGCTCCGGGTGCGTCCCAAGACGCCGCGAACCAAACATGAGTCGGAACAGCGCCGGGTTCTCCAGCGCGTAGCCCACATAGGCGACCGCCTGCGCCACGAGAGCCTGATCCGCCACGGCCGCCTCGTCGGCGACGCGCAAGGCGGCACCCAGGCCGTCGAAGCCATGCGCCGCGACCGCCGCCAACAATGCCTCCTTGTCGGCATAGTGCCGGTAGGGAGCCATGGCGGACACCCCGGCGCGACGCGCAACCGCCCGCAGCGAGAGCGCGTCGGCGCCCCGTTCCGACAACAGCGCCAGGGCGGCGCCGACGAGAGCCGCCCGTAGCTCTCCGTGGTGGTAGCTTTTCTCGACCGATGTTGACACTGTACGCAGAACCTCTATGTATGCAGTGTAATCATTTTTACCACGCGCTGTCCATCTTTGCGCCGGCAATCGGGATGCTTCGATGATCAAGTTCACCATTCTGCTGCGACGCAAACCGTCGATGACGCACGATGAATTCGTCGCCTATCACAACGAGCGGCACGGGCCGCTATTCTGTGCCCTGCCCGCAGTGCAGGAGCATGTCCGCCGCTACGTCCAGTGCCACACGGTGCCAGCATCCATCCCCGGCCTGCCGCCGGTCACGTTCGATGGCATCACCGAGCTTTGGTTCGATGATGTGGCTGCGCTGGAAGCGGTCTTCACGTCCGAAAGCTACTTAAAGACAATTCGGCCGGACGAAGCGCAATTCCTCGACCTGCACGCCTGCGAGTTCGTGCTCTCCACCGAGAAGGTGCTTATCGCCTGACGCTTACTGTCCCCACAACCGGAGCCCGCCCATGGCCTATTCGCGCCTGTCCGTCGATTTGTCCGGCTACCCCGACCTCGTCGTGGTCTATCTCGGCTACCGCGCCCGCAGCCTGAAAGGCGCACGCAGCCTGCTTCGCATCGGACGTGGCCTGCGTGCGATCCAGCAGGACCCGCCGCCAGGGTTGCTGTCGCACGAGAACATGTGGTTTGGCCTCATGCATCCGGGCTTCCGGCAGTATTGGCGCGATTTCGACAGCCTGGAGGCGTTTACCCGGGCGCCGCGACACGCGGCCTGGTGGCGCGACTTCGCCCGCGACTCAGGCGGCGGCATCTGGCACGAGACCTACCGGATACGGGGTGGGATGGAAGCCATCTACTCCGGAATGCCAAGGATCGGCTTTGCGAGCTTTGCCCCGGAGCGCGCGCCAACCGGGCCGTTCAAAAGCGCCCGGCAACGTGTCGAGGTGGTGGCCCGCTAGATCCGCCCGCCCCACTCAGGCGATCGCCTCACGCCCCATTTCAAGAAACTTGTCCTGCCGCCGCGCCAGCAAGGTCGCGACGTCGAGGTCCAGCAATGGGCGCAGCGCCGCCAGCACCGCCTCGCCGACCGCCGCCACCGCCGCCTGCGGATCGCGGTGCGCGCCGCCCAGCGGCTCGGTGACGATGGCGTCGATCAGCCGCAGCCGCTTCAAATCCTCGGCGGTCAGGCGCAGCGCCTCGGCCGCCGCCGCCGCCTGCCCGGCATCCTTCCACAGGATCGCGGCGCAGCCCTCGGGCGAGATCACCGAGTAGATCGAGTGCTCCAGCATCAGCACGGCGTCGCCGGCGGCGAGGGCGATGGCGCCGCCCGACCCGCCCTCGCCGATCACCGTGGCGATCACCGGCACCGGCGCGTCGAGACAGGCCTCGATCGAGCGGGCGATGGCCTCCGCCTGGCCGCGCGCCTCCGCCTCGATGCCCGGGAAGGCGCCGGAGGTGTCGACGAAACTCAGCACCGGCAGGCCGAAGCGTCCCGCCAGCTCGATCAGCCGGCGCGCCTTGCGGTAGCCCTCCGGCCGCGCCATGCCGAAGTTGTGCGCGACCCGGCTTTCGGTGTCGCGGCCCTTCTCGGTGCCCAGCACGACGACGGAGCGGCCACGGAAACGGCCCATGCCGCCGATGACGGCGGCGTCGTCGCCAAACGCCCGGTCGCCGGCCAGCGGCGTGAAGTCGGTGATGAGCTGGGCCACGTAGTCGCTGGCCTGGGGCCGGTCGGGATGGCGCGCCACCTGCGTCTTCTGCCAGGCGGTGAGCTTGGCGTAGGTGGCGCGCAACTGCTTGTCGGATTTGTCGACCAGCCGCGTCACCTCGTCGGCGATGTTGATGCCGTCGGGCTCCGACATCTTGCGCAGCTCGTCGATCTTGCCCTCGAGCTCGGCAATCGGCTTTTCAAAATCAAGATAGTGTCGCATGGGTTCGCTTAGCACCTGTGACGGAGCCGGTCAGCCCCCGCCGCCGCGGCGCGCCAGCGGGTGATGCGCCCGCAGCACAGCGGCCAACCGGCCCTCCTCGACGTGCGTGTAGATTTGCGTGGTGGCGATGTCGGCGTGGCCCAGCAGCAGTTGCAGGCTGCGCAGGTCCGCGCCGCGCGCCAGCATGTGGCTCGCGAACGAATGCCGCAGCACGTGCGGGCTGACCCGTGCGGGGTCGAGCCCGGCGGCCAGCGCCACCTGCTTCAGCAACAGCGCGAAACCCTGCCGGGTCAACGCCTCGCCCGGCGCGCGCCCGGCGAACAGGAACGGCGAGGGCGGCTCGCGAACCGGCAGCAACGCCGCGGCGGCGCGGGCGGCGTCGGACAGCGGCACCACGCGCTCCTTGCCGCCCTTGCCGCGCACCACCAGCATCGGCGCGTCGGCCCGCAGCGCCCGCGCCGGCAGCGCCAGCAGTTCGCCGACCCGCAGGCCGGTGGCATACAGCAGCTCCAGCGCCACCCGCATCATCGCCGCGCGGTCGGGTGACAGGCTGGCGGACGACGGGCTGGCGACGGCATCGAGCAATGCCGCGACCTCCGCCTCGGTCAGATATTTCGGCAGGCTGCGCGTGGCGCGCGGCGCGTCCAGCCGCTCGGTCGGGTCATCGCCGCGCACCGCCTCGCGCAACAGGAACAGGAAGAACTGGCGTAGCGCCGACAGCCGCCGGGCCGCGGTGCGCGGCGACAGCCCGGCCGCCGACAGCCCGACCAGGTAGCGCCGCAAGGCGGCCTCGTCAGCCGCCGCCAGCGTGCCGGGCAGGCTTGCGGCGGCGTCGAGCAGGTCGGCCCGGTAGGCCGCGAGCGTGTTGCGGGCGGCGCCGCGCTCGACCGTCAGCATCTCCAGGAACGCTTCGAGGTGCCGATCCTCGGGATGCGAAGCCAAGGGCGGGTCAGTTGGCGTGGGTGAAGTGGTCGTTCGGCAGCACCTTCTGGATGGTCTGCACATGCGGGTTGGGCGGGAACGCGCCGAGCACGACCATGCCCACGGCCAGGACCACGAAGCCCAGCAGCAGCACCAGCAGGAACAATCGGCGCATCGGATCCTTTCGGCGGCGCTTGGCCCCACACGGCCCTGTGCTAGCCTCGCTGGCCATGACAAGCAACATCGGCCCCGGCTTTTCCGACACCGGCTTTTCCGGCAACGGTTTCCCTGTGCAGCACGCGCTGCAGGACGGCTTCACCCTGCCGCCCGGCGTGGCCGGCCGCACCATCGTGCTGGTGGGCCTGATGGGCGCCGGCAAGACCGCCATCGGCCGCCGCCTCGCCGCCCGACTCGGCCTGCCGTTCCGCGACGCCGATGCGGAGATCGAGCTGGCCGCCGGCTGCAGCATCCCCGAGCTGTTCGCCCGCTTCGGCGAGCGCGAGTTCCGCGAGGGCGAGCGCCGCGTGCTGCGCCGCCTGCTGGCCGGCGACCCGATCGTGCTGGCGACCGGCGGCGGCGCCTACATGGACCCGGACACCCGCGCCACCATCCGCGACGAGGCCGTGAGCGTGTGGCTGCGGGTGCGGCTGCCGACGCTGCTGCGCCGGGTCAGCGGCCGCCCGCACCGCCCGCTGCTGAAGGACGGAGACCCGGCGGAGGTGCTGCCACGCTTGATGGACGCGCGCCACCCGACCTACGCCGAAGCCGACATCGTGGTGGATTGCAGCGACGAGCACCCCGACATCACCACCGGCCACGTGCTGGAGGCGCTGCTGGGCCACCGGCAGCCGCGCCGGCTGTCGCTGTCGCTGAGCGCCACCGCCTACGACGTGGTGGTGGGCGACAACCTGCTGGCCCGGGCCGGCGCGCTGCTGGCCCCGGTGCTGCCGCAGAAGCGCGCGGTCGTGGTCTGCGACGCCGCCGTGGCGGGCAGCCACCTGGCGACGCTGATGGCCGGGCTGGCCGAAACCGGATTTGCCGTCAGCCACGTGACCGTGCCTTCGGGCGAGGCGTCGAAGTCGCTCGCGGGTTTCGGGCGACTGACCGATGCGCTGCTCGCGGCGGGCGTCGAGCGGCGCACCGCGATCATCGCCCTCGGCGGCGGCGTGGTCGGCGACCTCGCCGGGTTCGCGGCGGCGGCGACGTTGCGGGGCTTGCCGTTCGTGCAGGTGCCGACGACGCTGCTGGCCCAGGTCGACAGCTCGGTCGGCGGCAAGACCGGCATCAACACGGCGCACGGCAAGAACCTGCTGGGCGCCTTCCACCAGCCGCGCATGGTGCTGGCCGACACCGGCACGCTGGCCACCCTGCCGGCGCGCGAGCTGCGTGCCGGCTATGCCGAGATCGTCAAGGCGGCGCTGATCGGCGATGCCGCGTTCTTCGCCTGGTGCGAGGCCAACGCCACGGCGATCATCGGCGGCGACCGCGACGTGCAGGCCGAGGCGGTGCTGCGCGCCTGCGCGTTCAAGGCGCAGGTGGTGGGCGACGACGAGCGCGAGGAGAAGCCGTCCGGCGGCCGCGCCCTGCTCAACCTCGGCCACACCTTCGGCCACGCGCTGGAAGCCGACCTCGGCTACGGCAACATCCTGCATGGCGAGGCGGTCGCGGTCGGCCTTGGCCTCGCGTTCCGCCTATCGGCCCGGCTCGGATTCTGCGAGGCCGCCGACGCCGAACGGGTGGTGGCGCACGTCGCCGCGGTCGGCTTGCCGGCCGAGTTGGCGACGCTGAACCGGCGTTTCTCCGCCGAACGGCTGGCCGGCCTGATGCAGCGCGACAAGAAGATGCGCGACGGCCAGCTCACTTTTGTGCTGGCGCGCGGCATCGGACGGGGGTTCACCGACAGCGCGGTGCCGATGGCGGCGGTGCTGGAACTGCTGCGCGACGAAGGCTGCGCAGCCTGAAGTCAAGGGGAGGCGTTGACGCAGCGCAGGAACGTCTCGGCGCTGTTGGCCCAGGTGGATACCACCTTGCCGTTCGACCATTCCGCGTATCTGGTCACGTCCAACCTGAAGAAACCCAGGTTCGGAGCCGCCGCTCCGCCGCTTGGGGCCGCGGGGTCCTCGTCGGCGCCACACTCAGGGGTCGGGTGTTGCACCAAGGTGGTGGTGGGCTTTTCGGCCTGGACACCGTCCGGCATGGCCTGGTCCGGCGCGGCATCGTCCACCAGGACCACGCCGGCATCCGACAAAGCCGAGGGCGCGGCTGCCCACGCACAAGGCGCCGTCGCAGTCAGCAATGCGGCCAGCAGGATCGGGCCGCACAAGACAGGGAGGCGAGGAAGCGGCATCGACCGGGGCTTTACGGCATCGCCAAGGACTGGACCGAGAGCGGCTGGACCGAGAGCGGCTGGACCGAGGCCGCCTGGTCGTCGACGTGCGAGATTTCCAGGATGGCCCGCGCGTCGCTCAGCGGGGCGTAGAGCAGCGCCTCCAGATCGGGATAGGCTGCCGCCTGGAACACGTTGCGGCCGATGACAAGGTGGCGATCGACCACCACGTCGGCGCCGCTGCGCCGGTAATGCGCGGTGTAGCTGCCCGCCCCGTTGGTCAGCGCCACATCGGCTGGCAGCCGCACGAACGCCATGCCCTCGGGCACGCTGATGGTGGTGCGCCACTCGTTGTCGCCGGTGGGGGCGATCACGGCGTGCTGCCGGCTGCCGTCGGACGAGAGGAACTGCCGCAGCCGACTCGGCGGGTTGACGTCGAGTCCGACCGGCACCGTGAAGAACATCCTGCGTGGCCCGGTCGCCACCGCGTGCGGGCTGCGCCAGGTGCCGACCATTGTGAAAGCCTGGTCGAGGTTGCGCGGATTGGAGGTGCTGAAGGTCCCGAAGCCGCCTTCCGGGGTCGCCGAAAGCAGCCGCTCGGCAAGGTCGCCGGGGGAGAACGCCTGTACCACCAGCGCGCGCATCATGTTTTCCAGGTTGCCGGTCATCGACACGCTGGCAACCCCGGTGACGGTGCCGTTCGGCTCCACCGCCACGTGCGTCACGTTGCGATACAACTGGTCGCTCGGCTGCGAGGCCGCGATGCCGCCGATTTGCCCGGTCGGCGTCGCGATCACCGTCGCCTTGCCCGCCAGCCGCCGATCCAGCGAGTCGTAGCTCGCATACGGGTTGGTCGGGTTCAGGTAGCGGTTGAAGTCCGGCAGATAGACGATGGCGTGGTTGTACTGCGGCACCGACAATGGGGCTTCGGTGGTGCGGTTGCCCCAATCCACCATCGCCGCGTCGGCCCGGATGCCCAGCGCCGCCAGCAACGCCTGCATCAGCACCACATGGTCCTTGCAGTCGCCGTAACCGGTCTTCAGCACCGTCGCCGCGTCGTGCGGCACCCAGCCGTCGTTGGGATCGAGGTAGAGCGCGACATAGCGGATGTTGGCCGTCACCCAGTCGTACACCGCGCGCGCCGCCGCCTCGCCGCTGCGCCCCTGCGCGAGCCTGGCGGCGAGGGCCGCGATCTGCGGCGTCACCACCGCCTTGTCGTGCGACTGACGCCAGTAGATCGCGCCCATTGCCCGGAGGCTGGGCAGCGACGTCATCAGGAACAATGGCTGGAAGTCGCTGGCGGCGACCATGTTGTGCTCGGTCTCCTCGGCGCGCGTGCCATGGATCGTCGCCACGACGCGGCGGATGCCGGCATCGGCGTGGTCCGACACCTCGAAGCCGCCGCGAGCGCTCCAGCGCAACGCGAGATCGACCGGCGCGTCGACCTCGATGCGGCCCAGCGTGACGTCGGTCTCCAGCGGCGGCTCCGCCCAGACGTCGAAGCCCAGCAGCGGCGGCGTCTTCTGTTCCAGGCGCCAACGCACATGGGTGCGGCTGCCCTCGCGCAACTGCGGATACAGGACGGTCGTCGTCATGGCGCCGGTGAAGCCGGGGGCGTTCTCGGCCGACTCGCTCGGGCGGGTGAACTGGCCGTCCTTGCCGACCATGATCCGGGTGCCATCGGGCTCGTCCACCCACGCCTCGACGACCTGCAGCGATTGCGACGCCGGGTAGAACGAAAACGTGCTGCTCGCACGCTCGCGGATGCCGCGCGCGGTGAGCAGCGTGTAGTCGATGTCGGTGGTCTCGACGTAGGACAGGTCCTGGCGCACGTCGTAATGCCGTTCCAGGCGGTCGATCCGGGAGTGCGTGATCGGCGAGGAGGCCGCGGTCGCCGCTCCGGCGAACGCCATGCAGCCCGAGGCGCACAACGCCGCCACGGCGCCGAGCGACACGCTCCGTCCAGACTTCCGCGCGCCAACGATCATTCGGCCCACTCCCAGAAAGCTGCAACGCTGGTTCAGCGTGGCAGTATACCATAGGAATGCGTCACAACGATGTCACGCGGTGGCCTGTCGTAAAATCCGGAAACGCCTCAGGCGGCGGGCGAAGCGGCCAGTCTCTTGGCCTGGCAGCGCAGGATGCGGCGCTTGACGACCATCGCCTCGACCGGCAGGCGGCTGTTGGGCGTCGACAGCAGGAACGCGTCGATGCCGCCGTTGTGCTCGACGGTGCGGATGCCGTGGGTCGACAGGCGCATATGCACCGCGGCGCCCAGGATGTCCGACAGCATCGAGGTTTCCTGCATGTTGGGCAGGAAGCGCCGGCGCGTCTTGTTGTTGGCGTGGCTGACGTTGTTACCGCTCAGCACGCCCTTGCCGGTGATCTGGCAGCGGCGGGACATTTTGAAACCTTTCTAGGCACGCAACGACGGCCGTGCGTTCTATGGCAAGGGCCGCTGTATGGCGATCCTGTCGCCGTGCGTCAAGGCCGGGAGGGCCGTGTCAGGCGTGCCCGCTCGGCTGCTCGCCCTGGCGCATCTCGCCGCTGCGCACGCTCTCGATGGCGCGGTCGAGGATGCGCACGATCGACTCGTCGTCCAGGCTGCGCACCAGCATCCCGAGCGCGCCGCCCAGCAGCGCCGAGGCGACGGCGATCGAGCCGATGTTCTGGCCGGTCATGTACTCGATCGCCTTGTCCACCACCGCTCCGGCGTGGCTGAGGTCGGCCGGCGGCGGCTCCATGTCGTCCTGCATGTCCTGACCCTTCCTATTCGGCGGCGGCGTCGAGCGCGGTTAGCACTTCCGCCTTCTCGACGGCATCGTGCTGCTCGGCCTGCATCGCCCACATGCGGGCATACAGGCCGCCATGGCGCAGCAACTCGGCATGTGTGCCGCGCTCGGCCACCTGCCCGTCCGACAGCACCAGGATCTGATCGGCGTCCACCACCGTGGACAAGCGGTGGGCGATGGTGAGCGTGGTGCGGTTGCGCGCCAGTTGGCGCAGCGCCGACTGGATTTCCTGCTCGGTGCGGGTGTCGAGCGCGCTGGTTGCCTCATCCAGGATCAGCACGCGCGGGTTCTTCAGGATGGTGCGCGCGATGGCCACGCGCTGCTTCTCGCCGCCCGACAGCTTCAAGCCGCGCTCGCCGACCCTGGTGTCGTAGCCGTCGGGCAGCCGCAGCACGAAGTCATGCACCTGCGCCAGCCTCGCCGCGTGCTCGACCTCGGCCTGGGTGGCGCCCGGCCGACCATAGGCGATGTTGTAGCGGATGGTGTCGTTGAACAGCACGGTGTCCTGCGGCACCACGCCGATCACCGCGCGCAGGCTGTCCTGGGTGAGGCCGCGGATGTCGTGGCCGTCCAACAGCACGCCGCCGGCGGAGACGTCGTAGAAGCGGAACAGCAGCCGGCTGATGGTGGACTTGCCGGCGCCGGTCGGGCCGACGATGGCCAGGGAGCCGCCGGCCGGCACCTCGAACGACACCCCCTTGAGGATCTCGCGGTCGGGCCGGTAACCGAAATGCACGTCCTCGAACGCCAGCGCGCAGGCCGCGCCATGGGCGGTGGCCAGGCTCACGGCGCCGGGCGCGTCGGTGATCTCGGCGGGGGCGTCCAGCAGGCGGAACATCGACTCCATGTCGACCAGCCCCTGCTTGATCTCGCGGTAGACGAAGCCGAGGAAGTTGAGCGGCTGGTAGAGCTGCATCAAATAGGTGTTGACCAGCACGAACTTGCCCACCGTCATGCTGCCGTCCTTCACGCCGCTGGCCGCCAGCAGCATGATGAACGCCAGGCCGACCGCGATGATGAACGCCTGGCCGAGGTTGAGCATGTTCAGCGTGACCTGGCTCGACACCGCCGCACGCTCGTAGCGGCCGCGGGTCTCGTCGAACCGCGCGGCCTCGTGCGCCTCGTTGCCGAAGTACTTGACGGTCTCGTAGTTGAGCAGGCTGTCCACCGTCTTGGTCTGGCTCTCGCTGTCCAGGTTGTTCATGGTGCGGCGGAACTGCACCCGGTAATTGGTGAACGCCAGGGTGAACACGAGGTAGCCGCCGACCGCCGCCAGCGTCAGCGCGGCATAGCGCCAGTCGAACAGCCGCCACAGGATGAGGCTGACCATCACCACTTCCAGCAGCGTCGGCACGATGTTGAACACCGCCAGCCGCAGCACCGTATCCACGCCCACGGTGCCGCGGTCGATCGCCCGCGACAGGCCGCCGGTCTGCCGGTCCAGGTGGAAGCGCAGGCTCAGCCGGTGCAGGTGGCGGAAGGTGCGCAGCGCCACCTTGCGCACGATGCGCTGCTGCACCGCCGAGAACACCGCGTCGCGCAACTCGCCAAACCCGGCCGAGGCGACGCGCAGCAGGCCGTAGCCGACGATCAGCGCCACCGGGACCGCCAGCATCGCTTGCCCGCCCTTCGGCGCCAGGGCATCGACCGCGCGGCTGTAGATCAACGGCACGTAGACGGTGGCGACCTTGGCGGCGACCAGCATGACGACGGCCGCGATGACGCGAATATGCGCGACATGATCGCCGGTCGGCCACAGATAAGGCAGCAAGCTGCGCACGGTCTGCAAGCTGGACCGCTCCCGCGTGGTGGCGGGGGCGAGCGTCAATGGGTCGGCTTCGGGCATGGACGGGGATGTGGCATGGCATGGCCCTGTGTGAAAGGTGGGTGTGAAAGGTGGACGATGGGAAAGCTGGGCATATGACGGGGAATGACATCCGTAACTGGCAGGGGTTGCCGCCCGACCTGCAGCGTCACGTTGTCGCCTGCAGCAGCGCGGTGCTGCCGGGCGGCCGCCGGCGGTTTTGCCTGGGCGACACGCCGGTCGGCTGGCTGCGGCCGGATTTCGCGCGGGCGTTGGCGCGGCAGCCGGAGATCACCGAGGCCGGCGACGCCGTGCGCTTGCCCGATCCCGCGTCGCTGCCCGATCTCGCGCGCCGCATGAGCGAGCTGGGCCACTACCGCTTCCGCGGCGAGGCGTTCGACGTGCGCGGCGAGGCCCAGGACGGCCCCGCGCTGGACAGCCCGGCGCTGGCCACAATCGACCGAGGGGCGCTGCCGTCGTTCGGCATCGTGGCGCATGGCGCGCACCTGAACGGGTTGGTTCGCCGTGACGACGGGCTGCATCTATGGGTGGGCCGGCGCGCCGCCGACAAGCTGCTCGACCCCAACAAGCTCGACAACGTCACCGCGGGCGGCATGGCCGCCGGCTCGACGCCGGAACGGACGCTGGTCAAGGAAGCCGGCGAGGAGGCCGGGATCTCGCCCGAGCTAGCGGCGCGCGCGGTGCCGGTGGCGCGGTTCAGCTACGCGATGGAGCGCCCGGAGGGCCTGCGCCGCGACGTGCTGCACTGCTTCGACCTCGAACTGCCGGAGTCGTTCGTGCCACGGCCGGTCGACGGGGAGATTTCGGGGTTCGAACTCTGGCCGATGGCGCGCGTGCTGGCGACGGTGCGCGAGACGGACGAGTTCAAGTTCAACGTGAGCCTGATGCTGATCGACCTGTTCCGCAGGCTCCGCCTGGTCGGCTGAGGATGCGGCTGCCGATCCACAAACGACGCCAAACGCATGATCCACATCAAAGTGGCGCCAGGAGGGACCGGCTATCGTGCCGAGGCTTGGAGGGCGCGGCGCCGTTCGACTCCGGACCTCGCAACGATGCCCGCGATGTCTCATTCGGACCGGGCAAAAACTTACTCAATCCATCTTCATGGAGGATTCGATGCGCCATCTTTCGCGGCAAACCCGTTTTTCGCGGCAAGCCCGTTTTTCGCGGCAAGCCCTGGCCGGAGTCGCTCTTGCCGCATGTCTCGCGGGCTTCTCGCTGCCCAGCCAGGCAGCCAGCACCGTCGTCAAGGTCGTGCTGCTGGACCCCAGCGTGGACAGCACGATCAAGGGCATGGAGATCACCGCGCAACCAAGCACCTTGAGGGCTGGCCTGGTCACGTTCAAGGTAACCAACCCGTCGCCAGGCACGATCCACGAGATGATCGTGGTGCGGCCCGCGGCCGACGGCAAGCCGATGCCCTACGACGACAAGACCGACCGCGTGAACGAGGACGGGATTCATTCCATGGGCGAAGTCTCGGAGCGCAAACCTGGCGAGGCAGGCACCTTGTCGGTGGTCCTGCAGCCCGGTTCATACCTTCTGATGTACAACATCGCCGGGCACTACAAGGCCGGCATGTGGACCACGCTGACCGTTACGCCGTGATCGGCTGATTTCAACCGGCAAGAAGTCACCGGGCCGGCATCGCTGCCGGCCCGGTTTGGCGGCGTCAGACGACGGTGAGGCGGACCGGCACGTTGTTGCGGGTGGCGTTGGAGTACGGGCAGACCTGATGCGCCTTCTCGACCAGCGCCTCGGCCTCGTCGTGCGGGATGCCCGGCAGCGAGACTTCGAGCGACACGTCGATGCCGAAGCCGCCCTCGGAGCGCGGCCCCATGCCGACCGTGGCGGTCACGGTGGTCTCGGCCGGCACCTTCGGGCCGCCCTGCGAGGCGACGAACTTCATGGCGCCCAGGAAGCAGGCCGAGTACCCGGCCGCGAACAGTTGCTCAGGGTTGTTGCCGGGGCCGCCGGCGCCGCCAAGCTCCTTGGGGGTGGACAGCGCCACGTCGAGCGTGCCGTCCTTGGTCGCGGCGTGGCCGTCACGGCCGCCGGTCGCGGTGGCGACCGTGCTGTATTTCACATCAACTGACATCTGGGCATCCTTGTGAGAAGGGTTCGCGAGAACTGGCTCAGCCCTCGGGGGGAACCGCCGCGATCGGGATCTGGCGGGTATCGGACGACGGCGACTCGCCGTTGAGCATGTCGCTCGACGGCTGGTCGCCAAAGCCCGGCACGCCGTCTATATCGTCGCCGTCGCCTTGGTCGCCAGGGCCGTTGTCGTGCATCGGGGGCCGGCGCTGCTGGCCGCCCTGGCCCTGTTGCTGGCCGTTCGGGTTGTTGCCCGGCCCCTGCTGCTGGGCCTGCGCCATGGCGTTCAGGATGCGGAAGTAATGCTCAGCGTGCTGGAAGTAGCTCTCCGCCATGACCCGGTCGCCGCCGCTGGTCGCGTCGCGGCCTAGCTGCAGGTACTTCTCGAACAGTTGCTGCGCCGTGCCGCGCACCCGCAGGTCGGGGCCGTTGCTGTCGAAGACGTGGTTGCGATTGAGCGGAACGCCGCCGCTGTGGTGGCGCACGCCGCCGCCACTGCCGCCACCTCCGCCGCCGCCTCCGCCAGTGCCGCCGCGATGGTTCCGGCCGCGCATCCGCTTCATGTTCATGCGTGTACTACGACGCTTTCCTGTTCGCGTTCCGCCGGCGCGGGCTTGCGGCTGTTCCGCAGTCCATGAGCACCCTTGGTTCGCAGCGCCCGGATCATCCGGGCAGTTCCGTTGCAAAGCCGCTTAGTTGGTGGGCTTCCGCGAGGCGCCCGCGCTGGGCCGCCTCAGATCGCGAGGCCGCCGCAGCGTGGAACTTCGGTCACAGCCACATTCGGCTGGCCCGTCCACGCGAGACGAAACTAGGGCCGCAAGAGCGCCATGCCAAACGTTTTTTTCGAGGCGCCGTCCAGCGTGCGTCACGAGTTTGCCGCACCCAGAACGATCGCCCGCACGATCCCGCCAAGATCGCGCTCCCGGTCCAGCACCGCCAGGCCCGTTGCGGCAGCCAGGGCCGCCACCGCCGCCGCCTGTCCCTGCCCCAGTTCCAGCACCGCCACGGCGCCGGGCGCCAGCAGGCGCGGCAGGTCGGCCACGATGGCGCGATAGGCGGCCAGTCCGTCACGGCCGCCGTCGAGCGCCCGCATCGGCTCGTGGCGCGCCACCTCCGGCATCAGCCCGGCGAGGTCGGCGGTCTCGATGTAGGGCGGGTTGGCCAGCACCAGGTCGAACGGTCCCGCCAACGCCCGCGCCCAGTCGCCGCAGCTCCAGAGCGCGCGCTCCGACAGGCCATTGCGTGCCGCGTTGCGGACGGCAAGCGCGCAGGCGGCGGGCGACAGGTCCACGCCGACGCCCAGCGCCGCCGGATACTCGGCCAGCACCGCCAGCAGCAGCGCGCCGCTGCCGGCCCCGAGGTCGAGCACGCGCCACGCGCCGCCTCGGTCCGGCAGCGCCCGCAACGCGGCATGAACCACCGCCTCGCTGTCGGCGCGGGGGATCAGCGTGTCGCGCGAAACCTCCAAATCGAGCGTCCAGAAGCCCTGCCGGCCACGGATCAGCGCCATCGGCTCGCGTCGGCAACGCCGTGCCAGCAACAGCCAGAACGCCTCGGGCGCCGCCGCCTTGCGGTCGGGGATGGCGCGGTCAGGCAATCCGAGGGCCTGGACCATCAGCAGCCGCGCCTCACGCGCGCCGTCCTCGATCCCCGCCTCGCCCAGCGCCGCCGCCGCCTGCCACAGCGCCGCAGCGATCCTCATTCCTCGGCGGCGAGGCGGGCGGCCTGATCCTCGGCGGTCAGCTTGTCCACGAACTCGTCGAGGTCGCCCTGCAGCACCCGGTCGATCTTGTACAGCGTCAGGTTGATGCGGTGGTCGGACACCCGGCCCTGCGGGAAGTTGTAGGTGCGGATGCGCTCGCTGCGGTCGCCGGTGCCGACCTGCGACTTGCGGTCGGCGGAGCGGGTGGCGTGCAGGTCGGAGCGCTGCTTCTCGTACATGCGGGCGCGCAGGATCTTCATCGCCTTGGCGCGGTTCTTGATCTGGCTGCGCTCCTCCTGCATCGCCACCACGATGCCGGTCGGCAGATGGGTGATGCGGACCGCGCTCTCGGTCTTGTTGACGTGCTGGCCACCGGCGCCCTGCGCGCGATAGACGTCGATGCGCAGGTCGCCCTCGTCGATTTGCACGTCCACCTCCTCGGCCTCCGGCAGCACCGCCACGGTCACGGTCGAGGTGTGGATGCGGCCCTGGCTCTCGGTCGTGGGCACCCGCTGCACCCGATGCACGCCGGATTCGTATTTCATGCGGGCGAACACGTTGCGGCCGTTGACCTCGGCCATGGCGCCCTTGATGCCGCCCTGCCCGGTCTCGTCGTATTCGACCACCTCGAACCGCCAGCCGTTCAGCCCGGCGAACTTCTGGTACATCTCGAACAGCTCGGCGGCGAACAAGCCTGCCTCGTCGCCCCCCGCGGCCGGGCGGATCTCCAGGATGGCGCTGCGCGAATCCGCCTCGTCGCGCGGCAGCAGCGCCAGCCGCAGCGCGTGCTCCAGCTCCGGGATGCGATGCTTGAGGCCGTGCAGCTCGGCCTCCGCCAGGTCGCGCATGTCGGGTTCCGCCAGCATCGCCTCGGCGTCGCCGGCCTCGCGCTCGGCCAGCCGCAACTCATCGACGCGCGCCACCACCGGCTCGATCTCCGCCAGCTCGCGCGAGGCGCGCACGAACCCCTCGCCGGTGATGCCCTCGCTCAGCAGGGCGCGCAATTCCTCGGCGCGGGCGGTGATGCGGTCGAGTTTCAACGAGAAGCTCATCGCAGGCGCGCGGGCAGTTCCGCCAGCGCCACCTCGGACTGCTCGCCGGTCGCGAGGTCCTTGAGCTGTGCGACGCCACGGGCGGCCTCGTCCTCACCGACGATTACCGCCATGCGGGCGTCGATGCGGTTGGCCCGCTCCATGCGGCGCTTCATGGTGCCGCGGTAGGCGATCTCGCAGCGGATGCCGGCGCGGCGCAGCAGTTGCAGCGCGTCCAGCGCCGCGCCCTCGGCCGCATCGCCGGCCGCGATCACCGCAACCGGGCGCGGCGCGGGCGGCGGCGCGGCCAGCAGCATCGACAGCCGCTCGATGCCGGCGGCCCAGCCGACCGCCGGCGTCGGCGGCCCGCCCATCTCGGCCACCAGGCCGTCGTAGCGCCCGCCCGCCATGACCGTGCCCTGCGCGCCCAGCGCCGTGGTGACGAACTCGAAGGCGACGTGGTTGTAGTAGTCGAGCCCACGGACGATGCGCGGGTTCTCGCGGAACGGCACGCCGAACCGCGCCAGGTATTCCTGCGCCCGCGCGTAGTGCGACGCGGCCTCAGGCGTCAGGTGGGCCATGATGGTGGGCGCGCTCTCGACCACCGCGCGGTCGCCGGGGTCCTTGCTGTCCAGGATGCGCAGCGGGTTGCGCTCCAGCCGGGTCAGGCTGTCCTGGCTCAGCGCCGCGCGATGCTCCGTGAAATATTCGACCAGGGCGGCGCGGTAGGCGTCGCGGCTGGGACGGTCGCCCAGCGTGTTGATCTCCAGCACCGTCTCGGCGCTCACCCCCAGCGCCACCAGGATGTCCCAGCCGCAGGCGATGGCCTCGGCGTCGGCCAGCGGCTCGGCGGGACCGATCAGCTCGCAGCCGATCTGGTGGAACTGGCGGTAGCGGCCCTTCTGCGGCCGTTCGTAGCGGAACATCGGCCCGGCGTAGAACGCCCGCTGCGGCAGCGATTGGGTGAGGCCGCCGGTGACCAGGGCGCGGCAGATGCCGGCGGTGTTCTCCGGGCGCAGCGTCAGGCTGTCGCCGCCACGGTCCTCGAAGCTGTACATCTCCTTCATCACGACGTCGGAGGTCTCGCCCAACGTGCGGGCGAACACGCGGGTGTCCTCGAAAATGGGCGTGGTCCACTCGTCGAAGCCGTAGGTGGCGGCGACGCGGCGGGCGGTCTCGACGACGTGGGTATGGCGGCGCTGGTCGTCGCCGATCAGGTCGCGGGTGCCACGGACAGGCTGGAGCGGAGTCAACGCCTATTCGGCCGCCAGCTTCGCCGCCGCCTGCTCGGCCTGCAGCACCGCGACCTTGCGCTCCACGAGGTCGACGATGTGCTCGATCATGCCCTCGCCGGCAGTGGTGTGGTCGGTCTTGCCGGCGGCGTAGACCATGTGCCGGCCGCTGCCGCCGCCGGTGACGCCGATGTCGGTCATCAGCGCCTCGCCCGGCCCGTTCACCACGCAGCCGATGATCGACAGCGTCAATGGCGTCTCGATGTGCGCCAGCCGCTCCTCCAGGGTCTGCACCGTGTTGATGACGTTGAAGCCCTGCCGGGCGCAGGACGGGCACGAGATGATCTTCACCCCGCGATGGCGGATGCCCAGCGACTTCAGGATGTCCCAGCCGACCAGCACCTCCTCCTCCGGCTCGGCCGACAGCGAGACGCGCATGGTGTCGCCGATGCCGGCCCACAGCAGGTTGCCGAGGCCGATGGAGCTTTTGACGGTGCCGGCGCGGCGGCTGCCGGCCTCGGTGATGCCGATGTGCAGCGGGTGGTCGCAGACCTCGGCCAGTTGCGTGTAGGCGGCGACCGCCATGAACACGTCGCTGGCCTTCACGCTGATCTTGAACTCGTGGAAATCGTGGTCCTGCAGGATCTTGGCGTGCTCCAGCGCGCTCTCGACCAGCGCCTCGGGGTTCGGCTCGCCGTATTTCTCCAGCAGGTGCCGCTCCAGCGAGCCGGCGTTGACGCCGATCCGCATCGAGCAGTTGTAGTCGCGCGCCGCCTGCACCACCTCGCGCACCCGCTCCGGGCTGCCGATGTTGCCGGGGTTGATGCGCAGGCACGCGGCACCGGCCTTGGCCGCCTCGATGGCGCGGCGGTAGTGGAAGTGGATGTCGGCGACGACCGGCACCTCGACCTGGCGGACGATGTCGGCCAGCGCGGCGGTGCTCTCCTCGTCGGGGCAGGAGACGCGCACGATGTCCACCCCGGCGCGCTCGGCGCGGCGGATCTGCTCGACCGTCGCGGCCACGTCGGTGGTCAGCGTGTTGGTCATGGTCTGCACCGTGACCGGGGCGTCGCCGCCCACCGCCACGCGGCCGACATGGATCTGGCGGGACTTGCGCCGCTCGATGTTCTGGTAGGGACGATAGCTGCTCATCGCGATGCTCCGCGCGTCACGGGTTATGCGGCGGTTGCCGCGGGGTAGCCGGGATGTTGGCCGCGACCTTGCCGAGCTTCAGCGCGTCGGGGTCGAGCGGCAGGTCGTGCAGCACATGCCCGGCGATGCCAATCGGCGGCGCGACCACGCCATCGACCAGCACCTCGGTGCCGCCCGGGTTGCCGGCGGTCAGCAGCGGCGGCAGCGGGCGCGGCGGCACCGGCCAGGTCTCGCCCGGCTTCAGCACGCGGTTCAGCAGCACCTGCCCGGTCTGCTTGTCGCGCACCTGCACCCAGGCCTCGGTCCTGGCCCGCAGCATGACGCGCGAGCCATCGGCAGGCACCGCCGGCGGGGTTGTCGCCGCTGCGGCGGCGATGGGCGGGACGGCCGGGCTGAGCGGCGGCGGCATGGCCGGCAATGCCGCCGGCATCGTGGCCGGCGCATCCGGCGCGGCCGTGGCGGGCGCCTCGGAGACGATCGCCGTGCCGCTCGCGTCGGGGGTGGCGTCGGCGGTCCTGGCCAGCGGCTTGTCAGTCAGCGGCTTGTCGGCCAGCGGCGCCAGGCGGTCCGGCACCTGCTGCACGGTGTCGTTCGCCGGCCGGTCGTTGCCGCTCATACGATACCAGCCGATGTAGGCGCCGATCGCCAGCACCATTCCGACCGCGATCACCGCCAGTGCCGGCACGCCGCGTTCCGGCACCGGCGCCGGGAAGTCCAGCTCCGTCTTGCGGTTGACCTCGGCCGCCTCGGCCCGGAACCGCCGCGCCACCTCGTCCTGATCGAGCCCCAGCGTCTGCGCGTAGGCCCGCACGAAGCCCACCGCATAGGCGTTGCCCGGCAGGTCGGAGATGCGGCCGTCCTCGATCGCCTCCAGGTACGGCAGCCGGATGCGCAGATGGGCGGCGATCGACGGCAGCGTCCAGCCAAGCCGCTCGCGCGCGGCACGCAGGTCGGCGCCGACCCGCGCCGCCGCCGGAGCGAAGCCGCCCCGCCCGACCGGGCCGCCGGCATCGAGACTGTCACCGTAGGATGCCATCACCACCGGGCTTTCGACTAGATTGAACCTGCGCCAGATTGAACCTGCGGTTGCGGAGCGCGGGCATGTCGTCCGTGGCTGCATGGGTTGCAGGCGGGCAGGAAGCTCCGACCCGTCAATAGACTTGTAAGCCCAACCACCGCCAATGCAAACGCCTTAGTCCTGGAGGCCGTGCTCGCGCGCCCATGCCTCGATCGGCTCGCGCAGGCTGGCGTCGCCGTCGGCGTTGCGGCGGATCGACGCCAGCACCGGGCGGAACGCCATGAGGTCGAAGTCGCCCAGATAGGCCTTCACCGGCAGCACCGCGGTGGCCGGCATCGACAGCCGGGTAAACCCCAACGCGGCCAGCGTGAGCGCCTCCAGCGGGCGGGAGGCGATGTCGCCGCACACCGACACCGGCACGCCGGCGGCGTCGGATTGCGCCCGCACCTGCTCCAGCAAGTCGAGCATCGGCGGGCTCAGCGGGTCGTAGCGCCCGGCCAGGCTCGGCGTGCCGCGGTCGGCGGCGAACAGGAACTGCATCAGGTCGTTGCTGCCCAGCGACAGGAAATCAACCTCGCGCAGCAGCGCCGGCAACTGCCACAGCAGCGACGGCACCTCCAGCATCGCGCCGGCCCGAAGCCGCTTCGGCGCCGGATGGACGCGCGCCGCCTCGGCCAGCAGCAGCGCCCGCGCGGCGCGGAACTCCGCCACCGTCGCCACCATCGGGAACATCACCGACAGCGGACGGCCCGCCGCCGCCAGCAGCATGGCGCGCAGCTGCCGCCGCAGCAGCGCCGGACGGTCGAGCCCGATGCGCAGCGAGCGCCAGCCCATCGCCGGGTTCTCCTCGGCCTGCGGCGTGGCGCCCGGCAGCATCTTGTCGCCGCCGAGGTCGAGGGTGCGGAATAGCACCGGACGCCCGGCGGCGGCGTCGAGCACCTGGGCGTAGATCGCCGCCTGCTCGGCACCGTCGACCACCACGCCGCGCGCCATCATGGCGATCTCGGTGCGGAACAGGCCGATCCCCTCCGCCCCGGTGGCGTCGAGCTGCTCCAGTTCGAGCGCCAGGCCGATGTTGAGCATCAGGTCGATCCGGGTGCCGTCGCCGGTGGCCGCCGGCCGTTGGCGCAGGCCCGCCCAACCGGCGGCGCGCTCGGCGCGCAACGCTACCGCGCGCGCGAAGGCCTCCAGCACCTGGCCCTCGGGACGCAGCACCAGTTGGCCGCCGTCGCCGTCGACCACCGCCTGATCGCCGTCCTCGGCCGCCTCCAGCACGCCGCGCACGCCGCCCAGCGTGGGCAGGCCCAAGGCGCGGGCCAGAATCGCCGCGTGGCCGGTGCTGGTGCCCTCCTCGACGACCAGGCCGACGATGCCGCGGGCGTGCCAGTCGAGCAGTTCGGCCGGACCCAGCCGGCGGGCGATCAGGATGCTGCCCACCGCCATCGGCCTCGGCCCGGCGTCGCCGTCGAGCGCGCCCAGGATGCGCTCGGCCAGATCCTCGAGATCGGCCAGGCGCTCGCGCAGATAGGGATCGGTGATGCGGCGCATCCGGTCGCGCAGCTCGGCGGCCACGCGATGCACCGCGGCCTCCGCCGACAGGCCGCCGCGCACCACCTCGCCCACCCGCTTCAGCCAGCCGGCGTCGGCGGCGACCATGCGGTAGGCGTCGAGGATCTCGCGCGGCGCGTCGCCGTCGGGCAGGCGGGCGGAAATCAGCTCGTCGATGCCGCGCTGCATGGTGTCGAGCGCGCGGGTCAGCTTGGCCATCTCGGCCACCGGGTCGTCGGCCAGCAGCTCGCGCGGCGCGGCGCGGGCGCCCAGCCGCAGCACCGGCCCGATCGCCACCCCCGGCACCAGGCTGGCGGCGGAAAAGCGGCGCGGCACGCTGGCGGCCAGGCCCTCAGACGCGCCCTCGGTGGCGCCGGCGGCGGCCAGCACCTCGGCCAGCAGCATCGCCACCGTCTCCAGCACCTCGGCCTCGTCGGCGTCGTAGCGGCGCGGCTGCCGGTTCTGCACCGCCAGCACGCCGGTCACATGCCCGGCCCGGCGCACCGGCACCGCTAGCATCGAGGCGTAGGTGTCCTCGCCGGTCTCCGAACGGTAGGCGAACGACGGGTGGTTCTGCGCGTCGGGCAGGTTGAGCGGCTGCGCGGTGGCGGCGACCAGGCCGATGATCCCCTCGCCGACCCGCAACCTTGTGTGGCCGACCGCCGTCGCCCGCAAGCCCTCGGTCGCCACCAGCTCCAGCGTGTCGCCGGGGCGCATGGCGTAGACCGAGCACACCTCGCTCACCAGTTCGGCGGCGACCACGCGCACCAGGGCGGGCAACGGGTTGGCCTCGCGCGCCATCAAGTCCCGCAGCCGTGCCATCAGCCGGCGCGGGATCGTCGTCATCAGTTACCGATAGCTTGGGCGGGCGGGCGGGCGGCCAGTGCCGCGACCGCCTGGCCGACCAGCTCGGCGATGACGGCGGCGGCGGGCTGCACCGAGGTCACCATGCCGACCGACTGGCCGGCCATGACGCTGCCCTCCTCGATGTCGCCGTCGATCACCGCCCGGCGCAGCGCCCCGGCCCAGAAATGCTCGATGCCAAGCTGCGCCGCCTCGCGCGTCACCTCGCCGGCGTTGAAGCGGCGGATGGTCTCGGCCTGGTGTTCGAGGAAGTGGCGGCTGCCGGCGTTGACCAGCCCGCGCACCGGGATCACCGGAAACCGCGCGTCGAGCTGCGTGCTGGGCAGCGCGTCGCGCGCCGCCGCCCGCACGAAGGCCGCCTTGAACCGCTCGTGCGCGATGCTCTCGCCACAGGCGGCGAAGCGGGTGCCGAGTTGCGTGCCGGACGCGCCCATCTCCAGGAACGACAGGATCGCCTCGCCACGGCCGATCCCGCCGGCCACGAACACCGGCACCTCGCGCAGATGCGGCAGGATCTCCTGCGCCAGCACCGTGAGGCTCACCGCCCCGATATGCCCGCCGGCCTCGCTGCCCTCGATCACCAGCGCGTCGGCCCCCGAGCGCACCAGCCGCCGGGCCAGCGCGAACGCCGGCGCGAAGCAGATCAGCCGAGCGCCGCCGTCCTTGACCGCCCGCACCGCGGCGCCGGGCGGCAGGCCGCCGGCGAGCACGACGTGGCTCACCCCGGCGGCGATGCACACCCGCACCAGGTCGTCGAGCTGCGGGTGCATGGTGATGAGGTTGACGCCGAACGGGCGCGTCGTCAGCGCCTGGGTGGCGGCGATCTCCGCCTCCAGCAAGGCGGGGTTCATCGAGCCGCAGGCGATCACGCCGAAGCCGCCGGCGTTGGAGATGGCCGACACCAGGTGCCGCTCGCTGACCCAGCTCATCGCGCCGCCCATGACGGCGACCTCGCTGCCGAGGAACGCCCGGCCGCGCGACCACAGCTCGTCGAGCCGCGCCCGCGCCGTTGCGGCGGCATCCGGCGCCATGACGTCAGCCGGCATCGAGGCCATACGCGGTATGCAGGGCGCGGACCGCAAGCTCGGTGTACTCGGCGCCGATGAGCACGCTGACCTTGATCTCGCTGGTCGATATCACCTGGATGTTGATCCCCTTGTCGGCGAGCGCCCGGAACATGGTGCCGGCGACTCCGGCGTGGCTGCGCATACCGACGCCGACGACGCTGATCTTGGCCACGTCCGGGTCGTGGATCAGGCCGGAATAGCCGATCTCGTGGCGCGCCGCCTCCAGTGTCGCGCGGGCGCGGGGCAGGTCGGCGCGGCCCACGGTGAAGGTCATGTCGGTGGTGCCGCTGGCCGAGACGTTCTGCACGATCATGTCGACGTTGACGCAGGCCTGCGACAGCGGCCCGAAGATCGCGGCGGCGATGCCCGGACGGTCTGGGATCTGCTGCACCGTCACCTTGGTCTCGTCGCGCGAATAGGCGATCCCCGACACGATTTCCTTCTCCACGATCTCGTCCTCGTCCACCACCAATGTTCCGGGCAGGCTGGCCCCGGTCTCTTCGCCGAAGCTGGACAGCACCTGCACCCGCACGCGCTCCTTCATCGCCAGTTCGACGCTGCGGGTCTGCAGCACCTTGGCGCCGACGGAGGCGAGTTCCAGCATTTCCTCGTAGGCGATCTTATCCAGCTTGCGCGCCTTGGGGACAATACGCGGATCGGTCGTGTAGATGCCGTCGACATCGGTATAGATGTCGCAACGGTCCGCCTTCAACGCCGCCGCGAGCGCCACCGCCGAGGTGTCGGAGCCGCCCCGCCCCAAGGTGGTCACGCGGTTGTCGGGGCCGATGCCCTGGAACCCGGCCACGACCGGCACCTGCGGCATCTGCATCCGGCGGATCAGCTCGGCGCCGACGATGCTGTCGATGCGCGCCTTGCCATGCGCGCCGTCGGTGAGCAGCGGGATCTGCCAGCCCTGCCAGGAGCGCGCGTCGACGCCCATCTCCTGCAACGCGATGGCGGTCAGGCCCGCCGTCACCTGCTCGCCGGTCGCCACCACCGCGTCGTATTCGCGGGCATCGTGCAGCGGCGACAGCGCCTGGCACCAGCCGACCAGTTGGTTGGTGGCGCCGGCCATGGCGGACACCACCACCGCGACCTCGTGGCCCGCCTCCACCTCGCGCTTGACGCGGCGCGCGACGTTGCGGATGCGGTCCAGGTCGGCGACGGAGGTGCCGCCGAACTTCATGACGATGCGGGCCATAGGGTATGGAATGTTCCGGATGAGGCGCGCCGCCCGTCCGGCAAGGCCGGCGACACTGGTCGTTTCGATTGAGCGGCACACATACTGGCGAAGCGGAGGACGGGCAACATGCGGGCAGGCAACATGCAAGCGGGCAACATGCAGGTGGGGAACGCGGATCGGGTCACGGCGGCCGAAGTGGCGCGGTTCGACGCGCTGGCGGCGCAATGGTGGGACCCGCGCGGCCCGATGCGCCCGCTGCACCAGATGAACCCGCTGCGCGTGGGCTGGATCGACGAGCGCATCCGCCGCCGGTTCGACGGCGGCGCGCGGCTGCTCGACATCGGCTGCGGCGCGGGCCTGGCGGCGGAGACGCTGGCGATGCGCGGGCATGACGTGCTGGGCCTGGACGCCGCCCCTGCCGCAATCGCCGCCGCAACCGCGCACGCCGCCGGGCAAGGCCTCACGCTCGACTACCGCGCCGGGCTCGCCGAAGATCTGCTGGCCGAAGCGGGGCGGTTCGACGTGGTGACGGCGCTGGAGGTGATCGAGCACGTGCCGGACGCCCAGCGCTTCGTGCGGACCCTGGCGGCGCTGCTGCGGCCGGGCGGGCTGTTGTTCGTGTCCACCCTGAACCGCACCGCGCGCTCGTTCGTGGTGGCGATCGTCGGCGCCGAGTACGTCGCACGGATGCTGCCGCGCGGCACGCACGACTGGCGCCGGTTCGTGACGCCGGCGGAGTTGTCGGCGGCGATGCGCGGCGCCGGCCTGCGGATGACCGAAGTCGCCGGGATGCTGCCGGACTTGCGGCGCGGCGGCTGGCGCATCGGCCGCGACACCGCGGTCAACTACATTGCCGAGGCCAAGCTGAGCTGAAGTCCCGGGCTAAATCAGGCGTCGGCGGGCGGCACCCAGGGTATCTGCGCCACCTCGATGCCGTCGTCGGCCAGCGCCTGCGCCTGCTCGGGCGTCGCCTCGCCGTAGATGCCGCGCGCCTTGCTCTCGCCGTCATGGATGCGCCGGGCCTCGGCCGCGAAGCCGTCGCCGACGTAATCGCAGCGCCGCTCGACCTCCGCGCGCATCCGCTGCAACGTGGCGCGGAGCTGCGCGGACAGCCGCTCCGGCGTCACCGCGACGTTGGCCGGCGTCGCGGGAGCGGTCGGCGCCGCCTCGGCGGCTGCCACGGCCTTGCGGCCCTTGCGCGCCACGGCGGGGCGCATCAGGGCGCGCGCCACGTCCCGCTCGCCGCAAACCGGGCACTCCAGCAGTCCGCGCGCCGCCTGGTCGTCATAGGCGGCGCTGTCACGAAACCAGCCGTCGAACTCGTGCGTGGAGCGGCACCGCAACTGATAATGGATCATCGCGACGCCGCCGCCGTCGAGGAGGCGGTCAAGCCGCCGCCAGCAACGGATCGAGCTTGCCGGCCCGCTCCAGCGCCGCCAATTCGTCGCTGCCGCCGACATGCCGGCCGTCGATGAAGATCTGCGGCACGCTGGTGAGGCCGCCCGACCGTGCCCGCGACTCCGCCCGCGCCGGTGTGCCGCCCGGCGCGTCGATCTCGGCGTAGGCCACGCCCTTCTTGGCAAGCAGGTTCTTGGCCCGCGAGCAGTACGGGCACCAGGGCTGGGTGTAGATCTCGATGGTCGGCATCGCTCGCTCCGTCAACAGGGAGCAAACGTTGTGTATCCGCCACCCCGGCGCAAGATGTCATGCGACGCGGCGATCCGGCACGCGGGCCGCCACCAGCACGTCGACCGACGCGGCGCCCGCTGCCAGCAAAGCCAGCGTGCAGGCTGCGGCGGTGGCGCCGGTGGTCATCACGTCGTCCACCAGCAGCACCCGCCGCCCGGCGATGCGCGCGGCGCGGCGCGGCCGCACCACGAACGCGCCGGCCACCACGGCCGCACGCTGCGGGGCGTCCAGATGTCCGAGCGACACGGTATGGCGGGTGCGGCGCAGCAGGTCCGGCAGCGCCGGGCGGCCGGACAGCCGTTGCAGCGCCAGCGCCAGCAGCGCCGCCTGGTTGTAGCGCCGCGCCAGCAGCCGGCGGCGGTGCAGCGGCACCGGCACGATCACCTCGGCACGCTGCAGCAGCGCCGCGCCGGCCCGCTGCATCATCGCCGCCAGCGCGCCCGCCAACTCGGTGCGGTCGCCATGCTTGAAGGCCAGCACCAGCCGCCTCGCCTGCGCGTCGTAGCCGAGCGGCGCGCGCGCCTGCCGCCAGGGCGGCGGGTTGCCGGCGCAACCGGCGCAGACCCCCAGCTCGCGTCCGTCCACGACGAAGCCTTGGCCGGCATCGGTGAAGCCGCGGCCGCAGTGGTCGCAGCAAGGGGCGCCGACGAACGCCGTGGCGGCGAAACAGGCGGGGCAGAACAGTCCCGGCTCGGCCACCGGCTGGTCGCAGGTCAGGCACTCCGGCGGCAGCAGCAAGTCGAGCACGTCCCGCGCCGCGCCCCATGCGGCATCCCATGCCGCGTCACGGGCTGCCACAGCCGCCTGCCGTCCCCATGTCTGGAGGGCGATCATCATGTCTAAAGTGCCACTCGTTGCAGGATACGCCGATGTCAGACGCCATGCACGTGTTCGATCGCCGCGCGGTCGGCCGCCACCGGACTCGCGCCGTGGCCACCGTCGGCGCGGTGGAGCCGGTGCTGCGCGACGCGGCGGAGCGGCTGCTGGACCGGCTGGACGACACCACGCGCCGGTTCACGACGGCCCTCGACGTGGGCGGGCGCGGCGTGGTCGCGCCGATGCTGCGGGCGCGCGGCATCGAGACCGTCGTCGCCTGCGACCTGTCGCCGGCCATGGCGGCCCGCTCGGCGCCGCTGGCGGTGGCCGCCGACGAGGAATTGCTGCCGTTCGCGCCGGCCAGCTTCGACCTGGTGGTGGCAAGCCTCGCGCTGCACTGGGTCAACGACCTGCCCGGCGCGCTGATCCAGTTGCGCCAGGCGCTGCGGCCGGACGGGCTGCTGCTCGCCAGCCTGCCCGCCCTCGGCACGCTGGCCGAACTGCGCACGGCGCTGACCGAGGCCGAGGTCGAGATGACCGGCGGCGTGTCGCCGCGGGTGTCGCCGTTCCCCGACCTGCGCGACTGCGCCAGCCTGCTGCAGCGCGCCGGCTTCGCGCTGCCGGTCGCCGACGTCGAGGACATCACCCTGCTGTACGCCGACCCGCTCGCCCTGCTGCGCGACCTGCGGGCGGCGGGCGAGGGCAACGCGGTGGCCCTGCGCGACCGCCGCACGCCGCCGGCGGCCCTGTTCGGCAGCGCGCTCGGCCGCATCGTGCCGCGTGACGGCCGCATTCCGGCGACGTTGCGGCTGGCGATGCTGACCGGCTGGGCGCCCGCCCCCTCGCAGCCGCAGCCGCTGCGCCCTGGCAGCGCCAGGCACTCGTTGGCCGCGGCCCTCGGCGGCAACGAGCCCGGAACTTAGAGTTACCGCAAACGTAACCATTGGCATCACCAAGGGGAACCTCGCGATGCCGACCGTCCTGATCCGAATTGCCGCCATCGCTGCCCTGTCGCTGCCGCTGGCGGGCTGCCTGTCCTACACAGAAACGCCGAACCCAAACCCGATCGTGGTCCAGCAGCCGCCGTCAGGCAGCGTCGTGGTGCAACCCCAGCCGTAGCCTGGCGGCGGCTTAGCCTCCGGTGACGCTCATGTGGCGCGTCACCGCGGGGCGGTCGTGGCGGCGGTCGATGACGAAGTCATGCCCCAGCGGCTTGCGCGCGATGGCCGCCCGGATGGCGTCGTCGAGCGCGTCGTCCGAGGCGCCGGCGCGCAGCACCCCGCGCAGGTCGGCGGCGTCGTCCTGGCCCAGGCACATGTACAGCGTGCCGGTGCAGGTCAGCCGCACGCGGTTGCAGCTCTCGCAGAAGTTGTGCGTCATCGGCGTGATGAAGCCGATGCGCCCGCCGGTCTCGGCCACGGTGTAGTAGCGGGCCGGACCTCCGGTGGCGTAGTCGCTCTCCTGCAACGTCCATCGCTGGCGCAGCCGGCCGCGCACGACAGACAGCGGCAAATATTGCTCGAGGCGTCCGCCGGCAACCTCGCCCAGCGGCATGGTCTCGATCAGGCATAGATCCAGGCCATGCTCGCCGCACCACGCCAGCATGTCGTCGAACTCGTCCTCGTTGACGCCCTTCAGCGCCACCGCGTTGATCTTCACCGCGAGGCCGGCCGCCTGCGCCGCAAAAATCCCCTCAAGCGTGCGGTCGAGCCGGCCCCAGCGGGTGATGCCGGCGAACTTGGCGGCGTTTAGCGTGTCCATGCTGACGTTGACCCGGCGCACCCCGGCGGCGAACAACTCTTCCGCATGACGGGTCAACTGGGTGCCGTTGGTGGTCACCGTCAGCTCGCGTAGGCCGCCGTCGCCGAGCCGCGAACCCAGCGCGCGGAACAGCGACATCACGTTGCGCCGAACCAGCGGCTCGCCGCCGGTGATGCGGATCTTGGTGGTGCCGAGCCGGATGAAGGCCGCGCACAGCCGCTCCAGCTCCTCCAAGCTGAGCACCTCCGCCTTGGGCAGGAACGTCATGTCCTCGGCCATGCAGTAGACGCAGCGAAGGTCGCAGCGATCGGTGACCGAGACGCGCAGGTAGGTGATGGGGCGGCCGAACGGGTCGATCATGCTGGCAATGTCGGCGGAAGCGGGAGCCGGTTCAACCCCGTGCCGCCCGGCGGTCCACCGGCTCCAACGCCACCACCGCGGCGTTCACCAGGATTTTGCCGGCGTGCTCGAAGTTGACCGTGACCCGGCCGCCGACCACGGACTGCACCTGGCCCACGCCCCAATCCGGCTGGCCGGGATGGCGCACCCACGCGCCCGGTTCCAGCACCGAGCCGCCCGATGAGCTGGCCATGCGCATTGCTCCCGCCGTGTCCATGTGCCTGTATCGAACGCCATGCCAGTTCCGCAAACTCCATCGACCGCAGCCAATGACGCGCTGCGGCTGGCCGAGTTGCTGGCGGCGCGGCTGTGCCATGAGCTGGCGGGGCCGATCGGCGCGCTGGCGGGGACGCTCGAATTGGCGATCGAGGATGCGGATGACGCCGGGTTTGCGCTGGCGCTCGAACAGGCGGTGGCGACGGCGGCGCGGCTGCGGCTGCTGCGCGCGGCCTGGGGCCTGCCCGGCGAGCCGCTCGACGTCGCGGGGCTGCGGGAGCTGCTGGCCGGCCGGCCACGCGCCGCGCGGGTTCACCTGGATCTGGACGGACTGGACAGCACGACGGCCTATTCGCCGCACGTGGCAAGGCTGCTGCTCAACGTAGTGCTGCTGGCGACCGAGGGCCTGCCGCACGGCGGCACGATCGTGGTGGCGCAGCCGGCTTCGGATCAACTCGTGGTGCAACTGCGAGGCAGCCGGGCGGCCTCGCCGGCGAGGTTCACGGCCATGCTGGACGACGCCGCGACCGGCAGCGCGGACACGCGCGAGATACAGGCCGTGCTGACCACGCTGATGGCCCGCAACGCCGGCATCGCGCTGACCTTGCCGCCAGGGCACGAGGCGGTCCGGCTGCTGATCGGCCTGCGCGCGCCCACCTGCCAGTACCCACTATCAACGAGTCGTGGATCAAGGCCGTAGGGCGGATAAGCGCGGCGCCATCCGCCCGCTTGGAGCGCTCGGAATGGCGGAAGGCGCTGCGCTTATCCGCCCCACGGCGCTTCAGCCGGCTGGCGTCAATGCCCGGCGTTGCCGCCCGAGAAGTCCGGCGCGGCAAGTCCCGAGGCGGCGAGCTGGTCGACCAGCACCTGCTTCAGCCGCCCCAAGCCCTCGTCGGTGCCGGCCTCGGCGCGCGCCACCAGCACCGCCTGCGTGTTCGAGGCGCGCAGCAGCCACCAGCCGTCGCTGGTCTGCACCCGCACGCCGTCGATCTCCGACACTTTGGCACCTTGCTCACGCAAGCGCTGGGCGACTTCGGCCACTACCGCGAACTTGCGCGCGTCGTCGCAGTCGAAACGCAGCTCCGGGGTGTTCACGACATGCGGCAGCGCCAAGCGCGCCGCCGAGAGCGTCCCCTTCTTGCGCGCGCCGATGCCGAGCAGCCTGACCGCGGCATACAGCGCGTCGTCGAAGCCGTACCAGTGGTCGGCGAAGAACACGTGACCCGACATCTCGCCGGCCAGCGGGCTGCCGACCTCGGCCATCTTGGCCTTGATGATGCTGTGCCCGGTCTTCCACATGAGCGGCACGCCGCCGGCCTTGGCGATCTCGTCGAACAGCACCTGGCTGGCCTTCACGTCGGCGATGATGGTGGCGCCGGGATTGGACTGCAGCACGTCGCGCGCCAGCAGGATCAGCAACTGGTCGCCGAACAGCATCACGCCGGTGTCGTCGACCACGCCGATGCGGTCGGCGTCGCCGTCGAAGGCGATGCCCACATCCGCCTTGCGCTCGCGCACCGCGGCGATCAGCGCCTCCATGTTCTTCGGCACCGTGGGGTCGGGATGGTGGTTGGGGAAACGGCCGTCGACCTCCTGGAACAATATGGTGTGGTTGCCCGGCAGCGACGCCAGCAGGCGTGGCAGCACGTCGCCGGCGGCCCCGTTGCCGTTGTCCCAAACCACGTTCAGCAGGCGGTCGCCGCCGTCCCAGTCGCTCAGCAGGCGGGCCACATAGTCGGCGGAGACATCGACGTCGCGCTCGCTGCCCGCCACCTCCTCGACCACGTCGCCGGCCGCGGCCATGCGGCCGATCTCCTGGATCCGCTCGCCGAAGAACGGCTTGCGCTCCAGCATCAGCTTGAAGCCGTTGTAGTCGGGCGGGTTGTGGCTGCCGGTAATCATCACCGCGCCGGCGGTCGCCATCGCGTTCGAGGCGTAATACAGCATCGGCGTCGGCCCGCGGCCGATGCGGACCGCCTCCATGCCGCTGGCCTTCAGGCCCTGCACCAATGCTTCTTCCAGCTCGGGCGAGGACAACCGGCCGTCGTAGCTGACCACCACCGTGTGGCCGCCGTCGCGGGCGATCAGGCTGCCGAAGCAACGGCCGACCGCGAACGCATCCGCCGGCTTCAAGGTGCTGCCGACGATGCCGCGGATGTCGTACTCGCGCAGCGCGGTCGGGTCGAAGTCATGCCTGAAGGCCATCGGAGGGCTCGCTTTTCTGGACCGTATCAGCCGCTACGTGTCGGAAGCCGGGTGGTTCCGGCGCTCAGAGACCGTTCGAGAGCAGAGTTCTCGCACGGTCTCTCAGGCGGGCTCCATCACCTCGGTCACGTAGCGGCGCAGGAACTTCCGCACCGCCGGGCCGATGTCGGGCCGCTTCAGCGCGAAGGCCAGTTGCGCCTCCAGGAAGCCCACCTTGTCGCCGCAGTCGAAGCGCCGGCCCTCGTAGCGCAGGCCGTGGAACGGCACGTGGCCGATCAGCTTGGCCATCGCGTCGGTGAGCTGCACCTCGTTGCCGGCGCCGCGCTCCATCATCGACAGGAACCCGATCACCTCGGGCAGCAGCACGTAGCGGCCGATGATCGACAGGTTGGAGGGCGCCGCCTCCGGCTTCGGCTTCTCCACCAGGCCGCGCACCTCCACCAGCCGGCCGTCGTCGGCGCCGATGTCGAGGATGCCGTATTTCTGGGTCTGGTCGCGCGGCACCTCGGACACCGCGACCACGCAGCCGCCGGTCTGGTTGTAGGCATCGGCCAGTTGCTGCGTCACCGGCGTGTCCGACAGGATCAGGTCGTCGGGCAGCAGGATCGCGAACGGGTCGTCGCCGATGAACGCGCGGGCGCACCAGATGGCGTGGCCGAGGCCGAGCGGCTCCTGCTGCCGGACCGTGGTGATCGATCCCGGCGGCAGTTGCGCGTCGCGCAGCATCTTGAGTTCGATGTCCTTGCTGCGTTGGGTCAGCACCGCCTCCAGCTCGAACGCCACGTCGAAATGCTCGACCAGCGCCGTCTTGCCGCGCCCGGTGACCATGCAGAACTGCTCGATCCCGGCGGCGCGGGCCTCCTCGACCGCATACTGGATCAGCGGCTTGTCGACGACCGGCAGCATCTCCTTGGCCATCGCCTTGGTGGCGGGAAGAAAGCGGGTGCCGAGGCCCGCGACGGGAAGAACGGCTTTGCGCAACGGTTTGATCACGATGCGATTACCTCGTGTTATGTGGTGGAAGCCGAACCAGCGCGGCGGAGTGGTGACACGTCAGAGGCCAGGCAAGCAACATCCTGTCGGGATGTTAACCTGTCAGCGCGTCGCGCGCCTGATTTATTCGTGCGGCGAGCCAGTCGGAGCCGCCGCGATCGGGGTGCGCCGCCTGCATCAACCGCACATAGGCCGCCTGCACCGCCGCCCGGTCCGCGCCGCGCGGCAGCCCGAGCACGTCGTAGGCCTCCTCGCGCGACATCCTCCCCGCGGTCCCACGCGGCGGCGGCTTCCCGGGCGCCTGCTTTCCCGCAGCCTTTCGCCAGGGCGGCGCGGTGCCGGGCCGCATCCACTCCCAGACGGTGGGCGCCACGAAGGTCAGGGCGGCGATGCCGAGCGCCAGCCTGCCGGTCAGGAACAGCAGCACCGCAAGCGACAGGCCGCCCAGCGCCAGCACCCAGGCGGCGAACACCTTGATGGTGGCGACGCGGGCGCGCGAGAACATGCCCATCGCCCCCATCAGCGCCAGCAAGGCCAGCACGCCCAACAGCAGCGGGATCATCGCGGCTCAGGCCGCCGAGCCGGCAGCCCGCACCGCCTGCAGGTGGCGGCCGGCGATGGCGCTCACGTTGACGATGCCGCGCGCGGTGACGCTGGGGACGACGACGTGGATCGGCTTGGACATGCCCAGCAGCAGCGGCCCGACCGGCAAGCCCTCGGCCGCCGCCTTCACCAGGTTGAAGGCGATGTTGGCGGCATCCAGGCTGGGCATCACCAGCAGGTTGGCGGTGCCCTCCAGCGTGCTGGTCGGCACCCGGCGCAGGCGGATCGCCTCGCTCAGCGCCGCGTCCGCGTGCATCTCGCCGTCGATCTCCAGTTCCGGCGCGCGGGCGCGGATCAGCTTGAGGGCCGTGCGCATCCGCACCGCCGAGGGCGACTTGCTGGCGCCGAAGCTCGAATGCGACAGCAGCGCCGCCTTGGGCACGATGCCGAAGCCGCGCACCACCTCGGCCGCCAGCAGCGTCATCTCCGCCACCTGCTCGGGCGTGGGATCGACCACCATGTGGGTGTCGCAGATGAACAGCGCGCCGGCCTGCAGGATCAGGCACGACAGCGCATAGATGCGCGCGACATCGGGGCGCTTGGGGATGATCGGCAGCACGTACTCCATGTGCCGCCACCAGTCGCCACTGCCGCCGCAGATCGCCGCGTCCGCCAGCCCGGCCTGCAGCAGCATCGCCGCCGCCACCGTGGGCCGGTTGCGCACCCGCCGCGCCGCGGCATCGGGCGGCACCCCGCGCCGGGCGACCAGTTGGCGGTAGGTCGCGATCAGCGGCTCGATGATCTCGTCGTCGCCGGCGGGGTCGATGACCTGCACCGCGCCGTCGAGGTCGAGGCGCAGGCCCATCGCCCGCACCCGCGCCGCGATCACCGACTTGCGGCCGATCAGGATCGGATGCGCGACATGGTCGTCGACCAGCGTCTGCACCGCGCGCAGCACCCGCTCGTCCTCGCCCTCGGCATAGACGATGCGCGACGGGTCGGCCTTGGCTGCCTCGAACACCGGGCGCATCAACTGGCCGGAGCGGAACACGAAGCGTTCGAGGTCGCGGCGGTAGGCGTCGAAGTCGTCGATCGGGCGGGTCGCCACGCCGCTCGCCATGGCGGCACGCGCCACCGCGGGGGCGATCTGCAGGATCAGCCGCGGGTCGAACGGCTTGGGGATGATGTATTCGGGGCCGAAGATCGGGGCCGCCCCGCCATAAGCCGCGACCACCACCTCGCTCGCCTCGGCCCGCGCCAACTCGGCGATCGCCTCGACCGCCGCCAGCTCCATCGCCGCGTTGATGGTGGTGGCGCCGACATCCAGCGCGCCGCGGAAGATGAACGGGAAGCACAGCACGTTGTTGACCTGGTTGGGGAAGTCCGAGCGCCCGGTGGCGACGATGGCGTCCGGCCGCCGCTCGCGCGCCTCGATTGGCGAGATCTCCGGGTCGGGATTGGCCAGCGCCAGGATCACCGGCCGCTCGGCCAATAAGTGCAGCCACTCGGCCTTCAGCACGCGCGGCGCCGAGAGGCCCATGAAGATGTCGGCGCCGGCCAGCACGTCGGGCAGCGTGCGCGCGTCGGTGTCGCGCGCATACGGCGCCATGCGCGCGTCCACGCCCTCGCGCCCGGCGTAGACGACGCCCCTGATGTCGGTCAGCGTCACGTTCTCGGCCCGCAGGCCCATGCCGACCAGCAGGTCGACGCAGGTGAGCGCGGCGGCCCCGGCGCCCGAGGTGACCAGCCGCACGTCCGACAGTTGCTTGCGCTGCAGCAGCAGGGCGTTGCGGATGGCGGCGGCGACGGTGATGGCGGTGCCGTGCTGGTCGTCGTGGAACACCGGGATGCGCATCCGCGCGCGCAGCTTGGCCTCGATCGCGAAGCACTCGGGCGCCTTGATGTCTTCGAGGTTGATGGCGCCGAAGGTCGGTTCGAGAGCCGCCACCACGTCGCAGAAGCGGTCGGGGTCCTGCTCGTCCACCTCGATGTCGAACACGTCGATGCCGGCGAACTTCTTGAACAGCACCGCCTTGCCCTCCATCACCGGCTTGCTGGCGAGCGCCCCGATGTTGCCGAGGCCCAGCACCGCGGTGCCGTTGGTGATGACGGCGACCAGGTTGCCGCGGGCGGTGTAGTCGCGCGCGGTGGCCGGGTCGGCGGCGATCTGCAGGCAGGCGGCGGCGACGCCGGGCGAGTAGGCCAGCGCCAGGTCGCGCTGTGTCGCCATCCGCTTGGTCGGCTCGATCTGCAATTTGCCGGGCCGCGGCAGCCGGTGGTAGTCGAGCGCCGCCTTCCTAAAATCCTCGTCCATCCCCATCTCCCTGCACTGTGGCGCTGCAGGATCGGCCTGCCGCATTTGCCTGCAGGGTGGGCTGGATCAGAATGCGGTCGAGAAGACTCGAACTTCCACGAGGTTGCCCCCACAAGCACCTCAAGCTTGCGCGTCTACCATTCCGCCACGACCGCACCGGGCAGCGGCGCGCGGTATAGCCGATGGATTCGCCCGCAGCAATGACCCGCGTGATGGCGCCTCCCGTGACGGAGGACGTGGAGTGGCGTCGATGCGACGGGCTGCTGCCGTATCCCGAGGCGCTGGCGGCGATGCAGGCGAGGGCGGCGGCGATCCGTGCCGGCACCGAACGGCAGATGGTGTGGCTGGTGGAGCATCCGCCGCTCTACACCGCCGGCACCTCGGCCGACCGCGCCGACCTCACCGTGCCGGGGCGGTTCCCCAGCTACGACGCCGGACGGGGCGGCCAGTGGACCTATCACGGACCCGGCCAGCGCACCGCTTACGTCATGCTCGACCTCGCCGAGCCGCACGGCATGGTGCGCCCACGCGACATCCGCAGCTTCGTCACCGGCCTGGAGGAGTGGCTGATCCGCGCGCTGGCGGTGTTCGGCGTGCGCGGCGAGCGGCGGGCTGGGCGTATCGGCATCTGGGTCGCCGACGCCGCGACCGGGCGCGAGGCGAAGATCGGCGCGTTGGGCGTGCGCGTCACGCGCTGGGTAAGCTGGCACGGCGTGGCGCTCAACGTGACGCCGGATCTTTCGCACTTCGACGGCATCGTGCCCTGCGGCATTCGCGGCCACGGCGTCACCAGCCTGCGGGCACTGGGCATCGACGCCACGCTGGCCGACGCCGACGCGGCGCTGCTGGCGGCTTGGACACCGATATTTGGGTGATTTTCATGGATCGTAGCTTTCCGCTGACACGCGAGGCCGGCCTGCGCCACCTGGCCGACTTCACGCCGCGCATGGCGCGCGACTACGCCGCCGGACGCAACACCGACCGTGGGCCGGAGGAGGAGACGGCAACCTCGGCGCTGTCGCCCTACCTGCGCCGCCGCCTGGTGCTGGAACAGGAGGTGGTCGCCGCTGCCCTCGACGCGCATGGGCCGGAGCGGGCCGAGAAGTTCATCCAGGAGGTGTTCTGGCGCAGCTACTTCAAAGGCCATCTGGAGACCCGCCCGACGCTGTGGACCGACTACCGGCAGTTGGTGGCGCTCGACCGCCAGCGCCTCGCCAGCGAGTCCGGCCTGCGCCGGGTGTTCGAGAACGCGGTGGCCGGGCGCACCGGGATCGACGGCTTTGACGACTGGGCGCGCGAGCTGACGACCACCAACTGGCTGCACAACCACACCCGCATGTGGTTCGCCTCGATCTGGATCTTCACGCTCCGGCTGCCGTGGGCGCTGGGAGCCGACTTCTTCATGCGCCACCTGATCGACGGCGACCCGGCCAGCAACACCCTGTCGTGGCGCTGGGTCGCCGGCCTGCACACCCGCGGCAAGGCGTATGTGGCGCGGGCCGAGAACATCCGCCGCTACACCGAGGGCCGCTACGATCCGGCCGAACTGGACGAGAACCCACTGCCGCTGGAGGAACCCGAACCCGCCGCCGCAGCCACCCTGCCGCCCGCCGACCAGCCTCCCGAGGGCGAGGTGGCGCTGCTGCTGCACCTCGACGACCTGCATCCCGAAAGCCTGCCGCTCGGGGACGCGCGCGTGACGCGGGTTGGCGGCCTGCTGGCCCATGCCGACGGCGCGGTCGAGCGGGTCCGCGACGCCGACCGGACCGCCATGGCGGACGCGCTGGCGCGGGCCGGAGCGCATTTCGGCTGCGCGGCCACGCTGCTGGAACCGGCCACGCCGGAGTCGGGTTGGGCGGATGGGTTGCCGGTGGTGGTGGCCTGGGCGCCGGTCGGGCCATCGGCGGCGGCGCTGCCGGATTGCCTGCGCGTCCGGCGCGACTGGGACAGCCTGAGCTGGCCGAAGGCGACGCGCGGGTTCTTCCAACTGAAAACCGCCATTCCGCGCATAACGGCGGAACTCGGCTGCAACCCGCGACGGCCTGCGGCGCTACCCGGTGGCGTTGCCGCAATGCCGCGGCGAGCCTCTTAGGAGACGCCAAATGCCGCAGTACGACGCGACCATCAAGCACATCAAGGACGGCGTTAAAAGCTTCACCATCAGCGCCGCGGTGAAGAACATCGAGGGGTGGGAAGCGACGCTTGAGAAGGTCGAGGCCCCCGCCGCCAAAGCGATTGTCAAGGACCTGGAGAACCTCAAGAAGCACCTCCAGTCCGACAAGCTCAATGGCGAGCAGATTAAGAAGCTGGTGCTGAAGCTCGGCAAGGAGACGGTGGCGGTCGCCGGCAAGTCGGACGACAAGAATGCCGCGAAGATCAAGTCGCTGGGCGAGGCGCTGACCGCCGCCGCCGAGTCCGCCGAAGTCGAATAGCCCGGCTACGCCGTGGGCAGGCGCCAACTACGCCGTAGGTAGACGGTGGAAGCCGGGATCGTCGGGTGGTTCGGCCATCTCCTCGATCACGGATTCCACCGACGCCCCACGCGGCCCGCGGCGGCAGGCCCGCAGCAGTTCCTCGACCACCGCTTCGGGTCCGTCCAGCAACGCCTCGACCGTGCCGTCGCGGCGGTTGCGCACCCAGCCCGCCACGCCCAGTTCCCGCGCCTGCCGTATCATCCAGTCGCGCCAACCGACTCCCTGCACCCGTCCGGCGATCACCACCCGGCGCGCCGTCATGCGCGCGACAACCGCAGGAACCGGCCGGCCACGTCGATGTCGCGGCCAAACAGCCGACGCCGCTCCAGCGCCTCCGCGTCGGCCTGCCAGAACTCCGCCTGGTACAGCTCGTCGAGGATGGAGAGGCGGTGCGCTGGGGCCGGGTCGAGCGCACCCGCGGTCACCGCGAGGCCCAGTACCACGCTGCCCAACGCCGGCACCAGGACGCCCAGCGCGGTCAGTGCCGGCACGTCCTCGCGCGCCATCGCCGCCGCGATGACGGCCAGTGCCTCCGGGTCCTGCGGCACATGGACGATGCCGGAGGTGGCGCGCAGCCGGGCGCCGAACGTCTCTGCGGCCCAGTCCAGCCAGGGCTGCCATTCGGCGTGCTCGCGCTCCACCAGTGCCTGCGGAGCGGTGGCGCGGTAGCACAGCAGGTCGGTCTCGCCATAACGCGCCAACTCCAGCGCCATCGCCTCGCGCTGCGGGGCGACGCGCTCCTGGGCGGTGTTGGCAAGGCTGGTGAGCGGCAGGTCGGCGGGACCGGCCTCGCCGCCCGGCTCGCCGCCGGCCTGCCGCCACTCGTCGGCCACGGCCTGCGCCAGAGCGGGGCTATCGAGCCGCAGCGGAGCGCCTCCGGGCACGCGCAAGGGCTTGCTGTCGAGCAGGATGCGCCAGCCCTCGGCATCCGACTCGGTTTCGACGGTCGACCAGAACCGCTTCACCGCAGCAGCCCGCGCAGGATGTCGATCGGCTTGGGCGGCTTGACCTTGGCCGGCGGCGGTGGCGCCGTCGCGGCGGGAGCGTGGAGCGACGCCAGGCTCGCGGCGCACGGGTCGGGGCCATGGCCGCCGAACAGGCCGCCGGCCTCGGGCGAAACCTTCGGCGCGCGCCATGGACCCGACAGGCGCAACGGGATCACGATGCCGGGGCCGGTTCGCAGCAACGGGCGCATCTGCATGGCGAACGTCTCCGCATCTAAATCCACATGGCCCTCGCCCTGGACCAGCAGGCGGCTGGTGTCCAGCACCAAGGGCGCCACCGTCACCTGGCCGGCGGCGGCGTTGAAACCGGCTGCCAGGCAGCGCAGGCTCGCAACCCCGCTGCCGAGGTTCACCATCGGCAGATGCAGCGTGCCCAGCAGGCCCGCAAGGACCGACTCGCTGAAATTGGCGCCATTGCTGGCGATGGTGGCGGTGCCGCCCAGCGTGGCCGCCAGTTCGTGCGGCGTGTGGCCCGCCCCGTGCAGGTCGGCGTCGACCGACAGCTCGCCGGTGGCCGCCGCCGCCAGGCCGCCCGCCTGCAACAGCCCCGCCTGCAACAGCGAAGCCACCGACAGCGCCGTCGCGTGCAGCGCGACGGCGACCGTGGGCGCCGCCGGGCGGGCGTCGATCCGCACGCTGCCGGCAAGCCTCCCCCCAGCGTCGGCGCTCAGCGGATCGAGCGTCAACTGGCCGTCCCGCAACAGCATGTGCATCGAGAGGTCGCGCAGGTCGGGGTGGGCCAACCGCGCCACTTGCAATTTCAAATCGGCGTCAAGCTGCCGCAGGCCAGCGAACGGCAACGGCTGGTCGGGGATGATGTGGGTCGGCTTGGGGCCGGGGACCATGGCGGCAGGCGGGGCTGTAGTCGCCGCCGCAGGCGGTTGTAGGGTTATGGGCAGGGTGCGCAGGACGGCCAAGTCAAGCTGCTTGCCGGCGAGGTTGCCCGTCACGAGCGGGCGCGCGCCCTGGGTCCAGGCGAGATCGCCGGCAAGGTCGCCGCCCGGCATCGTGAGGTGCATCCCGGTCATTGCAACGCGCTGCCGCGTGGCGACGAGATGCCCGTCCAGGGCGATTGCGCCATGGATCGCGGACGAACGGCCAACCAGCGCCGCCACCCGCGCCAGATCGGGAACTTGCGCCGCAACCGTCCCATCAAGGCCGCCGCCTTGCGCGGCCAGCGTGCCGGCGACGGTCGCCTTGGCGCCTGCCCAGGTAACCACAGCCTGGAGCGGCGCGGCACCGCCACCCAGCGCGTCGGCGCCGAGCGTGCCGGTCGCGTGCAGCTCCTCCTGGTCCAGCAGCCCGGTAAGATCGGCCTGCACCGGCTGGCCTTGCCGCAGGCGCAGTTGCAGCCTCGGGGTGCGCAGCGGGCCGCTGGCGGCTGCGGTCAACGTGGCGGTGAGGTCATACTGGCGCGGTGGCCAGGGCGGCGTCAGCCCGCCGGACACCGCCACCACGAAATCGGACGCATTCCACGCCAGGCTCAGCGGCCACTGCGACGCGGCACCCGCGAGCGCCGGCAACGGCCCCGATCGCCACCGCAACATCCCGGCCGGCACCGACTCGGCCGGTTGGGCAAGGCCGGTGAAATCGGCGTCGATGGCCGGCAAGGGTCGCTCGCCGTCGGCCACCGCACGATGCGCGCCGCGCCAGGCGATGCTGCCGCCCTTGGTCGTCAAATGGTCGAGACGGAAGCCGAACCGCGGCGTCCAACCGCCGGACGCGGCGGCAGGCGTCGCCGGGCCGGCGGGGCGTTGCAGTTGCCAGTTCACCACCCCGGCGGCGTCACGCTCCACCAGGATGCGCGGGTCGATCAAACTCAGTGCCGAAATGCGGAACTGGCCCCGCAGCAACGCCGGCAGCGCCAGTTGCGCGTGAACCCGGCCGATCCGTGCCATCTCCGGCTGCGAGCCGCCGGGCATGTTGGCGAGGCTCACGTCGCTGGCGTCCACCGCCAGGTTCCAGCCGATCCGCAACGGCCCCTGGATCTTCAGCGCCCGCCCGGTTGCCCGCCGCGCCGCCGCTTCGATCCGCGGCTTCAGCCAGTCCGCGCCGGGCCACGCGACGGCGATGCCGCCGGCGAGCAGCGCCAGCACGGCGGCGCCGGCCAGCAGGCGCAGCGGCACGGAGCGGCGGGTCATCGCGCGCGGCGGCACGTTAGCGCAGGCGCAGCGGCGGGTTCGGCGGCGGCGCCTCGAAGCCCAGAGTCTTGAACGTGGCGACGATGTGCGGCGGCAGTTCGGCCTCCACCGCCAGGGTGCCGCCGTCGGGGTGCGGCAGCTCGATGCGGCGGGCGTGCAGATGCAGTTGCTCGCCCAGCCCATCGACGATGGCGCTGTTGCGGCCCTCCTTCTCGACGCCGTAGGTGGCGTCGCCCAGGATCGGCGCGCCGATGCTGGCGCAATGCACCCGCAACTGATGGGTGCGCCCGGTCAGCGGCCGCAGCTCCAGCCACGCCAGCTTGCGGGCGGCGTGGTCGAGCGTGCGGAAGTCGGTGATCGAGCTGGCGACGTCGGTGTCGTACTCGCCGGCCACCGCCGCGCGCTCGCCCCGGAAGCCGTCGATCTTCACCAAATCGGCCTCGATGCGGCCCTCCACCGGCACCGGGCGGCCGACCACCACCGCCCAGTATATCTTGTTCACGGCGCGCGAGCGGAACTCGGCGGCGAGCTTGGCGGCGGTGCCCGGCGTGCGCGCCACGACGATCACTCCCGAGGTGTCGCGGTCGAGCCGATGCACCAGCCGGGGCCGGTGCTCGCTGCCCTGGCGCAGGCCCTCCAGCATCAGGTCGAGGTGGCGGCTGATGCCGGGGCCGCCCTGCGTCGGCAGGCCGGACGGCTTGTTCAGCACGATCACCCGGTCGTCCTGATACAGCACCAGCCTCTCGACCTCGCGCACCATGATCGGATCGACCGCGATGGCCGCCGCCGCCGCCGAGGGCGCCTTGGGCAGCGGCGGAATGCGGATCATCTGGCCGGGCACGAGGCGCAGATCGGTGCCGGCGCGCTTGCCGTCGACGCGGACCTGGCCGGTGCGGCACCATTTCTGGATCACCGCCTGGGTCATCGCCGGGAAATGCCGGCGGAACCAGCGGTCGAGGCGGATGTCGGCCTCGTCGTCGAGCACCGCGCGCGTGGTCACGCCGGTCAGTATGGGGGCAGTGCCGATCACGCCGTCTTCTCCTCGCGCAGCTTCGCCCAATGCGCCATCCGCCGGCCGATCTCGCGCTCGAAACCCCGGTCCTTGGGGCGATAGAACTCATGCCGCGCCATGCCGTCGGGAAAGTAGTTGGCACCGGAGAAAGCGTCCCCGGCGTCGTGGTCATAGGCGTAACCGACGCCGTAACCGAGCTGTTTCATCAGCTTGGTCGGCGCGTTCAGGATGTGCGCGGGCGGTGTCAGGCTGCCGGTGGCCCGCGCCGCCGCCTGCGCCGCCTTGACCGCGACATAGGCCGCGTTCGATTTCGGCGCGGTGCCGAGATAGATCACCGCCTGCGCCAGGCACAGCTCGCCTTCGGGACTGCCCAGCCGCTCGTAGGCCTCCCACGCCGACAGCGTCTGCGCCAACGCTTGCGGGTCGGCCATGCCGATGTCCTCGGACGCGAAGCGCACCAGGCGGCGGGCGATGTAACGCGGGTCCTCGCCCCCCGCCAACATGCGCGCGAACCAGTACAGCGCCGCATCGGCGTCCGACCCGCGCAGCGCCTTGTGCAGCGCGGAAATGAGGTTGTAGTGCTCCTCGCGGTCCTTGTCGTACAGCGCGGCGCGGCGGGCCAGCAGCTCGGACAATCCCGCCACGTCGAGCGGCGGCGTGCCTTCCGGCAGGGCGGCGACCTGCTCGACCATGTTCAGCAGGTAACGACCGTCGCCATCCGCCATCGCCCGCAGCGTCTCGCGGGCTTCCGGCGTCAGCGCCAGGGTCAGCCCCGCCGCCTCGGCACGCGCCTCCAACGCCTCCAGCGCCGCATCGTCGAGCCGGCGCAACACGAGCACTTGGCAGCGCGACAGCAGCGCGCCGTTCAATGCGAAGGAGGGGTTCTCGGTGGTCGCGCCGACCAGCACGACGGTGCCGTTCTCAACCACCGGCAGGAAACCATCTTGCTGGGCGCGGTTGAAGCGGTGGATCTCGTCCACGAACAGTAGCGTCGCCTGGCCCGCCGCACGGCCGCGCGTCGCTTCCTCGAATACCCGCTTAAGATCGGCGACACCGGAAAACACGGCGGACAACTGCACGAACCGCAAACCGGCGGCATCGGCGAGCAAGCGTGCGATGGTGGTCTTGCCGACGCCGGGCGGTCCCCAAAGGATCAAAGACGCGAGCGATCTCCGCGCCAGCATCCGGGTCAGCGTACCGGCCGGTCCGGTAAGGTGGTCCTGCCCGACGATATCGGGCAGCGACCGGGGGCGCAGGCGGTCGGCAAGCGGCGAGTGGCCGATGGCCAGCGTTGGGTCGGGGGCGGCATCCCCCGCCCGCTTACTCGCTTTCGGAGTCGTCGGCACGCTCGGGCTTCGGGCCGCTGTCCTGGCCCTTGGCCGACGGGTCGCGGTCGACCAGTTCAATCACCGCCATGCTGGCGGCGTCGCCGTAACGCATCCCGGCCTTCATCACCCGGCAGTAGCCGCCGGTGCGCGCCTTGTAGCGTTCAGCCAGAGTGGTGAACAGCTTGGCCACGATAACGTCGTCGCGCAGTTGCGAATACGCCTGCCGCCGGGCGTGCAGGTCGCCGCGCTTGGCCAGCGAGATCAGCTTTTCGGCGACCGGACGCAGCTCCTTGGCCTTGGGCAGCGTCGTGGTGATCTGCTCGTGCTTCAGCAGCGCGTGCGCCATGTTGCGGAACATGGCGTGGCGATGGCTGGTGGTTACGCCGAGCTTTCGGCCGGCGAGTCCGTGACGCATCGTCTGGTTTCCTTAGTCGTTCTAAAACGGCTCTTCGAGCCGCTTGGCGAGATCTTCGACGTTCTCCGGCGGCCAGCCGGTGACGCTCATGCCCAGGCCGAGGCCCATCGTCGACAGCACTTCCTTGATCTCGTTCAACGACTTGCGGCCGAAGTTCGGCGTTCGCAGCATCTCTTGCTCGGATTTCTGCACGAGGTCGCCGATGTAGACGATGTTGTCGTTCTTGAGGCAGTTGGCGCTGCGCACCGACAGCTCCAACTCGTCCACCTTGCGCAACAGGTTGCGGTTGAACGGCAGGTCGTCCTGCGGCTCCTCCAGGCGGACCTGCTGCGGCTCATCGAAGTTGATGAACAGTTGCAACTGGTCCTGCAGGATGCGCGCGGCCAACGCCACCGCATCCTCCGGCGTCACCGCGCCATTGGTCTCGACGGTTAGCAGCAGCTTGTCGTAGTCGGTCACCTGCCCCACGCGGGTCGGCTCGACCTTGTACGACACGCGGCGCACCGGCGAGTAGATGGCGTCGATCGGGATCAGGCCGATCGGCGCGTCCTCGGGCCGGTTGGCGCTGGCGGCGACGTAGCCCTTGCTGCTCTGGACGGTAAACTCCATGCCCAGCTTCACGCCCTCGTCCAGCGTGCAGATAATCAGCTCGGGGTTCATCACGTCGATGTCGTGGCCGGCCTGGATCTGGCCGGCACGGACCTCGCCGGGGCCGGTGGCGGTCAGCGACATGCGCTTCGGGCCGTCGCCGTGCATCCGCAACGCCAGTTGCTTGATGTTGAGCACGATGTCGGTGACGTCCTCGCGGACGCCCGGTACGGTGCTGAACTCATGCAGCACGCCGTCAATCTGCACCGCCGTGACAGCGGCGCCTTGCAGCGACGACAGCAGGATACGGCGCATGGCGTTGCCCAGCGTCATGCCGAAGCCGCGCTCCAGCGGCTCGGCGACGATGGTGGCTGTGCGGGTGGCGTCGGACCCGGGCTCGAGTTCGAGCTTCTCTGGCTTGATCAGCGACAGCCAGTTCTTTTGTAAGGCGGCACTGAGGCGCATGGCGTCAAACCCGCCGCCGCTTGCGCGGGCGGCAGCCGTTATGGGGAATCGGCGTCATGTCGCGGATCGAGGTGATCGCGAAACCGACCGCCTGCAACGCGCGCAGAGCGCTCTCGCGGCCGGAACCGGGGCCGGAAACCTCGATTTCCAAGGTCTCCATGCCATGTTCGCGCGCCTTCTTACCGGCATCCTCGGCGGCAACCTGGGCCGCATAGGGCGTGCTCTTGCGGCTGCCCTTGAAGCCGTTGCTGCCCGACGACGACCAGGCGATGGCGTTGCCCTGCGCGTCGGTGATCGTCACCATCGTGTTGTTGAAAGTGGCGGCGACGTGCGCCACGCCCGAGGTGATGTTCTTGCGCTCTTTCTTACGAGGGCGCGGTGCGGCGGAAGCCTGCTTCGCCATGTGTGTCCGGTCCTGTCCAGTTCGAGGCCACGGACCGAAGCCCGCGACGGCAGCTAAGCCGCGGCGTGACGCCGCGGCGGGTGGCCTGTGTCGAAGCGCGCCGAGTGGGCGCTACTTCGTCACCTTCTTCTTGCCGGCGATCGCCACCGCCTTGCCCTTGCGGGTGCGGGCGTTGGTGTGGGTCCGCTGGCCGCGCACCGGCAGGCCGCGGCGATGGCGCAAGCCACGATAGCAGCCGAGATCCATCAGGCGCTTGATGTTCATGGCGACTTCGCGGCGCAGGTCGCCTTCGACCCGGTACTCGCGGTCGATCAACTCACGGATGCGCAACACCTCCTCGTCGGAGAGCTGGTTGACCCGGCGGTCGTCGGGGATGGCAAGCTTCGCGCATACGTCACGGGCCTTGGTCGGGCCGATGCCATAGATATAGCGAAGGCTGATGGTGACCCGCTTGTTGGTCGGGATGTTCACGCCGGCAATACGAGCCACGCTGCCTCACTCCTGCCCGGCCCGGCGCAAGGTGCCCGGGCTGTCTGATCGCCCAATGCCCTGGAGGCTCGCCGGTCGCCGCGACCGTGAACCTGGCAGCATCGGAACACATGATTGAACCAAAAGCATCGAACGCTTCCGCATCCGCTACCAAGGTCGCGCACTATAGCGGCGGCGAACCCGGAGTCAACGCAAGCCGTTCAATTTCGCGCGATGGCGGCATCGGCGGACGCGGTCGGCAAAGCCTGCAGGATTGCCATGATCGCCCGCGTCACCGTTTCGATGTCGGCCATGCCGTCCACGACGTACAACTTGCGGTGGCTGTCGTAGTGCGGCAGCAACGGCGCCGTCTGGCGGTTGTAGGCGTCGAGCCGCTGCGTCACCACGTCACGGTTGTCGTCGGCGCGGCGCACGAACTCGGTGCTGCCGCACACGTCGCACACGCCGGGTTTGGCGGTCGGCTTCAGGGTGTCGTTGTAGAGCGAGCCGCAACGGACGCAGGTGAACCGCCCGGCGATGCGCTCGACCAACTCGGCATCGCTCACCCGCATCTCGATCACGGCGTCAAGCGGCTTGCCATGCGCCTCCAGCAGCACATCGAGCGCCGCCGCCTGCGGCAACGTGCGCGGAAAGCCGTCGAGGATGAAGCCGTGGCTGCAATCGGCCCGTTCGATCCGCTCGCCGATCATCGTCACCAGGATCTGGTCGGACACCAGCGCGCCGGCGTCCATCACCGCCTTCGCCTGCAAGCCGACCTCCGAGCCGGCGGCGACCTCGGCGCGCAGCATGTCGCCGGTCGAGAGCTGCAGGATGCCGAACCGTTCCTGCAGGCGCTTGGCTTGCGTGCCTTTGCCGGCGCCCGGCGGCCCGAGCAGGATAAGCCTCACCGCGCGCGGCCTTTGACCCGGGCTTTCTTGATCAATCCCTCGTACTGGTGGGCCAGCAGATGCGACTGGATCTGTGTCACCGTGTCCATGGTGACCGAGACGATAATCATCAGGCTGGTGCCGCCGAAGTAGAACGGCACGCCATAGCGGCTGATGAGGATTTCCGGCAGCAGGCAGACGATGCACAGGTACAGCGCGCCGATGGTGGTCAGGCGGGTCAGCACGAAGTCGAAGTAGTTGGCGGTGTTGGTGCCGGGGCGGATGCCGGGGATGAAGCCGCCGTACTTCTTCAGGTTGTCCGCGGTCTCCTGCGGGTTGAACACGACCGCCGTGTAGAAGTAGCTGAAGAAGATGATCATGCCGGCGTAGACGGCCATGTACAGCGGCTGCCCATGCGCCAAGGCGTTGCCGATGCTGCCGAGCCAGCCGCTCTTGGCGCCGCTGAAGCCGGCGATGGTGGCCGGGATCAGCAGGATCGAGCTGGCGAAGATCGGCGGGATCACGCCCGAGGTGTTGATCTTGAGCGGCATGTGCGTGCTGTCGCCGCCGAACATCCGCTGGCCGACCTGGCGTTTGGGATACTGCACCACGATGCGGCGCTGCGCCCGCTCCATGAACACGATGAAGGCGATGACGGCGACCGCGATCACCGCGAACAGCAGCAGGAAGACTGGGCTCAGCGCGCCGGTGCGCCCGAGTTCCAGCAAGGTCGCCAGCGCGTGCGGCACGTTGGCGACGATGCCGGCGAAGATGATGAGGCTGATGCCGTTGCCGATGCCGCGCGCGGTGATCTGCTCGCCCAGCCACATCAGGAACATCGTGCCGCCAACCAGCGTCACCACGCACGAGACGCGGAAGAACGCGCCGGGATCGGTGACCGCAGGGCCGACCGCGCCGTGCATCCCCTCCAAGCCGACAGCGATGCCGTACGACTGGAACAAGGCGATCAGCACCGTCAGGTAGCGGGTGTACTGGTTCAGTTTCTTGCGCCCGCTCTCGCCCTCCTTCTTGAGGGTCTCGAGCGTGGGGATCGCCGCCGACATCAACTGGATGATGATGCTGGCGCTGATATACGGCATGATGTTGAGCGCGAGGATGGTCATGCGCCCCAGCGCGCCGCCGCTGAACATGTCGAACATGCCCAAGATGCCGCCGCCGTGCCGCTGCATCAACTCGCCCATGACCGATGCATCGACCCCGGGCAGCGGGATGTAGGTGCCGACGCGGTACACCAGCAGCGCCGCCAGGGTGAACCAGATACGCTTCTTGAGCTCGGTGGCCCTTGACAGCACCCCGAGGCTCATGTTGGACGCGAGCTGTTCAGCCGCCGAAGCCATCGATCTCTCCCGTCCCCGCCATCAACCGGCGCAGGAATCTATCCGGCAAATTGCATGGCAACGGCGCCGACGGTCTCCCGCGGGCGCCGTTGCTGATCGGCAATGTGCGTCCCTCGCCGTCCAACCGCAAGGGCGACGCGGTTTGCTCAAAATCAGGACGCCGCGCGGGCCGCCGGCTCATGCTTCGGCACCGTCGTCGTCACCGTGCCGCCAGCCGCCTGGATCGCCGCAACCGCCGCCGCCGATGCGCCGGACACGGTGATGGTCAGCGCCGCCGACACCTCGCCCGTGGCCAGCAGGCGGATGCCGCGCACCTTGCCGCCGCGCACCAAGCCGGCGGAGCGCAACGTCTCCTCGGTGATCGGGGTGGCCGCGTCGATGCGCCCGGCGGTGATCGCCTTGCTGATCGCGTTCAGGTTCACCGGCGCATACTCGACGCGGAAGATGTTCTTGAAGCCGCGCTTGGGCAGCCGCCGATAGATCGGCAACTGGCCGCCCTCGAACCCGTTCAGCGCCACGCCCTCGCGCGCCTTCTGGCCCTTCACGCCCTTGCCCGACGTCTTGCCCTTGCCCGAGCCGATGCCGCGGCCGAGCCGCTTGGACTTCAGGCGCGACCCGGCGTTGTCGCGCAGTTCATTGAGCTTCATCAGACTGCCCCCTCGACCTTGATCAGGTGAGCGACCTTGCGGATCATGCCGCGCACCGAGGGCGTGTCCTCTAGCGTGCGCGTCTTGCGGATCTTGTTCAGGCCCAGGCCGATCAGCGTCTCCTTCTGGCCCGGCTTGCGGCCGAGCACCGAGGCGATCTGCGTCACCGTGACCGTTTTCTTGGCAATATCAGACATCGCCGCTCTCCACGCTTGGCTCCACAGCCGGCAGGGTGCCGTGCTTGGCCACCAGCAGGTCGCTGACCTTCTTGCCGCGCCGGGCCGCAACCGAGCGCGGGCTGCCGCAGCGTTGCAGGGCCGCGAACGTCGCCTTGACCATGTTGTGCGGGTTGCGGCTGCCGAGGCTCTTGGCCACCACGTCGCCGATCCCCAACGTCTCGAACACCGCGCGCATCGGGCCGCCGGCGATGATGCCGGTGCCCGCCGCCGCCGAGCGCAGCACGACCTCGCCGGCGCCGTAACGCGCCTGGACGTCGTGGTGCAAGGTGCGGCCTTCCTTCATCGGCACCCGGATCATGGTGCGCTTGGCCCGGTCGGTCGCCTTGCGGATCGCCTCCGGCACTTCGCGCGCCTTGCCGGCGCCGTAGCCGACACGCCCCTTCTGGTCGCCCACCACCACCAAAGCGGCGAACGCGAAGCGACGGCCGCCCTTCACCACCTTGGCCACGCGGTTGATGGTGACCAGCTTGTCGATCAGGTCGTCGCCGCCGTCATGGCTGCGATCGCGTTCGCGGCCGCCACGACCGCCGTCTCGTGCATCCCGTGCCATATGTTTTTCCTAGAACGCCAGGCCGCCCTCACGGGCAGCTTCGGCCAGCGCCTTGACGCGGCCATGATACAGATACTGCCCGCGATCGAACACCACGGCGGTGATGCCCGCCGCCAGCGCCCGTTCCGCCACCAGCTTGCCCACCGCCGTCGCGGCGTCCTTGTCGGCGCCGGTCTTCAGGCCTTCGCGCAGCGTCCGGTCCATGCTCGAGGCCGCGGCCACGGTGCGGCCGGCGGCGTCGTCGATGACCTGCGCGTAGATGTGCTTGCCGGAGCGGAACACCGACAGGCGCGGCCGGCCGGCCGACCTGCGCTTTAGCTGGAAGCGCAGCCGCGCCCGGCGCCGGAGCGCCAGATCCTTCGTGTCGCTCATGTTACTTCTTCTTGCCTTCCTTGCGGAGGATCTGCTCGCCGTCGTACTTCACGCCCTTGCCCTTGTACGGCTCGGGCGGACGCCAGGCACGGATTTCGGCGGCGACCTGACCGACCTGACGCTTGTCCATGCCGGCGACCTTGATCGTCGTCGGACGGTCGCAGGTGATCGTGATGCCGTCGGGGATCGCATAAACCACGTCATGCGAGAAACCGAGGTTGATGACCAGGTTCTTGCCCTGCACCGCGGCGCGGTAGCCCGTGCCGGTGATCTCCATGCCCTTGACGTAGCCGGTCGAGACGCCGCGCACCATGTTGGCGACCAGCGCCCGCGTGGTGCCCCACATCATCCGCGCCGGCGCGGAGTTGCCGCGCGGCGCCACCGAGAACTTGCCGCCCTCGACCTTGGCGTCGATGCGGTCGGTGAGCCGCAGCGTCATCTCCCCCAGCTTGCCGCGGGCGGTGAGCATGTTGCCGACGATCGCCAGCTCGACGCCGGCCGGGATCTCGACGGGGTATTTGCCTATGCGTGACATGCCTGGGCTCCCCTCAGAACACGCGACACAGGACTTCGCCGCCGACATTGGCGGCGCGAGCCTCTGCATCGCTCAAAACGCCTCGCGGCGTGGACAGGATCGAGACGCCAAGCCCGGCGTACACGCGCGGCAATTCCCTGATCTTGGAATAGACGCGGCGGCCGGGCTTGCTGACGCGGCTGATCTCCTTGATGACCGCCTCGCCCTCGTTGTACTTCAACTCGATGCGCAACTGAGACACGCCGGGGCGAAGCTCCTCGGCGCTGAAGCCGCGAATGAACCCCTCACGCTTCAGGGCGTCGAGCACGTTGGCGCGCAGCTTGGACGCCGGGGCGACGCAGCTCGAGTGGCGCGACCGCTGCGCGTTGCGGATGCGGGTCAACATATCGCCTAGTCCGTCGGACATGCTCATGATGCCGCTCCCTTACCAGCTCGCCTTGACCATGCCCGGGATCTGCCCGTTGCTGGCCAGGTCGCGAAGCGCGATGCGCGAGAGCTTGAACTTGCGATAGTTGGCGCGCGCGCGGCCGCTCAGCTCGCAACGCAGCTTGATGCGCACCTTAGCGCCGTTGCGCGGCAACGCGGCCAACTTGATGGTGGCGTCGAAGCGGTCTTCCACCGGCAACGTGCGATCCATCACGATCGCCTTCAGCGTCGAGCGCTTGGCCTTGTCGCGGCCGGCCATCGACTCGCGCTTCTTGTTGCGGTTGACCTGGGATGTCTTGGCCATTCTGTCTTACCCTCCGGAACCGGCCGGCTCGACGCCGGCGGTATTCCAAACCTTGTTCACGCCAAACCTACGCCACAAACGGGATATCGAACTGCTTGAGCAGCGCCTTTGCCTCGGCGTCGGTCTTCGCCGTGGTGACGAACACGATGTCCATGCCGCGAATGGCGCTGACCTTGTCGTAGTTGATCTCCGGGAACACGATCTGCTCCTTGAGGCCCAACGCGAAATTGCCGCGGCCGTCGAAGCCCTTGTTCGCCGGCACGCCACGGAAGTCGCGGACGCGCGGCAAGGCGATCGTCACCAGACGGTCGAGGAACTCGTACATGCGCGTCTTGCGCAGCGTGACCTTGCAGCCGATCGGCAGGCCCTCGCGGATCTTGAAGCCGGCGATGGCCTTCTTCGCCACCGTCTTGACCGGCTTCTGCCCGCTGATGAGCGCCAACTCGGCCACCGCCGCATCGAGGATCTTCTGGTCGGCGGCAGCCTCGCCGACGCCCATGTTGATGACGATCTTCTCGAGCTTGGGCACCTGCATCGAGTTGGTGTAGCCAAATTGCTCGGTCATCGAGGCGCGCACCGACTCATGGTAGCGCACCAGCATACGCGGCTGCTCGCCGGTGCCGGCCGCGATCTTGCCCTGGATGACAGCCACGTCCTGCACCGCGGTCGCGCCGCCGCCGACCGCCGAGGCCTTCGCCGGCGCGTTGGTGCGGCCGGCCGAACCCTTCGACGCGCCGCCCTTGCCGCCCTTGGCCCCGCCGGTCTTGCCACCCTTGCCGCCCGCGGCGGGCTTTGCCTTCTGTGCCATAACTGGCTCCTCAGCTCTCGATCACGTTGCCGGTCGCCCGTGCGACGCGAACCTTGCGGCCATCATCCAGCACGCGGAAACCAACCTTGGTCGGCTTGTCGGTCTTGGCGTCGATCAGCATGAGGTTCGACAGATGGATCGTCGCCTCGCTCTCGACGATGCCGCCCGGCTTGCCCATGCCAGCCGGCTTGGTGTGCCGCTTGGCCAGGTTCACGCCCTGCACCACCGCGCGGTTGGCCTTCGGCAGTATCTGCAGCACCTCGCCGCGCTTGCCGCGGTCGGCGCCGGTCGTCACGGCGACGGTGTCGCCCTTGCGGATACGGGCCGCCATCACAGCACCTCCGGCGCCAGCGAGATGATCTTCATGAACTTGCGCGCACGCAGTTCACGCACAACTGGCCCGAAGATGCGGGTGCCGATCGGCTCCTGCTGCTTGTTGATGAGCACGGCGGCGTTGCGGTCGAAGCGGATGGCGCTGCCGTCGGCGCGGCGCACCGGGAAGCTGGTGCGCACGATCACCGCCTGATGCACGTCGCCCTTCTTCACCTTGCCACGGGGAATTGCGTCCTTGACCGAGACCACGATCACGTCGCCGACCGAGGCCGTCTTGCGCTTGGAGCCGCCGAGCACCTTGATGCACTGCACCCGGCGCGCGCCGGAGTTGTCCGCAACCTCGAGGTTGCTTTCCACGGAAATCATCTATCGTCTCCTCAGGCCTGAGCCGAAGCGGGCGCAGGCTCGGACGCTGGGACATGCTCGGGCGCGGGAACATGGTCGGCGAGCGGCGCGCCGTTGCGCTCGATCACCATCCAGGTCTTGCGCTTGCTGATCGGCGGGCATTCCTCGATGCGAACGGTATCGCCGATCTGGCAGAGGTTGGCCTCGTCGTGCGCCGCGTAGTTCTTCGACCGGCGAATGAACTTCTTATACAGCGGGTGCATGATGCGGCGATTGACCAGGACCGTGATGGTCTTGTTCATCTTGTCGCTGGTGACCCGGCCGGTCAGGACGCGCTTGCTCATCGCCCCTCTCCTCTACGACTTGGCGGCGGAGGACTTCTTCTCCGCCAGAATTGTTTTCACGCGCGCGATGTCGCGGCGCACCTGCTTGACCGTGCCGACGCCCTCGGTCTGCCCGGTCGCCCGCTGGAAACGCAGGTTGAACTGCTCCTTGCGCAAATCCAGCAACGTCGAGAGCAGTTGCTCTGGCGTCTTGGCCCGAACGTCGACCGGCTTCATCTCCTTCGACATCTCAGGCGTCTCCCACGCGGACGATGAACTTCGTCTTGATCGGCAGCTTCGCGGCACCCAACGCCAGCGCCTCGCGGGCGATGTCGGGCGGCACGCCGTCGATCTCGAACATGATGCGGCCCGGCTTCACGCGCGCCACCCAGAACTCGGGGGCGCCCTTGCCGGAGCCCATGCGGACCTCCTGCGGCTTCAACGTCACCGGCACGTCCGGGAAGATGCGAATCCACACCCGGCCGGCGCGCTTCATGGCGCGGGTGATGGCGCGGCGCGCGGCCTCGATCTGGCGTGCTGTCACCCGCTCCGGCGCCAGCGCCTTCAAGCCGAACTGGCCGAAGTTCAGCATCGTGCCGCCCTTGGCGAGGCCGTGGATGCGACCCTTGTGGGCCTTGCGGAACTTGGTCCGCTTCGGAGACATCATGATGCGTGATCCTTACCGCTGCGGCGCCTGTTCGGCGGCGCGGCGGTCCTGTGCGGTCGGGTCGTTGGTCAGGACCTCGCCCTTGAAGATCCAGACCTTCACGCCGCAGGTGCCATACGTCGTCTTGGCCGTGGCGACGCCGAAGTCGATGTCGGCGCGCAGCGTGTGCAGCGGCACCCGGCCTTCGCGGTACCATTCGGTGCGGGCGATTTCGGCGCCGCCGAGGCGGCCGCCGCAGTTCACCCGGATGCCCTGCGCGCCCAGCCGCATCGCCGACTGCACCGCACGCTTCATGGCGCGGCGGAACGCCACCCGGCGCTCGAGCTGCTGGGCAATGTTCTCTGCCACCAGGGTCGCGTCGATCTCGGGCTTGCGGATTTCGACGATGTTCAGCGACACCTCGGCGTTGGCCATCTTGGCGAGATCCTTGCGCAGGTTCTCGATGTCCTGGCCTTTCTTGCCGATCACCACGCCGGGCCGGGCGGCGTAGATAGTGACGCGCGGCTTCTTCGCGGGACGCTCGATCACCACCCGCGAGACGCCGGCGCCGGACAGCCGCTGACGCAGCTTGGCGCGCAGCTTCAGGTCGCTGTGCAGCATCTTCGCGTAGTCGGCGCCGGCGTACCAGCGGCTGTCCCAGGTGCGGTTGATGCCGAGGCGGAGGCCGATCGGATTGACTTTGTGACCCATGTCAGGCGGCTCCCCGCGTAGTCTCTTTGGTGGCCTCTTGGGCGCGCTCGGCGACGACGATCTTGATGTGGCTGAACCACTTCTCGATCTGCGAGGCACGGCCACGGCCGCGTGCCTGGAAGCGGCGCATGACGATCGACTTCCCGACCTCGGCGCGGGCGACGACCAGGCGGTCGACATCGAGCTGGTGGTTGTTCTCGGCGTTGGCGATGGCGCTCTCCAGGGTCTTGCGAACCTGCACGGCGATACGGCGCTTGCTGAACGTCAACGTGGCGACCGCGTCGGCGGCGTTGCGGTTGCGGATCAGGCCGGCGACCAGATTCAACTTGCGCGGGCTCACGCGCACGTTGCTCAGGACGGCCTGCGCCTCGGTCTCGACCAGGCGGCGGGGGGTTTTCGGCTTGCTCATGTCAGCCTCGCTTCGCCTTCTTGTCGGCCGAGTGCCCGGTGAAGGTGCGGGTGGGCGAGAACTCGCCGAACTTATGCCCGACCATGTTCTCGTTGACCTGCACCGGCAGGAACTTGTGGCCGTTGTAGACGCCGAACACGAGGCCTACGAACTGCGGCAGGATGGTCGAGCGGCGCGACCAGATCTTGATGATCTCGTTACGGCCCGAACCGCGCGCGGCCTCGGCCTTGTTGAGCAGGTACCCGTCGACGAACGGACCCTTCCAGACGGAACGAGTCATGGCCTCAACCCTTGCTCTTGCTGCGGTTGCGGATGATGAGTCGATCCGTCCGCTTGTTGACGCGAGTCTTGTAGCCCTTGGTCGGCTTGCCCCATGGCGTCACCGGATGCCCGCCGCCCGAGGTGCGGCCTTCGCCGCCGCCATGCGGATGGTCGATCGGGTTCATCGTGACGCCGCGGTTGTGCGGGCGACGGCCAAGCCAGCGGCTGCGGCCAGCCTTGCCGATGTGCTGGTTGGAGTTGTCGGGGTTCGACACCGCGCCGATCGTCGCCATGCACTCGCCGCGAACCATGCGCAACTCGCCGGACATCAGCTTAATCTGCGCGTAGCCGCTGTCCTTGCCGACCAACTGGGCATATTGCCCGGCGGCACGCGCGATCTTGCCCCCGGCGCCCTGCTTCATCTCGATGTTGTGGATGATGGTGCCGACCGGGATGGCCGACAGCGTCATCGCGTTGCCCGGCTTGATGTCGGCCTTGGCCGCCGCCACCACCACATCGCCGGCACGCAGACGCTGCGGCGCCAGGATGTAGGACAGCTCGCCGTCCTGGTACTTGATGAGGGCGATGAACGCGGTGCGGTTGGGGTCGTATTCCAGCCGCTCGACCGTCGCCGGCACGTTCAGCCGGCGGCGCTTGAAGTCAACCAGGCGGTAGGTCTGCTTATGCCCGCCGCCACGGAAGAAGCTGGTCGTCCGGCCATGGTTATTGCGCCCGCCCGTCGAGTGCTTGCCCTCGGTCAGGCCCTTGACCGGCTTGCCCTTCCACAGCTCGCGGCGGTCCACCAGGATGGTGCCGCGCAGGCTCGCCGTGACCGGCTTGAAATGCTTGAGTGCCATCGTCTATCCCCGCGTCACGCGAGCCGTGCCGACAGGTCGATGGACTGACCCGGCGCCAGCGTCACGTAAGCCTTCTTCACGTCCGAGCGCACGCCCGGACGACCCTTGAACCGCTTGGTTTTGCCTTTGGTCACCAGCGTGTTGACGCCGAGCACCTTCACGCCGAACAAGCCCTCGACCGCCGCCTTGATCTCCGGCTTGCGCGCCTCGAGGCTGACCCGGAACACCATGGTGTTCTTCTCGCCCAGCAGCGTTGCCTTTTCGGTCACGACCGGGTTGCGGATGATCGTGTACATCGTCTCGCGGCTCAGCACCGGAAGGCGCTTTTTCGCCGCGCCGGTCTTGGCGGCCTGCGTGTCGCTCATGCCAAACGCTCCTTCAGGCCCTCGATCGCGGCGGTGGTGATCGCCAGCACGTCGTGGCGCAGGATGTCGTAGACGTTGGCGCCCACGGTCGGCAGCACGTCGATGCCGATCAGGTTGCGGCTGGCGCGCAGGAAGTCGACGTCGATGGCCCGGTCCACGATCAGCGCCGAACGCCAGCCCAGCGTGGCCAGCTTCGCCGCCAGGTCACGGGTCTTGCTGGGACCGCTCGCGGCATCCAGCACGATCAGCTTGCCATCGGCCCGCTTCTGCGAGAGCGCGGAAATCAGGCCGAGGCGGCGGACCTTCTTGGGCAGGTCGTAGCCATGGCTGCGAACCACCGGCCCGTGCACTACGCCGCCGGTGCGGAACTGCGGCGCGCGCAGGCTGCCCTGGCGGGCGTTGCCGGTACCCTTCTGCTTATACGGCTTCTTGGTCGTGCCGGAGACTTCGCCCATGCCCTTGGTCTTGTGCGTGCCGGCACGGCGGCGAGCCTGCTGCCAATGCACCACACGCGCCATGATGTCGGCGCGCGGCGCGGTCGCGAAGATCTCGTCGGGCAGTTCGGCGGTGCCGGCGCTGCCGCCGTCGAGGGTCGTCACATCGATCTGCATGTCCCTCGTCCTCAGCTCTGGGTCGCGGCGGGGGCCGCTTCGACGGGGGCGGCGACACCGAGCAACGCGGCCGGATACGGCGCATCGGCGGGGCGCTCGGCCTTGATCGCGTCGCGCACGGTGACGTAGCCGCCCTTGGCGCCGGGAACCGCGCCCTTGATCATCAGCAGCCCGCGCTCGGCATCGACCGCCGCCACCTCGAGATTAAGCGTAGTGATGCGGTCCTGGCCCATGTGGCCGGCCATTTTCTTGTTCTTGAAGGTCTTGCCGGGGTCTTGACGGTTGCCGGTCGAGCCATGCGAACGGTGGCTGACCGACACGCCGTGGCTGGCCTCCAGGCCGCGGAAGTTCCAGCGCTTCATGGCGCCCTGGAAGCTCTTGCCCTTGCTGGTGCCGCAGACATCGACCAGTTGCCCGACCATGAAATGCGCCGCCGAGAGCGTGTCGCCGGCCTGGAGCAAAGCGTCGGCCGCCACGCGGAACTCGACCATATGCAGCTTCGGCTCGACCTTGGCCGCCGCAAAATGGCCCTTGTTGGGCTGCGTCACGTTCTTGACCTTGGCGCGGCCCCAGCCGACCTGGACGGCGGTGTAGCCGTCACGCTCCTGCGTGCGGGCCATCACCACCTGAACCTGGTCGAGGTGCAGCACGGTCACCGGCACATGCGTGCCATCGTCCTTGAAGATGCGGGTCATCCCCAGCTTCTTCGCTAGCAGTCCAGTTCTCATCTCACTCTTTCCCAGAGGGACCTCGGCGCGTTCCCCGAAGGTTCGGGGGCCGGGTCCTTAGGTTAAATCCAAAAGCCTACAGCTTGATCTCGACGTCCACACCGGAGGCCAGATCCAGCTTCATCAGCGCGTCGACCGTCTGCGGCGTCGGCTCGACGATATCGAGCAGGCGGCGGTGCGTGCGGATCTCGAACTGCTCGCGGCTCTTCTTGTCGACATGCGGCGAGCGGTTCACGGTGAAACGCTCGATGTGCGTCGGCAGCGGGATCGGCCCGCGAACCCTGGCGCCTGTGCGCTTGGCGGTGTTCACGATCTCCTTTGTGCTGTTGTCCAGCACGCGGTGATCGTACGCCTTCAGGCGGATGCGGATGTTCTGGTTATCCATCACTCAATCTTCCAGGCTCGCGGAGCCAATCGGTACTGGTCTTCAAGACGGGCACGGCAAGCGGCAATCAGACGATCTTGGCAACCACACCGGCGCCGACTGTCCGGCCACCCTCGCGGATGGCGAAACGCAGGCCCTCGTCCATGGCGATCGGCTGGATCAGCTCGATGTCCATCGACACGTTATCGCCCGGCATCACCATCTCGACGCCTTCCGGCAAGGTCACGATGCCGGTCACGTCGGTGGTGCGGAAGTAGAACTGCGGGCGGTAGTTGGTGAAGAACGGCGTGTGGCGGCCGCCTTCCTCCTTGGTCAGGATATAGCTCTCGGCCTTGAACTTCTTGTGCGGCATGATCGAGCCCGGCTTGGCCAGAACCTGGCCGCGCTCGACATCCTCGCGCTTGGTGCCGCGCAGCAACGCGCCGACGTTGTCGCCGGCCTCGCCCTGGTCGAGCAGCTTGCGGAACATCTCGACGCCGGTGACGATGGTCTTCACGGTGTCCTTGAGGCCGACGATCTCGACTTCCTCGCCGACCTTGACGATGCCGCGCTCGATGCGGCCGGTCACCACGGTGCCACGGCCGGAGATCGAGAACACGTCCTCGATCGGCATCAGGAACGGCTTATCCTTGGGACGCTCCGGCTGCGGGATGTAGGAGTCGACCGCCGCCATCAGCTTCAGGATGGCTTCTTCGCCCAACTCCGGCTGAGTGTCGTTCAGCGCGCAGGTGGCCGAGCCGTAGATGATCGGAATGTCGTCGCCAGGGAACTGGTAGCTGCTCAGCAGTTCGCGCACTTCCAACTCGACTAGTTCAAGCAGGTCGGGGTCGGCGATGTCGCACTTGTTGAGGAACACCACCAGCGACGGCACGCCGACCTGACGGGCGAGCAGAATGTGCTCGCGGGTCTGCGGCATCGGGCCGTCGGCGGCCGACACCACCAGGATCGCGCCATCCATCTGCGCGGCGCCGGTGATCATGTTCTTCACGTAGTCGGCGTGGCCGGGGCAGTCGACGTGCGCGTAGTGGCGGTTCTTGGTCTCGTACTCGACATGGGCAGTCGAGATCGTGATGCCGCGAGCGCGCTCCTCGGGAGCCTTATCGATCTGGTCGTACGCCGTGTACGTGGCGCCACCGGACTTTGCCAGCACCTTCGTGATGGCCGCCGTTAGCGACGTCTTGCCGTGGTCAACATGGCCGATCGTGCCAATGTTGCAGTGCGGCTTGTTACGCTCGAATTTTGCCTTGGCCATCGTCTGCTCTCCGTGCCCGCTCAGGTCAGTCCGGGGTGTGGTTCACGCACGCCTACCAGCGGTAGTGGCTGAATGCCTTGTTGGCTTCGGCCATCCGGTGGGTGTCTTCACGCTTCTTCACTGCCGAGCCGCGGTTGTTCACGGCGTCGAGCAGTTCGTTGGACAGCCGGTCTTCCATCGTGTGCTCGCCACGCTTGCGGGCGCTGTCGATGATCCAGCGGATCGCCAACGCCTGCCGACGCTCGGTGCGAACTTCGACCGGCACCTGATAGGTGGCGCCGCCGACGCGGCGGCTGCGCACTTCCACGGCCGGCTTCACGTTGTCCAGCGCCTCGTGAAACATGCGGACCGGATCGGCCTGGGCGCCGCCACGCTTCTTCATCACGTCGAGCGCGCCGTAGACGATGCCCTCGGCCGCCGACTTCTTGCCGTCGTACATCAGCGCGTTCATGAAACGTGTGATGACGGTGTCGCCGAACTTCGCGTCCGGTAGGATTTCGCGCTTGGTGGCGCGGCGGCGACGGCTCATGCGTCGGCTCCTATCACTTCGGCCGCTTCGCGCCGTACAGCGAACGACGCTGACGACGCTTCGGCAGACCCTGGGTATCCAGCACGCCGCGCAGGATGTGGTAGCGCACGCCGGGAAGGTCCTTCACGCGCCCGCCACGGATCAGCACGACGCTGTGCTCCTGCAGGTTGTGGCCTTCGCCGGGGATATAGCTCACCACTTCGTAGCCGTTGGTCAGGCGCACCTTGGCGACCTTGCGAAGCGCCGAGTTCGGCTTCTTCGGGGTCGTCGTGTAGACGCGCGTGCAGACGCCGCGCTTCTGCGGGCACCCCTGTAGCGCGGGCACCTTGTTGCGCTTGGCGGCGGGCTCGCGCCCACTGGCAATCAACTGGTTGATGGTCGGCATAGACCCTCTTTCGATCACGTGCGGCCACTGAAGCAGGCCACAATCCATACGCGCATTCCGCAGGCCGTGGGAAAATCCCACGCTGCGGGCTTCGACCAGCAAGCGGCCTGAGCAATCGGTCCCAATGGAATGGGGCGGAATGCGGCACCGCACGCCCTGGTGCAGATATTCTCGGCGGCCCGATCACGATGGGGTCACCAAGGGCGCGATCTCTACGGTCCAGGGGGGATGGAGTCAAGTGTAGTCACGCCCAACCAGTCCCCCGAAAAAGCGAAGGCCGGCGATGCAAGCACCGCCGGCCCTCCAGGCAGTCGATTGGCCGCGAACTATTCGGCCGCGACCTCCCGGATGTCCTTGCGCACCGGCAAGGCCGGGGTGTCAGCGCGAACGTTGCGCTGCTCGTCACGCCCGGCGGCGATGGCGCGCAGCTTGTTCATCACGCTGCCCGTCCCGGCCGGGATCAGGCGCCCGACGATGACGTTCTCCTTCAGGCCCATCAGCGTATCCACCTTGCCCGCCGTGGCGGCCTCGGTGAGCACCCGCGTCGTCTCCTGGAACGAGGCGGCGCTGATGAAGCTGTGGGTCTGCAGGCTGGCCTTGGTGATGCCCTGCAGCACCGGCATCGCCGTCGCTACCCGCTCGCCCTCATGCTCGCGCTTGTTGTTCTCGGCCAGGAACTCCAGCCGGTCGACCTGCTCGCCGGTGAGGTAGGTCGTGTCGCCCGGCTCGGTGATCTCCACCTTCTGCAGCATCTGACGGACGATCACCTCGATATGCTTGTCGTTGATCTTCACGCCCTGCAGCCGGTAGACGTCCTGGATCTCGTTGACCAAATAGTCGGACAACGCCGGCACGCCCAGCACCTTGAGGATGTCGTGCGGCACCCGCGGCCCATCGACGATCGGGTCGCCGAGACGCACGAAGTCGCCCTCCTGCACCGAGACGTGCTTGCCTTTCGGCACCAGGTACTCGCTCTCCTCGCCGGTCTCGTCGTTCTTCACGATGACCCGGCGCTTGGCCTTGTAGTCCTTGCCGAACTCCACCCGGCCGTCGTTCTCGGCGATCATGGCGTGGTCCTTGGGCCGCCGCGCCTCGAACAGCTCCGCCACGCGCGGCAGGCCGCCGGTGATGTCGCGTGTCTTGCTGCCCTCGCGCGGGATGCGCGCCAGCACGTCGCCGGCCGCGACCTCGATGCCGTTCTCGACCGAGAGGATCGAGTCCGGGGCCAGGAAGTAGCGGGCGTCGTTGCCGTTGGGCAGCTTGATGACCGCGCCGTCCTTGTCCTTGAGCTGCAAGCGCGGCCGCAGCTCGACGCCGCGCCCGGCCTGCTTGTAGTCGACCACCACCTTCGACGTGAGGCCGGTGACCTCGTCCATGCGCTCGACCAGCGTGATACCCTCGATCAGGTCGAGGTACTCGAGATGGCCGTTGCGCTCGGTGATGATCGGCAGGGTGTACGGGTCCCACTCGGCCAACTTCTGCCCGCGCGTCACCGTGGCCCCCTCGTCCGCCAACAGCCTTGCGCCGTACGGCACCCGGAAGCGGGCGCGCTCGCGACCCTTGTGATCGGTCAGCACCAGTTCGCAGTTACGGCTCATCACCACCGGCACGCCCTGGCTGTTCAGCACGACGTTGCGGTTCTTCACCACCGCGACGCCGTCATGGCTGGCCTCGACGCTGCTCTGCTCGGCGCCGCGCTGGGCGGCACCGCCGATGTGGAAGGTGCGCATGGTCAACTGCGTGCCCGGCTCGCCGATCGACTGCGCGGCGATGACGCCCACCGCCTCGCCGATGTTGACCGGCGTGCCGCGCGCGAGGTCACGGCCGTAGCAATGGCCGCACACGCCGACCGGAGCCTCGCAGGTCAGCACGGAGCGGATCTTCATCACCTCTACGCCGGCCCGCTCGATGATCTCGGCGTGCTCCTCCTCGATCAGCACGTTGGCGCCAACCAAGACCTTGTTGGTCAAGGGATCGAGCACCTCCTCGGCCGTGGTGCGGCCCAGGGTGCGCTCGGCCAGGCTGGACACAACCTCGCCGCCGTCCATCACCGCGCGCACGGTCAGGCCGCGCTCGGTGCCGCAATCCTCCTCGACGATGATGCAATCCTGCGCCACGTCGACCAGCCGCCGCGTGAGGTAGCCGGAGTTCGCCGTCTTCAACGCGGTATCCGCCAGGCCCTTGCGCGCTCCGTGCGTGGAGTTGAAGTACTCCAGCACCGACAGGCCTTCCTTGAAGTTGGCGATGATCGGCTGCTCGATGATCTCGCCCGACGGCTTGGCCATCAACCCGCGCATCCCGGCCAACTGCCGCATCTGCGCCGGCGACCCACGCGCGCCGGAGTGGCTCATCATCCACACCGAGTTGGTGGGACGCCCGATCTCCTGCCGGCTGATCTCCTTCATCATCGCGCCGGCCACCTCGTCGGTGCAGCGCGACCAGGCGTCGACCACCTTGTTGTAGCGCTCGCCGGCGGTAATCAAGCCGTCCTGATACTGCTGCTCGAACTCCTTGGCCTCTTCCTTGGTCTTGGCGATCATCTCCCCCTTGGTGTCGGGGATGATGAGGTCGTCCTTGCCGAAGCTGATGCCGGCCTTGAAGGCGTGGTTGAAGCCCAGCCCCATCAGCCGGTCGGCGAAGATCACGCACTCCTTCTGGCCGCAGTGGCGATAAACCGCGTCGATCACGTCCGACACGTTCTTCTTCGTCAACTGGCGGTTGATGAGGCTGAACGGCACCGCCGGGTTGCGCGGCAGCACCTGCGCGATCAGCATCCGCCCGGCGGTCGTCACCACCTTCTCGATGACCTTGGCGCCGCTGGCGTCGACCGTATGGAAGCGCGCGCGGATCTTGTCGTGCAGGTCGATCGCCTTGGCCGCCAGCGCGTGCTCGATCTCGCCGATGGTGCCGAACGCCGGCGCCTTCTGCTCGTCAGCCACGCGGAACTCCGGCGTCTCCAGCGACAGGTAGTAGATGCCAAGCACGATGTCCTGGCTCGGCACGATGATCGGTTTGCCGTTCGCCGGGCTCAGGATGTTGTTCGTGCTCATCATCAGCACGCGCGCCTCAAGCTGCGCCTCCAGGCTCAGCGGCACGTGGACCGCCATCTGGTCGCCGTCGAAATCGGCGTTGAAGGCGGTGCAGACCAGCGGATGCAACTGGATCGCTTTGCCCTCGATCAGCACCGGCTCGAACGCCTGGATGCCCAGGCGATGCAGCGTCGGCGCGCGGTTCAGCATCACCGGGTGCTCGCGGATCACCTCCTCGAGGATGTCCCAGACCTCGGGACGCTCCTTCTCCACCATCCGCTTGGCGGCCTTGATGGTGGTGGCGTGGCCGTATTTCTCCAGCTTGGAGTAGATGAACGGCTTGAACAGCTCCAACGCCATCTTCTTCGGCAGGCCGCACTGGTGCAGTTTCAGCTCCGGCCCGACGACGATCACCGACCGGCCGGAGTAGTCGACGCGCTTGCCCAGCAGGTTCTGGCGGAAGCGGCCCTGCTTACCCTTCAGCATGTCGGACAGCGACTTCAGCGGGCGCTTGTTGGCGCCGGTGATGGCGCGGCCACGGCGGCCGTTGTCGAACAGGGCGTCGACGCTCTCCTGCAACATGCGCTTCTCGTTGCGCACGATGATGTCCGGCGCGCGCAGCTCGATCAGCCGCTTCAGGCGGTTGTTGCGGTTGATGACGCGGCGGTACAGGTCGTTGAGGTCCGAGGTCGCGAACCGGCCGCCATCGAGCGGCACCAGCGGGCGCAGTTCGGGCGGGATCACCGGCACCACGTCGAGGATCATCCACTCCGGCTTGGCGCCGCTTTCGGCGAACGCCTCCATGAGCTTCAGGCGCTTGACCAGCTTTTTGCGTTTGGCCTCGCTGGTGGTGTCCTTGAGGTCGGCGCGCAGCTTGACCTTCTCGGCGTCGGTGTCGATCAGGGCGAGCACGCCCTTGACCGCCTCGGCGCCGATGCCGGCCCGGAACGCGTCGTCGCCGAACTCGTCCTGCTTGGCCGACATCTGGTCCTCGGTCAGCAGCTGGTGCAGCTTGAGGTCGGTCAGGCCCGGCTCCAGCACCACGTAGCTCTCGAAGTACAGGATCTTCTCAAGCTCTTTCAGCGTGAGGTCGACCATCAGGCCGATGCGGCTCGGCAGCGACTTCAGGAACCAGATGTGCGCGACCGGGCTGGCCAGCTCGATGTGGCCCATGCGCTCGCGCCGGACCTTCGCCAGCGTCACCTCGACGCCGCACTTCTCGCAGATGATGCCGCGGAACTTCATGCGCTTGTACTTGCCGCACAGGCACTCGTAATCCTTGATCGGGCCGAAAATGCGGGCGCAGAACAGCCCGTCCCGCTCCGGCTTGAAGGTGCGGTAATTGATGGTTTCGGGCTTCTTGATCTCGCCATACGACCAACTGCGGATTTGCTCCGGCGAGGCCATCTGGATGCGGATCTGGTCGAATGTCATCGCTTGGCCGGCTTGGCCAAGGATCTTCATGAGTTCGTTCATGCGCCAATCACCTCAAGTGAATGTTGGCCGCGCGCCGCCCGGAGCGACCCGGGCGGCGGCAGGTAATGCAGCAAAGCAAGTCAGGAGCGTCGGCTGTCGCGTGGTCAGACGGCGCGCATGTTGTCGAGTTCGACGTTCAGGCCAAGCGACTTCAGCTCCTTGACCAGCACGTTGAAGCTCTCGGGGATGCCGGCCTCGAAGTTGTCCTGCTCGCGCACGATCGCCTCATAGACCTTGGTGCGCCCGCTCACGTCGTCGGACTTCACCGTCAGCATCTCCTGCAGCGTGTAGGCGGCGCCGTATGCTTCCAGCGCCCAGACCTCCATCTCGCCGAAGCGCTGGCCGCCGAACTGCGCCTTGCCGCCCAGCGGCTGCTGGGTGACCAAGCTGTATGGCCCGATCGAACGCGCGTGGATCTTGTCGTCGACCAGGTGATGCAGCTTCAGCATGTAGATGTAGCCAACCGTCACCTTGCGGTCGAACGGCTCGCCGGTGCGGCCGTCGGTCAGCACGACCTGGCCGGAGGTATCCAAGCCAGCGCGGGTCAACATGCCCTCGATGTCGGACATGCGGGCGCCGTCGAACACCGGCGTGGCGATCGGCACGCCCTTCTTCAGGTTGCCGCACAGCTCGATCAGTTGCTCGTCGTTCATCTGCGCGATGTCGTCGGCGAACACGCGCTCGCCGTAGACCTCGTGCAGCATGTCGAGCAGTTCCTGGCGCGCGTTGCCGGAACGCTGGTACTCGTCCACCAGTTCGCCGATCTGACGGCCGATAGCGGCGCAGGCCCAGCCCAGATGCGTCTCCAGGATCTGTCCCACGTTCATCCGGCTCGGCACGCCGAGCGGGTTGAGCACGATGTCGACGTGGTTGCCGTCGGCCAGGAACGGCATGTCCTCGACCGGGACCACGCGGCTGACCACGCCCTTGTTGCCGTGACGCCCGGCCATCTTGTCGCCCGGCTGCAGCTTGCGCTTCACCGCCACGAACACCTTGACCATCTTCATCACGCCCGGCGGCAGTTCGTCGCCACGCTGCAGCTTCTCGACCTTGCCGTCGAAGCGCGCCTGCAGGCGGCTTACGGCGGCGTCGAACTCGCGCTTCAGCGTCTCGATCTCGGCCATCACGCCGTCGTCCTGGACACCGATGTTGCGCCACGAACCACGCGAATGCTCGGCCATCACCTCCTCGGTCAGCACGGTGCCGGCCTTGATGCCCTTGAAGCCGCCGGACGCCCGGCGGTTCACCAGCTTCTCGCTGAGCCGGGCCAGGAAGCTACGCTCCTGGATGGCGCGCTCGTCGTCGCGGTCCTTGGCCAGACGCTCGATCTCCGAACGCTCGATGGCCATCGCGCGCTCGTCCTTGTCCACGCCGCGGCGGCTGAACACCCGCACGTCGACGATGGTGCCGGTGACGCCGGGCGGCAGCTTCAGCGAGGTGTCGCGCACGTCCGAGGCCTTCTCGCCGAAGATCGCCCGCAGCAGCTTTTCCTCGGGCGTCATCGGGCTCTCGCCCTTCGGCGTCACCTTGCCGACCAGGATGTCGCCCGGGTTCACCTCGGCGCCGATGTAGACGATGCCGGCCTCGTCGAGGTTCTTGAGCTGCTCCTCGCCGACGTTGGGGATGTCACGGGTGATCTCCTCCTGGCCCAGCTTGGTGTCGCGGGCCATGACCTCGAACTCCTCGATATGGATCGAGGTGAACACGTCGTCGCGCGCGATGCGCTCGCTGATGAGGATGGAGTCCTCGAAGTTGTAGCCGTTCCAGGGCATGAACGCGACCAGCACGTTGCGCCCCAGCGCCAACTCGCCCAGCTCGGTCGAGGGTCCGTCTGCGATGATGTCGCCATCCGCCACCCGGTCACCGACGCGAACCAGCGGACGCTGGTTGATGCAGGTGCTCTGGTTGCTGCGCATGAACTTGCGCAAGCGGTAGATGTCGACGCCCTTGGTGGTGCCGTCCTCGGCGGTGGCGCGCACCACGATGCGCGCGCCGTCGATCTGGTCCACCACGCCGGCGTGACGGGCGACGATGGTGGCGCCGCTGTCACGGGCCACCGCCGCCTCCATGCCGGTGCCGACCAGCGGCGCGTCGGCGCGGATCAGCGGCACCGCCTGACGCTGCATGTTCGAGCCCATCAGCGCGCGGTTGGCGTCGTCGTTCTCCAGGAACGGGATCAGCGCCGCCGCCACCGAGACCAACTGCTTCGGCGACACGTCGATCGCCGTCACGTCCTGCGGGCGCACCAACTTGAAGTCGCCCTGCTTGCGCACGGAAACCAGGTCGGCGGTCAGCCGGCCGTCGGCGTCCATGACCGCGTCGGCCTGGGCGACCACCAGCCGCTCCTCTTCCATCGCCGACAGGTAGCGCGGCTCACGCTGCACCACGCCGTCCTTGACCAGCATGTACGGCGTCTCGATGAAGCCGTACTTGTTGACCTTGGCGAAGGTGGCGAGCGAGTTGATGAGGCCGATGTTCGGCCCCTCCGGCGTCTCGATCGGGCAGATGCGGCCGTAATGCGTCGGATGCACATCGCGCACCTCGAAGCCGGCGCGCTCGCGGGTCAGGCCGCCAGGGCCCAACGCGGACAGGCGGCGCTTGTGCGTCACCTCCGACAGCGGGTTGGTCTGGTCCATGAACTGCGACAACTGGCTGCTGCCGAAGAACTCGCGCACCGCCGCCGCCGCCGGCTTGGCGTTGATGAGGTCGTGCGGCATCACGGTGTCGATGTCCACGCTGCCCATGCGCTCGCGGATCGCCCGCTCCATGCGCAGCAGGCCGACGCGATACTGGTTCTCCATCAGCTCGCCGACCGAACGCACCCGGCGGTTGCCGAGGTTGTCGATGTCGTCGATCTGGCCGCGCCCGTCCTTCAGCTCGCACATCGTCTTCACGGTACGCAGGATGTCTTCCTTGCGCAGGACGCGCACGCTGTCCTCGGCGTCGAGGCCCAGGCGCATGTTCATCTTGACCCGGCCCACGGCGGACAGGTCGTAGCGGTCGTCGTCGAAGAACAGGCCACGGAACAGGCCCTCGGCCGTCTCCGGCGTCGGCGGCTCGCCCGGCCGCATGACGCGGTAGATGTCGGTCAGCGCGTCGTCGCGGCTGGTGTTCTTGTCGACCGCGAGCGTGTTACGGACCCACGGGCCATTCGACTGGTCGACCGCCAGCGTCGGCAGCCGGTCGATGCCGTTCGCTTCGAGCACCGCGAGCCGCGCCTCGGCCAACTCTTCTCCAGCCTCAGCGAAGATCTCGCCGGTGTCCTCGTTTACAATGTCGACCGCAACGAAGCGGCCGAGCAGGTCGGCGCGCCCGACCAGCACTTCTTTGGTGTTCTCGGCGATCTTGCGCGCCACGCGGGCGGTCAGCTTGGTCTCGGAGTCGGCCACCACTTCGCCGGTCTGCGCGTCGACCAACGGCTCCAGCAGCTTGATGCCACGGAACGCCTCGGGGTCGAACGGACGCGCCCAGCCCTTGGCTGTGTTGGTGAACACCACCTGGCCGTAGAACGCCGCGAGGATCTCCTCAGAGTCCATGCCCTTGATCTCGCTGATCTCGAGCGTCTCGCCCTTGGCTTCGCGGGCGGCGCGCAACTGCTCGGTGCGCTCGCTGGGCAGCGCGTACAGCAGCGTCGTCGCCGGCAGCTTGCGCTTGCGGTCGATGCGGACGTGGACCAGATCCTTGCTGTCGAACTCGAAGTCGAGCCAACTGCCGCGATACGGGATGATGCGCGCGGTGAACAGGTACTTGCCGCTGCTGTGCGTCTTGCCCTTGTCGTGGTCAAAGAACACGCCCGGGCTGCGGTGCATCTGGCTGACGATGACGCGCTCGGTGCCGTTGATGATGAAGGTGCCGTTGTCCGTCATCAGGGGCATGTCGCCCATGTAGACGGGCTGCTCCTTAATGTCCCGGATCGAGCGGGCGCCGGTGTCCTCGTCCACGTCCCAGACGATCAGGCGCAGGATGACCTTCAGCGGCGCCGCGAAGTTCAGGCCGCGCTGGATGCACTCCTCGACGTCGTACTTCGGGTCTTCGAGTTCGTAATGCACGAACTCGAGCCGGCCGCGCCCGGCAAAATCGTCGATCGGGAAGACCGACTTGAAGACCTCTTGCAGGCCGGTGTTGGTCCGGCTGTCGTAAGGAGTCGCCATCTGCAGGAACGCCTCGTAGCTGGCGCGCTGCACGTCGATCAGGTTCGGCATCTCTGCAATTTCGGGGATACGCCCGAAGCTCTTGCGGATGCGCTTGCGCCCAGTGAACGACCTCGTGATCGCGTTCATGCCTGTCTGCTGCCCCGTTTTTCCAAATCCACCACCCGCCGCATGACCACCCGACCCTTTGCGCTCTCGCCCTGGTCAGGCCCTACAACGGGCAAGAGGGCAGAAACCGGCCCGGTTTCCGCCCACCCACTCAAACTCTAAAAACCCGCGACGCCGTCGCGGGAGCCGTCGGCCCGCTACTTGATTTCGACGACAGCGCCCTGCTCCTCGAGTGCCTTCTTGATCTTCGCGGCGTCTTCCTTGTTCACGGCTTCCTTCACGGTCTTTGGCGCGCCCTCGACCAGGTCCTTGGCTTCCTTCAACCCAAGGCCGGTGATGGTGCGGATTTCCTTGATGACGTTGATCTTCTTGTCGCCAACCTTGGCGAGGATCACCGTGAACTCGGTCTGCTCCTCGACGGGAGCGGCGACAGCGCTACCAGCCGCCGGTGCAGCCGCCGCCGCGACCGGAGCAGCGGCGGATACGCCCCACTTCTCCTCCAGCAGCTTCGACAGCTCGGCGGCTTCGAGCACGGTCAGGGCGGACAGCTCGTCCACCAACTTTGACAGGTCTGACATTTGGCGTCTTCCTAATCTATTCTCTGGTTGGTTCCATGCAAGTCCGGTTCCCCGAACCTGCCATCAATTTTGCGCAGGCCTGAACCCCGGTCGGGTCAGGCCGCTTCGGCTTCGACAGTAACCTCGGCTTCGGCCTCGTCCTTCTTGGCGTAGGCCGCCAGAACCCGCGCGATCTGCCCGCCCGGCGCTTGGAGGATGCTGGCGATCCGGCTGGCGGGGGTTTGCAGCATCCCCAGCAGCCCGGCCCTCAGCGCCTCCAGCGACGGCAGTTCGGACAGCGCCTTGACGCCAGCTGGGTCGAGCAGCTGTTTGCCAAGCGCGCCGCCGAGCACCACGAGCTTCTCGTTGGTCCTGGCGTATTCGACGGCGGTCTTGGCGACAGCCACTGCGTCCCGAGACCACGCGAGCGCGGTCGGGCCTTTCATCAGCGGCGCCAGTCCGTCGAACTTTGTCCCATCCAAGGCGAGGGTGGTCAGCCGGTTCTTCGCTACCTTGAAGTTCGACCCGCTCGCCCGCATCCGTCGGCGCAGATCGGTCACTTCGGCGACGGTCAGGCCCTTGTTCTGGGTGACCACGACGAACGACGTCTCGGCGAACACGGCGGCAAGCGAAGCGACGAACTCCCGCTTCTCCGTACGGTCCAAAACCCGTCTCCACGATGTGCCGGTTGCGTGTGGACCGCAGCCGGCGGGTTGCCCAAAGGGCCGTCCGCGCGCCAGTGGCGAGGCGCCCGGATGACCCGGAACGCCTGTCGTCGCCGAAGCCGCCCGCACCATTGCGGCCAGCCTCGTAGTCGGAACCGCCAGAGTCGTTGAACCCGGGCTTCCCCGTCTACTGCGCGCGGGCCGCGGCCCTTTAGGTCGTCCCGAAGGAGGACACGAACAGTCTCGGACAGGTCTCGAAGGCTCGCGCCTCCTGCCCACCCGCCCCGCAGGACAAACGTACCTTCAAGGGCGGGCGTATCTCTAAAAGCCGATCAGCCGGCGAGCGTGGCCACGTCGACCTTGATGCCGGGGCCCATGGTCGAGCTGATCGCCGCCTTCTGCACGTAGGTGCCCTTGGCGCCGGTCGGCCGCGCCTTGGTGATCGCGTCGGCTAAGGCGCGCGCGTTCTGCAGCAGTTGCTCGGCCGGGAAGCTCGCCTTGCCGATGCCGGCGTGGACGATGCCCGCCTTCTCGGCGCGGAACTCGACCTGGCCGCCCTTGGCCGCGGTGATCGCGCCCTTGACGTCCATGGTGACGGTGCCGAGGCGCGGGTTCGGCATCAGGCCGCGCGGACCCAGGATCTTGCCCAGCCGGCCAACCAGCGCCATCAGGTCGGGGGTGGCGATGCAGCGGTCGAAGGCGATCTCGCCGGCCTGGATCTTCTCGGCCAGATCCTCGGCGCCGACGACATCGGCCCCGGCGGCCAGCGCCTCCTCGGCTTTGGGGCCGCGCGCGAACACGCCGACGCGGACCGTCTTGCCGGTGCCGTTCGGCAGGTTGACCAGGCCGCGCACCATCTGGTCGGCGTGGCGCGGGTCGATGCCGAGGTTCATCGTCATCTCGATGGTCTCGTCGAACTTGGCCTTGGCGTTCTGCTTGATGACGCCGATCGCATCGCCAAGCGGATAGCTCTTGTTGCGATCGAACGTCTCGTACGAGGCCGACAGGCGCTTGTCGTGTGCCATGGCTCAGCCCTCCACCACGGTGATGCCCATCGAGCGGGCCGAGCCGGCGAGCATACTGACCGCGCCGTCGACGTCGTTGGCGTTCATGTGGATCATCTTCGTGGCGGCGATCTCGCGCAACTGCGTCGTGGTGACGCGGCCGACCGCGGCGCCCTTGCCCGGCGTCGTGGTGCCCTTGGTGATGCCCGCGGCGCGCTTCAGGAAGTACGTGTTGGGCGGCGTCTTGGTGATGAAGGTGAAGGTGCGGTCGGCGAACGCGGTGATGACCACCGGCGTCGGCGTGCCGGGCTCCATCTGCGCGGTGACCGCGTTGAATTCCTTCACGAAGCTCATGATGTTCAGGCCGCGCTGGCCGAGCGCCGGGCCGACCGGCGGCGACGGGTTGGCTTTGCCGGCGGGGATCTGCAACTTGATGTAGCCGACGATCTTCTTGGCCATCCTTGGCTCCTTATGCCAAAGGACCGCGGTCCATGCGACCACACCGCCCACGTCAGGGCAGCCGGTGGTCTCCCGCGTTCCGGTGAAGCGGGCGAGCTAAAGGATCGGACGTCCGCTGTCCAGCAAAATCGCCCATGTCCAGTGAATCATTAACGAAACGTTCACCCCGTTACGGCAGCACCAGCTCGCTCGCCGAGATGTAGCCGCTGCTGCCGCCGACACTGGCCTGCGCCCACTGGTTGAGCGAGTGCCAGACCAGGCCACGCACCAGCAGCTCGGCGCCGGGCGGCAGACGCGCCAGCACGGCCGAGTGCGCGTCGGTGTCGGCATACAGCGTGGCCCCGCCGCCGCCGACCCTTGCCGTGCCGGCAAGCGGATTGCCGGTGGTGACGCTCGGCGTCGCGCGCCCGTCCGACGCCGGTCCGCTCCAGGCCAGGATGCCGCCGCCCAACAGCACCGCCAGCGCCACCGCGCCGGCGATCCGCTGCCGCCGCGCCAGCGTGGCCGCGCGTTGCAGCGCCTCATGCAGTTTCTGGTTCTGCTGGCCCACCCTGAGCAGCCGCTGCTCGGCATCGCGCAGGCCTTCTTCCAGTTGCTCGACCGTGTCCTGCAACCGGGCTGCCTGGCGTTGCGCATCGGTCCGCGTGGCGGAGCCGGTGGACGCCGCGACGCCGGCGAGGAACATCGCCTTCAGGTCGCCGCCGGACAGGCCGAGGCGGCGCGCCATGGCGCCCACCGCGCGGCCGGCGTTGTCGGCCTCGCTGTCGGCCGAGACCAGCAGCGCCACGCGGTTCGCCAGCCGCTCCATCTCGTGTGGCGGCCCCCCCTTGTGCGGCGACCCGTCGTTCACGCGATGACCAGCTCGATCAGGAACGGGCCGGCGCCGCGCTGCGCCTGCGCGAACAGATCGGCGAACCGCTCCATGGTCTCCGCCCGCGCCGCCGCCACGCCCATGCCGCCGGCAAGCCGCACCCAGTCGAGGTCGGGCCGCGTCAGCTCCATCATGTCGAGCGCGGTGCGGCCCGGGTTGCTCGCCGCGCCGACGTTGGCCAGCTCGTGCTTCAGGATGGCGTAGCTGCGGTTGGACAGGATCACCGTGGTGATATCGAGCCGCTCGCGCGCCTGGGTCCACAGCGCCTGCAGCGTGTACATTGCCGAGCCGTCGGCCTGCAGCGTCACCACGCGCCGGCCGGGCGCGCCGACCGCCGCCCCGGTCGCCATCGGCAACCCGGTGCCGATGGCGCCGCCGGTCAACTGCAGCCAATCATGCGGCGCGGCATCCTGGCAGGCCGAGTACATGCCGCGCGCGAAGCTGATGCTCTCGTCCACCACCACCGCATTCTCCGGCAGCAGCGCCGCCAGCGTCCGCCCCAGCGCCTCGCTGGTCACGGCGCCGCGCGCCGGCTCCGGCCGCGAACCGGACACCGGAGCCACCGCCCTGGGCGCTTCGAGCGTGTCCGCCAGTGCCGCGAGGGCGAGGCCGGCATCCTGCTCGGGCCGCGCCAGCACATGCACGACTGCGTCCGCCGGCAGCATCGAGCCGGGCTTGCCGGGGTAGGCGAAGAAGCCGACCGGGGCCTTGGCGCCGACCAGCACCGCATGGCGCACGCCGCTCAGCGCCGCCAGCGCCTCGTCCACGCCATACGGCACCCGCTCGATCGGCTGCCGGCCCCGGCCGCGCTCGATGCGCGAGTTGGATTGCTGGGCGATCAGCCTGGCCCCGGTGGTGGCGGCGATGCGGTGCGCGTCGGCCAGCGCCCCTGCCCGCAACGCCTTGTGCGCCAGGATCAGCAGCACGCCGCCGCGCTCGCCGCGCAGCAGCCGGGCGGTGCGCTCGATCACATCCGGCGCCACTCCCGCCGCCGGCCGTGGCCGCGGCGGGGCCGCCACCACGCCGCCGTCGTCCCAGCAGGTGTCGGAGGGCAGTATCAGCGTCGCGACCTGCCCCGGCTCCGCCAGCGAAGCCTGCACGGCGGCGGCGGCATCCTCGCCGACATGGGCTGCATCTTGCGCGGTGCGGACCCAGCCGGACACCGCGCGAGCCAGGCTCTCGGTGTCGGCGGTCAGCGGCGCGTCGAGCGGGCGGTGGTAGGTGGCCTGGTCGCCGACGCAGTTCACGATGGGGCTGCCGCCGCGCCGCGCGTTGTGGAGGTTGGCCAGGCCGTTGGCGAGGCCGGGGCCGCAATGCAGCAGCGTCGCCGCCGGCTTGTCGGCCATCCGCGCGTAGCCGTCGGCGGCTCCGGTGACCACGCCCTCGAACAACCCAAGTACGCAGCGCATTCCGGCGATGCGGTCGAGCGCCGCCACGAAATGCATCTCGCTGGTGCCGGGGTTGGCGAAGCAGGTGTCCACCCCGCACCCCAACAGCGTGCGCACCAGGCTTTCGGCACCGTTCATGGACAATCCCCGTTCCCGTCGTTAGGGCATATCGGTCAAGTTCGACCGCCAGCATCGACCTTTTGCCGGATATCGGAAAGCCATGTCCCCAACCATCCTCTATTCCGAAGCCATGTATCCCGACGACAGCGTGGAGCGGGAGGTGTTCGGCCCCGACGCCACCATCCTGATGCCGGGCGCCGAGAGCGTGGCGGCGATCGACCCCGCTTTGTGCGCCGAGGTCGAGGGCCTGATGATCTTCCGGCACTGGGTCGGCCCCGCCGACCTGGCGCGCTTTCCCCGCCTGCGCGCCATGGTGCGGATGGGCGTCGGCTACGACCGGCTCGACCGCGCCGCCGCCGCCGCGCGCGGGGTGCTGGTCTGCAACGTGCCGGACTACGGCACCATGGAGGTGGCCGACCACGCCATCGCGCTGGTGCTGGCGCTGCGCCGCGGCCTGCTGCTGCACCACGACGCGCAACGCCGCCAGCCGCCGGCGGCGTGGCGGGCCATCGAGACCCCGCTGGTCCGCCGGCTCAACGTGCAGACGCTGGGCATCGTCGGCCTCGGCCGCATCGGCACCGCCGTGGCGCTGCGGGCCAAGGCGTTCGGCTTCCGCGTCGTGTTCTTCGACCCCCACCTGCCGAACGGCGTCGACCTCGCGATTGGCATCGAGCGCGCGCGCGCGCTCGATGCGCTGCTGGCGCAGTCCGACGTGCTCACCATCCACACGCCGCTGACCCCCGACACGCGCGGGCTGATCGGCGCGCGCGAGCTGGCGCTGCTGCCGGCCAACGCCGTGCTGGTCAACACCGCGCGCGGCCCGATCGTCGACCCCGACGCGGTGCTGAAGGCGCTGCGCAGCGGCCACCTCGCCGGCGCCGGGCTGGACGTGCTGCCGGTCGAGCCGCCGGAGGACCCGGTGCCGCCGCTGCTGCAGGCGTTCCGCAACCGCGAGCCGTGGCTGGAGGGCCGGCTGATCGTGACCCCGCACAGCGCCTTCCACACCGCCGAGGCCTGGGCCGACATCCGCCGCAAATCGGCCGAGACGATGGCGGCGGCGTTGCTGTCGAACACGCCGCAGAACGTGATCCCGCCCGAGAGCTACTGATCGCGCCGCCTGCCTGTTGGAGAGAATGTAGATCGATGGCAGCCCTGCCCAACACAGTAACCCTGTCGGTAGCTTCACGCGAAGCGGCGGGAAATACTGCGCGCCATGACCGGGCAGGGCGACATGGCGATCCGCGAAGTGGCCCGCCGGGTCGGGCGCGACGTGAGGGCGGTGCATGGCGACGTGACCGCGCTGATCCAGGCCGGCGTGGTCGAGCGTACCGCCAAGGGCGTGGTGTTCGGCTACGATGCGGCGCATGTCGACTTCACGCTCACGGCGGCGGCCGGCACGTTGCGGGCTGCCTGACCTTGCTGCTCGATTTTGCTTGATCTTCGCGAGCGGGTCATCCGGATCGACCGCGCGACCGCCGAGACGCACAAGCTGCAAAACGAGGGCGACAAGTTCGCGGCGGAAGCCAGGAAGATAGCGCGGGACTAAGCTGCCGTCATACCTGGTGGTCTTCGCGGCCCTGACGGCCGTCGGCGCCTTCCTCGGCTCGATCTCCTTCTTCCTGCGACTCAGCGGGAAGGGATAGCGCCGCATCCATTTGGCTGAACGCTGCCCTGCTGAAAACGGGTCCGTTCAAGACCGCTATTTGCCTGACCAATGGTTGACACTCCCCGCCGCCCGCGCCCAGTTTGCCGCCACTCCAGCCCGGTTGGAATGGCCGGGACCGGATGGGAGGACGAAGGCACAGCAATGACCAGGGATACGCACGGCCAAGGCTCGAGCGGCGGCACCACGCGGACACTGCGCAGCCGGCGCTGGTTCGACAACCCGCACGACCCGGCGATGACCGCCCTCTACCTCGAACGCTACCTCAACTTCGGCCTGACGCCGGAGGAACTGCGCGACGGCCGGCCGATCATCGGCATCGCCCAGACCGGCAGCGACCTCAGCCCGTGCAACCGGCATCTGGTCGGCCTCGCCAGCCGCCTGCGCGACGGCATCATCGCCGCTGGCGGGGTGCCGCTGGAGTTCCCGATCCACCCGATCCAGGAAACCGGCAAGCGCCCGACCGCGGCACTCGACCGCAACCTGTCGTATCTGAGCCTGGTCGAGGTGCTGCACGGCTATCCGCTCGACGGCGTCATCCTCACCGGCGGCTGCGACAAGACCACGCCGGCGGTGCTGATGGGCGCCGCCACGGTCAACATCCCGGCGATCCTGTTCTCCGGCGGCCCCATGCTCGACGGCCACTTCAACGGCAAGCTGTCCGGCTCCGGCACCATCGTCTGGGAAGGCCGCCGGCTGTATGCCGAGGGGCTGATCGACTACGAGCAGTTCATGGCCATGGTGGTGTCGTCGTCGCCCTCGGTCGGGCACTGCAACACCATGGGCACCGCGCTGTCGATGAACAGCCTCGCCGAGGCGCTGGGCATGTCGCTGCCGGGGTGCGCCGCCATCCCCGGCCCGTACCGCGAGCGCGCGCAGATGGCCTACCACACCGGCCTGCGCATCGTGCAGATGGTCCACGAGAACCTGCGCCCGTCCGACATCATGACCAAGGGCGCGTTCGAGAACGCCGTGGTGGCCGCGGCGGCGCTGGGTGCCTCCTCCAACTGCCCGATCCACATGATCGCCATCGCCCGTCACATGGGCGTCGACCACACGCTGGACGACTGGCAGCGGCTCGGCCCGGAGATCCCGCTGCTGGTGGATTGCCAGCCGGCCGGGCGCTTCCTGGGCGAGGCGTTCCATCGCGCCGGTGGCGTGCCGCAGGTGATGAAGGAGCTGCTGGCGATGGGCAAGCTCAACGGCGACGTGGTGACCGTCACCGGGCGCACGCTGGCCGAGGACCTCGCCACCGCCACCGGCCCGGTCGACCGCGAGGTGATCCGCACCTACGCCCATCCGCTGAAGGAGCGCGCCGGCTACATCGTGCTGTCCGGCAACCTGTTCGACAGCGCCGTGATGAAGACCAGCGTGATCGACCCGGCGTTCCGCGAGCGCTTCCTGTCCGATCCCGACCGCCCCAACGTGTTCGAGGGCAAGGCGATCGTGTTCGAGGGGCCGGAGGACTACCACAACCGCATCGAGGACGCCGACCTCGGAGTCGAGGACCAGTCGGTGCTCATCATCCGCAACACCGGCCCGGTCGGCTATCCCGGCAGCGCCGAGGTGGTCAACATGCAGCCGCCGGCGCGGATGCTGAAACGCGGCATCCTGGCGCTGCCGACCATGGGCGACGGGCGCCAGAGCGGCACCTCCGGCTCGCCCAGCATCCTCAACGTCTCGCCCGAGGCGGCGATCGGCGGCGGCCTGGCCCTGCTCAGGACCGGCGACCGCATCCGCATCGACCTCAACACCCGCAAGGTGGACGTGCTGCTGCCCGACGGCGAGCTGGAGGCGCGGCGTGCCGCGTGGACGCCGCCGGTGCTCGAGAACAAGACGCCGTGGGAGCAGATCTACCGGCAGAACGTCGGCCAGCTCGGCCAGGGCGGCTGCCTGGAGTTCGCCACCGAGTACCTCGACATCATCGACAAGCGCGGCGAGAGCCGGAACAACCACTGAAGGCGCGCTGACATGGCCGGACGGCTGGCGGGCAAGACCGCGTTCATGACCGCCTGCGCCCAGGGCATCGGGCGGGCCACCGTGCTCGCCTTCGTGGCCGAGGGCGCCCGCGTCATCGCCACCGACCGCGACGTGGACAAACTGGCCGACCTCGCCGGCGATCAGGTGACGGTGGCCCGGCTCGACGTGCTCGACCCCGCCGCGATCGCCGCCGCCGCGGTCGAGCACGGCGCCGTGGACGTGCTGTTCAACTGCGCCGGCATCGTCCACCAGGGCAACGTGCTGGAGGCTAGCGAGGCGGACTGGGAGCTGGCGTTCGACCTCAACGCGCGCGCCATGTTCCGTGGCATCAAGGCGTTCCTGCCGGGAATGCTGGCGGCCGGCGGCGGCTCGATCGTCAACATCGCCTCGGTCGCCGGCAGCGTGAAGGGCGTGCCCAACCGCTTCGTCTACGGCGCCAGCAAGGCGGCGGTCATTGGCCTCACCAAGAGCGTCGCCGCCGACTACGTGACGCGCGGCGTGCGCTGCAACTGCATCTGCCCCGGCACCGTGCAGTCGCCCAGCCTGAACGAGCGCATCGCCGCCAACGCCGGTTCGGCCGGCGGGCTGGACGCGGCGCGCGCGGCGTTCGTGGCGCGGCAGCCGATGGGCCGGCTCGGCACGGTGGACGAGATCGCCGCCCTGGTGGTGTACCTGGCCAGCGACGAGGCCCAGTACATGACCGGCCAGGCCGTCATCATCGACGGCGGCTACTCTCTCTAGCAGAAGAACAGGACAGACCGATGAAGCTGCTGCGCTATGGTGCCGTGGGCGCCGAGAAGCCGGGCCTGCTGGACGCCCAGGGCGCCATCCGCGACCTGTCGGGCGTGGTGGCCGACCTCGATGCCGCCGCCCTGTCGCCCGCCGGCCTCGCCCGGCTGGCGGCGCTCGACCCAGCCAGCCTGCCGCAGGTCGCGGCCGGGCAGCGGATCGGGCCATGCGTGCCGCGCCCGGTCACCTTCGTCTGCATCGGCCTCAACTACGCCGACCACGCCGCGGAGACCGGGGCGCCGATCCCCAAGGAGCCGATCATCTTCCTGAAGGCCCCCGGCGCCTATTGCGGCCCCAACGACGACGTGAAGATCCCGCGCGGCTCGAAGAAGACGGACTGGGAGGTCGAGCTTGGCGTGGTGATCGGCAGCCACTGCAGCTACGTGCCCGAGCACGACGCGATGGACCACGTCGCCGGCTATTGCGTCATCAACGACGTGAGCGAGCGCGAGTACCAGACCGAGCGCGGCGGCACCTGGGACAAGGGCAAGGGCTGCGACACCTTCGGCCCGACCGGCCCCTGGCTGGTGACCAGGGACGAGGTCGCCGACCCGCAGAACCTGTCGATGTGGCTCGACGTCGACGGCAAGCGGATGCAGGACGGCAGCACCCGCACCATGATCTTCGACGTGCGCAAGCTGGTCAGCTACGTCAGCCACTTCATGGTGCTGTTCCCCGGCGACATCATCAGCACCGGCACGCCGCCCGGCGTCGGCATGGGCATGAAGCCGGCCCCCATCTACCTGCACGAAGGCCAGACCATGCGCCTCGGCATCCAGGGCCTCGGCGAGCAGCGGCAGAAGACCGTCGCCGCGTAACCGGCGTCCGGCCACAAAAAAGGGCTCCAACCTTCCGGTCGGAGCCCTTTCGTTGGCATCGGCCGTATCAGTTGCGGCGGTTGCCGGTAAGCTGCAGCAGCAGCATGAACAGGTTGATGAAGTTCAGCAGCAGTTGCAGCGCGTCGAACACGCTGCGCCGCGCCGCCACGTCCGAACCTTCGGCATACGAGAACTGGACGTAGTCGGCTTTGATGCGCTGGGTGTCGTAGGCGGTGAGGCCGACGAACACCAGCACGCCGATGATGCTGATGGCGAACTGCAGGCCCGAGCTGTGGACGAACATGTTGACCACGCTGGCGATGATGACGCCGAACAGGCCCATCATCAGGAAGCTGCCCATGCGGGTCAGGTCGGTTTTGGTGGTGTAGCCATACAGGCTCATGCCGCCGAACATCGCCGCCGAGATGAAAAAGGTGCGGCTGATGCTGGCGCCGGTGTAGACCAGGAAGATGCTGGTCAGGCTGGCGCCCATGGCCACGCAGAACGCCCAATACAGCCCCTGCACCGTGCGCGTGGACATCTTGTTGACGCCGAACTGCATCGCCAGCACGAACGCCAACGGGGCGAACATGGAGATGTAGGCCAGCGGGCCGGGCACGTGGACCATGGCGCCGCTCGCGGTTGCGCGCAGCGGGTAGAACACGTCGAACACCGCCGGGACGTTGGCGATACCGTAGGCGACGACGCCGGTCAGCAGCAGCCCGGACGCCATCCAGTTGTAGACGCGCAGCATGTAGGCGCGCAGGCCCGCATCGACCACCGCGCCCGCAGCGCCCGCGCGGACGGCGCCGGGCGCGCCGCGGAATTCGGGACTGAAAGCCATTGTTGTGTCACTTTCCTGTTCAGGCACGATGCCTGTTGTCCGATAATTTGGGCGTCACGCGGTTCCGTGCAAGCAAAATCGGCGTAATGTGGACCACGCATAGGGACTAGTCGTTGCGCAGCAGCGGCGCCGGCTTGACCCGCAACGCAGCCTCGGTGCCGGCGAAGCCGAACACCAGCATGATGAGCAGGCTGGCGAGGATGGTGCCGAGCAGGGTCCCCGGCAGCAACGACCAGTCGGCGTGCATGACATAGCGCAGCACCCCGAAGCTCGCCAGCGTCCCCACTCCCGCCGCCAGCAGGCCGGCCACCACGCCCAGCACGCCGAACTCGACCAGCCAGGCCGTCCTGATCTGGCCGCGCGTGGCGCCCAGCGTCTTCAGGATCACCGCCTCGTCGATGCGCCGGCGTTGGCCGCTGGCCACCGCCCCGGCCAGCACAAGCGCGCCGGCCACCAGCGTCAGGCTGCCGGTGGCGGCCAGTGCGGCGGCGACCTGCCCAAGCAGCTTCGCCACCGCCGCCAGCACGTCGGCGACCCGGATGCCGGACACGTTGGGCAGCGCGTCGGTGACCGCGCGCAGCACTTGCGCCTCCACGGCGGGCGTCGAGCGCACGGTGGCGATGTTGCTGTGCGGCGCGTGCGCCAGCAGGCCGGGGCTGGCGACCATGGTGAAGTTGATGCCCAGCGTGCGCCAGGCGATGTCGCGCAGGTTGGCGATGCGCAGGTCGATGTCGCGCCCCAGCACGTTGACCCGCAGCACGTCGCCGATCCCCACGCCCCAGCCCTTCGCCAGGTTGGCGTCGAACGAGACCAGCGGCGGCCCGGCGTAGTCGGCCGGCCACCACCGCCCGGCCACCAGCCGCGTGTCCGCCGGCATCGCGCCGGCGTAGGTCAGCCCGCGGTCGCCGCGCAACGCCCAGGCGCTGTCGGGCGTGACCTTCAGCCGGTCGACCGCAACCCCTTTGACCGCCACCATCCTCGCCCGCAGGCTCGGCACGTCGCTCACCGCGCCGACGCCCTTGATGCCGCCCAGGATGCTGCGGAACCGCGGCAGTTGCGCGTCCTGCAGGTCGATGAAGAAGAAGCTGGGAGCGTGCGCCGGCATCTGCTCGGCCACCTGCCGGCGCAAGTTGCCCTGGATCAGCGCCACCGCCGCCAGCGTCGACAGGCCAAGCCCAATCGAGACCAGCATCAACGGCGTGGTGGCGCCCGGACGATACAGGTTGGCGATGCCGAGCCTCGCCCACACCCGCCGCGATGCCGGGACCGCAGCCGCCACGCGCATCAGCGCCGAGCCGCCGACGCGGAACAGCGCCAGCGTCGCCAGGGCGGCGGCGCAGAAGCCCAGCGCGAAGCCGGGCGCGCCGGAACTCGCCACCGTCAAGCCGATCAGCGCCAGCGCCAGCGCCACGTTGGCGGCCAGCACGAGACGGTCCATCGGCACCGAGGCCGGCTGCAGATCGTCGCGGAACAGGGCGGCGCCCGGAATGCGCATGGCGCGGGCCAGCGGCGCCAGGGCGAACGACGCCGCCACCAGCACACCATACAGCGCGGCCAGCGCCAGCGGACGCGGGAACAGCCCGATCTGCGGCACCACCGGCAGCGCGCCGCGGAACAGCGCCACCGCCGCCGCCGGCAGCGTCACCCCGGCGACCAGGCCGGCCAGCACGCCCAGCAGCGCCAGCGCCATCACCTGGATCAGGCAGACCGCGAACACCAGCCGCCCCGACGCGCCGAGGCAGCGCAGCGTCGCGATGCCGCGCGCCCTCGCCTGCAGCCAGGCCCGCACGCCGTTGGCGACGCCGATGCCGCCGACCAGCAGCGAGGTCAGGCCGACCAGCGTCATGAACAGCGTGGTGCGGTCGACGAACTGCACCACGCCCGGCGCCGCGTCATGCGCGTCGCGGATGCGCCAGCCGGTGTCGGGGAACGCCGCGCGCAGGTCGGCGATGACCCGGGCGACGTCGGCCCCCGGCGGCAGCGCGGCGCGCAGATGGTGGGTGGCGAACGCGCCCGGCTGCAGCAGTTGCGCCGCCTGCAGGGTCGCCAGCGACACCAGCAGGCGCGGGCCGAAGATCGATGGGTCGGCCACGCGGTCCGGCTCGTTGGTAAGCGCCCCCTTCACCATGACGGTGGTCTCGCCCAGCCGGGCCGAATCGCCGGGCGCCAGCTTGAGCCGGTCCAGCGCCAGTTGCTCGACCAGCGCCCCGCGCCCGGCCAGCGCGTCGGCCATCGACATCGGCGGCCGCGCGGCGGCAGCGCCGACCAGCGGCCACGCGCCGTCGACCGCCTTCAGCTCGACCAGCATCCGCTCGCCGGACGCCGGCGCCACCAGCATCGAGCGCAATGTCACCACGTCCGACAGCCGCGCGCCGCGATCGCGCAACCAAATATGCAGCGCGTCCGGCAAGGGCCGCGCGTCGCCCAGCACCTCGATGTCGCCGCCCAGGATGGTGCGCCCCTCGGCCGCCAGCGTGCGCTCGATGCCGGTGCGCAGCGTGCCGACAGCGGTGATCGCCGCCACCCCCAGCGCGAGGCAGGCCAGCACGATCCACAGCCCGCGCACCCCGCCGCGCAACTCGCGGCGGGCCAGCTTCCACGCCAGCATCAGCCGACCACCCTGCCGTCGGCCATGGCGATGGTGCGCCCGCATTTCGCCGCCAGCGCCGGGTCGTGGGTGATGAGCAGCAGCGTCGTGCCGGACTCCGTGCGCAGGCCGAACAGCAGCTCCATGACCGCCTCGCCGGTCGCGCGGTCGAGGTTGCCGGTCGGCTCGTCGGCCAGCAGCAGGCGCGGGCGCGGCGCGAAGGCACGCGCCAGCGCCACCCGCTGCTGCTCGCCGCCGGACAACTGGCCCGGCAGATGGGTGAGCCGGTGGCCGAGGCCGACCAGCCGCAGGCATTCGGCGGCGCGCGTCATGGCGTCGGCGCGGCCGGCGAGTTCGAGCGGGATCGCCGCGTTCTCCAGCGCGGTCATGGTCGGGATCAGGTGGAACGACTGGAACACGATGCCGACCTGATCGCGCCGCAGCCGGGCCAGCGCGTCCTCGCCCATGCGCGACAACTCCCGCCCGGCCAGCGTGACGCTGCCCGAACTCGGCCGCTCCAGCCCGGCCAGCACCATCAGCAGGCTGGTCTTGCCCGAACCGGAGGGGCCGACGACGCCGACCGCCTCGCCGCCCGCGATGTCGAGGTCGATGCCGCGCAGGATGTTGACCGGGCCGGCGGCGGCGGGCACGGTCAGCCGCAGCCCGCGCACCCGGACCAGCATCTGCGCGTCGCCGGCGGCAACCCCATCTGTGTCATGGAACGGATGGTTCGGGAGCGGATGGTTTGGAGACGGTTCGATGAGGTCCATGACATCGCGATATGGCCTGCCCGGCTGGCTACGCAAAGCGGCGACGCTGATCTGTTGCGCTGTTTTCATCTCCGCGGCGGCCCCTGCTCCCGCCCCTGCCCCGCCGCGCCTGCTGATCCTGGGTGATTCGCTGACGGCGGGTTACGGCTTGGCGGCTCCGGACGCCTTCCAGGCGCAACTGGCGGCGGCGCTGCGGAACCAGCATCGCGGCGTGGCGCTGGTCGACGCGGCGGTGTCGGGCGACACCAGCGCCGGTGGGCTGGCCAGGATCGACTGGGCGCTGGGCGACGGCGGGGCCGACGCGGCGCTGGTCGAGCTTGGCGGCAACGACGGCCTGCGCGGCACCGACCCGCGCGAGACCGAGGCCAACCTCGCGGCCATCCTCGACAACCTGGCGCGCCGCCACATCCCGGTGCTGCTGACCGGCATCTACGCGCCGCCCAACCTCGGCGCCGACTACGAACGCCAGTTCCGCGCCGTCTACGACCGGCTGGGCCAGCGTCCCGGCGTGATCTACGACCCGTTCTTCCTGGCGGGCGTGGCCCGCGACCCGGCGCTGACCCAGCCGGACGGCATCCATCCCAACCCGGCCGGCGTGAAGCTGGTGGTCGCGCGGATACTGCCGCTGGTTGACCGCCTGCTCGACGAGGTTCGGCCGCCCGCGTAACTCCCAACTCGCGGCAACTGAAAGGGAATCTCATGTCGGGCATCGAAGGCAAGGTCGTCGCGATCACGGGTGCCAGCAGCGGGATCGGCAAGGCCACGGCGCTGCTGCTGGCCGAGCGCGGGGCAAAGCTGGTGATCAGCGCACGCCGGCCGGATCGCCTCGCGGCGGTTGCCGATCAAATCGTGGCGGCAGGAGGCGAGGCAGCCTTCGCACCCACGGACGTCAGGCGGCGCGACGACCTGGCCAACCTCGTCACGCTGGCATGTGAGCGGTTCGGCAAGCTCGACGTGCTCGTCAACAATGCCGGCATCGGGCCGATTTCCCTGCTCGACGACCTCCGCGTCGAGGATTGGGACGACATGATCGACGTCAACATCAAGGGTGTCCTGTACGGCATCGCGGCGGCGCTGCCGCTGTTCCGCAAGCAAGGGTTCGGGCAGTTCGTCAACATCGCCTCCACCGCCGGACTTGTCACCAGGCCGACCATGTCGGTCTATTCCGCCACGAAATTCGCCGTGCGGGTCATCTCCGAGGGTTTGCGCCAGGAAGCCGGCGACAAGCTGCGCGTGACGATCATCACTCCGGGCTTCGTCCAGACCGACTTCGCGGACTCCATGACGAATCCGGAGACGAAGGCGCAGATCGTCGGAACGATGGAGAAGATCGCGATCTCGCCGGACGCGATTGCCCGCGCCATCGCGTTCGCGATCGAGCAGCCGGCCGAGGTCGATGTGGGCGAAATCGTTGTCCGGCCCACGGCGCAGGGCTGACTTCGCCGTAAAGCCATGCCCACCGCACTATTTCAACAAAGTTCAGGCTTCAGGTGATACGGCTGTTCGTGGGACTTGATCTGGAGTGGCCGTTGCGCGAGCGGCTGAGGCTGTTGGCCGGCGGCGTGCCCGGCGCGCGCTGGGTGCCGGCCGAGAACTACCATCTGACGCTGCGCTTCATCGGCGAGGTGCCGGCCCATCGCGCCGAGGAGATCGACCTCGCGCTGGCCACGTTGCGCGGGCGGGCGTTCGCGCTGAGCTTCGCCGGCGTCGGCACCTTCGCCAAGGCCGGGCGCGAACTCGCGCTATGGGTCGGCGCCGAGCGCACCCCGGCGCTCGATCACCTGCAGGCGAAGATCGAGACCGCCCTGCAACGCGCCGGCCTGCCCCCGGAGCGGCGTCGGTTCACGCCGCATGTGACGCTGGCCCGGCTCGACAACGTGCCCGAGGCACAGCTCGCGGCCTTCGTGCAGTCGAACAACCTGTTCCGCGCCGGCCCGGTCGAGATCGGCCACTTCACGCTGTTCAGCTCACGATTGGGCAAAGAGGCGTCCGCCTACACCGCGGAAGTCGAATACCCGCTCGACTGACCGGGCCGCATTCGGCAATCGCGGCCGGCCAGCAGAGCAAGCGAGGCCCTGTGACGCTCGTGCGCCTCCGCCAGGATTGCGACCACGACGTTGCTGTCGAGCAGAGCCTCGAACACTGTCAGAGATCACGCCCGCGCACGGCCTCGAGCGCTTGGTCCGCCTCATCCTGGGTAGCGTGCCGCCCTTGTGCGGGCTTGACCAGAACGCGGCTGCGCCGGACGAGGCCATCGACCGGCTCGGAGGTGGCCGGTGGCACATAGCCGCGCAGCGCGTCTTCAACTATCTCGGTCGTGGTCATGCCAGTGCGGCGCGCGATTTCGCGGGCGCGGTCGCGTGCATAGGCGGAGCGGATGTTAAGCTGGGCGTTGTCCGCGTGCGGCATGGCTTGGATCTCCTAAACCAATTCCAGCGCGCCGCGACCGGCGCGGCTAACCCACGCTTTAGCGGCTATCCATCGAGGCGCGCTCAGAGCCATGCCCGCGATCTTTGGCGACCGGCGCCGTCCCGCTGGCGAACCAACTGCCCAGGAAGTCAAGGAAAGCCCGCACCGTGGCGGGTATCAGGGTTCGATGCGGCCAGAGGGCGTGAAGGGGCAGGGATCGCTCGTGCCAATCCGGCAAGACAGGCACGAGGCGCCCGGTCGTCAGGCTGTCCGCGAAAACGAATGACGGGGCCAGGAGAATGCCGCGGCCGATCAGGGCAAGGTCCAGCAGAAAACTCACGTCCGACGCGCGGATGCGCCCGTCGACGGCGACGCCTTCCCTCGTGCCGGCGGGACCCGCAAACGACCAGCGCGTCGGCGCGTGCGTCTGTGTGTAGATCAGCGTTCGATGCGCGGCGAGGTCGCTCGGCCGTTCGGGCGCCGGGTGGTTCGACAGATAGCCCGGCGACGCGGCGAGGATCAGCGGGAAGCTCGCGAGGCGCCGGGCGATCAGGCCGGAAGGTGGAAGTTCGCCAAGCCGGAGTGCCAGGTCGACGTTCTCCACGAGCAGGTCGACCGCCCGTTCCGAGAGGTCGATCTCGACGGAGACGCCAGGGTGGCGGTCGAGGAATGCGGCGATGGCGGGCGCGAGCAGCGCGGTTCCGAACGCCAGCGGCGCGGCAATGCGGAGGCGGCCGCCGGGCTCGGCCTGCCGGGAACCCGCCTCGGCCTCGGCGAGGGCAATCTCGTCCAGTGCCGCGACGCACCGATCGTAATACGCACGGCCCGCGTCGGTCAGGCTCAAGCGGCGTGTCGTGCGTTTCAGGAGCCGCACGCCGAGGCGTCCCTCCAGCGCTTTGAGGTGCTGCCCGGCCATCTCCGGCGAGATTTCCAACGCGCGAGCCGCCGCCGCAAGGCTGCCGAACTCGACCGCCCGGCGGAACACCGTCATTCCGACCAGTTTGTCCAGCGCCATTCCAAAGTCTCCGTTCGGGATGAACCTGATGAGGCAGGGATTATCGGATCGTGGCCGAAGATGCATCTCCTGGGCGCACCCAGACTTGGGCACCGCCAGAATGGAGTTCGGCAGATGACGCATCACACGATCGAGACGGCGGGCGCGAAGCTTAGCGTGGAGGACACGGGGGCCGGTGACCTGGCGTTGATATTCCTCCACTACTGGGGCGGCTCGGCGCGCACATGGGACCCCGTAATCGCGTGTCTTCCGGCATCGGTTCGCAGCATCGCCCTGAACCAGCGCGGCTGGGGCGGCTCGCCCGCGGTTGATGGCCGCTACGACCTGGAGGTTCTCGCGGATGACGCGCTGGCGGTGACGGAGGCGCTCGCGGTTCGGCGCTTCGTCGTCGTCGGCCACTCGATGGGCGGCAAGATCGCCCAGATCCTGGCCGGCCGCCGGCCTGGCAGCCTCGAAGGCCTGGTGCTGGTGGCGCCAGCGCCGCCGACGCCGATGCAGGCGCCGGCGGAGGTCCGCGCCGGGATGCTCGCGTCCTACCAGTCTCGGGAGGGTGTCCTGCAGGCGCTCGGCGTGCTGGCCGGCTCGCCGCTGCCGCATACTCTGCGCGAGCAGGTCATCGCCGACACGCTGCGTGGCGAGGCTGGGGCCAAGCGGGCCTGGCCCGACCGCGGCATGACGCAGGACGTCAGCGCCGGGCTGGAAGGCTTTGCGCTGCCGGTGGACGTGCTGATCGGCGAGCGCGACCAGATCGAGCGTGAGGCGGTCCTGCGTCCGGCGCTCTCCCGCCTCCTGCCGCAGGCCACCTTCACCATCGTGCCCGCGATGGGGCACCTGCTCCCGTTGGAGGCGCCCGAGGCAATCGCCCTGGCCTGCGAACGGATGCTGTCGGCGCCGTCGAGCGTCGCTGAGCGCGTTTGAACAGTCCCTAACGTATTTCCGGCCACTTCATGATAGATCGCTACAGTACAGACAGAGATGGCACGGCTGTTGGTAGTATTGGTTATAATGGCATCGTATTGTGCTTGTTGAGAACTGCGTAGAAAATTAGACAGACGTCATACGATAGTTCGGTTTGGATTTGTTAGCCTGGGTATATCGATTGTGAATTAACGTAGTTTTCGCGACTTCGCCGCATCGCAGCATGTTACTTGCGAATCTCAACCCAGGAGAGTGCGATGAGCGATGCAAGCGTCACCGTCACAGGTGCGAGCCTCACTATCTATTAGTTTTCCTCTGCACACGGTTGACGTCTGGAGTCCGCGTGTGATGCAAGGTTTCCGCCTCTTTTCTGGAGCGGGATCGTCAGGTGGTTGGAACG
>JAABUU010000328.1_pt1 | contig 113798 bp, 153 predicted proteins | sample 5559301 | NCBI WGS metagenome assembly JAABUU01 (sample SAMN10711884, study PRJNA513360) | rock metagenome | isolation source: Antarctica rocks | place: Antarctica: Victoria Land, Richard Nunatak white | reverse complement strand
CCCTCCAAATTTCACACAGTCTTCCGCTAGCTCTGCCAGGTGATCGAGTCACAAGTGCAAAGCGCGACGGCGTCCGCTACGACGGCGAGCACCACAGGTATGCTGCACCCTGGGCTCGTATCAGTTCAGCCTGACGACAGTCCGCACCGACACGAACAGCAGAGATCGCGCTCCACCGAGCGCGATCTGGTGGTGACCAGATACTGCGCAGACTACCGTTTTCAGGCCCCCCCCGCGCATGCACCTGCCGCCGCCGTAGCCGCCGCCATCTCCGCCGCCGCCGCCTCCGCCATAGCCGCCACCCCCGCGGTCGTACCCTCCTCTGCGCACCAGCGCGCGCACGCTAAGGCGCCGACCGCCACATGTGCCCTGTGGCAACTAGCGCCGCGCAGCGTCACCGCCGCGCCCGCTGCCCTCCAAATTTCACACAGTCTTCCGCTAGCTCTGCCAGGTGATCGAGTCACAAGTGCAAAGCGCGACGGCGTCCGCTACGACGGCGAGCACCACAGGTATGCTGCACCCTGGGCTCGTATCAGTTCAGCCTGACGACAGTCCGCACCGACACGAACAGCAGAGATCGCGCTCCACCAAAAGATACTGCGCAGACTACCGTTTTAGGGTCAGGACCTGCGCGGGCGCTGCACCTGCCCCCGCCGTAGCCGCCGCCATCCCTCCGCCCGCCGCCGCCGTAGCCGCCGCCGCCGCCGTAGCGGCTCCCGCCGCCGCCGCCATACTTCTCGGGCCTAGTCTCGGCCAGGCTGACGGTCAGCGTGGACCCTGGCGCAGCCAGGGTATCCCTGTCAGCTCGCACGGCTGCGCTGGCGCGCACCGCACCGCACACGGGAGGTGGTGCGAACGCAGCGCAAGCGCGCTGCAAGCCCTGGGCGCACGGAGCTGAGCTACAGGGCGGACGCCAGCGTCGTGTTTACACGGGCACAAGCCCCAGCTGGCCCTCGCTCGCACGACCGCGGCAGCCCACGGGCAGGGGCGCGGGCGGAGGAGCGGCCCGCGCACCCTTGAAGTCCTTCCCGTTGAACCAGTCCACGGCCGACGCAGCGGAGAAGGGGTCCTCGTAGGACACCGTGCCGTCCCCCTACAACCCAGTGCCACAGGCAGGGGCACTGTCAGCGCCTGCACCAGCGCGCAGGACACAGGAAGGTCCACGTGCCAGAGGGAGCTGCCACTGTCTAGCGTAATGGTTTGACGCTGGCCCAAGCCTGTCACAGCCCGCGTGCGCTGTGACTGTGCGGCGCCCGTGACGCGGCACGCCGTGCGCTGAAAGCCAAGCCACCGTGGCACCCCAGGCAATAAAGACCAAACCTGTGCAGCCCAGCGCAGCAAAAGCGAACGGCGACCTGGCGCATGCGCTACCCCAGGCGACCGGGCGCGACGATCGCGACTGGCTGCCGGCTGGCCGGGCGCTCTCGCGCGCCTTGAGCGCGCCGGTGGCCTTGTCGCGGTAGAGCCAGATCTTCGGCTTGCCCTTCTTCTTGTCCTGTTTCAGCACGCCGATCGTGCCAAAGTGCGCGGCCATGGCCTCCTCCGTGATGCCGGGCGGCAGGCCGGCAACGTATATCATGTCCACGTCCGGCACCGTGAAGCTCAGCGTGTCCGGGTTGTACGCCATGGCGGCTGCCCAGCGGTGCGCGCGCCGCGGCCGCGGCCCAGCAGCCCACTGGAGTACGGCGCGCACTAGCTACACCGCACTGCTCACCAAGGTCAGGCTCAGCACCGTGCACTGAAGCGCTGCACCCTCCAGATGCCTGCCTGGCGCCTCCTTGAACGCGCCACAAGTATGCACCAGGTTTGTGAAGTAAGCTTGTCCCCTGGTTACTTTGTGTTCATCAAAGTGCACACTTTGGCACTCATCCATGCCTGTGCCTGGGTGCTGCCTTGGGGGGTTTTGAGGTGCCACCCAGCGTGCATTGCATTGTGCTATGCATTGGCCATTTATACCGGGAAACGCTGTGTCCCACTACGTACCAGAGTAAGACAGCTCAAGTGCTCTCCGCGGGCGCCAAGCCGTGGGTGCGCAACTTGCAAAGCAGAGAGGTGGCTAGGGAGGACCGCCGTTCTCCTGTCCTTGCAAACTTACCGCGCAGGCCAGACAGCAGACCGCCCGATTGGAGATGGCACCGGCTGCGCCTGCCAGCGGTGCACGCCCCACAGTTCGGACGCTGCTGATAGACCTTGATGGCACGCTCTACGACATAAGCAACGGCTATGAAGAGCATGTGAGGTATGCACGCTTGTGTGTGAACATAGCAAGCCCATATCAGCCAAGTGGGGCAGCTGAGGCGGGCAGTCCCTGCGTTGGTGGGTAAAGCAAGTCATGCATGCAGGCACGCAGGCAAACTCACGCCCTGCTCACGACGCATTGGCATCGGGCCTCCGCTATGTAGCACCAAAAGGCCCCGCAGACCTGGTGACCAAAGTCCGGCCTTGCGCAGGCAGAACGTGTTCAGGTTCATGGTGCAGCGGCTGGGCGTGGCAGACGTGGCGACGGCGCGCGGCATCTGGAAGCAGCACTTTGCCACCTACAACCAGAGCCTGCGCGCGCTGCGCGCCGGGGCCGGCTTCCGCTTCGACACGGCGGAGTACTGGGACTGCATACGCGCCGGCGCCGGCGACTTTCTGAGGCCAGACCCTGCGGTGAGCACACGCGTGTGCAGCCGGTGACTTGTTGCAACAGGCGGCCTCCTGCAACGTGTCCTGTAGCCTTCGAAGGCGCAAAGGTGCTGGTTCACAGCATTGCAGATGTGGTCATATGTGGAAAGGCGTGCGCCCGGCTCGCCGACCCGGTGTTGTGCTGCGCGCAGCTGCGCGCGCTGCTGCTCTCCCTGCCACAGCGCAAGTGGGTCTTCACCAACTGCAGCGAGGCGCACTGCCGAGCCGCGCTCAGCCTCCTGGGCCTCCAGGTGCGTGCTGGCGCCTGCGCCTGCGTCCGCCAAGTCGAGTGCCCGTAAGCAGCCAAAGTTTGCTGATACACGGTTGCAACTCATTCATTCTGCACCTGTGCCTGTCTGTTTGTGGGCGGCAGGCAGCGCCTGGGGGCACACACGAGCGACATCAACAAGGTTCCACCAAACCGCACCAAAAGTGCACGCAGAGCCGCACACCCGCCGAGCACGCAGCGCAGCCTGAGCCTGCAGCCCTGCCCAGCGGCGGGCCGCGGCGCTGACGGGCGCGCCGCCTGGCCAGGGCTGCTTCCAGGGCATCATCGGCGCGGACGCGATGGGCGACTCGGCCAAGCCCAGCCGCGACGCGTTCTGGGTCGCGCTGGCGGCCGCGGGCGAAGCCCCCGGGCCCCACATCGCCATGTTCGAGGACAGCCTCAAGAATCTGCGCACCGCCAAAGCGCTGGGCCTCGCCACGCTGCTGGTCGGCAGCGCGACGGCGGCCGAGGAGGCGGGCGCCCCGGTGGCGCTCGGGCGCAAGCCCTGCCAGGGCTTGGGCGGGGCCGCCGGCGACGTGCGCGGCCTGGGCGAGACCGGCGTGGGAGCCGGTGATGCTGCGGCAGGTGGGGCATGCAGACCCTGCCAGGGTACCGGCGAGGACGCGCGCACTGAGGCCTGCGTTGACGCCGCAGTGTCCGCGCTCACTGAAGCTGAGCTGCGGCGTGCCATGCCCCACCTGTGGGACTGGGACGGCGACAGTTGGGAAGGTGCTGGACCTTTAGGGGCACACGGTACAGCAGCGCTGCATTGCACTGTGTAGAGGTTTTGTGGGCTTGGACACGAGCAGCTATGCGCATGCATGCGGGTGCTGCTCTTGCGCTGGAGGGCATACCCGCGAAGTGCCTACATACATTTATTTGCTGCACGCAGAGCTGATGTACGGCGGGGGATTGTCAGCCTGTCCCTGTGTGCACAATGCATGACCTCCCTAGCGAGCTGGCACATCTGTTCTTGTAGCAACATCAGTCGTGAACGCATATCAACAATCATGGTAGGAAATGAGTGACGCGAGAGTAATGAGAACGTCTGACTGCTTACATTGCAAGGACACTTTTATTGCATTTTGACATGCATGCAGACTGACCAGACAGCCAGTCTGGTGAGCACCTACACTGCAAGCCAAACGCACACCATCACGCACCCCCATTGCTGCGTCAGGGCATGCGCATGGGGCGGGGTGGCCTCTCCTGCACCGCAGCGCCGGCGCCGCCTTTCCCGCCCCTTGCCAAGGCGCGCCCACGCGCATCAAACAGCTTCCGGCGCCGCGGGGCGCCTGGAAAGCGCAGCCGGCGGCCACGCACGACGGGGGTGTCCTGCTCGCGTAAACAGCTACGCTCCCTGGTACCATGCTTGGCCCCACAGGCAGCCACAGCAGCATCCCCAGGACGGACGTCCGCTGCACAGGCTTCCGAGCCCGCTGCCCCAGCTCCGCTGGCCGCTGCGCCAACTGCTGGCCGCTCCCCGCGCGCGGGCCCCGATACCCCAGCCACAGCAGCCAGAGGCCCTGAGCCCTCAGCATGAGCGCACTGCATGGCAGCAAGGCCACCCCCGCCATGCATGGGCCCCGGCCCAGGCACCTGGCCAGCGCCAGGCGCCGGCGGCCCCGCAGCGCGTTGCACGTCCGCCAGCACGGAAGCCCATGCGTGGGCGGGCAGGCCGGCGGCTGCCGCGCCCTTCGCCCAGCGCAGCGGCTCAACGCGGTTGTTGAGCACGTGGGGGTGCCGCCTGGCCAGCTCGTTCGCTGGCGCCGGCCCCCTGCCGTTGCCAAACGCCGCGCTCAATCGTGGTACTCCAGCAAGCCCTTGAAAGGTGTTGTGCGGGAGCACCTCATCCCTTGGGAGCAGTGTACATGCCCAGGGCATGATACCCTGCTAAACAACGCGTCAGAGTACCGCGCTGGGCCCCTGCTGCCCCTGCTGCCATGCCCGCCTTGCTGTGGAGGCTCCTGCAGTATTTGCACGGTTCCTGCCGTGTGAAAGGTTCGAGTTTTGCAGGGACCTCACAAGCAAGGCGGGCTTCACAACAGGGGGGTTGAGCGCGTTGTTGGACGCGCTGTTCAGCACGGCGTGTATGCTTGTGCTGGGGAGACCAGCCAGGTGTGCAGGAGCACCTGCTGTGGGGCAGCAGGGCCAGGATTGCTTGGTCCCACCGCGCCAGGTAGGTGGCGAGGTAGGGCAGGTCACGGTAGCGCGCGTACATGCGTGCAAAGTTCACCAGGCGCTGCATGTGCGCTGGGCTCCCGATGCTGCGCTGCTCGCGCCAGAACGACCTGCTTGGGGCCCACGTGACACCTTCCTCGCTGACGAGTGTGGGAGTGACAGGGGAACCTCAAGTGCCTGCGTGCTCCACAGCAAACAAAGCGCACCGCAGCTCCTTTTCGCGCTGCGGTTTGAGAGCGATGCTGAAGCGCTGATGCTTTGTTGCCGTGTGCAGGGTGGCCAGTTTCGCCCCGGCGGGCGGAAGAAGCCAAGCTGCATGGGCCCGCACGTCGGCGCCCCTGCCCCTGGCACAGCATGTCTGTATTGCTTCAGCACGTCTTGGTGTCACACGACCTTTGAGTGAGCGCTTTACAGAGTGCAAGGAGCTGTAAGCACACCCGCTGCTTGTGCAAGGCACAGCATGCTTCGTCAAAGCTCGTTGGCCCTCGAGCAGCTGCGCCGCTGGAGCTGCAAAATTGTGCGTAGGCTCCCGGCCCGCAAACAGCAGCCAGACTGGCACAGTGCCCAACTGCTTTGACCCGCGCATGTACCACCTCCCAGCAGTGCCCTGATATGTCTATCCAAGGCTCTTTGGCTGCTCTGCGCGTGTGCTTGAGCGCGGAAGGCTGGGCTTCACCAGTGAGTCCGAGTACAACGCACGTGCACACTGGCGGGCAGAAGATAATGCATAATCTGTGGGAAAACTTTCTCATGGCTGCAGCCTGCAGCCAGTGCTGGACCTAGAACGGCATCTGGTCTGTCCTGGTTACTAGAGCCTGATGCACACAGCACCCGAGAGGGGTCTAGAAGTCAGAGCTTCGAGGCAGTGCCTGCATACTGGTGTCACTGCACGCACGTGGAGCTGCTTAGGTTGCTCCTTGACGGCACTGCTTGCACTGCCTGCATGAAGTGATGTAAGTCGCGCGTGATGGGGCAATCAAGTGCGCACAGCGTAGGCACGCTTGAAGGCGGAGCGCGCGCTCAAAATGTTTAGCCTGCGGAGCAGGCACACAGGGCCGGCCGCAAAGCCTCCAGAGCGCCATGGCCGGGGACATCAACAGCCAAGGCATGCGCACGCCTTGGCCCTGTCGCTTCGGGCCCTCCCTTATGCGAGTGCCAGCACGGTGGCGCAGCTTATAGCGCGCTAGCTTTGGAGACAAGTCGCTCGGAGCTCTGCATCGTGATATGTAGGTTGAGTCGCCGCGCTGCCTACTGCGGTGTCTGCACCGCTCTGCTCACCTGCTTCAGCAGAGCTCCACCAAGGCTCCAGGCAGGCGATCAGTGGCTTGCATCCTGTGCAGGGCGGAGAGGCCGGTGCGGGGCCTGAGCGCGCGCTGGGCGTTCCTGCTGCTGCTGGCGGCGCGCCTGGTCAGCGCGCGGCTCAACCTCGTGCACGACTGCGACGAAGTGTACAACTACTGGGAGCCGCTGCACTTCCTGCTGTATGGCTCCGGCATGCAGACCTGGGAGTACAGGTGCCATAGCGGCTGCCCATCACCTTCCTCCTTATGAAGGTGCCCTGCTTGTGCTGGTATTTGCAGGGCCGGTGAGGCTGGCTGCAATGCTGGTTTGCTGGGCCGCGTTAGCCTGCCCAGCCTTTCACTTCTTAATGTGGGAGTGCCAAATTTAGCCAAGCATGGCCGTCTTGGTGTTCGTATGGCCTGCGACCATAAACCTGCCGCGCGCAGCTCCAAGTACGCGCTGCGGTCCTACCTGTACCTGCTGCTGCATGCGGCGGTGGCGGGCCCTGCGGCGCTGCTGTTTGGCACGGGCGCTGGTGCTGCCCTACATGCACGCCACAAAACTTGTTCCACACGCCACATGCCGTGTGTGCTACAGGCGACAAGGAGGCAGTCTCTGACCATAATTGCAGCCATGCAGCACAAGTCATGCAGGCAGGCTCGCAATGTTTCGCATGTTGTCAAAGTCCATGCTGCAGCTGAACAGACATGCAAGCCTTGTCAATGCCCGTTTCCCACAAACACCTTGCTGCGCATTGAACTGTATCGCAGAGTAACATGATAGACTGCCAGGCTGCAAGTCTCCGAGGCATGAGGTGGGGTGCCGCAGGCAAGGTGTGGGTATTCTACCTGACCAAGGCGGGCCTGGCAGTGCTGTCTGCCCTGTGCGAGACCGCGCTCTACCAGTGCGCCCCACATGTGGCATGGCTGTCTGCGCAGTCAAGCTGCATGCAAGGCGCGGTGTGCTGCAGCAGAGCGGCATCCTTATAGTCATGCCTTGCACCCTGCATGTGTGTTTGCAGTTCAACACAAATTGTACTGCAAGCGTGCGAACGCGCACTGCAGCTGCACATGTTGCCGTCCCTGCTACTCCGCACTTGCACACCCGCTGCCTGTGCTGCTGACGGCCAGCACGTCCGACTCATAGAGCGCGATCTGCGTAATCAGTCACTGCGACGTGCTTCTCTGCCCTCCACGTGCTTATGCGCTTCCCCCGTCCCAACAGCATGTAGTACGGCCAGACAGCTCACCCGCAGCCTCATGCTCATACACACCGGCCACATCTGATGTGACGCAGTCGCTGCTGTGGGCTGTCACATGGCATGTCTGCCTCCCCAGGGCCACGCGGGAGGCCGTGGGCGGCTGGACGGCGCACCTGCTGCTGGCGCTGCTGGTGCCGTGCGCGGGCATGTTTGTCGCGGCCACCGGCCTGCTGCCGAGCAGCTTCGCGATGGCCTGCCTCACCGCGGCCGCCGCGGCCGTGCTGCAGGGCCGCCCCGCGCGCGTCGTCGCGGCCGCTGCTGCTGGCATCGTCTGGGGCTGGCCCGTCGCGGGCGCGCATGCCTGAGACCCCTTTCCTTGACCCTTGTCGGGTCACACCCATGCGGAGGTGTTCTCCACTGCAGACGCCACGGCCGCGGCCGTCACGGCAGCTGCCGCGCTTGAGCGCAGGGCCCGCGTGCCTGTTGCCACGGACCTCCGTGACGGTGCGCGTGGCGGTCGCAGGCGTGGCGTTCTTGCCGTACGCCGTCTACGTGCTGCTGGCCGCGCCGCTGGGCCGCGCCTTCGGCACCGCCCTGGCCGCCCTGGCGCTCACGCTGGGGCCGCTTGTACTTGTTGACCGCGCCTTCTACGGCCGCTGGACGGTGCGGGGGAGTGTGGCCAGCCTGGCGCTGCAGCTCTGGCCCGCCGTTCCTGCGCTGCATGACACTGAGTGAGCAAAATCAACGCTCTTAGCCTCAGCACCCTTGCAATTCTTGCAACCACATCGTTAGGTGTTTGTGTGTGCGTGACATGTGTACCTCACTGCTGGCGTGCCTCCCATGCGGAGGTCGCCTTCCGCCAGATTCTGATGACGCTGCGGCGCTTCTGTGTGACTGCAGCCGCTGTCCTTGTCTGCACGTTGTTTGCGCTTCTGGCCGGTCCCTGTGGCACCCCCGCCCTGCAGGGTATAACACCCTACATCCCCCGCCTATGCAGGTGTCGCTGCTGAACTTTCTGCGCTACAACGTCGGCGGCGGCGGCGACAGCGCGCTCTACGGCACTGAAGGCGCGGGCTTCTACCTGCGCAGCGGCGCGCTCGCGCTCAACCTCGCGCTGCCGCTCGCTGCGGCCGCGCCGCTGGCGCTGCTGCTCCGCCGCGGCCACGGCAGGCCCGGTGCGGCCCGGCTGGCATGCCTCCAAGGGCGGTTGATCGCTTCTGAGCCTGTGCTGCTCTCGCTGAGCATGTGCGCCACAGGCCGATGACTGCATATCGGGTTGCTTTGTCTCCCTTGGAGAGGAGCAGGTGTTATCTACACTGGTCAGACTGGCCGCCATGCCTCCTGTCATGCTTGTCAGGTTAGTGAGGCACGCTGCAATGGGGGTGGGTGACCTGCGCAGGCGGGCGCGCGCGCATGGCTGTGGCCCTCGCGCCCGCGCCGCTGTGGCTGGCCGCCATCAGCGCGCTGCCACACAAGGAGGAGCGCTTCCTGTACGTCATCTACCCGCTGGTGCGCTCGCCGCGCCCCGCCCTACCCTACCCCTGCCCTGCCCTGCCCTCGCACTGCTGGGGCGCGCATTGCCTGCTGCCTGCCCCCTGCCCCGCGCCCTCGCCGGCACTGCTGCGCCGGGCGGGCGCGCCTGGGCGCTGCAATGACGAGAGCGGCCGCGCCGGCCGCGGTGCCCGCGCTGGGCGCGGGCTGCCGCGCCGCGTGATGCTGTGGTGGCCTGGGCGGCATGGCGTGGGCGCCGTCACACGCGCTCGTAGCACGCTCCGCTGCCCAATGCCTGACTCACTTGTATCAGATCCTGGGAGGGCCCGGCTGCACAGGTGTGCCTGGGTGCGGCGGTGGCCCTGGCGGCGGCGCCGGCCGCGGTGCGGCTGCTGGGCGCGCGCGGCCTGCCGCGCGCCGCGGTGCTGTGGGCGGCGTGGGCGGCGCCGCGCGGCGCGCTGGCGGCCGCGGCGGCGCTGTCGCTGCTGCGCGCCGCGGCGCTGGTGGCGCACTATGGCGCGCCCATGGCCGTGTACCGCCGCTTGCCAGAGGTGCGCCGGCGCCGGGAGCAGCCATCTGTGCATCCATGGCAGACGATGGTGGCCGGATGTTCACGCGGCACATTGCATGGAGCTGCGTCCCCGTGGCCGTGCCCGGCCTGCTGCTGCCGGCGGCTGTGTTTCTCTATTGCACGCCCATGCTGGCTTCGGCTGACGCTTGCCGCGGCGCGCGCAGCTGCCGGCAGGCGCCAACGCGACCTTCGTGTGCGTCGGCGATGAGTGGCACCGCCACCCGTCCGCATTCTTCCTGCCGGGGCCTGCCTACCGGCAGGCCTTCGTCGCGTCTGGGTTCCGCGGGCTCCTGCCGCGCGCCTTCGACCTCGCGCAGGCGCGCAGACGCTGCACTTGCCCGGGCCCAGCAAAGCTGCTCGCATGACGGGGGCGGACTTGCTCGCATGGCGGTAACGACACAAGCGCAGTGGGGGCTGCAGGGGCGGCTCCCTGCAGCATAGGGACCTGGCTGTCGCCACCAGCATGGGTCCAGGAGGCAATCCTCTGCTTTGTGGAGCGTTGCTCAGCGTGCCAAGGTGCGCACGCGACACACACGCATATCTGACAGACTGAGACAGCGCGGGCGCTGAGCAGCTTGCCAGGGGCGAGGACCGAGATGAACTTCGAGCCTGTTCTGGAGCCCGTGTGCCTATCCCCTGTCTGTCGCGTGCGCCCAGGGGGGCACGGCGGCGGCGCCGCCCGAGCTCAACGACCGCAACCGTTGGGAGCCTGCCAACGTGTGGCCCGACGCCGCGCGCTGCGACTTCTTCGTCGGGCTGCGGGGCGCCGGCGAGCCGCCGCTGCAGGGTATGGCCCAGCCAGCCTGCGTGCCGCCCGCGCAGCAGGGCTGGCGCGAAGGCCATGATGCAGCTGCGAGCCCGCTGCAGACTGATGCAGCCGCAATCGCACACAGAGCACATGCGCCTGCTCCGGACAGCACTTTGGCAAATTGTGTCTGGGCCCAGGCCGTACTTTTGGCGGACTCTGTCCGGGCCAGCCCGCATGCAAGACGCAACTGGTGTACCGCACGTGCGTTGCCTGACCTGTGTGTTGTGGCGGCATACGCTTGGCCATGTGCTGCGCGCTGGGCCGCGCTCATGCAGACCCGGCGGACTGGGAGCTGCTTGCGGCGAGGGTGCTCGTTGACGTGGCGCGCTCGCGCCCGGCCGGCTGCTGCGCGCTTCTGAAGCTCCACTCCATGTCTCGCGCAGACCCGGCGGTGTGGGAAGAGGTCGCGGCGCGGCCGTTTGTGGATGCGGCGCGCTCGCGCTCGATGCTCGCGCGCGCTCTGTACCTCCCGCGGCTCTCGCGCAGCCGCAACCACTGGGTGCAGTACACGCTGCTGCGGCGCATGGAGCCGCCTCGACAATGCCATGCGGATGGTGAGCATGGGGGCAGCCGCCATGCCGGGGCTGCAGAGGATGAGCAAGCTGTGTGACTGTGCCGCAATGATGAGCACACCTGACACCTTGTGTCTGCACCACATTGAAACAAATGATTACACAAAACCCTTGTTTACTGCAGCCCCTTGTCAGCTAGAAGAATGTCCAGCATCTCCCGGAGCCCCTGCCATTCGTTGGCCGCAGGCGCGACCAAGACGTTCATGTTGCCGCTATCAGCACTTTGTGCTCCTGCGACCAAGCCTATCCTAAGCGCTTTAATGCCAAAAAACCCCTTGCAGCGCAAGGCTTGCGCCTTTGTTCCGAACCTTGCTCTGAAGCCAAAAGCCAAAAAACCGACTCCCACGTTACCCACGATGAGTGAACCTGGAGAGAGACATAGCTAGGAGCAGACCCTGGTCACTCCCCAGCACGGCACAGCCGTCCCACGTCTGGTCTATAAACCGAGCCAGTATGAGGCGTGTAAAGTCAGGCCCCAAGTAGAGCTGGGCATTGCCCCACCAGCACACACACACACACACGCCCGCTTGTTGGTCTTCGGCTCTGGGCCAACCATGAGAATTCGGCACGCTCGAAATGCGCCCACAACAATGTGTCGCGTCTGTGCAGAGCTGTGTGCCTCATCAAACCAAGCGGAGCACGCTGGCCAGTCAGAACCCGCTAGTAACAGACTGGAAGGACACGGCATGCACGCTCCTGAGTTTTGGGCCTGGGGTGGGCCAGATCACAACAGGCTCGCCTTGCGCTTGGGGTACATAAGGCCGCGCCTGGACAGCAGAGCTGTGTGCTGCTCCGAGCGCAGCATGCTGGCCGATCAGAGCCTACTCAGTGCAAGTAATTGTGATGGAGACATGCATGCCCGGAGCATCCGGCCTATGGCCGCTCACCCTACTTGGCGCGCTCGCCTCGCGCGCCCGTTATACGGAAATTGCGTGTGGCAGAGCAGGATGCCTCTCTCACCGAACAGGTGACATGCCATCATCAGTGCTTCAGCGTACATAGCGTTTCCCAAGACAGACACGCTTGCTCTGAACCCTCTGGCCGAAAGCCAAAGAGATACGGCTCAACAGACTCGCCGTGCGCCCGCAAACAGCTGGCATTGGCCTGGGCGGGGCTGTGTGCCTCATACAGAAGTGAGGGCAGCGTGCTGGCTAGTCGAGACCGCACCACTCCTGTGCAAAAGCCCCGCGGGTTGCCCTGTGCTAGAAGGCTCTCCGATCAGTTTCAGGGGCAGCGTCTAGCAAAGCTGCGGGCTACGTCCCATGATGGGCAGCCGCGCCACCACCACCCTAGTCAGAGAGGGCTGCATCAGCCAGACCTGGCTGCGCGAGTAAACACGACACACGGAGATGGTGCCCTATCGCGCACCCTGCTCCCCGCCTCGCACACGTACAGGCACACCTTGGCTGCGTGCCAGGCGTTATCGCAGGCTTTCTGCAGGCCCGGCTAGCACAGCTGCAAGTTCAGGGCATGCCCAGGCCAGACGCGCCATCCCCCGGGCAGCTGCGCGCATGCCGCGCAGCGCCCCCATCATCCTCCCCGCTCAGCACCCCGGGGGCGCCCTCCATTCCCACAACTAGCATACCTGCCGGCGACTGCGGGGCGCGCCCCCAGCAGCGCACGCCGGGGCTGCCGGGTCGCGCGCGGCGCCGCCGCCTCAGCAGTTCAGCAGGAGCAGCAGGCGGCACGCGCGCGGGACGCCGAGGCGCGCGGCCGGCAGCACCGCCGCGGCGACGGCCGCCGCGGCCGCCGGCAGCGCGCGCCGCACGGGCGGCAGCGAGACCGCCAGCGCCAGCAGCGCGCCCGTCGCCGGCAGCCGCGCCGCGCACAGGCACAGCACCGCCGCCGCCGCGCCCACGCCCAGCACCCTGGGTCGCGCGGCGCGAACGTCACGAAGGCGCGTTGGCTGAGGACGGCAAGCCGGCTGTGTGCAGCGCTGCTTGGGCGCACAGCGGCCGCGGCCTGACAGGCTGCACCGGCGCGGCGGCCAGTGTCAGAACAGCAGGACACCACAGGTGACCAGCGGGCGCCAGGCGGCCATGGCACCACCGTGATGCGCTTAGCTATGAAGCTCCCTGATAAAAAAAACCACTCATGAGCCCTTGTCGCGGCCATCCTGAGGAGGGCGGGGGCGGCACCGGCGCGGCGGCCGGCGCAGGAACACGAGCGGCAGCAGGCAGGCGCAGGCGTAGTTGAGGCTGGCCGGCGGCGGCGGCAGCAGCGGCAGCGGCTGCCCGCGCGCGGCCAGGCGGTCGCTGACGTGCAGCGCCTCCAGCACCAGCACCAGGACGAGGTTCACCTGCGCGCGCGCATGGCCTTGGTTGAGTACTCTGTGCACACTCTACACCCCCAGCCACGAAAATCGGGCTCCGGGGTCACCAGTGCGCGCATCAGGCCCTGATCAGGCAACACACGCAGTCCCCCCCTAGCGCGAGGTCGGCTGCTGGCACACGGACCCCAAGCACACGGACCCCAAGCAGGGCTAGCTCCCTCGTGCGCACGTGCGCGCCTGGGCAGCCAACACTCGCGCGCGCAGGCTCCTCCAGTGCCGCAAGCATGCGCGCTCACAAGAGGCTCACCAGCACTCTTCACAGCGCACACTCAGCAGCCAAGAAGCTGCATCGGATGGCTGAACAGAGCTGGGCAGGCAGGCGCGCGCTGGAAGCGCACGGGCAGCGCGCCAGCAGCAGCTTGACCTCGTCGATGCACGCCACGTGCGCGCCCAGGCGCCGCGCCAGGCCGCGGCCGCGGCCCGGCTTGCCGGCGGCGGCGTCCGCCGCGCCGGGCGCGGGGCCCGCGGCGGCGGGGCCGCTCGCCGCGCAGCCGCCGCGCTGGTCCGCCAAAATCTCATCCTGCAGCTCGCTGTCGCACGCCGAACAGGCGGAGGAGTCGTCGTACGCGTCGTCGTCTGCGGCAGCACACACCCCAAGAGGTCGGCCGCATTGCAAGCGCGCCTGTGCTGAGGCCAAGAGCAGGCGGCATGCAAACCTGCCTGCTCCGCCCATGGCCTGCTTCACCTGGTACGGTTTGAGCAGGTCGGGCTCGCGCGCTGCCAGGCGCACGGAGGCATGCACTACGTACTGGACGCACGCGGGCTTGGTGGAAAGTGAAGGACTTTGGTACTGTGATGCGCTACTATATCATTTACCCGTTAAGCAAGCCACCGGGCCCCAGGACCATGCTTGCGCCGTCACCCTGCGCGAGCGCGGTCGGTGAGTCGGCGACCAGGACGCACCGTCGGCGAGTGCGACTCTCGCTGCGCACAGCGCCTCGCGCTTCAGCGCCGCGTCGCCGCGCAGCGGGATGCGCGCCGCGATGCTGCGCTGCAGCCTGTTCGACTGGCGCGCCAGGTGCGGCGCCATGAGCTGCGCCAGCAGCAGCAGGCGCGCGAGCAGCCTGCCGCGGCAGCGGCGTCAGTTGGCTGCACTATCACCCTCCAGACAGGGCACCCCTGCCCACGCACAGCGCCAGCGCTCCTCCCCACGACGTTCTCCTGAAGACGGCAAGACGCGCAATGTGTCAAGGCAGAGCCGCAAGTTATGACGCTGGCGCAGAGCAGGCGCAGCCAACGACTCGATCTGTTTGCAGGGCAGCACAGGCAGCGCCTGCACTGCCCGCAGCGCTGTCCCGCCGCCAGAGCGGCAGGACAACAGGCGCAGGTCACCGCACGAGCAGTCAGGCACGGGACACGGCGCCAGGCCGTGGGGCCGCACGGCGCATCCACGACGGCGTCGCCGTCGGTGCCCAGCGTAAGCACGGCGCACGCGCCGCCCTTGACGCCCGGGCCGGGCAACCCTGGGCCCGGCACGGGCGCGAAGACCACCGACTCGGCGCCCACGGCAAACGCATCCTCCAGGTCGCCGTAGCGGCTGGGCCTGGTGCAGCGCAGGTGGCAGCTCGATACAGGCGCTGAGCGAAATGCATCCGTCCTATGGGCCACCAGTGGCTGAGCAGGGTGCTGACAAACAAGGCGCGCATTCACGCGAGGCGACAGCGGATGAGCAGATGCCAGGGTGTGCCACGCAGCCCATGGCGACTCTCCATGGCGAGTCGCAGCCGTGGCCTTGAGCGTGCTTGCGTGGTGAGGGTCATGCAGCAACAATAATTCGCGGGGAGCTCAGACAGCTGGTCCACATAGAAGGCAGCGGCCCGGAAGCGATTGCGCAATGTACTGCTCGGTACCGGCAGAAACAGACGTGCGCACCGCCGGGACTCGGCAGCGCAGGCGCAACAGGCCACAGCAGCCAGGCAAGGCGGCGTTCCCAAGAGCCAGAGCGGCGGCTCTTCGCCCAGCAATAAGTGACCGGCCGGGCGTGCAGGGGCGCGCCGGTGCAGGGCGGCGCGCGCGGTGTGCAGCCAGCGGTTCTGCAGCAGCGAGAAGCCCGCGGCGGCGGCGGGCAGCGGCAGCGCGCCGAGGCGCAGCGCGCCGCCCAGCATGTTGCCCGTGCTCAGCACCCAGCCGCGCCCGCCGCTCAGCGCGACCACTCCCACGCTGCACCGCCCGCGCCCTGCTTTCAGGCGCCACTGGCTTGAAAAAACAGCCGAAGAGGCGCCTGCGGGCGCACCTGAAGAAGCGGGCGCTGGGGCAGAGCTCGCGCAGCGCCGCGGCCGCACCCCCCGAGAGGCGCCCGCTGCCGAACGCGCGGGAGAGCTGCCGCGCCAGCCGCTGCTGCATCCGCAGGTACTGGCCGCCGTGCGGGTCGCCCGCATCCACTGCTGGCCCGCAATGCGGGCCGCGCTGCAGGCCATCACTGCAGGGCTGCTGCGCCATGCTGTCCTCGGGCCGCTGGACAGGCTGCCCGCTGCCCTCCCCTCGGAGAGAGCAGTCCTCCTGCTGCGGCGCCTCCCTCGGCCGCTCAAGGCCGGGCGCAGGCATGGGGCTTCAAAATGGTTGCACGGAAAGTTGGTTGACGCTGAGCCTGCACAAGTGCTTACACTTCACGCGACGCCTGGCCGAGCTGTACGCCTGAGACACAGCGTGGAGCCCAGCTAGGCCGGAAGTGTACAACAAACACGCGCTTCCGGCAGTACAATCTCAGGAGGACGACGGGAGCAGCACACCTCGCGCTCACCTCGCCAGTCGCTAGACCTTCACACACAGCCGTGACGTCCTTGCATTGCTGTACTTTATCAATATTGATATTAATATTGCGAGTTCAAGGCCCAGCTCGGCCCGCTACAGCGCGGCCCCACATCCCAGGCTCAGCCTGGCAGGGTTTGCTGCTGTTTGAATCGCATCAACGGGCAAAGGGAGAGGCTGCGAGCATGCTGAATGAGGACAATCAGCTGACACAGTAGCCATCCGCTGACGGCCTGGCTATCGGCGCACAGCATCAGGTCGGCGCAGCCGCGATGCCCACCGTACGCGCCTGCTGCGCGGCGAGCAGGCCGCCCGCGCGCGCGTCCGCCCACACGCGCGCGTCCCGGGCGCGGCTCGCGGCGGGCCGCAGGCCCGTCGCCGTGCGCGCATTCCTCGGCGGCGAGGAGGCCGTCGCCGTGCCGCTCGACCCGTGCCAGGCGCTGCGCGTCAATGGCGCGGCCAGCCGAAGCACGTGCATCCGGGCATTTGATGCGGCCGTGCACGACCCGCCCGACGTCGGCTACAGCCACGTGCGCGCGCCCGCGCGCGCCTCGGCGCAGGGAGCCGCATTGCGCTCGTTTGACGCGGTGCTGGCACCAATGGACAGGCCTGACACCTGACCGCGCAGGATCTGCTCTGCGCGCGCGCGGCGGTGCTCAAGGCCGCGGCGGACGCGCTGATGGAGGACGCGGCGCGCCGCCGCCGCGATGCGGTGCCGCAGCTGTTCATCAGCTACGAAGACCTGCCAGGCGCGCCTGGCGCAGGCAGCGGGGCGCGCCTAGCGCGGCGCAGCCGGACGCCCTTCTGTGTGCGGGTGGGTGCGCGGGGCACGGCCAGGCATGGCTGCTTACCGCTGCTGCAGACCAGCCCGGGCGGCGGGTGTAAAAATGTGGGCGTGAGCGGTTGCGCACGGTCGTTGCGCTTTGCTCGCCATGCAGCCGGGCAGACAACTATGTGCGCCCGGCCTGGCAGGCGCGCTGGCGCTGATGCAGGAGGTGGGCGACGCCGACGTGGTGCGCCGCTGGGGCGCCGCGTGGCTGGCCGACAGCGGGCGCGACCCGGCCGCGCCCGACGTTGCGCTGGCCTGCGCGCTGGCGGCGTCAGATGCCGCGTCGGCCGCGCTGGGCGCCGGCGACTCGCTGGGCGCCGCCGCGCTGCTGGAGGAGGGCCTGGAGGTGCTGCGCGCGCACGGGGCCGCGCCTGCGACCGCCGCCGAGATCGCCGGCGCGCTGGAGGTGCGGGCGCGCGGGCGCGCCCGCGCGCTGTCGTGGCACAGGCCGTGCCCGGCGCGTTGTCACCCACCGCCGGCCCTCCCTGAGCCGCTGGGGGCCCAAACGCAGGAGCGGGCGGCGCCGCGCCTGCCGTGAGCGCCGCTCGCCGCTCGTCGTGCAGGCCGCGCTTGGCCCAGGTGGCACAGCCTTTGGCGTGGCGCGGGCCCCATGAGAACCCGGCACTGGTCGCAGGAGCTGGCGGCGCCGGTGGCGCTGCAGCGGATCGCGCTGGGCGCCGACGCGGGCGAGGCGCGCGGCGCGGGTGTGGCCGCGCTGGCGCGCCTGCTGTGGGCGGGCGGCGCGCCCGCGCAGCGCTTCCCGGGCCTGTCGCACGACCGCGCCGGCCTGCTGGCCGCCGCGCGCCCGCACCTGACCGCGGCCGAGCAGGCAAGCGCGCGGCCCCCGCGCCGCCCGTCACGCCGCGGCGCTTGTCTTGGAGCCTGCCAAAAGGCAAGAATCGGGCGTGCGCCTCACGCCGACGTTCGCCCGCATCGACCGCCCTGCCCGCGGCCTGCCCATGCCCAGCACATGGCCCACGACACCCGCGGATTGTGCCCTGCGTTCAGGCGAGACTACGTGTGTGCCATGTACGGTGCAATTGGGGTCTTGCGCACCGCCCCGCACCGCGCGACGGCGGCACCGCCGCGCCCAGGTGCACCTGTGGGAGGCGGGCGGTTCGGCGTGCGCGGCCGTCGCCGACGAGGAGGCCTACGACGCCGCGCTGGCGCACCTGGCGGCGGGCGTCCAGGCGCGCGCGCCGCGCCTGGTCCGCTCAGCGGCCGCGCTGCTGGCGCGCCTGGACGGCGAGCCGGGCGGGTGGGCGGCCCGTCAGGGTAGGGTTAGGGTGTAGGGGCAGGGACCGTGCAAGCGCACGTGATGCAGTAGTCATGCGCGGTGCGCGCACGCTGCGTGAGCACCTTCGCGGGCGTGCCCGCTTGCCGCGCCTGCCGAGGGCCTGGGGGAGCAGTCGAGTCCGGCGTGGCGCCCTGCAGCGGCGCGCGCGCGCGGGCCTGAGCGGCGCTGCGGGGGCAGGCGGGCGCGGGACGTATCGGTGGAGGCGGCGGCGTGCCAGCTGCTGCTGGGCGACGCGGCGGCCGCGGAGGCGACGCTCGGGCTCGCGCCGGGCGCGCCGCGCGCCGCGGACCCTGGCGTGCGCGACTTTGTGCTGGCGCGCTCGCCTGGCCCTGCCTCCCAGCTTGGTTGTGGCGCCGGGGCCGCCTTGTGCGGCAACCAGGGGCAAGGAGGCGGCGGCGTGGCAACCGGGGGGGCGGGGAGTCAGCGCGCGCGCAGGCTGCAGCACGTGGCAGCAGCCTGAAGGCGGCCTGCATTCGCAGCGGCTCATCTAAGAGATGTGGTGACGTACTCCAACCCTAACCCTGTTGGGTGCGGCCGCAGGCGGCCGCCGCAGGCAGCGAGGACCTGCTGCCGGGCGTCTGCGCGTTGGTCCTACTGCCTTAACCCTGACCCTGATGTGTGTGGCCGCAGGCGGCCGCCGAAGGCGGCGAGGACCTGCTGCCGGGCATGTGCGCCCTGGTCGAGGCGTGGCTGGGCGACGTGGTGCTGGCGGGCGTGCGCGACGCGCCCGCCGCGCCGCCGTCGCTGGGCGCCTGGTTTGACGACCCGCGCGTCGCGCTCGACCTGCGGGTGCGCTGCCCCTCGCACGCTGCGTACCCTCGAGCAACGCTGCACCGCCGTCTATGGCATGCAGCCTGACCGCCTTGAGAGGGATCGGCCGCAGAATGGCGCCTTGCAGAGTTGAGCCAGGCTACATGAGCCTGCGGGCTGTGAATAGTCTGCAGGCGCGCATTCTAAAAAAAAAAGGGTCGTGTGCGGAGGCGGCACTGGCGCAAGGACCCGAGCCAGGGCGGGGTTCTGCGGCGCAAGGTGTCACGTGCACGGAGATCCGCACCTACGCGGCGCGCTCGCCCAGGGCCATGACGTGTCCCGCGCCGGGGCCGCCACAGACGCGCGGCGCCCTGCACGGCCTGCTCGGCGGCCTCGGCGGCGCGTTGCGCAGTGCGGCGGCCTCTGCCGCCGCCCTGCTGCGCACCGTCACGGCCGGCGGCGGCGGCGGGCGTGCTGCCGGCGCCGCTGCGCTCCCTGCGCCCGCGCCCGCGCCCCCGACGGCCCGGGCTGCGGACCCTGCTCGCGCGGCGCGGGCCGCTGACTGTCCCGGCGCGCCCGCGGTGGCTGCGGCGGCGGCCGCGCCGGCCGGCGGGGCTGGAGCGGGGCCTGCCGCTGCTGCGGCGGCGGGCGCGTCGGCCAGCGGCGCAGGAGCTGCGGCGGCGGGCGGGGAGGCCGGTCAGGACCGGCGGGAGCCCGTGCGCATGCGCGCCCCGCTCGCGCTGTCGGCGGTGCAGGACTCAACGGTGGGCGAGCTGCAGGAGCTGGGTGCGCGCCCCTGGCGCGCGCAGCGTGCACCGCCGCAGACGGCGGCGCCGCCGGACTGCCGGCTTGAGCTTGATCACCATTGCATTGCTGTCCTTGGTGCCCGCCTACGCGCGGACGCTTCGCTCGTTGGCTGTGCAGGCAGGCTTCGTGGCGCCGTGTCTGGACTGCTCAGCAACGTGAGTGCTCCGGCACTCCAAGCACTGAGGCATGTGTGACGGGGCGGTCACGCTTGCCCAGCGCTCCACAGCGGCCGCGCGCGCAGGCTCAAAGCACGCAGAGGGCCTGCCGGACGAGGCGGCCGCCGGCGCCGCCCCCGAGCCGCCCGCCGCGCCGGCGCCCGCGGCCGCAGCGCCCGCGCCGGCCCCGCCGCCGCCGGCCAAGCCGCTCGACCGCCTCGCCGCGCGCGAGCCCGACCCGCCGGCCGGCGGCCCGCCGCCCGCCGAGCCGGTGGCGCGCGAGCGCGGCCGCGCGCAGGCGGGCCGGGACGCGGCCGCGACGCGGCCGCCGCGCGGCGCGCCGGCGGGCCGCGGCCCGCGGCCCAAGCCGGACCTGGGCCCGCCCATGACCGCGCAGGAGCACTGGGCGGGCGACTATGACGCGCCGCTCGCGCCCGCGCTGGTGGTGGCCGGCATCAAGCCGCTGGACGGTGAGCGCGACATGTGGACGTCCTACGCGGCCGTGCGCCGGCGGCGCTCGCGCCGGCTGCTGCGCGCCGGGCTGGCCGTCGTGCGCCCCGCCCCCCCTTGTTGGCTACCATTCTTGAGCGCCTCTGTGTACCTTTCTAGCTGCCTGTCTGCCCCTCCGCAGCACTGTGGCCCGGCCGCGCAGCAGGCGCCCGTGCGACAGAGCGCGGACATCTCCGGCGCTCTCTCGCCGCGCCCGCGCTTAAGCGGCACGCGGCTGCTGAGGCCGTACTCCCTGCCTGGGAGAGTGACGGGAGAGTATGCTGCACGTAGCAGCGCGCCGGCGATCGCAGGCACGCGGTGCAGGCAAGCCACGGCGGTGCGCTGTGAGGGTGGCAGGCGCCGCCGGCGCTGGGCGTGCCGGCCGCAGACCGTGAGGCCTCTGCAGGCGGCGCGTGCGCCCGGTGTGCCAGTCCCAGACCACAGAAGCGTCTCGCCGGCCGTCCAGGCTAGGGTGTCTACCCAACTCAAATCCTGGCTCCAGACCGCGTGCGGCCCGCGCAGGCGGCGGTCGCGCTGGGCGTGCTGGCGTGGCGCCGGCCGCAGGCGCTCGCGCCCGCCAACGTGGCGGCGGTAGCGACCGCGCCCGTGCGGCGCGCGGCCGCGTATGTAGGCCAGCTCGCCGCGCCAGCCGGTGCGGAGCTGGGCGCGGACGAGGCACGCGCGCTCGTGCGCGATTGGCAGCGCGCCAAGGCGGCGGCCACCGGTGCGCCGGGCGCTTGCAGCCCTCCGCAGCCCCTTGTCTTGTGTCTAGTCACACTTGTTTATACCCTGTTGGCGCGAAGGACATGCGGTTGGCTTTGCCGGTAAATGCGCCAGGCTTGGCCCTGGTGGGTGTGCACGCAGCGACAGACCTGGACAGGCTGTGTGCAGAACTGGGTCATGAATCGGGGCACGCTGTCGCAATGATGCAGTCGCAGCCATTTTCTGGCCCTGCACGCTCACTCAAGCAAAACTCCCCTGCGCGCGCGCGCAGGCGCGTCGCACGACGTGGCCGCGCTGGACGCCGTGCTGAGCGGGCGCATGCTGAAGGAGTGGCGGCAGCGCGCGCAGGAGCTGCGCGAGGACGGCTGGTGCGCCGGCGGCCCACCTGGTGGCCCGAGCTGCCCCGCGCAGCCACAGCAGCCTGGCCGCCCCGTGCCCTGCCTGCGTGTGTCGCCCCCGTCTGAGCCTGCCCCAGCTCGTGCGTAACCAACGGCAAGCATTTTCTAACCCTGTTTTTCTTCTTCTTCTCTTCACCCCAACATCTTCTTGGTATGGTAGTCCAAGAATGCGCGCCGCAGGCACTGGAAGTACGACGTGCGGGACGTGGCGCTCGAGGCTGTCGACCCGGGCGCGGGCGGGCGGAGCGCGACGGTCGCCGCGCGGCTGCGCGAGAGCGCGCGCCTGGTGGACGGCTCCGGCGCGGTGCTGGACGCGTACCGCAGCGACTCTGTGCTCGAGTACCGCCTGCAGCGCGCGCGCGGCGCCGGCTGGCGCATCGTCGACTCGCGCGTGCTTATCAAACCGGGTTCCTGAGCAGGCACGGGCGCGTGCAAGGCTGCCCGAGAGGCGCCCGCGCATCCCTTAAGAACTTTTGCCGGGCTGCTGCAGGCCTCCAGCCCGGCGGCATTCGGCTTGCAGATCGCTGTGCCGCAACGCGTGGCACGCCGCGCGCGCGCATGGGTGCGCAACCTGCCTGTGCAGTGCCTGGTGGTGCGCACGGCGTGCTTGCGCGGGAGGCAGCGCGTGCGTGAGGCAGGTCACGCAGCCTCACAAAGTTGGGACGCGGCTCTGAGACGGGCGTTTGCAAGGTTGGGTGTCAGGTTGTATGGCGTCTGCATATAGTCATCGAGCTTCTGAGCAAGCATACGAACATAAGTTGTTGAGCGCCGTGTGCGCATTGTGTAAGCCTGACTGCACCAGCATATGTGACGTACAGTGTGTGTTGCCACACCAGCGCGGCTGGTTCAGAGCATAATTCGAATTCGAATTGCCCTGGGTAGGGCAGGAAGTTGCGAATTCTCGGAGCGTCAGCTCGCCAGCCAGGATCACCGTGGGGCGCCTCTCCGATCACCCAGGGCTTAGTACATCCACGGCCGATTAGGGAGATTGCCGCTTTACTTGGGTTTGCACGCTGCACATCGACGTGCGCCGAGACTCAGTCGGCGGTCTGCAGCTGTGGTCGGACGCGTCGCTCGAGCAGCTGTTGAGCAGATCACTGGGTGTGCTCGCACGCCCTCGGCGACGCGCTCGGGAGGTCCAGACGTAGTGGGTTCGGTGGACGCCAAGCTCGCCGCCTGGCACCCGCGGAAGAGCCGCGACACAGCGCCGCAGGGGGCCTAGCAGCCTTGCTGGGCGTGGATGGCAAGGCGCAGGGCGGCATGTGCCGCCCTGGTGTTGACATGCTGCTCCCTGCTAGCACAGGCGCAGGTGCGCGGGGACACTGCCTCGCCTTGGTCTGGTGGAGCGCAGCGCGTATACCGGCCGCCAGGCCGCACAACCCCAGGCCCGCTTCTTGTCGGGTGCCGCGCTGACTCCGGGCTGCTCCCGCTTGCAGGTTGCACCCGCACCCAGCGGCGACCAAACAACTGGTGCGGCCCCTGGCCTCACCCAACCAAGCAAGCTCTGCAGGCGGCTGCGCCCTGGCGTGCGCGCCGCAGCGCCTGACCGCTGTGTGCCGCGCAGCCTTGCAATCGGTGAACGTGGCGCGGCGCTTCACGACGAACTGGCTCAACTGCCGCCTGCCGGTAGTTTACAAGTGCGCGGCCGCTGCGGGCCCAACAGGGGCCACGCCGGTGGCAGTCATAACCTCAGCATAGCAGCTGAGGGCCAGTGGCTGGAGGCGGCCCCGCTCCGTGTCGCGCTGCTGGCGTACTCCTGCAGCGGCCGACCTTGCCATCCGCACTCTAGGTGCCTGTGCAGCGCTCCTCCCCTGCGCCGGTGCCTGACGCTCGCGCGCGCGTGCACAGAGGGGAGCTGATGACGGACTGCGCGCTCACCGGGTCGTCCAAGGTGCCGCGCTGCTTCACAGCCGGGCTGCAGGAGCGGTACCGCTGCTCGCGGGACCCCAGCGGTAACCTGACGCTCTATGACATGCTCAAGTCCGGCCAGGCGCGCCCGTCAAGCGGCTGCACGGAAAGAACACCAGGGATTCTGCTGGATGAGCATGCATGGCGATTGGACGCACGGAGGCAGAGCAAATCTTCTGCACGATCAGCAGCGACCGGCAGGCAAAGCGCTGGCGCGCGCCGCAGGGGGCGGACGGGCAGCAGGGCAGCCTGTGCTCCAAGACGGATGTGGCCGGGCGGACGCTGCCGGCCTGCCACGCGCCGCTGGCGTGCTACCCGCTGAAGTCCGGCGCGCTGGTCGGCGCGGGCCTGGGCTACTGCACGGACACGCCTAACGATATGGACCAGGTGCGCTATAACTGCCTGCGCCTGTGCTGAGAGGTCGTGCACGCATGTATGCGCCGGGCCTCGCGCCTCCCGCGGCGCCTGGGACAGCAGTGCCGCGTCAGCAGGGCCTGCACAGCCCGCGACGGGCATGAACGTTTTGTGACTGACGACAGCACGCCCAGCAGGATGCCGTGGACAAGCCCGACGCGCCAGTGCCGCCGGAGCAGGCTGCTGCGGCGCAGGCCAACCTGACTGCCGCGGTGCGTCCCAGTGCCCCCTCCACTTAAGCGCATCCGTGTGGGCACTGGTGCGGCGGACTGCCGGCTGGCAAAATCAGTGCATTGTTGTAAATCAGTGCATAGTTGTCCCGCCTACCTGGCACATGGCGAGCTCTTGGTGCCATGCGGGCGTACCAGCTCGGCGCCACGCTGTGCATGTCGGCCGCCCGAGCTGCAGATGGCGTGCTGGTGGCCGCCGTGGCCATCAGGGCCCCGCTCAGCACACAGAAAGCGCGCCCTAGCCGTCGGGTCCGCGCCGGGTGGCATGCATCGCGTTGCACGACGGCGCCGCGGCACGCAGCCGCACATAAGGCAACGTAACCATGCTGACGCGGGGGCGCTGGGCCAGGTCGAGGCCGCCGCAATGGCGCCCGCACCCAGCGGCGGCAGCGCGCTGGCGGTCGCGGCGGTCGCGGACGGCACCAACGCGACCTCCGCGCAGCAGGTCGGCGCGGTGACGGGCCTGGAGGAGGTCACCGTCGCCTCGCGCTGGTCCAAGGATGGCAAGACCTGCCGCCTGCCGGTCGTCTACAAGTGCGCGCGAGCGGGAGCCCCTTTGTGGCCCTGGGCGCCGGGCGCGCGCGCGCTCGGCGCACCTGCAGATGCCCGCCACGCGTACGCTGAGACCACAAGAATGCCAGCGCTGTTGCATGCGGTCGGTCGCGCCAGCCGCTCCAGCCCTGGCAGCTCCAGCCCTAAACCCAACCCCCATCCTGGCAGCTCCAGCCACGCCGGCAGCATGGCGGCCAGGCTGACGCCTCTCCTTCGTCCTGCATGCCGTGGCAGTGAGCTCACAGGGGCGGGCCCGGGCAGCCGGGGCAAGCTGATGACTGACAAAAAAATGCCGCTCCCTTGTGCCTGCATGCCACGGCAGCGAGCTCACAGGGGCGGGCCGGAGCGGCAGGGGCAAGCTGATGACCGATTGCCTGGATGTCGGCGGCACCAGCTCCTGCTTCACCGGCGACGGCGTGCCGCATGAGTGCGCGCCGCTGGGCCCCGGCACGCCCGAGAACCAGCCATTGGCAGACCTGCTGGCCGCCCGCAACGGCACCGGCGACGGTGCCAGCGGCGCGCTGTGCCTGCTGGAGAACGCGGACGCGAGCGCCGTGCCCGGCAACGCGAGCCTGCCGCACTGCGACGGCGCGCTCGCCTGCACGCCGATGAAGGCGCGGCCCCAACCCGCTGCCGCTGCGCTTGCATCGGCAGCTGTACAAGCGTCAGCTCAGTGCTGGATGCGAGCTGGATTCGACCTGACAGAGCTCTGGCGCGCTTGGCGTCTCCCAAACACATGTTGAAGCCCTTGCAAGGCCGCGCACTCACCCCGCCGCGCCCACGCGCCGCCGCGGGGCCACTGGCTTGCTCCATGGTGCAGGATTTAGGATAAGGTTAGGGTAGCAGCAGGCGGCGACGGCGGCCTGCGCGCGCGCGCAGAGAGCGCCGCTGGCGGGCACGGGCATCGGCTTCTGCGCGTCGGTGTCGGGCGCGGTGGACTCGGCGCACGGCGCGGACGCGCAGGGCTCCGCCGGGCTTGCCGCCTACAAGACGCAGCCGCGCACCAGCGTCATGGGCGAGAAGTGCCGCCTGCCGCTCGTGTATGGGTGCGCAGCCCCGAGCGCGCGCCTGATAGCTGCCGCGCCGGCCCTCCTCTGCCGCCGCTGGGCCCAGCCCTGGCGTGTGTGCCGCCCCACGGTCCTCTGGCACACCCTGCTGTCCCTGTCGCGCCGTATCCAGGCAGCGCCGCTTGGCGTGCAGAGTGGTTGGCTGCATCAAGGGCTGCGCTCTCTCCAGGCAGCGCAGGCGCAGGACCCGCATGGCACGGAGCCATGTCCACCTCCGACACCTTCCCGGGCCTGAGTCTGGGGGCTAGGGTGAACACTAACCCTACCCCATACGCGCAGGGACTCGCTGCTGCTGGACTGCGTGCCGCTCAGCTCGCAGAGCGCGCCCGGCGAGTGCTTCGTGGAGGGCACGAGCATTGTGGACGAGTGCGCGCCCGCCAACGGCACGGGGCCCGCGCCGCTGGACCAGGCGCTCAAGGCCGGCACCGGCATGGACGGCAAGGAGGGCAGCCTGTGCGCCGTCAAGCCGGCCGAGGGCGCCTCCGGGCAGCAGGCGCGCGCCCCTGCGGCGCAGCCCTGCAGGGCGAGGACCAGTTGCCCCGCCAGCCAAGCGCGCTGGCTGCAAGCTGGCGTGCAATGCAGGGCCGGGCGCCCAAGCGGCGGCGCGGCCATGCCCTGGCCCTGGCCGGGGGTGCATCACGCCACTGTTGTGTTAGTTGCTCACCCGGCGTATTCAGAGAGCATTCGGCGGTCGAGGGCTGCGCTCATCGGCTCTGCAGCGACGCGCGCAGACGTGCGGCGCGCCGCTGGTGTGCGTGCCGCTGACGGGCCCCATGGAGGGCAGCGGCTACGGGCACTGCACCGCGCCCGCCGCGCCCGCCAACAGCACCGCGGCCGCCGCCGCTGCGCCGCGCCAGTACCTCGTGCGCAACCGCGCCACCGTGGACGGCCGCCAGTGCCGCCTGCCGCTGGTCTACAAGTGCGCCGCAGCCCGCCCCGGCCAAGCCCGTCGCCGTGCTAGTGCCCCAGCGGGCTGAGCATCAGCCGCGTGCCCGGCATGCGCCGTGGGTGCCGGGCCGTTTGCCGGTACCGTGCAACATGCGCAGCATCTCCATGGCAGCGCCGCCGCCTGTTTTACCATCACAATCAAGGCATGCGCAGCATCCCCGTGGCGGGAGCTGCTGCCTCCCTTGCCAGTTCAGTGCAGCATGCGCGGCATGAATGAGCTGGGGCCCCGTCGGCTCTGCGGGAGTGCCTTCGCGCCGCGTGCGCCATGCGGCGGCGGAGCGGCGCACCGAGAACGGGCGCCGACGCCCCCGCCTGGTGGCTAGGGCCCTGACCCTACCCTGAGCGGCGCAGCGGCAACCTGCTCCTGGACTGCACGGCCAAGGGCGCGGGCGGCGCGGAGCGCTGCTTCCCGCACGACGGCACGCCGCAGAGCATGCTCTGCGCGCCTGAGCCCAAGCCGCAGGTCGTGCCGCTGTCCACGCTCATGCAGGCCGGCGCGGTGCGCGCGGCGCCCCGCCCGCTTCACTCTTCCCCGCCACCTTGTCGTTCGGGCTGGGCGGGTCGCGGCAGGGATGCGCTGCCGCCCGTCCTCGTTGCGGCCAGCCTCGGCACGCGCTTTGCCCCGCCCTTGCGACTTTGTTCAAGTTTGCATGCATGAATCTGCTGCACGGCATGCCGGCGAGGTGCTCAATGGAAGATACCCTGTCAGCCCGCCTGCGACCCTGTTTGCAGCCATGCTCGGGGAGCGCGTGCAGGAGTGAGCTTCAGGGGTTCCTCCGGGCACTGCCGAGCAGACCGCCAACTCCCTTGCAGCTTACTCCCTTGCAGTAAGCGGGCAGCACAGGAGGGGCGCCTTGGAGCGGCCCGCGCAGCCTGTGCATCAGCGCGCCGCCCCGCGCGCAGGCCATGAACGGCCAGCGCGGCAGCCTGTGCACGGACACGCCGCGCTGGAAGGGCGCCAAGGTCGTCGGCTGCATCGCCATGCTCGCCTGCGAGCCGCTGATCGGGCCGCTGGTGAGCACCGGCTACGGCTACTGCACCGACCTGGGCGTGGGGCCGTTCGGCATGACGTCCGTTATGCGCCGCGCGACGATCGCGCAGCGCGCCTCCGGCGGCAAGCGCTGCCGGCTGCCGCTCGTGGTCAAGTGCGCCGGCCCCGCCGGCCCTTCCCCGCGGGTGCCAGCCGGCGCTAGGTGCATGTAAAGGATTTTAACGCATGCAGAAGCACCTGCAGCAACCTCCATCGGGTGTGACTGGACCAGCTCAGTCTGCAACCCCGGGCATGGAGCCGACAGGTGAATCTGCAAGCCTCGTCAAGCTGTGCAGGCTCGCCGGAGCGCACCAGGCGCCTGGTCGAACGTCATACGTGTCATGCAGCGTATTCCAGCCGCCGCCGCCGCCTGACGCGCGGCCGCGCCGCGGCGCAGGGACAAGCTGCTGACGGACTGCGTCAAGGACGCGGCTGGCGCGGAGGGCTGCTACACGGGCGAGCTGGACGCCGGGACGTCGCCCTGCGACCCCGCGCCGCTCGGCACGCCGCTCTTCCTGCCCAACATGCTGGTGCGGCCCTGTGTCGCGGCTGCGGGGTTTAGGGTAGGGTTGGCATCCGGGCACCAGGCAGCACCGGGGCGCGCGCCCTGGCGCCGCCGCCCGCTGTGGCGACGCGCCCCAACGTCCTGCGCGCTGTGCCGCTCGGCCCGCCACGTGTCCGGCCGTTGTGCCAGCAACGCCTCAGCGCGCTCGACGCACACGAGGCACAGGAAGCTGAGACGTTCCCATACCTTGTCGTGCCTGCCCCGCAATCCATGCACAGACTGCATGGAGAGCAGCAGCAGAAGGCGGCAACAGCAGCCTCTAAGCCTACCCCTGACGCCCGCGCCGCGCGCGCGCGCAGGCGGCTTCCCAGGCGGGCGACGGCCGCAAGGGGTCCATGTGCGCGCGTGTCGTGGCCAGCAACAAGACGGACTGCCTCGATAACATGACATGCGAGGTGGGGCTGCGGCGCGCGCGCCCCAGGGCCCTGTGTACCAACCCAATCGCTCGGCGGCATAGCGGAGCTGGGCGCCTGAGCGCGTGCCGGCAGCCGTGTGCCTGCACTGGTCCATGTCGCGGCACTCTTTATGCCACATGTGGCAGCCGGCCCTGTAGGCTGTGCGGGCCGCTGGTGGTCGGCGCGTGCGACTCCAGGCACAGTGTCTACGTGGGCCATGAATTCGTCACCGAGTGCCCGTTGCCTTGCGCCTCTGGCGGGATTTTTATTTTTTCAAATTTGCCTCAGGTTGTGCCCAGGCATGGCGCGGCCTGCTGCGACGCCTGCATGGCATGCATTCTCAAGAGGCCGCGCGCCGGCGCGCAGGCGGCCATCCTGCCGCCCATGTACGGCAGCGGCTATGGCTACTGCGCGCCGTCCGCGCACGGCATCGCGTCTGCGACCGCGCTCGCCGAGGCGGCGGCCGCGACGACCACCGCGTCCGCGCACAACTTCAGCTCGGAGGCCGCCGGCGTCGGCGCACCCGGCGCGGCGCCGCCTGTCGGCGCTGCGCTTGCAGCTGCGCAGTTGGCGCCGCGCACGACGGCTAGCGGCGAGGCCTGCCGCCTGCCGGTCGTGTACCAGTGCGGCCCCCTGCCCTAACCCTTTCATGAAAACGTAAGTGCAGGAGAGGCTCTGACGCGCTGCATGCTTTACGAGCGCCTTTATGCGGACGCGTCCTGGGGCGTGCTGCGCTACACTGCGGAGGCACATGGTCGACACCCACGCAAGAGCAGTGCTGCGGCGTGTCCGCTGCCTGTTGGCAAATGTGCCGCAGCCTCTAGCGCGGGGCCTGCTCCAAGGCGGCGCCCGCTATCGGCGGCGGCGCAACCCCCCATTGAGCGCGTCCGCCGTGTCCACGCACCCCGCTGCTTAGTCGCTGCCGGCAGGCCGCTGAGCCGCGCCGCGCCGCGCGTGCAGGGGCATCCTGCTGCTCGACTGCCGCAACATTGACCGCATCGACAAGGAACAGTGCCTGCCGGCGGGCGGCGGGCCCCCGCAGGCCTGCCAGCCCATGGAGCCCAACACCGCGGGCGGGAGCTCGCTGACCAACGCGCTCGCGTCCGGCCAGGCGCTCAACGGCTCAGCCGGCGGCCTGTGCCGGCTCGCCGGCGGCGCCTGCGACGCCGGCCTGTCGTGCAGCGCCATGACGGTGCGGCGGCCGCCGCGTCGGCGCGGCCTTGCGGGCTGGCGCTCGTTTCAGGGTTGGGCTGACGCATGCTTGCAGGCTGGCGCTCGCGAGCTGCCTGCTGCCCTCGTGCATGACAGCGCATGCCCCCGTGGCCAAGCGGACGGGCGCACCACCCGGACCCGCCCAGCACGAAGCGACCGGCAACGCGTGATGCGCTGCTGCTGTCAGCATATGGGTAGGGTCAACCTAACCTGACCTGGCACCGCGCGCCGCGGCAGGGCCTGCTGGCGGGGTCGGAGTACGGCTACTGCGGCAGCGGCAGCGGGCCGAGCGTGGCGGCGGGCGTGCTGAGTGCCGCAGCGCCCGCGCCCGCGCCTGCCGCCGCCCTGGACCTGAACAACGCGAGCGTCGCGCGACGCACCACCATTGATGGCTCCAAGTGCCGCCTGCCAGTCATGTTCCGGTGCGCCCCGCGCGCCGCCCGGCGCGGCCGGGCGCGAGTCGGGGTTGTGACTGTGCAGGGCCAGATATCCTGCTGACCAATGCAACGAAGGTGCCGCGGTGGTCAGCAGGCCATGCGTGGCACGGCGCCGGGCGCAGCGCCGAGTCTGTGCAGTGCGGCGATGCTGGGGAGCAGCGCGCGCGCATGCGCTCCGCCCCGGCGCATGGCCCGCAGCGGCGCATGGGGGCGGCCAACCGGGCGGGCGCAGCGCCAGCGGCGCCGGCGCCCTTTCGGAGGTGGCGAATGCGGGTGGGGCGCGCGCAGGGGCCAGCTGCTGACCGAGTGCGCCGCGCTGGACGGCACGGGCGCGCCGCAGTGCTTCGTGCAGGGCCTGTCCGCCGTGCAGGAGTGCGCGTCCGCGCATGGGCCGATCCAGTCCGATGCGCTGTCCGAGCTCTTCACCGCCGGCCAGGTGAGGAAGCGGAGGGGGGGGCTGCTTTCAAGCAGGGTTCCCAACCCTACCCTGCATGCCTGCCGCTGTGCGCGAGCGCGGCGGCCAAGGCGAAGGCGCCGCAGTGTATGCATGGGCTTTCACCCTCGGTTGCTGCCAGGCGTCATACGGTTGAACTTGGAAGCAAGCCCTGTGCACATCATCCATGTGCAAGTGCTATGTGCGCGGCAGGGTGTGCATGCGAGCTCGGCCCTGTACGGCGTGCTGCAGCACACATTCACACTATTTGACAGCAGATTGCAGCAGGAGGAACGCCCAGTGCCGCCCTGACCACACCGCGCTGCGGTCCAGGCCGGCGACGGCACGCTGGGCGCGATCTGCTCGCCGCCGCCGGTACCCGGGCAGCCTTTCCTGCGCGGCACGCGCCAGCAGCTCTGCAAGGACGGCCTGACCTGCGCGCCGCTGAAGCCCGCCGCGCCCGACGGCGCGGCCGCGCCGGCGGCGGCCGGCGGCGCGGCCGGCGCGGCCTCCGGCAGCAGCCTGTCGTACGGGTACTGCGCGCTGCCGGGCGCGGCGGGCGCAGTGGCGGCTGCCGCCGACGAGGGGCCCGCCGCGGTGCTCGTCGCGCAGCGCAAGGCGCTGAGCGGGAAGCCCTGCCGGCTGCCGCTGCTGTACAAGCGCGCCCCCCCTCGGCCCGCCGCCCCGCTGCCCGCCGCCCTGCATGCAGCCGCTATGCCGTTGCAAGGCCCTGCATCTACGCCTGACTTGTTTCTTGCTTGACACCTCCAGAAGGGGCCGTGCATAGCATCAAGGGTGTCAGGACACATGGCTGTCAGGGGAGCAAGTCTCTGCTCTGGCTCCGCACCGCTGCCAGCCCCTACATGCTGCAGGCCCGGGTGCTTATGGCAGACCGAGACGGCGCCGTGGCGCACCCGTTCTCCAGCAACCACCGGCCCTGTCAGACGGCCACGTGAAGAGCCGAAGCTACCTCTTGCACTGCGCCGTCACGAAGCGGCAGAGGAGGCGGCGGCAGCGCTGACGCGGCTGTGGAAACCCCTGCGCAGGGACGAGCTGCTGCGCGGCTGCGTCAACCTCACCGCGCCCGACGCGCTGCCGCAGTGCTTCACAGGGCCCGACCTGACGCTGCCGGAGCTGTGCGCGCCCGCGCCCGGCGGCTTCAACCTGAGCGCGCTGCCCGCGATTCTCGCGGGCGGCGGCGCCGCCGACGGCCTGCCCGGCTCGCTCTGCTCGCCGCTGGCCGGCCCCGCGCCGGACGTGCTCGGCTGCACGACGCCGTTGCGCTGCACGCCCAGCGAGGTCGCGCCGCTGGGGCCGGCCGGCTTTGGGTTCTGCGGCGCGGCGGACGTGAGCGCGCTGGGCGCGGCGGCGGCCGGCGGCGGCCGCGGCAAGGGCGGCACCTGCGGCACCGCATGCATCGTCGGCGTCGTGGTCGGCAGCGCCGCGCTCGCCGCGCTGCTGGCCTCGCTCGGCTGGTGCGCCGCCCCGTCTGGCCTGCCCCAATGATGGAGGTCTTGCATCAGATGCATGGGCGACCCGACTGTCACGGGCAACATGAAGCATGCCTGCGCCAGGGGTTTGCATCGCAACCCCAACTCCGTGTCCTGGCTTGCTTACTAGCATACTAGACTGTGCATGGCACGACGTAGTGTTTTCCACAGGGTTCCCAACCCTTGTGCGCGCGGCCGGCGCGCAGGCTCGTGTACATGAAGCACCTGGCGGTGCGTCGCAAGCGCGTGTTCGCCAAGTTTGACGATGCGGAGTTCGATGACGCCGAGCATGCCTTCGGCAACGGCGATGGCAAGGCCAATGGCGCGGGCGTCATTGTGGCGCCCTTTGGCAAGGGCGGCGGCAGCGCCGGCAGCGGCGGCCAGGACCTGGTCGGCGGCGGCCTGCGCCGCTTCGGCAGCCTGGGGCAGGCGGCCTCGGGCATGCTGCGCTCCTCCGGCAGCCTCAAGATGCAGGCGCGCGCCTCGCGCTTGTGCGGGCGCACGGGGAGGGCACCACTGGGCTGCTGCGCCAAGTTGCTTCAACCCGCTGCTTCAAAATCAAGTAGTCGCACGAGTCTCCACGCACAGCGACAGTCACCGGTCAGCTTGAGCGGCATGGCAGCCTGCGCAGAAGCTGCCGGGGTGGTGCGTGGCCCGGCCGGGTAGAAGCCGCAGGAGCGGCCCGCGAGACTGACAGCCGGCACAGCCCGCTGTCTGTGCATGACTGTGCAAGACCGCGCGCAAGCTGCACGCGCGCCGCGCATGTGGCCGAGCGGCCGGCCGCGCGCGCGCAGGGCTACAACAGCCTGCAGAAGACGGGCGGGCGCATGCCGGCGGGCGGCGGCGCGGCGTTCCCGTCGGCGGCCAGCGCGCGGCTGCGCGCGCTGGTTGGGCCCAGCCACCCGGAGGCGCAGAGCCTGCGCGGCGAGCCCGCCGGCGCCGACTCGTTCGAGGCGCTCGCGTTCAAGGCGCGCGCCGCGCCGCACGAGTTCTGTCCCGTCTCAGCTGTCAAAGCACACACGATCGCATGTAAGCGCAGCTGTGACCGAAGAACGCTCGCACAGGTGGTGTTGCATGAGCAGGGTTAGGGTTACTGGGGTTTACTAAAACCAGGGCTTTACGTGCGCTGCAGGTGCAGGCGCTGGGCAGCGCGACGTCCACCGACGCCTCGCCATTCGCGCAGCGCCTGGCCGGCAGCAGCTCCACGCAGCGCCCCAGCATCGAGCTGACCAACAGCGGCGGCCCCGACTCGGCCGCCTCGCCCGCCGGCAGCGCCGCGGGCGGCGGCGCCGGCGCGGGTGGTTCGTCGTCCGGGTACCCGCCCGCGCCGCCGTCTGCCTCGCCATTCACGAAGGGCCCGGAGGGCAGCGCGGGCGGCGGCGGCGGCGGCGGCGGCGGCGCCGGCCGGGGCGCCGCGCCGGGCGGCGTGTCGCCGGACGTCATGCGCGCGCTCGGCTTCAAAGGGTCCTCCGCACACTAGGGCGGTCTACGCGCGGCCGTGGCAGGCGCCCTAGCTAGCGGCACGCCCGGCTCTGAGGGCACAGCGAGGGCCGGGGATGCGTGCCAGGGGCTCAACATCTGCTGCCCACGCCGAGGCGCACGCAACGCACCTGCGCCCAGCGTGCGCAATGAATGCCTCAACCTGCTACAGATTGCTCTGGCTGGGCTGTGCGTGGGATGAACATGGGGTGGGGGGTCTTGCTCTCCTCCTGCATGGGGTGGAGAGATGAACATCTCGCTCCTCTCGTACATGGGGTGGAGGCTCGGGTGCGTGGGCGCATGCGACGGACAGCAGCGCATGCTCAGAGCAAGACCCCAATGGTGCCTGATACTGGCGGACATTGCGCATACATGCCTGGGTTCTGCGGCATTCGCGGGCAGCCGTAAGGGCGGAAGTGCACAGGGGGACCGGGAGGGCTGCGGTTGGCAGGCCTGGCGCTTTCTGAGCAGGGCGATACCCGCTGTGCACACGCATGATGGCAGGGTAGGGAGCTCGAATGCAGTGCTCGTGATGCGACAGGGTGAAAGGTCTGGGGCAACAGATTGCAAGGATGTCCCCAGTCATTTCCACGAGGGTTCGCGTCCTTGTTCTGTCTGTACGTCATGCGTACCAATGACGGCGCAGACCGCTGCGGCGGGCGCCGATGCTTATTGCTTGCCTCTTTCACGCGCAAGCGCTCGGGTTGCTGGAGCGACGTGACGGAGAGCACGCGCACATTGTAGCATGAGCAGCGTCCTGCTATGCTTACGCAAGAAGCAGCATTGCTGGCATCTGTTCACCTTTGCGGGGCGCGCGCTGCTTTGATGCAAGTATTCAGTCTGGTTGCCGGTGCGTAATACATGATTTTGCTGAACGGTGAGCCCAAGACGCTCCTTACCCGCCGTGCTGGCCTTTTGTTGCAAAGCCCATGGCGCACCTGCGCTGCCGCACAGCGTTGCGCACCTGAATATCACAGGTGTGCTCAAGCGCCTGGGCGACATCCAGCACAAAATGAAGCCTGCCGTCAGAGAAAGGTGCAGCATTGTTGAGACGAGGGGGACCAGTTGGCTCGGCCAAGCTCCGAAGACACCTCCCAGGCTCATGAAGTGCTGCGGACCCACATGGAACCAGCTCCCTGGCTCAGTGCGTCCGCCCCTCTGCAGCGATGGTGCTCCCGGCGCGGGCGCCAGCCCGCGCGTGCGGCGCCAGGCGGAACAGCCGCAGCGCGCCGCGCGCATGCGACGCGCCGCGCGTGTTGGCGGCGGCGCCCGCTGGCGCACGGCCGCACTGCGCATCATGCAGCTCCGCAGCAGCCCCGCTGCCCCGACGGCCCTCTTGAGCGCCTTGGTCACCGGCGGGCCCGCCCCCGTGTGGCGCCGCACGTACGCTGTGTGCCTCCGCAACGGCACCGTCGCAGCGGGGGCTCTGTGCCGCACAGCACGGGCTACACAGCCTACCACAGCAGCGCACATGCGCGGCGCCCTCGCCATGCGGCGCCAGCCCGCCAGCAGACTGGCGGCCGCCTCGGCAGGCTGCCTCCACGCAGGCGCCAGGCATGGATGCTCGCGCGGAGGCGGCGTCACCCGCGGCCCCCGCCGCGACCCGTCGCCCTGCGGCGCTGGCAGCGTCCTCGTGTGCAGCGGCGCCGGGAGCGTCCAGCGAGGCGGCAGCGCTGTGGCCGCCTGCGGCCGCGCCGGCGCTGTGGTGGCCCGCGCGCGCGGCAGCTTTGTGGCCGCGCATGCACGCAGCATCGCCGTGGCTGCGCCACGCCGGGGCAGCGCTGTGGCCACCCGTGGGCGCGGGTGCGCCGTGGCCGCCCCCCGGCGCAGCTGCGCCGTACCCGCCTGCTGGCGCGGCAGCCGCGGTGATCTGCTGTGTCCGGCTCCTGTCAGCAGACGCGGCAGTTTCCACGCAGGGAGCTGCGCCGGGAGGCGCGCTGCTCGCCACGCCCTCGATGTGTGCCGTGCTCAACTGCGGGCCGGGGCAGGGCGCGCTGCAGGCGTGCGTTATGTCGGCCGCGTCGAACAGGCGCCGCGCGCGCGCGAAAAAGTGGCGGTCGCTCTTCCAGCGCCGCACATGCGCCAGGAGCACCGGCACGCCGGCCGCGCCTGCGCGCCGGCGCCTTGCCCGCTGGCATGCCGCTCGCTCGGCGCTCTGAGCCGAACGTGGTGTGCGGCATGCATGGGCATGTCTGTTACCATGCCAGCAAGTCTCCTGCCACACCACGCTTCGTGCATACCAGTCAGCACATCACCTGATGGGCATCTCGAGCAGGGCACGGTCGACATCGCAGTCCGGCGCCTGCAGGCGGGCGAGAGCGGCGCCTGCACCAAGCCGTCGGTCCGGTCGCCCCGTGCCGGGCTGGGCCGGCGTCCTGGGCGGGGGGCCGGCCGGGCGGGCTGCGGCGCGCACCGAACGCGGCGAGCGTGGCCAGCAGCGGCGCGAACAGGTTGCGGTGGTACACGACGTCGGCGGCGACCACCAGGTCCGGCGCGGCCCAGGGGTCCCCGAGCGCCGCGGGGTCGGTCTCGCCCCAGGCCAGCACCGCGGCCGCCGCCGAGCCGCCCGCGGCGCCGGCGGCCGCCGCGTTCCGCGCGATGTTGTGCCTGATCAGCGCCTGGCGCGCCAACGGCGCGCGAATTGGCTGCTGCTAGGTCGGGGCACGCCTGCTGATGCGTGCGGCCAGGTTAGGTGGCCCAGGGCAGTTTAGGTCAGGTGGCCTGGCTGCAGGCTGACACCCTGTAGGAGTGCCGACATAATCGAAGTGGTCTCGCTTTGTGCCAGCAGTCTGCGGCGCCGCCCGTGCCGCACATGCAGAGCATGCAGCGGGCACGCGCGGCCCTCTGCCTGGGCAGCGGGGTGGCTTGTGAGGTCGCCTGGCGCATGCGCCAACCCTGACGCTCCGCCTCGCCTGCTAAGCGCAAGGCCAAATCGGCCCGCGCCAGCGCTGTGAGGGGTGCTGACTCTCGGTCGGGGTGCAAGGGCGCGCCTGGGGCGCGGCCAGGTCTGTGAGCAGCGCGTGCGCGCCCAGCCCGGCGAACACCAGGCCCACGAGGCCGCACCCGCACCCCAGCTCCACCACCCGCTTGCCCTGCCGCCGCGCGCCAACCTCGTCCCGTGCACCCACGCCACCATGACCCTAATCCTACACGCCCGGCGCACTGCCACGCGCTGCGCCCTGCACAGGCGCAGCCGCCGGGCACGCTCGCTGGCGCGTCAGTGGCGAGCGGGGGGAGAGCAGGGCGGAGGCGGGGCGCGCACGGCCCAGCAGCCGGGCTGCTCCAGCGCGCGCTGCTCCGCATAGCGCGCCAGCAGCAGCGCCGACGGCCACACCTGGAAGCTCAGGCCCTGGGCCGCGCGGCAGGCTCGGGCTCAGGCTCAGGCCGGCAGGCCCCGTGCGCGTGAAGCGCCCCACTGCAGCCGCCTGGGCCTGAGCAGACGCCTGGCAGGTGCTGGCGAGCAGCCGCTCCCGACCCCTCCCCTCGGCCGCCGGTCTGCTGAGTGCTGCTCGGGGGTGCCGGGGCGCGCTTGTCGCGGATGCAGGGAGGTAGCAGCGGCGCAACAGCCACAGGGCGGGGCGCACGCTCTCGGGGCACTGCTCGACCCGCACGTCCGCCAGGCCGCCGCCGGCTGCTGGTCGGTAGGTGTAGCAGCGCGCCTGCGCCTGCACCGGCCCTATGTTGCCTGGCAGGCTGGTCTCCACCGCCGCCGCATCAGAGTCCGAGCCGGAGCCGGCCCCTGCCAGCGCACTCCATCCTCCGCCCTCGTCTGGGTCCTCAGCGCACTCCTGCAGCATGCCCATATGGCATTTGCAGTCTGCAGACCAGGCTGGGACTCTGGGCAGCAAGCCCGTCCCCAGGAACCAAGGTGCAAGCGCATACCAGCTCGTCAGAGCCTGCCGGTTGAGCTCTAGCAGCCATGCGGGCAGCCACTTAGGACACATGTCAACTACCGTTTTGTGATGCATGCACGCATCATGCTCACTTGGAGAGGTTGGCCAGGTGGACAGACTGCTGCACAGCAACAAGCGTGGGAAGTGAAGGAAGAGTACAGTAGCAAGGACTCACTGGCCTGGCAACTCAGCCTGTCGAGACATTTTGTTAATATGCCCTGCCGCTCCGCAACCAAGCCTCCAAGCTTGCAAAAAGAGCCAGCCTGCAGTCAAGCGCCCTCCTTTGGTTCTGACTTGCGGTGTGCCTAAGTGAAGGGCAGCACCTTCAACTTGCCCGGGGCCCCAGGAAGCTCTGAGCTCGGGTGGCTCCAGCCAGGCTGCTATTGGTGTTGGAATGCGGCTGGCATTTCTGGCCGCAGCAGGCCCCTTATGCTGGACCCACACCAGTCTGCTGCTTGTGCAGCGGCAAGGCGTCGAGCCGAGGCGCGCAGTGCGGGCAGCGAGCGCCGCCAGCCAAGCACCGGCAGCGCGCAGGTCTGAGCCATACGGCTTTGGCGGCGGCGGCGCAGTGGAGCTGCCGACTGCGCGACCGGACAGTGGCCAGAGACGACAACCTGAAGGCGCTGCCGGCAGCAGCGAGCAGGCAGAGGCGCGTGCAGAGGCGCTGGAGGCGCGACTGAAGCGCAAGCTGGAGGCCGGCGAGCGCGCGGCGGGCGGCAGCTCCGGCGGCCACTCCGAGCGCTCGCCCTGCGCAAGCAGCAGCGGCCGGCGGCCAGCTCAGGGGGCAGCCGCAGCCGCCGGCGCCGGCACCCGCGCGGACCGCACGCCCTCTGCGAGCAGCAGCGGCCGGGGTGCTGCGCAGGGCCAGGCCCCAGCCAGCGGCGTGCCGCAGGGGCAGGCGCGGCCTGCGGCGCGCGCTGGGGCGCCGCGGGCCGTCGCCGGCGTGGGGCCCGCCAAAGCGGCGCGAAACGCGTCGGCCAAGGGAGGCCCCGCGCGGCAGAAAGCGCCTGCGCCTGCGCCCGTGCGGAGCCCCAGCGACGGCCTGTCCAAGAGGCAGGAGCGGCGCGTGCGCAAGGGCGTGGCGAGCGGCGCGCCCACGGAGCGCCTCGCCAAGGTGGGCGCCGCCTGCGCCCCGCACCTGCCCCCGCACCCGAGGCGCGGCAGTGGGGCCTGGGCGCCTGGCTCGGCAGACCAGCTGCACATGTCTGATGCGGGCGTCCGACAAAGAACAGCATACGCGCTGCCAAGTGGTTGTTGCAGTCCCGGAGCACTGGGAATTGTTCGGGTCTGGTCGAGCTTGTGAGCCACAGCCGCGTGCCATACGTGACCGTGCAATTTTATTATTAGCTGGTGTGAAGTGCGTGCCACAATCCTGGCTGTACTGATGCCGGGCAGAGAGTGGCTCAAGCCTGCATGGCAACACTGCCAAGCAACATGCCTTGGCCTGTGGCCAGGCATAGCGCTGCGGCAGTCCAGCACATCCAGGTATTCCAGCAAGAGCTCCAGGTGCCCGGCTGAAAACACACCTGTCGAGCGCATGCGCGCCCGCCCCAGCCTGTGGCAGAGAGCCCGTGCTGCTCTTTCATCACATGCAGGCATCCGCTTTGGTACGTTTGTGCAACCACGCCCGTGGTCGACCAGCAGGCCAGTGCAGCGGCGCGCCGGCGCGCAGGTGATGGCGCGCGCAGGCGTCGCGTCCCGCCGCGCCGCGGAGGAGATCGTGCTGGCGGGCAAGGTCCGCGTGAACGGCGAGCGCGTGCTGCTGCCGCAGCACCAGGTTGTGCAGAGCACGGATCAGGCACGCAGGCCGCCATGCGCGCGGGCCGCCGGGTCTGTGGCTGGCGGCGCCCTGCGCGCATGTGGCCGGCAGCATGCTCCGCGTCAGGGCTCTTCGGTTATGAGCAAAACGGTTTTTAAGAGAGCAGGTGTTGGTGTGGAATTGAGCCAAGTTCTGTTGCCTCTTAGACTTGCCAGGCTCATGCGTGCCAGGGAGGGGAGGGACATATGTTGCATTTGTTGCAGCCACGCGCAGGCAGTCTGCTAGAGAGCGGGCCTGCGCTGCTGCCATGCTGCTGACGTGCACGCGTGCTGCAGATTCTGGTGGACGGCAAGCCGCTGCTGCGCAATGTGGCGCGCCTGTACTTTGCCGTCAACAAGCCCAAGGGCTACCTGTGCGCCAGCTCGGTCGACGCCAACGCCGCGGGGGCGAAGCGGCTGGTCATCGACCTGCTCGCGGTGCGGCGGGGTTGCATGCAGTGCTGTGGGCGGCTGCCCGCCTAAATGGCGGGGTGTAAGATGAGTGTGGCTGGTACAGGGCGTCTCATTCTGGCAGCAGCTTCGTTGTTGTGCTCTAGGCCAAGTATTGCTAAGCGTCTGTTGAAGCGGTGGTGTGTGGTTGATAGCGGCGTTATATGTTGGAAAATGCATTGCAAAATGGTGCCACACTGTAACGGGTTGTAGTTATGCATCGCTATGTAGCTCTGTGGTCAGCAGCCGGGCGGCCCGGCTGCTCAGCTGGTGTGTGCGACGGAGGCGCTTGAAGAGTGAGGATGTCATGGCGCTGCGCAGGACTGGACGGAGAGAGTGTGGCGCCGCCGCCAGCCGCGCGCCCCCGCGCCGCGCCTATTCACGGTCGGCCGCCTGGACGTGGCATCCACCGGCCTCCTGTTTGTCACAAACGACGGTGCGTCTCAAGGCCCTCTTCGGTCTGGCAGACGTACAGTGGATGGGCCTCCACCGGTATCCTTGGGCTAATGAGCATGGCGCAGCAAATAACCCGCTGATGCTGAGAGCATCTCGATTGAGGGGCGGCGCCGGTTGCTCCCTGGCCCTCACGCCTTGTATGAGCCTGTAATGTTAAAATACCCGCCGGACGGTCGGCGCTGCTCGAGCGCCTACAGTGATCAGCCCAGGTGTCGTGGCTGTCGAGGACATGGAGCGCATACAGAATGGTGCTATCCACGGTGGACAGCAAACGATGTCGCACGCCGCCGGAAAGCGTCCAAGCGTTTCACCACTTTATGACATGGGCTTTGAGCTTGGCCAGCCGCATCTGGCCCTGGGTGCAGAAGATCCGCAACACATGCGGTGTGGCCCGCCGGCAGGGCCCTGGGTGCAGAAGACCCAGCGCCTGCCAATTTCAGTTGTGACCACAAGCATGCCCCCAGCCTGTGACATGCGGTGTGGCCCGCCAGCAGGGCCCTGGGTGCAGAAGACCCAGCGCCTGCCAATTTCAGTGTGACCACAAGCATGCCCCCAGCCTGTGACATGCGGTGTGGCCCGCCGGCAGGCCCTGGGTGCAGAAGACCCAGCGCCTGCCAATTTCAGTGTGACCACAAGCATGCCCCCAGCCTGTGACATGCGGTGGTGGCTGCCGGCAGGGCACTGGGCGCAGAAGACCCAGCGCATGTCAATCACTGTGACGACAAGCACGCCCCCAGCCTGTGACATGCGGTGGGGGGCCTGCCGGCAGGGCACTGGGCGCAGAAGATCCAGCACCCGTCGGCCGGCGTGACCAAGGAGTACCTGGTCACGTGCGCCGGCGCGGTCACTCGGCGGCAGCTGGAGGCGGTGGCGGCGGGCGGCGTGGTGGACGGCGCCATGGTCGTGCCGCTGGCCGTGGCGCCCGTGGTCGACCAGCCCGGCGACCGCTCGCGCCTGCGCGTGGTCGTCGCGGAGGGCCGCAAGCATGAGGCGCGCGCCTCCTGAGCGCCGGCAGCCAGCAGTAGGCTGCGCTTCAGCGCGCAGGTCCTGTCATCGCCAGGGCTGTGGATCTGCGGCAGGCTGCCTGGAACGCTCCTTTCGCAGTGTCTTGAGGTTTCGGTGTGCAGGCACTGTCAATACCAGGGCTGCGGAGATCTGGCAGGCCGCCTCTGGTCTTCCCCAGTGTCTTGGAGAGGGCCGATGGCGATGGCCGGGAGCAGCTGATGCAGGATACAGCCGCCGGCTGCGGAGCTGACGGGCGCCTGCTGCGCGTGTGCTGCAGGTGCGCGAGCTGGCGGCGGGCGCGGGGCTGGAGGTGACGGCGCTCAAGCGCATGCGCGTGGGCGGCTTCCGCCTGCCGCGCGACATGGGCCTCGGGCAGGTCCGCTGCCTTAGGGTGAACCATGACATAAGCCATGTCCTAACAGGCTCGAAACATTTGTTTTCACATGGAAATGTTGTTTAGATGCAGCTATCCCGCGCAACTCTGCGCAGCAGGTGTTGCTGGTCGCAGTGGCCGTGCCTGCAAGCCAGGGGCGGGTTGCCAAAGACGCCTGCTTGTTGCCTCTCCCAACGTCGGCCGCTAAGAATGAGTCGTTCCGGCGGCGCGTCTCCAGCACCCAGCTGCTGCACGCGACCTGGCCAGTGACATCACCGCACTGCTCGTTGAGGTCCTCTGAGCTGCGGTTGCCGCTCCGCACCACGCTGCTGTCGCGCAACTCGGGGAACATCTGAAAGCCGCCAGCTTTCCGGACTGTTTACAGCTGTGCTTGCTGATGCCGAGTCACTGCGTTGCCTCAAGCTCGATGGGGCTCATGGCGCGGGCTGCGCATGTGCAAGCGAACCCGCGCGCGCTGCGCAGCCCGCGCCTTGAGCGCGCTTTGAGGTCAAGGCGACGCAGTTGCCAGCAATAGCTGCAGGAATGCTGGGAAGCTCGCTGGTGTTGCCCGGCATGCGTGCCAGCAGCGTGGTGCGGCGCGATCACCGCAGCTAGGAGCCGCTCGCGGAGCGGCACGCCAAGGTTGCCGGCCAGGTCGCGTGCTGCTGCCGGGTGCTGGTGGCGCGCCGCTACAGTGATGCGTGCTCTGGGAAGCGCACACACCATGAGTTTGTGCTGTTGCGAGCGCAAGGCCGCTTGGCGGCAGACGCGCACTGTCATGTGCGGCGCGGCCTGCTGCCGCGCAGGTGCGCGAGCTCAAGGCGCACGAGGTGCGGCGCGTGCTGGACCTGGGCGCGCAGAACAACAACCCCGAGATCAACCCGTGGTTCTCTGCGCTGCCGCCAGGCCCGGAATACCGCTCGCGCGTGCCTGCGTGAGGGGCGGCCCTGCGTTCGCAGGGCACAGGCTCGCTTGTCCTGTCTCCAGAGCGGCGCCGCACATGCGTCCTGTATTTGCTCCGGGCGGAGCACTGGAGGGAGTTGGTGCGCTCATCCGTGTGGCATGGCTGTGCCTTGCTGGGGAGGCATGATCTTAAGAAGATGGAGCTGCTGACTCCTTTGTTCTGTTCGCCTTGGGGCCTGCGCTTTACTGCACATTATGCGCATGTCAGCATCACATCACTGCAATGCTTATTGAGCGTGCATTCACACACGTAGTATGCAATGGCTGGCAGCCAAGCGCAACGTTGGGTGCATTGTCTTTCGCTAAGGAGGGTGCGTGTCAAGTATGACCCTTCCTTGTCACAGCATAAGCTAGGCATGCAACGCGTGCCTAGCACCCACAGAACTTAGCTCACACTCGTCCGCCGTATGGGTCTCCATCTGTAAGATGCTTGGGAAACACCCCCACACTCTGGACATCCACAGGAAGACTGTGACAGAACGCCCCCGCCGAAGCAGACCTTGCCCTCACGCCAATGCGTTCGCACTACATAGCAGGGCACGGGCTCGGCAGCAGACACAGCCACATTGCGCCTTCTCCATGTGCATGTGCATGAATGTGCCCTGCCGCTACGCCTCCCGCGCTGGGATGATGCTGGATGGCATGCGCCCCAACGCTGACAGGGCCACTCGCTGCCGAGCCAACAGCCCTGCCTAACGAGCAAGCTGCGCGCGCAGCCACTCTGCCTGTGACACCTAGCTCACCACGACTGCCGCGCTCGTTAATGCACTCCCCTTGCTGCTCACGTTGCTGGCACGCCGGCCAGGTAGAGCACGGCCGGCCAGCAAGCCTCTGCGTGCGCTGTCTGCACCGTCTCGCAGCCCGCGCCTCCGCCGCTCTCCCGCCGCCGGGCGGCCACGCGCCCCAATGCCACCAGCGGCGCGCTCACCCCGCGCCGGCGCGCCCACCCCGCGCCGGCGCGCCCACCCCGCGCCGGCGCGCGCCCCCCGCGCCGGCGCGCTCACCCCGCGCCGGCCGGCTCTCCCCGGGACGCGAGCAGCGCACGCAGGCGCTCCGCCTCCGGGAAGGCCTCGCTGTGCGGCAGGAACTCGCTGCTGTGCGCGTCGATGTGCCGGAACATGCCCTGCGCGATGATGGGGATGTCCGCCTTCTGCGCGCGCCCGCCGGCCGCCCCGCGCTTCACGCCAGACTGCCAGGCGGCCTCGAGCGCTCTCTGTCACAGGACCTGGGGCCCCGGGCATTGACAAGGAAGGGCTGGGACAAGGAACGTGGGTGCAGTCGCCGTGCGTAGCATGGAGCCCAGGGGTGCCCTGGGTGTCGCGGCATGGCGTCACCCCCTATGCGGTGACAGGCATGCTCACGTCTGCCAAACATCAATATCAAGCTCAGCACTGACAGTGCTTTTGTACGCACATCCGTGCAGTACTCACGGCGTGAAGCTGCAAGAAATGTGAGGTCAGCGGGTCAGCGCGGCGGCGGGCGCGCGCCTCGTCTTTGGTGAGGTCGCGCACGTACCGCGCGGGGTTGCCGGCCCACAGCTGGCCGCCCGGGATGAGCCGGCCGGGCGGCAGCACCGTGCCCGGCGCCAGCACCGCGTGCTTCTCCACCAGCGAGCCCTCCTGCGCGCGCGCGCCGCGCCGCCGCTGAGCCCAGCGCGATCCAAACTGCCGCACGCCGTTTGGCTGACCGTTTGTAGAGCGCCGGCGTGCTTCGCTGCTCCGCAGCATGCCTCTGTGCTCGCCTGCCTCCCGCATGACGACCGCGCCCTGCCTGGCGAGCCCGCCGAGGCATTGCTGACGCAGCACGGTAGGCGCGGAAGCGCTTGCAACGCCGTGCGCGAGCACCGGGCAGGGCGGAACAACTGCAAAGTGAGAAGCTGGAAGCGCAAACGCTTCACATGCTTTGACCAGGCGCAGTCGCACGTGTGCTTGCCTTTCCGGCAGTATGTAAGCCGATGCATGCACATGGGGTACGAGGCAGCACGGCCCTTCCATGAGTCAGAGAGCAGCCAAGAGAGGCGCGCCAGCAGGATGCAGCGGTCGCCGATGATGACCTCGTCGTGTATGTAGGTGGACCGCAGCAGGCACGCCTGGCCGACAGTGCAGTAGCGGCCGACCGTCGTGTGCGCAGGCAGGCCCGTCGGCGACGTCCTGCGCGCACCGTCGCACGCGCTCGGTGCTGCACGTTGAACCTTTTGTTCCCGCTAAGTGCTGGTGTATTGCCTTCTGTAGACGGGCCTGCGGTCAGCGGACATGCGTCCCACCTTGCTGCGTGGATGATGGTCCTGTCCTGGATGTTGGTAAACGCGCCGACCATGATCGTGTTCAGGTCCGCGCGCAGCACGCAGCCGTACCATATGCTCACCTGCGGAGCGCAGCACACTGTCCGCGCCCTGCCTCCCGCGGCGTTGCCACAGGCAGGCAGGCAACGCGAGGAGCGTTCTGCTACGCTACACGCTTCTGTGGGCAGCGCGGGTGCGCGCGGCTACCTGGGGAGGAGCGCGCCTTGTCAAATAGGTCGCAGTCGCCGATGCAGACTGCGTTGGGGGCTATCCACGTGTCTGGCGCCAGGATGGGCTCGCGGTGGCCCAGCGGTATGAGCTGCCGTTGCCGGCAGAATGCCTCGTCCTGGATGTGCACCGGGTCGAACACCGGGCGCGCGGGGACCTCTGACGCCCACCTCACAGAGTTCCAGCGCGCTGCCGGCCCCGGACCTGCCGCCCTGGGCGCCGCTCCGCATGCCGCTCCTGAGCAGCTGTCCAGCGCCGCCGCAGGAGGGCAGAGCGCCTGCGTGTCTGCTGCCCTCGGTGTGCATGCGACCAGGCGGCGAGCCAGGCCAGCGGCGCGCCGCATCGCGGATCCCGACCCTCCGCCTAGCTCCGCCGCGCACCCCGCACGGCCCTACCGGCAGACTCTGGCCGTGCTACAAGGGGCTGTGCACGCTCCAGGACCCCCTCAGCTCTGGCTCGACTAGTGCAGGAGATGAGTAGGTCCCTTGCTTTAGGGCTGCACCAGATGCATCCAGGCTGCGCGCTGCTCCTCTTCTCACTACCAACCAATAAAGCAGAACAAAGTACCCACTGGCGTATCACACAGCGTTCTCTTCTCCTTCCAGGAATCTGCGCAAGAGTCGGGCTGCAATCGCGTTCTTGTCAGGCACCCATCCACAGAAGGGGTGGTCACACTGTGCAGAGTGACGTGCGCGCGACCTGCTGAAAGCAAGGACGACCGTTTGGTAGGCCACTCGTGGAGCTGGTCAACTGCATGCAAGTATGTTTCTTTTCTTTAGGCTTGATGCAGAGACAATTACCTGCCCGGGGAAGCAGTCTCCCGGCGGACAGTCCCTCTGCAAGAGCGACAGCCTGAGCGAGCCGCACTGCGCCTGCCTAGCCCTCTCCCTGCTGGCTGCAGGCCTGCTCAAGCGACACACAGCTGACAAGCGCTGTCACCTGCGTCCCCACTTGGCACCTCTGAGCACAGCCAGCGGGCCGTTCGCAGGTGTCTGCCAGTGGCGCTTGGCTGCCGGAGCGGCGCCATGCGCTGTTCCCGCTTGCAGCACGGCGCCTGGTTGCTGCCAGCGCCCTGGGCGTCACTGAGGCTGCCACCTGTTGCTGGCGCTCGGGACCGCCAGCAAGCCGCGCTCCGGCCGCAGTGCACTCGCCTACCAGTGGCGGCAGTGCTCTCTTGGAGCGGCGGCTCAGCAAAGGGACATGCCTGTCATACACGCAGCACCGGCCTCAGAGCATGGCGGCCGCGGAGGCGGCCGCGGAGGATGGGGCGGCCACCGGCGGCCGCGGCGGGGGACAGCAGCGGCGCGGGGGGCGCCGCGCGCAGCGGCGGGGCGCTGGGCGCGGGCGTGCGCCGCTTTGTGGCGGACCAGTTCCTGCCGCTGGCGCTGCTGGTGGGCATGGCTGTGGGGTACGTGCCTGTCAGCGCGCCCTCCTTGATAAGCTTCAGTGCAAGGGCGCGTTTCACTATGGGGTGCCATATTGTGAGGTAAGCGGCGCAGCGAGGAAGTCGCCTGATTCTGTTCATGGCTGGCAGCGCTCGGCAATCTCTGGCATGTGTGGTTCATAGCTGACATACGATCAAAGAAACTCCCCAAGGTGGCACGTGGCACTTTCAGTTTTTTGGCAGCTGCACACTATGCGGCCCACACCGATTGCATGGAGCGTGGCCGTTGCATCGGGCTGAGGGGTGCCACACTGACTGCCGGAAGTACACATGTTTCATGCGTATGCATTCGCGCGCAGGTGGGCGTGGCCGGCGGGCGGGCTGGCGGCATCACGCGCCGGGCTGCAGAACTTCACAACGACGGGCATATTTGTCATATCAGGCCTCGGCCTGCGCCGCGGCGAGGTGCGCACTGCTACATGGGTCGCTCCAGCAGCCCCTGTTGTCGGAGGTGAGTTGGTTGTGTCAGGGAAGTGCGTGCGGAGAGGCGCCTGTCGAAAGTGCGCTCTGGCAAGGCGTGGGCGCATGCAGGTCTGGTAGAGAGCGTCGAAACAAGTGGCCCTCGGTGCCCGGGCCTGCTGAGCCGTGTTGCTGCAGGCGGCGCGCGCGCTGTCGGCCTGGGGCGCGACACTGTACGGCTTTGTAGCGGTGCTGGCGCTGACGCCGCTGGCCGGCTACGCCGCGCTGGCGCTGCCGCTCGCGCCGCGTGAGCTGGCGCTGGGCCTCGCCGTGTTCTGCTGCATGCCCACCACGCTCTCCAGCGGCGTCTCTCTGACCCAGGCGCCCGCCCTGATCTGTTATTCATCCTAAACCGACCCTAATTTCTTTTTCTTTTGCCTCAAATGCGCACAACCTGTCCCTCCAGGCCGTGGCCCGCAGGTCCGCCGGCACCTTGATCTTGCCCGGCGGCGGCCATGCTGGCCAGCGACTGCGATCCGCTGCGTGTGATACCCGCTGCCAGGCGGCTGAACAGAGGGATTGGTGCGCGGCTGGCCAGGCGGTGGGCGGCAACACGGCGCTGGCGCTGCTGCTGACTGTGGGCACCAACCTGGCCGGCATCTTCACGATGCCGTTCGTGCTGGCGGCCGTGCTGGGCGGCGGCGGCGGCGGCGTGGCCATCGCGCCGCAGCCGCTGCTGGCCGCGCTGGTGCAGACGATCCTGGTGCCGCTGCTGGCGGGCGCGGCCGCGCGCGCGTTCATACCAGGTGCGCGGGGTGTGGCGTGCATGGGCGTGCACATGCCTCGCGCTGCCAGTGTTGACTATCGCTACTTTTTTTTTTGGGTGCCGCGGTGCTCGCGCTGCGCAGGTGTGCATGCACGCCCACCTGGGTGTCATAGCTAGCGAGGCGCCGACGGGCTTTGCTGGCGCTGCGTGCAGGTGTGGCGCAGGCCGTCGACGCGCAGCGGAAGCAGCTGGCGGTGCTCAGCGCCTGCCTGCTGGCCATGGTGCCGTGGATGCAGGTGGGGCACTGACCCGCTGACATAGCACTGTATCACATGCAGTACCACAGTGATGTCGACGGAGCCCTGCGGGCCGCGTAGGCGTTCGCCGCTGTGACCTCACAGGTGAAAGACAGGCGGCTGCTCCTGCCTGTGCTGCCCCAGGGCTGCCACCGCCAGGTCAGGGTTTTGCTGCGACAGTGTCGGCGTCGGTGGGCGCTGCCCCAAATTGCATCACCTGCGAGCGCATCTTTGCGCACGCAAATGCAGGGCGGTCGTGACAGATGCCGGGCCGCCGCGCTGCCAGGTCAGCCGCGCGGTGGCGTCGCGTGTGGCCGTGGGCGCGGGCGCGCTGGCGGCGGTGGTCGCGGCCGGCGTCGCGATCCACCTGGCCTACCTCGCGCTCAACACGGCCGCGGTGTGGGCGCTGCGGCTGGGCGGCCAGGGCCCTGAGGGTGCGCCCCCGCAGCAGACCCTGGCCCCGCACGGCTGCGCCCGTGGGCTCTGCTTCCCGCCGGCGATCGGCGGTCGGGTCTGGACTGGGATGGCATACGCGCCCGCGCGTGTAGCCTGGCAGGTACAGTGCGCGCAGCAGGGGGCTGGGGACCCTGGGCGGGCGTCAGGCTGGGCAAGGGGCGTGGCACTGGACACCGCGCGGTCCATGGATGGGCGCTCCGATGGCTGGCTGCTTGCTGCCGGCTGGCGCAGCCCACCAGCAGTGCCAGGATAGGAGCCAAGCAAGCGTATGGCCATCGCCAGGCAGCCCACATGCATGCATAACCCATGCGTGCATGTGCGGGGGATGGCCGGCCCTTAAATGCACTTTGAGATTATCGCGCGGTCATCTTTGCACGTGACCCTGTGCATGCTGGGCGTGCGCACGCGCTTTTGCTGGCCACCCTGAATGTTCCTGGACGCATGCTTGATGCGTGCTCCCACCCCCACACCAGCCTGGTCCGTGAGGGGGGCCAGTGCCGGGCGCGCAGCGGCCAGCGTCCGGCGCGCGGTGGTGCTGGTCGGCAGCCAGAAGACGCTGCCGATTGCGGTGGCCGTCCTGGGCCAGCTGCGCGGGGCGGCCCCAGCCCTGGCTGGCGGCGGCCTGGCCGTTGTGCCCTGCGTCGCCGCGCACCTGTCCCAGATTCTGATCGACTCGCTGCTGGTGTCTGCGTGGCTGCGCGCCGACCGGGCCGCCGGTGTCGCTGTCGCCGGCGCATAGGCAGGTGAGGGTACGGTGCCAGCAAAATTTGCTAGCCAGACCCCGGGCTAGATGGGCGGGGATTGCCTCGTATTGGGGACAGCTGGGCTGGCTTGCATCGCACGGCAGCATTGGCACCACCCCCTGTCATGCTTAAATTCGCGTCTTGTGTTTGCGTTGCTGCGCCGCGTCCGGCGCGCTGTCCGTGCGCTTTCTGCCGGCTGATTGACACAGGTGTAGGTCAGGGCCAGACATGCAATGCAAAGTGGCTTGCAATAGCCATGCCGTCCATGTAAGGGAAGCCAGCTTGCGCGCACCTGCCCGCCTCGTGCATCATAGCTCTGCTTGAGCGCATGTGGCGCGCCCTTGCTGGCACGCCTGCCTGCGTCAGCGCTGCTATGCGCAGCTGCAGGTGTGGAGAGCGCTCTGATCTGACTCACCACCTTTCACCCCTCGCGCGCTGCAGGCGACGCCGTGCGCAAGGGCCTGGTGCTGGTGTCCTCGCAGAAGGGCCTGACGGTGGCGGTGCCGGTCCTGGCAGCGCTGTCCGCCGGGCGCGCGCCCGCGCTCGCGCCCGGCGCCGGCGCGGCCGCCGTGCTGCCGTGCGTGCTGTGCCACCTGGCGCAGACGGCGGTCGACTTTGCGCTCGTGGGCGCGTGGGTCGCGCGCAGCCGGCGGCGCGAGCTCGCCAGAGCGGAGGCCTGATGCGGCGCGGCAGCGTTGCCGCTTGGAGGCATGTGCAGCTGATTCACAGCTCAGGAAGCGTGCCTCTGCAGCTGCTGCAGAGTCTCGTGTGCTATGATGAACTGCATGGTGCAGCCAGGTCTTGCTGCGATGCTCATTTGGTCCGTTTATCATGTGTGTTTGACAACGAATGTGACAGAAACATTCACAGCGCACCACTCACAGTTTCACCTCCGTAGGTACTTGACACTGGCCATGTCCCTTTGCTGCTTTCAGCGCCCCACCATGAACACTTGCCTGTACGTGGCACAACCCGTGCCATACTTTACATATGACCTCGTGTGCTCGGGCGCCTTCGCGCTGAGGTCAGGCCATGAGTATTTGTCCCAGCTCAAGGCCAGAAGATGGAAGCGCAGAAGTTCACTCTAAGACCATGGCTGCTGGCATCTCCTTCAGAACAGCGGGGCCTCCTCCACCCGTCAGTTTGTGCTTGCATGGCAGCCAAGCAGCAATGTCTTCACTCCTCAGCATTAACATGACTGCACACGCGTGGCGGTGCATGCTGCAGAGCTTTTGCATAGCGGCGCTGCTCACTTCTTGCGACCACCGGAGCCGGTGAAGAAGTTGTACAAGAATGTCCCCACGCCTGCATGCCACTCGAGTCAGCTATGCATCAAGCAGTGCTGGAAAAGGAAAGCCCCGGAGTGCGCTTCCCAAATGTTTCCCTTGGGACTTTCCCCAGGGCCTCACCTGGCTTGTAGTCGTCGTTCTCCTTGGTCATGTTGTCAGGGCCTGCGGCCCGGCGCTGGCCAGTGAGCGCGGTGCCCCACGGGCGCCCAGTCAGAGTGGCGGGAGTGCAACAGGCACTCGCCGTTCATGGCGTCCAAGACATAGTCCATCTCGTCCGTCGCCTTCGGCAGAGCCTTGACGTCGGCGGCCGTCGGGTTGGTGTCCAGCGCGGCCTTGCCAGCGCCCGCCTTGTCCGCCATCAGCTCTGCATGCAGCACAGCCAGTGTGACCCAGGAGCCGACAGCCAAGCAGCACAGCGCCCCCGAGCTAAAGTTTCTGCAGGCGGCCTTGAGCGCGCAGCGCGGCCCAGCCCGCACTGGGCACCAGCTGAGCAGCCCTGGTCCCACTCTAGCTTGTGCTCTGCACGCTGCACTTGCTATTATTGCCAGTGCTGCGAGGTAGAGTGCAACGAGCTTGCTGAGCGAGCGCTGCAGACGCCTTGTCCACCAACACCGCCCTGCGGTGCCTACGGGCTGTTTTGCACAACGTAGCCTATGCACGCAGCGCGGACCAACAACAAGCCAGCATTATTTCACAATGTTGGTCAGCATGGGCCCATTTTAAGCAGCACTGCTTAAGTTGCCTTGTTAAGCGACCCAGCTCTGCAACAAGTGCGGCGCAAGCTGATGGTGAGGCCCGACTACGGCGAGCAGCACTGCAGAAGCCACACTTGCTGCGGACGAACCTGTTTCGAAAGCATCAACACAAGCACTTGCTCAGCGGCAACAGCTTGCTGCAGGGACCAGCACACCCACAGTACAGCAGAAGCAGGCTCTTCCTCACCAGGTTTGCGCGCCCAAGGCCCAAAGAGAGTTGCGCTCACGCCAGCTCAGAGTGCCTCTGCAGCAAGATTGGAGCGGCTTGACCCTTGCAGGCTATGGCGCTCAGCACGTATGACCGCTGCACTTCATCAGCCGAGCTCCCCTACAACCCTACAATGACCTATAGGGGCACGTGCCCTAGGTGCACCGCTCGTATCAGACAATGCAACCCATTCAGCCTCCTCTCCTGTGCTCACGACGAACTCTACGGCGTGGTAGTATTGTCACTGTGGGCACTCTGCCATCCGGCTTGCAGCATGCAGGGGACAGGCTTGCAGAGGCCTGGCCGAGGCCTGCTGCGTGGCCTGAATGAGCGGGCGCATGCCCGGCCACAGCCACTGCAATGTCCTACGCAATGTGTCGCGGGCATGACCCGCCGCAGGAGGAGGTGCGCCTCTGTGCCTGGCAGTGCCTGCTCTCCGCTCTACTGAGCCTGCCGCTCAGCTGTTTGTCCTCTGGTTTGTAGTTCTCAAAGACCAGCAAAGAGCAAGCTAGTGCAGGCTTTCCTAACTGCGTGGGCGTTGCAGCTGAGCGGCAGGACCGAGCAAAAGCAAGCACTATGACACACCTGGGACCGTTCACCTCCCCAGCAGCTCCAGAGAGAGTGCTGGTGCCAGTGTGTTTCAGGCGCAGCAACGCCAGGACAAGGCACTGACAGCCTCCCTGCGCGATGTGGCAGGTCGGGGAGCCCGCCCAAGCGCGCAGAGCGCGGGGCGAGCCTGGCCGCCGATGCGCTGGCGGGCTACAGCCGGGGCGTCATGCTGGACAAGGGCGAGCCGAAACTGCCCCTGGCAGAAAAGTGCGCCCCGGCCCGTCCGCAGCCCCTCGGCAGGTGCCTGCGCGTCCGCGCACTGCCGCGGCCTCCCGGCGCGTCCTCGCCGCAAGCAGCGGCAGGCCGCTCCGGCAGGCGCGCCCCGCAGGCCTATGTGTGCGGCCGGGCGGCGGTGAGGGGCCGCGCGCTGCGGGCCGCAGGGTGGCCGTCGACTCGTCCATGTTCCGCAAGACGAAGATGGTCTGCACGATTGGGCCAACCACGTGCTCGAAGGAGAACCTGTTCCGGCTGGCGGACGCGGTGCGGGCTCACAGCGCTCACATGTCGCCATGCCCTACCCTAACCCCTCTACTTCTGATGAGCGGGGGGCATGCACACGGGTGACGTCGTAGGGGCCTTTTCGCGCATACATAACAAGAAAGTCCTGTGCCCGTCAAGCCCTGCATACGGTGGCGAGGTCTCCAGGACCCGTGCATGGCGCGTTGCGCTGCAGGTCGTTCAGCCTGTGTGCGCACTTGGTGACACCCTGTGGACGAGTGCCGTGCGCGCCTGCGCGGCAGGGCATGAACGTCGCGCGGATGAACATGTCGCACGGCGACCACAAGAGCCACAAGGCGGTGGTTGACCTGGTCAAGGAGTACAACACGCTCGGCCGCGGCAACGTGGCGCTCATGCTGGACACCAAGGGGCCCGAGGTCCGCTCCGGCGACCTCAGCGAGCCCATTGACATGAAGGCCGGTGCGCTACCCCCGCCGTCAGCTCTCCCGTATAGGGTTTTCCTACCCTAGCGCTGTGCCCGGCGGCGTTGAACCTGCTTGCAGCTGCTGAATAAGGCTGGTTGGCGTGAGGGCTGGTTGCGCTGCCCGCGGAGTCGGCCAGCAACCTCCCTTCGCCAGCTGCAGATCACGCCGTGCTGCCGCGCCCTGGCTGGGGAGGCACGGCCGGCGCGCACTCGCCCCGTCCCCTTCACAACGTCCTGAAGACCGTAGAGGCCGAAGGAGGGGATGCACGAGAACTGACGGCTAAACCTACCCCTCACCTGGGACCGGAATGTCACCGCAAGCGCGCGCCGCAGGCGAGAAGTACATATTCACGATCGAGGAGGGCGCGAACGGCGCCAACGGCCGCATCAGCGTCAACTACGATGGCTTCATCGACGACGTGAGCGTCGGCGACACTCTGCTCGTCGACGGCGGCATCATGAGCCTCAAGCTGCTGGCGATCGAGGGCAAAGACGTGACCTGCCAGGTCGTGGACGGCGGCGTCATGAAGTCGCGGTGCGCGCGCCCCGCCCGTTCCCCCTGCGCACGGCCCAAAGCGCGGGCGCCTCCGCTTGTCGCAGCCATTGTGACAGAGCGACGGCCGTGCCCCGCTTCCTGGCGCCCGCTCCTCCGGGGCGGCTGCTCAGCGGTCGGCAGCGGCGTGGACCATGCATGGCCGCAACGGGCGGTTTGGTGGTCCCCGGACGAGCGCGCGAGCGCGCGCGCGCGCGCGGCAGGCGCCACCTGAACATCCGCGGCAAGAGCGCCAACCTGCCGGCCATCACCGACCGCGACTGGCTGGACATCAAGTTCGGCGTGGATGTGGGCGTGGACTACTACGCGCTGTCGTTCGTGCGCAACGCGGAGGTCATCTACGAGCTCAAGCACTGGCTGGCGCAGCAGGGTGCGCGCGCGCGCGCGCCCTGGCGCCACAATAGGATTCTTAGGGTAGGGCTCTGGCGCCACGTTGAGGCAGGGTGCGTGCTTGGGCCCCGGCGCCACGCGCGGCGGCGGCCCCCCGCGGCCGGCGCGCGCCGCGGCGCGCTGCGCGCGCACGCTGCTGCGGCGTGCGCGCCAGGAGCGCGGCGCGGGCAGCGCGGCCAGGCCGGGACTCGTCTCCGCGTGCGGGCGTGCCGTGCCTGCGGCGGGCCGCGCCGGCCCCTGCCCTGCGCGCTGATGTGGGCGGCCGGCGCCGCGCCGCAGGCGCGTCCATCGGCGTGCTGGCCAAGATTGAGAGCGCGGACAGCGTGGGCCACCTGGACGAGATCCTGGACGCGGTGGACGGCGCCATGGTCGCGCGCGGCGACCTGGGCGCCGAACTGCCGGTCGAGCAGGCGCGGGCCGGACCTGGCCCGGCCCTGGCCGCCTGCAGCCGCGCATCCGTGGCAGCTCAGCGGGAGGCAGCGGCGACATCTTGTGTATTCTAATGACGATCTTGTACAGCCTATGAGGGACTTTAGGATCTGAGACTTGAGCCGCCTGCGGCCATTGTGTGGAACCCGTGTGCAACTTTTAGGGGGGTTCACGGTCCGCTGGGGCGCAGCGGGCGAGTTTGCGCCCTTTTCGTGGGGCTTCCCAAGCTGTGGGGCGCGCGCCGAGGCGGGCGCGCGCGCGCAGGTGCCGTTCTGGCAGGCGCGCATCGTGCAGGGCTGCCGCAAGCGCGGCAAGCCGGTCATCGTGGCCACCAACATGCTCGAGTCCATGATCACCAACCCCACGCCGACGCGCGCCGAGGCGCGCATCGGCATGGGTAGCATTAGAGTTAGGGGTGCCGTATGTCGGCCTGCCGCCGCCGCGCCGTGCAGCCAGCGTGATCAGGCCGCTGAGCAAACGCGCGCTGCGAGCGGCGTGCCGTGCTGCACACAGCTTGGTGGGGTCAGTAGTGCTGCTCTAGATAGCTGTGGCACGCCGCACACAGCTTGCTGGGGTCAGTATTGCTACTCTGGATAGCTGTGCACATGCATGCGCATGCTCGTCGTGGGCCAGTGCCGGTCCACTTTGGTGGCTGGGCGTCATTTGCCATGTTTGCTGCGCCCTCTCGCGCGCCGACGGCTCCGGGCGCGCGGCAGGTGTCGGACATCGCCATCGCGGTGCGCGAGGGCGCCGACGCGGTGATGCTGTCGGGCGAGACCGCGTTTGGCAAGTTCCCGTTCAAGGCGGTGGAGGTCATGGGCACCGTGTCCAAGCGCACCGAGTCGTCCATGCTGTCCTACAGCGTGCGCGCCCTGCGCCCCGCCGCGCAGCCTATCTGCGGTGACCCAGGCAGCGCTGAGGCAGGGCCCCGCCGCCACAACGACCACGGCGGTTTGCACGTAGCCCGGCGGGTTGCTCTCCCCAATGCGAGTGTACTTCAGCCGAGCACTGCCGGGTGTAGGGTTGATGAGCACTCCGCCATGGAGTTGATGATGGGCTTCATGTGCTTAATGGGCTTCATGGGCTTAATGCAGATAGGACGCCTGGCTGCAGCGTCACATGCCCCGTCAGGCAATCCATGCATATTCTCTGGCGCTGAGGATGCTGTAAGAACCCGGCCGCTGGCAACCCAGATGCTTGGCAGCTCCTAGTCTGGTGGTCGTTGCGCTGGGCACGAGCTGCGCAGGGCATGCGGTGGTGTAGAGTATGGGGTATAGGGTATAGATACGCGCCTATGCTGGCATTCGCAACAGGCATGGGCCGCGCAGGGCACGCGGCGGTACGGCAGCGAGGAGGCGCCGCCGATCGACTGGATCGTGCGGCCTGGCAGCGGCGACACGCCCGGCCAGATGACCTCGCCCGGCCTATCCGAGATGTTCGCTTACCACGCCACGACCATGGCCAACACGATCAAGACGTCGCTGGTCGTTTTCTCGCGTAAGGCGCGCGCGCCCACCGCGCGAGCCCTAGGCCGGCGGCTGTGTGGTCGCGGGCCGCAGGCCAGCGCCAGCGCGGCCGAGTGTGTGAGAGGGCTGTGCGCAACGTCTCGCTGAGGTTGTTACCGTGATTACAGTAAGGGCGCCGAGCAGATGTGCACACAAAAGCAGGGTGGGCTCTGAATAGCGCATCAAAATGTGCAAGTGCAAGTGCGCCACGTGCGCAACTGCAAATGGCCCCCGGCGCCGCACGCGCAGGGCAACATGCCCGCGCTGCTGAGCCACTACCGCCCAGACCATCCAATCTACGCATTTGTGGAGGACCGCGCGGTGCAGCGCCGCCTCGCGCTCTACCACGGCGTGACCGCCATCCACACGCCCTTCGGCGAGACCGCCGACGAGAGCATCACGCGGTGCGGCGCTGGGTTTATGGGGTTGATGTAGGGTGACGCGTAGCATAGCATCATGCGGTGAAAGGTATAGCATAGCATCATGCGGTGTCAGGCATAGCATAGCAGTCACGCAGTGCGGCGCCGGGCGCGCGCGCGCCGCCGCCGCCCACGAGGCTTGCCGGAGCCCTCGGCGCATGCTCTGCTCGCACTCATGCACCAAAGTGTTGCCATGACGAATATCTGGCCCAGTGCACCGTCACGCAGCACATGCTGTGTGCGAGCGGCCAGTGCTTGCCTTCGAGCAGTGGGCGCTGTGCAAAGAGGCACGGCGCTCCCGCTCTGCAACCCTCTGGCCCAGCGCCGGTTTGCTGGCTCCTGCGTGTCGCTCAGCAGCGCGCGGCGTGGGCGGCAGGGCGATCCAGGAGCTGAAGCAGCGCCGCTTCGTGGTGGGCGGCCAGCAGGTGGCCATCGTGCAGAGCGGGCGGCAGCCGATCTGGCGCGCCGCGTCCACGCACGGCATCCAGGTCCGCATGGTCGATCGCGACCCCGAGCCCGCCGAGGAGTGAGCGCCGCCGCGGGGCGCGTGCGGCGCAGCCTGCGCGCTGCGCCGCATGCATGCGCGCCTTGGTATGCAGCGTTTGGGTATGCGGGGAGGGTGGAGAGTGCGAGCAGTGTTTGTAGCAGAGCGTTGCGTCTGGCCCAATTCTAAGCAGAGGTGTTGTTACGTACTTGTTATGACTTTCAGTGTGTTCATCTGTCCAGCATCTAGGAGTAGTCCATCAACTTGGTCGTTGTCACCTCATGCTTTCTGCATTGACGTCAGCGGGGGCGTCTGCTGACGAGCAGACAGGTGCATGAGGTCCTGCTGTGCCTCAGCAAGCTCTAGCTAGGCTATATGCATACTGTGCTAGGCAGGGCGTGCGCTGTGGTGTGCCTTGCTGTGACTGCTTGAGAGAGGATGTAAATATGCTGTGAGTCTGAATGTGCAGAGCTCGAGGCGCCAACCTAGATTCAAATCCATCACCCTGACATTGCAAGCAGCCAGGCTCTGCAGGCGTCAGCCACCGGTCTCGCCCGGGAGCACAGCGCAGGCACGCTCGCTGGGGATGCAGGGGAAGCCATGTGCGCTGGCCAGGAGGCCCGCCAGCGCAGCCGTGCCGCCGAGAGGCAATAGCTGTGTCATCTGTTACCCACTCGCAACCGATGCCAACACTGTCTGCAAGCCATCATTACGAATGCTGCTGCCTACCCAATGAGACTTTCAGCAGATATGCGCATGAAAGCTGAACCCATTGGGATACAAGGAGAAGCTGCATACAGGCAGCGGCTTAACCGCCGCAAGACCATTGGGTAAAAAGTTGCGACAACGCGCACTCTGCTATGATGTGCTAGAGCGGGCCTGCACTCCCCGCTAATGTAAAGCGCAGAGCAGCTCCTTGCACTCTGGTATTGCACTTCGTTGTTGGAGTGCGGCTGCAACGCCATGGCCATTCGGCTGAAACGCCATGTCCAGCCATGTCCACATGCTAGCCCTAATGTCATGCCCTTCTTGGCATACGTCAATGGAGCATCAGTCTGCAACTGCATGTGTGCTGCATGTGCTACATATGCTACATAGTGAGCATGACCTGGGTTTGTGCTTTACTGCACACTTCGCCCACTAGAGCAGGATGGTGGCGCTTACGTGATTTGCACTGAGTGGATGCCCGGTGACCGCTTGAAATCGGGACAAACAGTGCACGCAGAGGCAGGCGTTGCTCGCCTGAGCATGCTTAATGCATGTACAGATCAGACTCCGGTACCGCCGCTCTTGGCTAGCACACCTCTCTCAGCCTAGCTCTGGCTGAGTTGCATAGCATGCACTGGCCATCCCTGCGCGGATGCTTCAGGCCTGTAGTAGCAGACGCTGCGCAGCCGCTGTCGATGCTGGCAAGCTTGCACCGTCCAAGAACTGCCTCAAGCGGCCAAGCGCATGCTGCCCACATGCACGAGGATGGCCTTAGCCTCTGCACCCACCTGACTCAGTCAGGTGAGACGCAGTGGTGCACCAGGAGCACTTCCTGCCCCGCAAGCCAATGTGGGTGCAGCTCTGAGGAGCATTTCTGGCAGCAGCGCGCCTGTCCGGCCCGTGATACCAGCCAAGCGTCCCAGGATGGACCGTCGGCGGCGCTTCCCACGACCCTTGGAAGAGCCGGGGTATGCATCGCATGACACTAGGTACGCGTCAATCAGGATACTAAATGCTGGAGGGTGGCAGTGCGGCGGTGTCCGCAGCCGCCTCGCCTGCGCGCTTGATCGCCTCCATGGTTGCAGATTGAGATGCTGTGAGTGACAGTGGACTCTGTCTGGGGAGCCATGCGGTCAGCCATGCCATTTTGAACGTCGGAATTTATAATGCTGCTGACGGCATGGCTTCCAGTCAGAGTACACTGTGATTCAAAGAATCTCCACCTGAAGCGGCGTTTGAGCGCGCGAGCGAGGGGCTCCGCAGAATCCGCATACCGCCGCGCTGCCACCTTCTGGCAGCTAGTATCCCGCCTGACGCGGATTTAATGTCACAAGATGCATGCCCTCGCTTTTGCGAGGGTCTCAGGATGCGCTACTTTTGCGACCATGCCTTTCTGCTGCAGCTTCGCTGCTGTATGGTAGCTGTCAGAATGCATGCGCTCTGTCTCAGATGTGCTCGATCGCCGCCATGGTTTCAAGTCAAAATTGCCAGGGTGACATTGCATCTTGACTGGGAAGCCATGCCCTCCGCAGCAGTATGCTTTCCAACGCGTTCAAAATAACACGGTGTCAGCAGGGGGTGAAAAGCATGGCTTGCCCAGATAGAGTACACTGTCACTCACGGCATCTCGACCAGGGTAAATCAGAGCACTTCTGGGACACAGCACGTCCGGTCTGACAGGCGGCACCCAGCAGCAAAGCTTGCAGCATGGGCAACAAAGTAGCGCTTGCCGCAACCCTCGCAAACGCTGTTGCACGCATCTATTGACATCAAGTCCGTGTCGTTGTGGGCAGTCTATGCTGGAAGGTGTCGTGCCACTCTGAGCTACCCTGTGACGTCTCGAGTGTGGTGGCTGGCCGCTGCTTTTATAGCACGTCCTGAGCCTGCCGGCCAGGCGCGTCTGATGCTGACAAGCTTGTATTGCTGCCCACCCGCTGCTCTGGTCAGCATATGAACGGCCGCGGCGGCGGCGGTGGCGGCGGCGGCGGCTGCACCGGCAGCGGGCGCTCGTCCTGCCCATTGTCAGGCAATTCACGTCCCACACCGTCTTCTTACTACCAACAATATCACCATGTGTACATATGCGTGATGCAGGTCTGTAATGAGAGGACAGTGTGGGACGGAAGCGGCTTTCTTAGTAACAGACGTTTACATGTAAGCATTGTTGCAAACCTGTCAAAGCAGGTCTGGTTCACACGTGAACGCTGTGCCCCGTCCGACAACAACGCTTCCCAGTCCTCACAGCAAGCAGTGTTGGCGCGTGGGGTTCAGATATGATTACATGCATGTGCTGCATGCCAACAATGCTACATTGCAAGCCGGCACCATGGCACAAGAGTGTTTTGCAGCAGGCCTTTTAAATCCACTGACCTTGCACACCGACCCCAGAGGACAAATGCATTGCATTGCTATGTAAACTGAAAAAGCATGCTACTCTAGACACGGTCCCGGACAGCTCACAGACAGGTGCACGAAAGCACTTTCCCTCTAAAGCTACGAGCTAGACGCCTTTTACCTAACGCGAAGAGCTAGACGCACAAGGACATCAGGAGGGCAGAAACCCAGCCCTTTCAAGTCAGCATGTCCACAGGAGACAGAAGGCAACTCCTTGCCAGACGGCATGGCCTTCCAGTCAGAGTACCTGTGTACCCTGACAGTGCACTCGTGGCATCTCAACCTGAAACCAGGGAGAGCCCGGGCACATCCATGTTGACCGCGTTCATGCTTCAGAGAGCACCCTGCAGCACAGCTGCAGCAGAAAAGCATTGTGCGCAAAGCAGTTGGCCCTGGCAGAAAGGGGGGAATGCATCTCGTGAGTTAAATGCAACTCAGGACTGATGGCCGGAAGGCGGCAGCGCCGCGGCGTCCGCAGCCGCCTCACCCGCGCGCTCGACCGCCACCAACGCGGCCTCCAGGATGCGGCTGGGCGCCAGCCAGGGCCCGTCGGCCGCACCTTCCGGCGCCAGCGTGGCCACCCGGATGCGGCTGCGCGCCGCCCGGTGCGCGTCGCCCGCGCCCGCGAGCTCCGCCAGCGCGGCCTCCAGGATGTGGCTGCGCGCCACCCAGCACTCGCCGTCGCGCGCCGAGGCCCACGCGGCAATGCGGGCGGCCGCCGCGGCCAGCTCGGGGCTGAACGGCGGGCGCGCGGCCTGCCCGAAGCCGCGCGGCGAGGCCCACGCCCTGTAGACGGCGGCTGCGGCAGCCAGGTCGGCTTCCCGCGCCGCTCAGAATGCGGCGCCCGCAGCCGGGTCGGCGGCGCCCGGCGGCGGCGGCGGCGGTGGCGGCGGCGGCGGCGGCGGCGGGCATGCGGCCTGCGGGCGCGCGGCCGCCGCGCGCCTGTGGCGCGGCCGCCGCGGCGGCGACGCGCGCGAGGTCCTGCCGCGCGGCCCCGCGGCATGCGCGAAGCCCTGCGCATAGCTCTCCGCGAACTCCGCCTCCGCCTGCGCCTTGGTCGCCTGGGCAAGCGCCTTGCGCGTCACGGTGGCGTAGGCCAGGGGCGCCCCGGCGAGCAGGTCGTCCCACAACAGACGGGAGGTCCGCGCGCGCTTGGCCGCCCGGGCCGGGCTCTCAGGCTCCTCGTTGGTCTCCTCGAGCGTCGCCGCATAGACATCCACGATGCGCCGCTTGCGCTGCTGCGCGGCGGTCTGCGCGAACGCTGGCCAGTCAGCAATCATCCGGTTGCGGGATCAAGTCTATGCTGGCGCAAGGAGGTCCAAACAAAGAAGCACACCTGGCAGCAGGCAGGCTGAGTACGCGAGGTCACACGTATCGGACACTGAGTGTATCAAATAAGTACCCAGGAAAGGCAGCACGGTATCGCCCCAGCATCTCACGTGCTGCCTGACTTTGAGCAAATGCGGGAGCGCAGAAGCTGCGTGAGCAGCCTGAGCGGCTGGGCAGTACTGTGGACACGAGTGCTGAATATGGATAAAAGGCCTTATTCTGCAACCTGGGCGCCCTGGCGCTGAGAGGCAGGGCGCGCCTGGCGCGCCTGCGCCTCGGCAACCTCGACCCCGGTGACCTGCACGCTCTGCACGCTCCTGTGCGTCGACGATGCACAAGACGCGGTCGACGACGGCTGCGCGGACATCTGCACGCTCTGCGCCTGCGCCGCGTGAGAACAGCGCTATGCAGAGTAGTCAGAAACAACCCTGCAGCCAAGTAGCAGGTTGCCAGAGTGGAGCTCTGCTTGCACGCGCGGAGCAGTTTACCGGTGGCTGTGGCAGGGCAGGCCTGCGCTGTTTTGTTTGCGCAGCCAGGCAGCCGGAACCTGAGCAGCTGTGACAGCCAGCAGGCTGTGGAAGCTGCAGACCACAGGCTCTGTCGGGTTGGCTCACGCGTGGAAGACAGGGTCACCCAGTGTGCACCAGAGCTTGGCCCTGCTTCCAGACTAGCGCACAGCTCTGAGCGGGCATGCCAGCAGACTGCTGGCAGGCGTGCTTACCTGCACGCTGGGCACGGCGGGCGCGCGCAGCCCGGGCGTGCTGGCTACCTCAATGGTGGCCTGGATGTGATGCAGAGCCCTGGCACGCGCCACAGCCCGCTGTTTACGTCAGTAAAGCCCCCACCCCCCCCCGACCAAGCAGAAGATGCAAAGTCCCGACGGGCGATCGTTTACTCCGTTGTTCGGGCACGGACCTTGCTCCTGCGAGATGGGCGTCTCGGGTACGACCTGCACGGGCCTCCCCCATTGCAAGCCTCCCTGTGGCCGGCTGGCTCGTCGGGCAGTCCGTGAGGAGTGCTGCCAGGCGCGCCTCTGCATCCCCACAGAGAACCAAGATCAGCAGGATCTGAAACGAACCTCCTCTGACCGCCCAACAGATGTGACAAGAGCAAGGCTACTGCAGGCACGAGCTTTGCGTGCGCCATGCTGCATGCCAACACAAGCATATGGATTCAGCGTGCTACATACCTTCAGCTGGAAGGCGCGCAAACACAGTGCCAGCCGTCCACAGGAGAGGCCAAGGAGTTTGTCGTACCTTCAAAGCTTGCAAATGGGCTTCCGGAACTGTCTGGCACGAAACCCTCGGCAACGTTGGGTAGCTGCCGTACCCAACCACGGGTGCGTCCTTGGGCATGCATGCCTGGCTCATGATGAACCTCGGCCCGAATGGCCTGGCGCATGCACCATCCTGATATTAGAGCCTCCATCTATTATAAACACGCCTGCCTCTGGCACTACCGACACTACAACAGACACCGCATGTAGCGCAAAAGCTTGTCCCTGAGCAGGCTGGCACGTGCCGGCTCCGGAGCTGAGCTTAGTCGCAACGTATTGGTTGTTCTGGCTGCACATGCGAGTTGCAGGTGCGTTGACATATGTACATGTGCAATTCCCGTGTGCACAGCAGCGTTCGACGGCTGCTTTAGCTCTCAGTGTACGTTGTCTCGTGCAGGGACCAGTGTCAGACGCATCCATATGAGTGGCTTGTTGAGTGCTGCCGGTGTTGCTCCTGCACTAAAGAGTGTCACACATGGTTGCAGCCACAAGCTCGAGCTTCCCTGTGTGCATCCCAGCCTCCAAAATAGGTCTGCGTGCGCTGCCAGGTGCTAGGCAGTTGCTTGTCAGGGAGCTCGGCGCTGGCTGCCTGCGGCAAGGCAGCGCGGCACTGGCAGCAGGGGCTCGCCATGGACGAACCCGACAGCGCACGCAAGAAGCGCAGGTGAGCATACTCCTCCCTGCCACTCTCTTGTGCCTCAATTGCGCTGGCGGGTGGTAGTGCCTGACACAAAAGTACTACTCCTGACTGCAGCCCTGGGGCCACACTAGTTTGAGGGCAGCGTCCAGAAGCTATGGACAGATTTCGGCAAGAGGCCCTGTCAATCTGAAAGGCGCCTGCCTGGAGGCCTGAAGCACTCTGCTGGTGTTGCACAGAGTGCGCCGTTGGGGCGGGCTGGCGGCCGTCGCGGCCGGAGCTGCCTCCTGCCGCCCGGGCGCCTGGGTGCACAACCTGCGAAGTGCTCTGCCGCTCCTGGCCAGTGCCTCGCTCGCGCTCGCCTGCAAGGCGGCCCTGGAGCGGCTCTCCGAAGCGCAGGTGAGCCATTTTGGCAGCCTGTCATGCGCCCTGACGCAGCCGGACGGTGCCGGGCGCTGCATGTCATCGCTCCTTGCCAGCCGGCCCTTCAGAGCCAGGGCGCGATGCCAGCAGCCCGCGCGCCCCCTGCCTGGGCAGCGCTTGCCAGCTGTCAGGGCGCCTGACATGGCGGTGCACCCAGTGGTGGGAGCATGCGCGGCTGGCAGGTGGCAGCGCTGCATCGCCGTGCCGACACGCGGCGCCGTGCACCCAGCGCGGACCACGCCGACCCTGACGAGCAGGAGGGTGCCGTCACAGGCGCGCCGCTGGCTGCCAAGCTCATGGTCTGGCCAGTTGAGGCCGCGATGGCAGGATAGCGCTCCGCTGCCCTCCTGCGTACCCCGCTCGCGTCACCCTCCGCCGGGCAGCATGCACGCAGAGGCAGGCGGGGCAAGCAGTGTGCAGATATACTTTGGTGATGATGTGACCTGTTGCACCAAGAAACAAAAGTTGACAGGTTAGTTCGGTTTTGGAATCTTTGAGGAAAAACCCAACCTTCTCCTAAGCTTGGCATGCGTACGCTGGGGTCGTTTTTTGGTTCCAGCATCATGCGCGGGCGCGCGCGCAGGCGCGCCGGGCAGCCTGCGCGTGCGGGACGCGTACGCGGGCGCGAACGTGCTGCTCACGGGCGGCAGCGGCTACGTGGGCGGCGTGACCCTGGCCGCGCTGCTGCGCGAGTGCCCGCGCGTGCGCCGCGTGTACGTGCTCCTGCGGCCGCGGCGCGGCCTGGACGCGCGCGTGCGCCTGGCGCGCGTGCTGTCTGGGCCGCTCTTCCTGGAGCTGTGGTGCGCTGCGGCTGCCAGCGCTTGGCAGTCTGCTCTTGTACAGCGCCGTGTTGACAGTATGTGGGACCCTGGGAGGACCCTGTAATGGTGCGATTCCCTTCACGGCAGGTGCTGCTGTGCCGCTCCGCGGACATGCATGGCAGTCTGAAGCATGGCCTCAGCTCGCGTTCGGTCGGGTCACGCGGGCGCGGAAGTCTGTCAGCGCTGCGGCGCGGCGCGCTGAATGGCGCGCGCGCCAGGGCTCTGCTCACAGCGAGCCCGCGCGCGCGCCAGGGAGCGCCCGGGAGGCGCCGAGCTGCGGCAGAGGGTCGTCGCGCTGCCCGGCGACCTGGCGGAGCCCGGCCTGGGCGTGGGCGAGGCGGCGGCGGCCGCGCTGGCCGCCGAGGTGGACGCCGTCCTGCACTGCGCGGCCAGCATCGCGTTTGACGCGCCCGTCCAGGCGCTGCTCGCGACCAACTACACGGTGCGCTGGCGGTCAGCGTGGTGACCCAGCTGTGCACATGATGTATATACCAGTACATGCTGGATGCCATTGCGTGAATCAAGAGGGCTTTTATTCCATTCCAGATGCGCTTGTGTGCACTCATGCGTGCCCTGATTGCTTGCAATGTTCATGGAGTTGTCATGGAGTTGGCGCAGTCGTGGTGCCCAGAGCCGCCGGCTGCCAACGCCGCTGCAGAGGTCCAGTCGCCCTGGGTTGCTGCTCGCGCCGCAAATGAGGGGCCGCAAGGCCTGCCGGGTTTAGGGTCAGGTTAGGATTGGGGCTCGGGCGCGGCGCCGAGCCGGCGCGCGCGCAGGGCACGCGCCACGTGCTGGACCTGGCCGGCCGCATGCGGCGCTGCGGCGCGTTCGTGCACGTGTCCTCTGCGTACGCCAACGGGCACCTGCCGCGCGGGCGCCTGGTCCGCGAGCGCCTGTACCCGCCGCCCGGCGCCGGTGCGCGGCTCCCGGCCGCACTGTCGGGGGTGGGCGCGCCGGCTGGCTGGAGTCGTGGGAACGCCTGTTGCCCCTCATGTGTAGAGCCCAGCCATGCACGCTTGCGAGGCAATGCGGCAAGCCAGCTCCACAGTGGTAGCAAGCCAGTGCGGCATAGGTCTGTTCAGCTCTTGACATCTGACTGCAGCGCTGCCAGAGCTCTGGCAGTGCTGCATCACCAGGTGCATGTCTGCGTCTCTGCCTTCTATGCAGTGCTGTCAAAGGGTGTCCCTGCGGGTGGACAGGCCACGCCGAGCTGGTGGTCAAGCTGCAGAGCATGGCGCCAAGCGATGCCAGCGCGGAGGTGCGGTCGGCGGGTTTGGGGGCGCCCGATCCCTGAGCTGCTGGGCAGCTACACAGACATGCTGCACGCGTGTCCTTTGCCCTGCAGCACTGTAAGCGCACACTGTAACAAAGTGTTTATCTTGTCAGGGGCGTGCCAAAGAAGCAGCGGCAAGCAAAGCCGACCACCAAGGCCTGGCGCTGTCCAGTGCATCTGCTGAAACCAGTATGACAGGCCGTCGGCTGCAGGCGGGATATGTGTTTCGGTGCTGCCGCCAAGTCGCCTCGGCCCTGCTGGCAACCACGGACAGAGCACGGCTGCTTCGCGCATGCTGACAGTGCGCAGGCCGCGCGGCTGCTGGCAGGCTGGGGCGCGCGGGGCCTGCCGCCCTACTGCCTCAGCAAGCGGCTTGCGGAGGAGCTGGCCGCCAGCTGCCATGGCCGCCCGGCGCGCGTCGCGATTGTGCGCCCGAGCATCGTGGGCGCCACGCTGGCCGGCTACGTTGGCAACACGTCCGGCATGACCGGCGCGGCGCTCGCGTATGGCACAGGCGCGGCGCGCTCGTGCGGCCCCTGGTGCTGTGCTAATGCGTTGCCTGGCAGGGGTGGCTGCATGAGGATATATGGTGCAGCTGAGGGTGGTAGCCTGGCCTGTGTCACCGAACATGCGCTGCGGGCACATGTGCAATGCACTGGGGCTCCGCTTTCACCTGACAGTTGTGCGCTTCCAAGCCCCATCAAACCCGGCCTGTGCAGGCATCGCCACATTCACGTGTCACGAGCCCACGAGCGTGCTGGACCTCGTGCCAGGCGACCACGTCGCAGCGGCCGTGCTGGCAGCCGGCGCTGCGCTCGTGCAGGTCCGGCCACTGCATTCCTCTCAACTGCCACTTCCCTGCACGCTTGATCCAGTACTCTTAGCTTTGAGTACTGGCAGCAGCTTTGAGCTCGGGTATCAAGCAGCTCGCCGTATCATTTTACATGGCTTGTGGAAAACAGAAAAGCTGACAGAGTGTGGCAACGTCAAGTGCTTGGAAAGAGCGCACGACAATTGCAAGCTGCCGCGGCATGGGCGACATATGATGTTCTCGCATTCTGGTCGCCGCTCAGCCATGCTCCACACTCACCCTCTGCGCTTGGCTGCCAGGGCGCTGCGGCGACCGGCGACCAGCCATTGATTGTCCATGTGGGCACCTCGGACGGCGCCTGCCCGCTGACGACAGGCGACTTCATCGAAGCGGCGCGCGTCCATTTCACAGCGCGCCCGCCGCCCGTCAGCTTTGCGCTGGGCCGAAAGCCGGTCTGGTTCGCGAAGAGCTATGCGCCGGCGGGCAGCGCGCAGTACACGCTGCGCGCGGCCGCCGCCGCAGCAAAGTTTTGGACGCTGGTGCGCGCGCTGGAGGTGACCGGGCGGACCGCGCTGGCACGCAAGCTGGATGCGGGCTGCCGGGTGCGACAAGCCGGGCCATGGGCCCGTGCTGCTCGTGCATGGCTCAGGCGCCTGCTCGCCCCTGTGTTGCTCGCACGTGCACATAGTGCACGGGCGCGTGTATGGAGCTCGTGCTGCGTTCACTCTCGCCCGCGCACATGTCCGCATGCCTGGCTGTTGGTACGCTTGGCAGACACCGCACGTCGGGCACGCGCATGAGGCATGACTGTGCTGCCACGCCGCGCGCGCAGGCATGGCGCCTGTACAACACGCCGGCGATCGACTTTGACCTGCGCTTTGCCACCACCGCGCTCGGCCGGCTGGAGGCGCTGCTGGCGGCGCCCGACCGCGCCGCCTTCCGCATGCGCTGGCAGCCCGGCGCAGACGACTGGCGCGCTTATCTGGCGAGCTACATGGCCGGCATCTCGCGGCACTGCCTCAGACAGGAGCTGACCAGCAGTGTGTCGGCGAACGGCACTTGCGCCTGCAGCACCGGGTGATCCACAGAGTGTCTTCGCACTGCCTGTGCTGGCCGCAGGGTGCCTGTGCAGAGTGAAGGGTTGTCTTTGTAGTCAGAAGATTATTTTGTCATGTGCGCGCTCAGTCTGTCTAGACAGCGTGATAACATGCAGAACATGCCCTGTATTGAAACGCACGCGTGGAAGTAACTTTTAACTTAGGCCGGTAGAGCCGCAAAATAGGCGTTGCTACCTGGCAAGTAGGTGTCAGTGTCACACATCATGCTGCTCAAGCGGGTGCTGTGAAAGATGAGTGGCTGATAGTATTTCAAGGCATGCTTGCACCACCATCGCATTTTGTACCTTGTCAAATATAACAGCAGACTGCCATTGCCTGTGCACAAAGCTGACACAGAATCAAACACTGCACGTCTTCATATGCTCCTGCTCTGCACAGACCTCCTCTTGCACATCCACACGCTTTCAGGAACACATCCACATCATGCTCTCCTCACGCAGACGTAAGTACATTCTTCTGACAATGTCCCGAACCTCACTGCGACGCATCGGACATGCTATGCACAGGTACGATCACTACTCTGGCAGGCTCCTGCATGAGACACTGCACTCCGGCCCGTCTGCACAATTGGCTATCACCAACAGAAAACAACACAGCCTAACATTTGACGCAGCACACGCCGGACACATAGGACATGCACACCAGTGTGGAGACATTGCCGCATGCACATGCTTCTGCATGGTGCGGGGGCTGCCCCGTGGCACACATGCGCAAAGAATACTGTGAAGCCAGGGCCAATGACAGCTGGCAGCCCAGGCGTACAGGCGGCCAGCAGCGCGGCGCTGGTGAGGCCAAGCAGGCTTGCACGGCGGCCCAGGAGCTTTGACGGGCGCCGACGCCGCTGACCCAGCGGCTGGGCCCCGTCAGGCGTACAGGCGGCCGGCGATGCGGCCGGTGAGGTCGTGCACCAGGAAGGCTGGCACCGCCGCGTCCATGAGGTTGAGGGAGGGGTCGAGCGACGTGGCGAAGCCGACCAGCACGCACACGCCGATGACCAGCGCCGCGTAGCCGCTGTCCACGGTCACCTCGTGCTTGCGCGCCAGCTGCAGCATGGCCTTGAGCACCTGCGCGGCAGATGCATATCAGGGGCTCGCTCTGGCTGACCGGCATGCCTGAGATCCAAAGGCTGCTGCAGCATGTCAGCTACCAGCCTCCAGCGCAACACTACAGCATGGCTTTGCCAGCTGCACGTTGAGAGCAAGCTGTTTGGGTCCAAAGGTCCAGCCTCAGGATGTATGCATTTATAAAAGCATGCTGACGGAGCGCATCTACTGCTGCTGGCAAAGGCACCTGCTCTTGATCTATGTGTGTTCAAACGAGAGCGCACCAGGTCGACATTGATGCCCTGGGGCGACATGATGTCGCAGCTGGTGCGGAAGAGCGCCTCCGTATCGCGCTGGAAGGCTAGTGGGTTCGGGCACGCCTGCGCTTGTCCAGCGCCAGCGTGAGCTGCGTTCACATCACCTTGGGTACAAACTTGATCGCGGACTCTGTACAAACCCAACACAGATGATCACATCTACACGGCTTTTTTTTTTGTTTTTTTTTTTTTTTTTTTTTGGGTTTAAACACAGATGCGTCCTGCCCTCTGTGCACAGACTGCTATATTCCAGAAAGACATGCCATCCCTGGCACCATGAATCCCGCTTTATGCACCAAGCACATGCACCAGCACGCTGACAGCTGTGGAGCCGGCGCGCGCCTGCTCGGCGCCAAAGGCCAGCATGTGGCGCGCGCCGGCAGCGCCATTGCCTGCGCCGATCGCGAACAGGAACGACAGGAAGTGCTGCCGCACGCGCGGCGTCAGCTCCTCCGCCAGCCCAAAGTCCAGCAGCACCTGCGCCGCCAGCCACGCCCTCGACCCCAGAAGCACGGCAGGCTGTCGGCGCCCAGCTACAGCGGGCAGTCAGCACCCAGCAAACCACGCATGGTGGGCGAGTGCCTCGCGCACTGATCAATGAGACTTCCTGCACCCAGGAGGGAGTCCTAGCATTTGGGAACGCAGCGCTGATGGCGCACCAGCTGCAGGCGCTCAGCGACCTCAGCCACGCCGCGCGCCGGGTCGGCGCTCGCTGCGGCCGCCGCCAGCGCTTGCGGCAGCGTTGCAGGCAGCCCTGCCTCGCCCTCGCCCGCAGCACTCGCCCCAGCCACAGCGCTTACCATGCCAGACGCCCCGGCTCCGGCAGCTTGCGCGCGGTGGGGCGGTGCGCGCGCGCGGACGAGGATGTTGCCTGCGCGGCGCAAGGGTGGTTCGTTTGGAGAGAGGACGACATCGTGAAGCAGAGCTGCGCACACCAAGAGTCATGGCTTCTATCCGACAGAAAAGACACAGCAAACTCACCCAGCTCTGTAGGCGCATTTTTTGAGAACACGCACATACTTGCACCTCTCACGCCGCCCTCACTGTATGCCGCACCCCTACACAGAGGACATCAAACTCTAGCGTGATACACTCCACGAGCCGCGCTCACCTGGGTGCAGGTCGGTGTGCACAAAGTTGTCCTCCAGCAGCATCTTGAGGTAGGTGTCCACGCCCAGCGCGACAATGCGCGTGTTGAACGGGCTGCGCTCACGGATGTACTTCGACACGCTCTCGCCTGCAGAGCCCGGCAGAGCGTGGTGAGAAGGAAGCATGTGTGGTGCGCACATGCTGGGGAGGGGTGGTCCTGATTCTGTGCCGACTTGTTTTGTGACGCGCCTCAGGCGCGTCACAAAACAAGTGGGCACAGAAGCGCGCGCGGGTCGTACTCAATATCACACGCTAAAAGCAAGTTCCCCCGGGCGCATGCATGCGCAAGGGGTGCAGGTCGCCTGCACCAGTCCGACCCGACCAGCGCGAGCTGGGCAATGCAAATACGAGCGCGCTGGCCGCGCTGTCCCTGCTTCCATGCGCACCCCCGCCCGGCCGCGCCCGGCAGCCGGCACGCGCCGCGCGGCGCGCGCGGGCGGCGCACCCGGCTCGTACGTCTCCACCAGCACGGCCTCGGTCGCCATGCCCGGCACCGGCAGCGGCGGCGCCACGGCCGCGCGCACCGGCGCAAAGTTGCGCGCGAAGCGCCGCAGGTGCGCCTCCTCCACCCGCAGGTCCGCCTGCGCGCTCGCTGGAACACAGCTAAGAACACCAGCCGCAGCACAGAGCTCTTGCGCAGCCCTCTGTCAGCCTGTACGCAGCTGCCCTCACCTGTCCGGCCGCAAGCACCGCATGCCAGGCACCTGTGCACCAAACAACCAGCCCGCAGGCAGAGGTGGACACCACCTGCTCCTGCTGTAGATTTTTTACGTTCCTTCAGTTCTGACTTTCCTTCAAGGCGGCTAGTGGACGGCCTTGACATAATGGCGGTGGTTGGGCCAAGCAAAACAACTGTGAGCGCGGGCGGCGGGAGCAGGCGGCCCGGCACGCGCCTGCGCGGTCATGGTGCCGGAGAACTGCGCAAGCGACTCGCGCAGCGACAGGCCCTTGAGCGAGCGCACGCGGCTGGCGGCCGCGGCCAGCGGCTTGAGCAGGCGGAAGTCCTGCGCCAGGCGCGTGACCACGCCCGGGTGCCGCACCTTGACCACCACCTGCAGCGGCCGCCCGCGCATGCGCAGCACAGCGCGGTGCACCTGCGCGCCGGCGCAGCGGGGTTCAGTCGTCCGCGTCTGAACGCAGCACGTGTGCAGGCTGCTATGTCTGAGAGGGCACCCAGAGTGTCAACTCCAGCCTCGCATACTACTTACGCGAGACAGGACACTGCACAGCGGCTCAGGGCCTGCCAAAGAGCATTTGAAGGGGCTTGGCGCCGTGGACACAATCAAGTGCGCAGTCACCTGTCAGCCTGGCAGCCCCACGGTCCATCTGGCAGTAAGACCGCGCAGGCAGTGGGCCCTGCCCAGTAAACAGCCCTGCTGCCACACGCGCGCGGCGTGCCTGCGCGATGCTGCCAGAGGCGAGCGGGGCATGCTCGATCTCATCGAAGAGCTCGCCGACGGGCCGCCCGAACGCGGCCTCGATGGCCACGCGCGAGGCCTCCCAGCCGTGCACGGGCGCGCGGTCGTGCAGCTCCGCTAGCACGCGGCACAGCTCCTGCGCCGCGCCGTTCAGCAAAAGTCATGTCAGTCACTCTCACAAGGTCGTCATGCCATTGTTTGAGTCGCAGGTCGCACCACGTAGGAGGCTGGCCATGCGGCCCTGATCGCGCAGGCCTGACGCATGTGGGCCAACAGCGCCATCGACTCCGCTAACACGCTCTCGTACTGTCTGCTGGTGAAAGGCGCGCAAGACACTTGGGAGCTTGCAGCTGCTCCGTGACAGCCTTCAGGCCCCATGGTCAGGCGCAGCGCACCGCCGGGAACATGTCCTCGCGCGTCGCCGACCACTGGCCCCACTTGATGAACGCGGCGCCGCCGCAGCGCACGCCGGTGAGCAGCAGCCGCCAGGCCGCCCCGCGCACCGCCGCCGCCGCGGCGACTGCCCACACGCCCGCGCCCGCGTCCCCAGTCACCGCCGCCGCCGCCGCCGCCGCCGCCACGGGCGTGCCCAAGCGGACAGCCCCGCTGGCGTCATACGCCTTGGCCGCGCCGGCCTTGGCCGCCGCGCCGGCGGCGAGCGTGACGGCCGCGTCCGCAGTCGCCGCCGCGCTCGCGGCGCTGGCGCGCAGCGCGGCGTCGGGCAGCCCGCCGCTGCCGGCCGCCGTCGGCGGCAGCGGCGGCGCGGGCGTGACGAGCGCGAGCCGGCGCGCGCGCGGCGCGCCCCAGCGCAGCAGCGCCGCGGAGAGCAGGAACAGCAGCGGCGCGAGCAGCAGGAAAGGCAGGAAGACGGCCGCCAGGTACGAACCGCGCGCCGCCATCGCCAGGCGCTCCGCCGGCGTCAGCTCCGGCTCCTGCTCGCCCAGGGTGCGCGCTTCGGGCGCGGGCAGGCCCAGGTGCAAAAGGTAGGCCGTCCCTTACTTGATACGCCATGGTGCATGTCCTGCCGGCGCTCGCGTACGCGCCGGGCCCGCGACCCTGTGCAGAGCTCAGATCGAGCAGACCAGGCACCTAGTTTCCTGTAAACGGCCGTTTTGTATCGCTATAAAGTCGGTGACTGCCACTCTTGGCGTTCAGCGCCGGTCGCGCACCGTAAGCGCATGGTCGCGCCGCCCATACAGCGCCAGCGCGGTCTCGCCGGCGCCATCGCCCGTCTGCGCGGCCAGCGCCGCAAAAGGGCTGCCAGCGCCGGCCGCACCGGCCGCGCCCGCCGCAGCCTTGCCGTCCGGCGCACCGGCCTTGGCGGCCGCGAGCGCGGCCGCCTGGTGCGCCTGCAGCTCCGCCTGGCTGCGCAGCGTGGGCAGCCGCGATGTGGCCAGGCCCTCCGCCGCGCGCGCGCCGTCGCTGACGGAGCCTGCGGCCGCCGCCGCCGCGGCGGCGGCAGGAGCCGTGCCGGCGGCGGAGGCGGCCTCCGCGGCCGCCGCCCGGCGGCCGGCGGGCGTGTGCGCCGGCACCCAGGCGCGCGCGCCCGCGTCCCACACCTGCGGCGACGCGAGCGCGGCCGGGCGCGGCGCGTCGCCCGCGCCCGCCGCGACCACGGACGGCTGCAGCACGTCCGGCGGCGGGAGCAGCTCGCGCTCCGGCGGCGGCGCGCGCGCGCCCACCGCCACCGAGCCCCACAGCGCCGCGGCGCCGTCGGCGCCGGCGGCGCCCCAGCCGCCGGCGCCCGCGAGCGGCGCGCCGCCGGGCAGCACGAGCGCGATGCCGAGCGACAGCGTGTCGGCCACGTCGAGCAGCGGCGCGAGCGGCGGCGCGGCGTGCGCGTCGCCCAGCAGGGCGCCCACGCGCTGCGCCGCCCACTTGTGCCGCACGCGCCAGGCGGCCTCCGCCTGCGCCGGCGCTCCCGGCGTCTTGACGCCGCACAGCTCGTGTGCTGTTCACCTGTGCCTGGCATGCACTGCGCGACCAGCCGCATCTGGGCCGCCGCCCACAGCGTCAGCAGCACATCTGTGCTCCTGTACACTAAATGGTGCTCCTTTGCGCGCCATCGCTGCGCCACAATGTGCATAGCCCAGGGATCGAGATGCCGACACCCAGCTTCGGGCACGGCGCTACTGGCACGGGCGCGGGCGCCCACCTGGGCGCCGGGCGCTAGGCGCCCCAGCGCGCACGACCGCGCCGTCTCGGCAAAGCCGGCCGCGACCGGGATGGCGGCCGCCAGCGCGCGCAGCACCTCGTACGAGGGCGGGTGCAGCACGCTCCAGAAGGCGGCTGCGGTGGCCAGCGCGGCCGCCGCGCCGCTCGTGCGCTCCGCCCACTCGGCCGAGCTGCTTGCCGCGGCGCCCAGGCCTGCAGAGGGCAGCATTTATGATATCAACTGCGGGCGCACCACTCCCAGCCGAACCGTCTGGCATGCACAGCACACCAGCAGCTACCTACAGAATCCTGTGAGACGGGAGTGCTGGACGCAGGGTGGACGATGTATGCACTGCCAGAGGCTATCAGGGGGCTGGCACTGAGCAGACCGCACCAGCAGGTACCCTCCCAGGTCCGCAAACCCACAGGCTTAACAAAATATGACAGCATGATAATCGCATTTTCCGGCGTGTGGGGGCGCTGGATGCCGCCCCAGCACGGCTCATGCGCTGGCTACCTTTGCACTGGCAAGTGCTAAGGGCCCAGCAGGCACAGCTGCACAGCTGATAAGGCCGCGCACCCTTCGGCAGGCGCCGCGCGGTCCGCCGCAGCCGGCCCAGAGCGGCGCGGCGCCGGCGCTCGGGCACCGCCGCCGCGGCCAGGCGCACGCTGGCGACCAGCGAGCCGGCCGCCGCGGCGCGCCGCACGGCCGGCGCGCCGGCCTCTGGGAACGCCAGCTGCAGCAGCGCAAGCGCGGCCGCATGGTTGGCCAGGTCGGCCGCGCCTGCGCGCGCAGGTTGACGTCCTTGTGTGGCACAGTTGAGGGGCAGTTCTGCAGCACAGATACGCTCGACCGGGTGGCTGCGGCGCGTGCGGCGCGTGCGGCGCTTAGGCACTGACGTCTGTCAGCCGCATAATGTGAGGGCACAAGCAGTACAGGCTGATACGCACTTCGCACGCGCAGTGCAGTTTTCGCTGAGGATCACGCAGCAAATGCACACCTAGCATTTGTCCAGCACATATATGTCCACCCTCGCCTCTACTTAGATGGGATTGCTACTTTGTCTGTTCAGCCTTGCCCAGCGCAACAGCCGCAACAAGGGCGGGGAAAGGCCCACCCGCAAGCCCGCCTGCCGCGCCGCTGCGCCGCTCGTGCTGCTGCGCAGCTGCGGCGCCAGTGCTGAAGTGGAGCAGGTCGATGCAGACGTCGGGGCGCCCGCTCGCGCTGCCCGTCACCCGCAGCCGCAGCGGCACGCGCACGCGCACGCTCTGCCCCGAAGTGCTGGCAGCACCGCCGCTCTCCTCGCCCGTCCTGCCCACGGCGGACACGCCGCGTTGGGGAGCGTGATGGGTGGGCCAGCAGCGGGTCATTCCTGCTGCTTGGGCCCCTCTGCGGCAAGCTCAAAGCTGCCCTTGGCAGTGTGCACTGCAGAAGTCGAGCAGTGGCATCTGGGAGTTCCCATTCAGGGTGGGCCTTCACACGCAGCCGCAGGCCACCTCCTGGGGCAGTGTGCCTCCGGTCAACACAGGCGCTGGGGTGTGAGGCTACCTGTGCGTCACGGGCGCAAGGTCCCACTCGGGAGCCGGCCGTGGCAGGCGCGCGGCGCGCGCCCCAATGGCGTTGATATCCCGTGCGCGGCCACGGCGCCGGGCGACTGGCGCGGGCAGCTCCTCCGCGTCCTCCACAGGCGCAGGCTGCTGCGGCCGCGGGGGCAACCGCAGCCAAGGAAACATGCTCTCTGTAAGGCGGACCGCCCGTGTCACGGCAGCCCCGCCAGCGGCAAAAAGCTGGGGCTACGAGAACGTGAAGAGCCTGCTCCACAGCGGCCCAAACTCAAGAGCTGCGTGCAGCGCAGACAAGCATGTGTGCATGTTTGGCTCGACAGAGGCTGCACCTGTTCAGGACTCAGCTCTACATCTTCCTGACCTGCCTCAAGACGCCACAAGGTACTCAGCGGTGAGCCAGATTGGTGAGCGCGAGCAAGCCAGCAGGAGTAGTTTCCAGCGCAAGGTATCCTCAAACAGCCTCACGACTAATAGCCAGCCGGTGTGTGCACTTTGGATAACTCTTGTACACAAGCACTTTCTGAGCACTTGACGCCGTGGCAGCCCTAACCAGCAGGGCTTTTCCAGCACTGCTGAGGCAAGCACGGCCGGGCCCGCCAGTCTGCTGTTCTATGGACATAATCCCCGAGAACCAGGTGATGAAAGTGGCGATCCCCAAGCCAGTCCCCCGGCCAGCGCAGGACGCGGAGCAGGAGAGCAGCGAGGAGCTGGCCCTGTCGCCCAGCTGGCTGAGCCGGGGGCCCAGCGCGTTCCTGGATGAGCGCAGGAGGCGAGGCTGCCTGGTGCAGGCGTCCACCAGCCGGCCGGCGGAGCAGGTTCGCGCGCCTTGCGCCGCTGGGGCAGAAGTTGGCAGCTTGTGCCCTCGACTGCCGGCTGCAGCCCCAGGGCGCCGCGGGGCGTGCCTGCCGCCGCGGGTTGGCAGGAGCGGCGGCCGGCGGCGTGGTTGGGACAGCTCGGCATGCGGCCTGATGCCCGCTCGCCGCCTTGCGCTGGTCTTGGAGGCCACTGCGGTTTTCTGTGTCGCAGCTTGCCAGACAGAGCCTGCTGCAGGGGGCAAGCGCTCTGCCTGTGCAGCGCTCTCGCACGGCTGCGTCACCTCCGCGCCGTGAGATTTAGCGCCCTTGCTAAGGGTGCCAGGTGCTGGCGGGTGCGGCCTGCTGGGCACCGCCTCGCGGTGCGCTGAGCACAGGGCTGCAGGCAACGCAGCGCTCCAGGCTGCGGCGGGGCTGCGAGGCACTCGGCGTCTGCAGCGGCCTCCGCGAGACTCAGCGCCGCGTGCGCCGCGCAGGATGGCGCGCCGCGCAGGAGGAGCAGCGAGGCCTACATGCCGACGGTGCGGTGGGGCTCGGCCGCCGCGCAGGGGCAGCGGTACTCCATGGAGGACGCGCACATCGCTGTGCCCAACGTCGAGGCGTACTCCGGGCGCACCTACGACGGGCCGGGCGCACACGCCTTCTTCGGGGTGCGCGCGCCGCACCTCCCGGGCGCCGCATGCTGCGACTTGTGACCACGCACTGCGCACACAGCGGGGCCGGCCGCGTCCTGAGCTGCACGCGCTGCGGGGCAGGTGTTTGACGGGCACGGCGGCACCAGCGCGGCGGACTTTGCGCGGAGGCACCTGCTCACCATGCTCCTGGGCCACTCCGCGTTCCCGGGGCGGCCCGCGGAGGCGCTGGTGCGCGCCGCGCCCGCCCCTCCGCCCGAGCCGCGATAAAAGGGACTTGGCCGTCGCCTGTGGCGTCCTTGGCTGACTAGTTCGCAGAGGCTGCAGGCGCACACATGTGCTGAAGGCTGTCGTGCAGTGCTGTGCCACTGCGGCGCGCGCGCTGCACAAGCTGTCCCGCTCCCCGCGCTGGCTACGCGCCCAGGCCCTGCGCAGCCATGAAAGCGCGGCGCGCCGGCGCGCAGCGCGCGGCGTTCACAGCGCTGGACGAGGCGTACTACCGCGCGGTGCACCGCGCGGAGGCGCCCGAGCGCGACGCGGGCGCGACCGCGCTGGCGGCGCTGGTCTGGGGCGGCCGCCTGGTGGTCGCCAATGCGGGCGACAGCCGCGCGGTGCTCAGCCGGCGCGGCCGTGCCATCAACCTCTCGCGCGACCACAAGCCCAGCTGCCCGAGCGAGCGCGAGCGCGTCGCCACCGCGGGCGCGCGCCCGCCCCGGCGCGCATGTAGTGCGCATGCACAGGGCCGCGGCCTGCCCGCTCTAGCTGCATCGGCAGCTGCAGTGAGCACTGCAACGCGCTTGGGTGCACTCTCAGGCGTCACCCCCTTGTTGCATGCTGAGCAGCAGCACATGTAACCTGCGTCGTACCACAGGCATGGTGAATCGTGGAAAAGGGTCCTGGCTGCATGTGGAGGGTTGCAGCGGTCGTGTGCTGGGCTGCGTTCACAGGAAAGCGGCACAAATGAGGGCGCGTTGATGCAGGCGGCTGATGCGCCCGCGCTCGGCGCGCAGGCGGCTACGTGTGCGGCGAGGGATTTCTGAACGGGCAGCTGACAGTGACGCGCGGCCTGGGCGACTTCCACCCGGAGATGCGGGATACGCACGAGCTGCGCGAGCGGCTCAAGTACGCTGCCAGCGGGCAGGGCGCCGGCGGCGCGCTGCGGCTCGTGGGGCCGCTCACGTCCGGTGCGCCTCACTGCTCGCGCGCCCCTGCGGGGGGCTACGGTGCTCGCTCGGAGGGCCACGGTGCTCGCTCGGTGCCTGGTGAGCGCGCGTGGCCGTCAGGGCCATGCACCAGCTGCGGTGTTGCAAGCAAGACGCACGGCTGCACCTGGTGCCGACACTGACTGAGACTGCAGACCCTGCGTGTGACAGCCCAGTGCATGCGACATCTCAAGGACAGGCTCTGCAGCCAACACCGTTGAGAAGCTTCCACGTCGCTCCCGCACTCCTCAGTCCTGTAGTCACGTTTCTCAGGCCGTGCTCCCCGGCGATGCCGCCGTGCAGATGCCGACTGTGTGCTCAGGAGTGGTGGTGCACGGTTGAAGCGCCTGTATGCTTGAGATGTAGAGTGGCAGACCGATAGCGCTCTGCGCCGTGCGCAAGGCGACGCGGTGCACCCGGAGCCGGGCTGAGAACTTATAAAATGGCGGCGCGCGCGCAGACCCGGAGGTGCACACGCACGCGCTGCAGGCGGAGGACGAGTTCCTGGTGGTCGCCTGCGACGGCCTCTGGGACGTGCTGAGCAGCCAGCGGTGCGTGGAGCTGGCGCGCGCACACCTGCGCGAGAACAACAGCCCGGAGCTCTGCGCGCAGCACCTGGTGCGCTGCCCAGCGTGTGCGCCCGTGCGCGCGCGCGCGCCGCAGTGACAGCGCGCTGGTATGGGAGCGGGCTGCGGCGCGGCGTGCTTGCGAGCTGTTTTGTGGACGCGTGTGACTCAAGGGACCTGCGTGGTTCTTTGGCAAGGCAGATTCGGCAAGTTTCTGGGGTCATGAGAGGATGTAGCTGTGATAGACAAGCATCGTCATCTGAGGTTCAGAAGCGCGCTGCGCCGCGCTTGAGCAAAGGTACCATGGGCGATCAAGTTGGGAGTTGTTGCCCACGCTTGAGCAGCAGGGCGTGTGGCATGAATAGTCCTCGAACCGGCTCTGACGGCCGCCCGGCGCGCAGGTGGACATGTCGCTGGAGATGCACAGCGGCGACAACGTGACCGCGCTCGTGGTGTGCTTTTCCGCAGACGCGCCGCCCGCGCGCAGCTTCGGCAGCGGGCGGCTGGGCCTGCGTTCGCTGTCGCGCGACGGGCTCAGCACGCTGTCGTCCGCGCTCTCCTCCGCGCTGAGCGATGCGGCGCCCGCGCTTGCCGCTGAGTAGGCAGTGTGCGCATGAAGGGGCGGGCTGTTGCGGAGTGCAAACTTGTGAGGCAGGCGAGCGCCGCCTGCGCGGCTGACGCAGCGGGCGCCCGGGCCTGTGCTATCTATCGAGAAGCAACCTTGACGGGGTGCCGTCTCTGAGTGCACCGGCTTGGCTTGCACACACAGACTGGCGGCGATGTATCAAGTGATGCATGCTGCCCATGAGAGTGCACGTGGCGCCCCCTGCTTAGGAGCGAGCGCGCACGGGTATTTGAGAGGCAGGCAGGCGCTGCATGATGCTGGCATGGTGGGTCCAGACAGGGCGGATGCAACGTTTGATTGGCGGGGGTTGCCGCAACCGCCCGCCACCCGGCGCGGCTGGCGAGGAGCGAGTGGGGACCTATCCGCCTTGATGTGCCGCCTGGTGTGCCGCCCGCTGTGTCCCTGCGTGGGGACAGCGTGCGTGTGCGTCGAAACGGCCGCGCGGGTGGGAAGCTGGTGGAGGTCGGTGTCTGTGCTTTAACCGGGTTGCGGGTGTTAATGCGCAGGCATATGCTATTTCTTCTTCACAGGGTGTTTTGTGCAATGCCCATTCGCTGCGTAGCCCACAATTTTGCAGCCAAAGCTGAACTGCGGCGGGCGTATGATGCTGTATAGCGGGGCCCAGCTGCAGGTTGGAGGGCCAGGCCTGGGTGTGGGCACCACTGTGCATCTGCTCAGCGCATCATGCAGGCGTACCTCCACTGGCACTGCGCAGAATGAAACTGCAGAGTAGAACTGCACGAGCGAGTCAAGACAGTCAGTGTGCTCGAGCATTGTGCGTGTTGCTGGCTGTTGCGTGTATGTATACGTCTTGCTTGAATACAGCACTGTCACGCGCTCGATTGGCGATAGCAGGGGGCAGCTTGCAGAAAGCAGAACACTGTAAATGACAATGGATCGAGCGGCCACCTGATTTACAGTCCAGTTTACATACCTGTCATTCAGACTTGTCCATGCATTGCCATTCACTGCTAAATGTTAATCACAGTAGGTGTCCTGGAGCTGCATTCTTAACGCATGAGGCACCGCGTGCAATCAGCTTGTCACAGTAACAGAGGGGTCAAACCTACACATCACAGTTCCAGCCAGTTGGGTCGACCTGTACAGGTGCAGTGAGCATGGCATTGCAGAAGGCCTCTGATGGAATGTCAGAAAGCAGCTCAGCTGCGGGTGAGCAGCACGCGCGTCCTTCGCAGCCATCAGCCGGCAAACTGCGCCTCCGCATCCGGGCCGACACCCCTCTGCTCAGCGGCGCCCAGCCCCGCCGGCCGCGCCGCCGGCGGCGCCGCAGCAGGCCGCGCGAGCCGCGCGGCGGAGAAGCGCAGCTGGCCGGTCATGACGTCGGCGCTCTCGGTCAGCGCCAGGCAGTCCAGCTCGCGGCGCACATAGCGCGCGAGCGCCTCCGCGTCGGCGCCGCGCGCGGCGTCGCCGCCGTACACGTTGCGCAGCAGCGCCTCGCCCAGGCCGCGGCCGCCCTGCAGCGCCTTGTCGTACGCCAGGCTGCTGCCGTAGAACATCGTCTCCAGGTCCTTCAGCCACTTGCTGATGCGCACCTGCGCCGGCAGGGCGCCTCCTCGCAGGCCTCCTCGGCCGGCGCCTCTGGCCCATCGGTGGCAAAGCAGGCCTGGCTGCTGCCAGGGCAGGCACACAGGCTGCCTCGCCCTGCCAGACATATGCTGGCACGGGGCTGCTTGCTTGTGAGCAGTCCACACTGTGGCCTGGTCGGCAGGTAGAGAACACAGGCATGTGGAAACGTCAGGGTATGCGGAGGCAACAGCTTTGCGAGACTGCTCAAGCCAAATGACGGGCCAGCAGGTCCGAGCAGGGACTGGGCGCCCAAGCACGACAACGCCCGATACCATTTTCACAAACAGGGACCCACCTTGACGCCCTCTGCGCGCACGCGGTGCTCCACATTGTCCTGGAAGTCCTCGTACAGCATCTGCGCGAGGTCCTTGCCGTCGCGGCCCTCCGCGCGCAGGCGCACCAGCGTCATCCACACGTACAGGCACAGCAGCGAGTGCGTGTTGGCAAAGCGCTGCTCCAGACCCAGCGCTGCGCCGCGGTGTCGCACACCCTCTCAGGCGCCGCAGCCACCAGCAGGCTTACGAAGTTTGCAAACGCCCACTGCACGTTATGCTATGTGTGTTCACCACAAATGTGCCATACCACCCTACCAATGGACAGCACTGCTGCTGTGGAAGCGCGGAGCACAAGGCAGGCAGAGCCAAAACGCGACCTGGCGAAGTCCGCACTTTCATACAGCGCTGGGCTGGCCGCCTGCTCCTGTATCGCGGCGTGCAGCGCCTTTGCGCCGCGCAGCAGGCGGCTCTCGCGCGTGTAAAAGCCAAAGAGCCGCAGCAGCATGCGTTTAAAAACCGTCTCGTCGCGAGCGGTCTCTATTGGCCGACTGTGATGCAGCGAACATGCCTCTGTCTTCCACAGGTTCTCCTGCCAAAAGCACAGAGGAATGTAACGCGTTGCCCTGCCAAGTGAGCCGTGCGTTGTGGCGTGCCCACAGTGTACCGCCACTATGAACAACCTGCAACGGCAGGCAAGACGGTGTGCGAAGCTCAAGCTGTGCAAGCGCTAGCAGCACTTGCGCCATAAGCAGTGCCTCCACAGCAACTGTACGCGTTAACTTCAACTTCTACTTTTTCGGGCAGCCAAGGAACGCAACACACACCAAGCCAGCACAGCCCAGCCTTGCGCTATCGACGTCGCACCTGCCCTTCTGGCGCTGCTGCAAAGGACCGCAGCGCAACGTGCGTCGGCGGCAGCCGGCACCTCTGCAGCCCCGGCTGCCATGCCAAGGCTGGCTGCAAAGCGTATGACGTGGACGTTCCACCTTGCTGCAGCGCTCTGCATGCAGCCAGTTTTGCGGCCTGGAGCGCGGCGCGGCGCAGCATACTGACAGAGTGGCGCAGCGCGTGAAGGGTGTGTTACTACACTGCACCCAAGCGCGGCTCTCTCTGTGTGTTGCGCTGCGCCCCGAGTCACTCTGACTTTTGAGTACAAAGCGACGGCCGGCCATTAATGTCGACAGTTTGTGTCTATTAATCGGGTCTATTAATCGGGACTCATAGACTGCTCGCTACGCTTGCTGGTGCCAAAAGAAAACTAGGAGCTGCGTGATCAGGGAGGAGAGTGGGCGCCCGCATGAAGCTGCCGCCTGGGTATGTGCCGGGCGTGGGCTTGCCCAAAGCGTCTGCCTATGGCGGCGTCGGCGAGCGTCTGCTCAAAGGCATGGGCTGGCAGGATGGCCAGGGGCTCGGCCGCAGCAAGTCGGGAATCACGCGAGCGCTGGAGGTGACAAGGAAGGAGGACACGGCCGGGGTGTGCGCCCGGCTGCACACCTGCGTAGTGCAGCGCCACATCCTCTCTTGTTGACCAATGGGAACTGTGTGCGAGCAGGTTGGCACACGCGCTGGGTATGCCTGGGAGAACAAGTGGTGGGAGGCCGCGTTCGACCGGACAGCGCAGGCAATCAAGGTACGCCGCTGTGCTGCTATGCCACTTTGGCAGGGACGCGCCTGAGGTGCACCTCCGGGACTGCTCACAGGCTTGTCCTTGTGTAGAGCAGCAGACACCTGAACGAGCGTTGTCCTGACTTAACGCTGCCTCGGCTCGTCGTACAGGACGCGTCCCCGTCGGGCGCGCCGTCGGCAGGGCGCCCAACGCCGCAGCAGGACGCGCGCCAACGCGACGGCACGCGCGCCAGCGCAAGCTGCAGCGAGCTGGCGCTGGCGGCCGCACTCGCGGCCGCCGCCGGGCGCGCCCCGGCCGGGCGCTTTGGCGGCCGCGAGGGCAAGCTGGCGCGCATCCGCGCTCAGGAGGCCGCATTCGCTGCCGCGCGGGGCGGCGGCGCTCCGTGCGCGCCCGGCGCGCGCGCGGGCGCCGCCAGCAGCAGCGACGCAAGCTGCGAGACAGCGGCGGCGGTGCTTGACAGGGCCGCCGGCGACGTCGCCGGCGCTGCGGCCGCCGCAGCGGGCAGGCCCCGCAAGCGCAGAAAGCAGGGGCCGCCGGCTCCTGCAGGCGTGGCGGACGTGAGTGAGGCACGCCTGGAGCTGCGACAGGCAGCGGAGGCGGCCGAGGCGCGCGCGGGCGGCGCAAAGCGGCGGAGACCGTCTGCGGCCCGCGCGGGCAGCGCAGACCCGGCGGCAGCTGAGCCGCCGCCGGCGCCGGCCGTCGGCGAGCCTGCCGCCGGCCGTGCCGGGACCCGGGCGAGTCAGCGGGAGGGCGCGCGCGCGCCCGACCAGGCTGCCGCGGCGCGTGTGCGCACGCCGCGCACGGGCTGGTGGGGCGCCGCGAGCTTCGTGTCGGCCGGGTGCCTGGAGGGCCTGGATGCGCCCAGGGCGGCGCGCGGGCGGCAGGCCTTCGATGAGGACGACCAGGCCGCGCTCTACCTGGCCGCGCACGCGGCCAAGACCGCCAACAAGAAGGGCCTGGGCACGCGCGCGCAACTGCGTGCGCCCTCCTCGTCAGTTGCCAGGGTGCAGTCCAGGTATTTGCTGTATGAGAATGGGCTGCGCACCTCGTCTGTGTATGCGCGCCTCGTCTGTGTATGCGCGCCTCGTCTGTGTATGCGCGCCGCGGGCGGTCTGTAGAGGGTTGTTTGTTGGGTGTACAGAAGCGTATCCAAGAGGCAGAGTGCGTGCACGGCGGTTGACGTGCCACTGCGGTGGGCAGCATATTGACCAAGAAGTGGTGTGCGGCCCTGCTGTACCTGTCATCTGTTAGTATAAGCAGGCTAAAAGCCCAGGTCATGGGGTCCGCATGCCCCCTCCCTCACTTCGCTGTACCAGCTGCCGCTCGCCAGGCAGGTGCCGCCAGCATTGGTACACACCGCGCCAGCTCCTGTTCCGCAGGACTGGGCGCGGGCGAGCGCTGGGCCGGCGGCCGGATCGAGTTTGTGGACGGCGACGATGCGGAGGCCGCACCGCCGGCCGCGGTCACGCCGGATGCGGTCGAGCCGCCGCCAAGCGGCCCGGCTCTGGATGCAGGCGCAGCGACGCCGGCCGCTGAGGCAGCTGCTGTGAGGCCGCCGCTGGGCGCCGCAGCTGCGGGGGCTGCGAGGCGGCAGGCGAGCGCCGCTGCGGCAGACAGCGCGGCTGCGTTGGCGGGCGTCAAATGGAAGAAGCTGGCTGGCCGGGCGCTGGCTGAGGTGCGCGAACGCTCTGGCAGCTGGGCGGCCGTGCGTTGTGCATTTTGCTCCTGTGCACCGCGGTTGCTTGGTTGCTTTGGTAGTGACGGTCCTGGTAGTAGCACATGCTCAAGACCAGAGGGGGTTGGCACCTTGTGACCATGGGATGCACCTGCACCGACACTCACTCTGTTGGGCACGTTGCGCTCTGCACTCCTGTAAAGGCTGCTGCTCCTGTGCTGCAGGAGCCGACACAGGCGCTGCCTTTGAAGATGCTGCGGCGGCGGGTGGTTGCTGCGCTGTCTGCAAAGGGCTCTGCGGCTGCACGTGTCGACCGCAAGCAGCTGACCGAGGCGCTCCTGGCTGCGGTGTGGTCCTGGGCTTGACCTTGGGGCTCAGCACCAGGCAAGCTTGCATGGCACTTATATACAGAGCGCACGCGAGCGCACTTGGACTGAACCTACAGGCAGCAGCTAGGGCTTCATGCTGTAGCATTGCGCCAGAGTGTTTTGTAGTGCGAGGAGGATGTTGCCGCACTGGAGAGCTAGAAACACTGAACCACATGCCTCACCAGCAGCCGCGCGCATACTGACACCTGAGCTGTGTGTCGGGCTGCAGATGAGCGGGAGCGCCAAGTTTTGTGTGGACGGAACTGTGGTGCGGCTGAAACGGAAGCTGGATACGGATGGGTTGCCCTAGTGTAGTGTGGCAGGTTTTTGAACTGTAGGTAGGGAGTTGGTGAGCATCCAAGCTCAGTCCCGGGTGCACCGCTCGCTTGCTGTGAGACAGCACTCATAACGTGCGCTTTTACGTGGAAACTTGGGACGTCTGTTGCCAGGGCTGGCAGCAGCGCTGTCAGACAAAGGCAATGCGCATCTGACAAATACTCAACACCTTAAATTAAAGACCCGATGGACAAACAGACAAGCTGAGTGCTACTTGCGACAGGCTGCATGCATTTCAGTGGATAACTGATGCAGATTTGACGGTGGGCGTGCCAGCAGGCACTGTCAAAGCGCAGTGCATGCGAGTCAGCAGTTATAACGCTCATGCGCGGCGCACTGCCTGTGCAGTGCGCTGCGCTGCTCATCATCGCAGCAGAGTGCCCTCCAGCCACACACTGACACGCAGACAAGACTGGAAGTTGCAGCCCGTGCAACCTTCACGGTTCACTGCACAGCGAAGCATTGGCAACCGCCACGCAGCCACGCATCAAATGGCGGCACGTATACTGCGCGCAAGCGCGCCCATGGCGCGCAGGCCCTCCTCTGGACTGGATGACTCGGCCAGCGCCTTGACCAGGGCGCTGCCCACGATCACGCCCTCCGCGCCCCAGGCCATGAGCTGCCGCGCCTGGGTCCGCACCGACACGTGTCAGCAGGCGCTGGAGCGAGCAGCTGCACAGGGAGGCAAGGTTCCTTCTTGACACATGTCGAGGCATAAAATGGCATGAGCGGTGCAGAAGCTTCTGCATGCGCAGCCTCCGGTGCGCAAAAGCAGTGCTGTCGGGAGCTGACTGCCTGTACTGAATGACCCACCCACTGATGCACGTCTGATGGAGAAAACTGCTCGCATCGCATCTCCGCACGACGCCCCAAGTCAGTTCTTTCACTGCTGCGCACGCGTCGCACGGCCGGCGCTGGGCGCGCCTGCTCCGGCCCCGACACGCCAAAGCCGACCGCGACGGGCTTGTCGGTGACGCCGTGCAGCAGCTCGATGAGGCCCTCCACGCGCGACTCGGTCTTGGTGCGCTGCCCGGTCACGCCCGTGACGGACACCAGGTACACGAAGCCCTGCGAGACGGCCGCGATCTCGCGCATGCGCGCCTCGGGCGTCGTCGGCGTGGCCAGCATGACCAGCTCCAGGCCGGCCGCGCCCGCGATGCGGCGGATGTCGCCGGTCTCCTCCAGCGGGATGTCCGGCACCAGGAGGCCTGCAGCAGGGCGGCCGCTCAGGCCGCGGCCTGCATGCCCTGCCCACACCTCGCCAAGCGTCGCAGTCCTCACACAGCGAGGTCGTGCAGCGACACTGATCTGAAGAGTGTCTGCCGACAAAATGCGGTCCTGCCGCTCAGCATGCTCAGCATGGCGCCGTCTGCCAGCGGGGGTCACTGCCCAACCCCAAGCAAAGGCGTTATGTTCACCACCAGCGATGTCGCAGTGAGCACCACATGCAGAGGTGCGCTCTGCGTGCGTTGCAAAGTGTGGTCGGCACCCGAGGCGCCGGCAGCCTTGGCCTGCTGGCAGAAGCGCTCCGCGCCGCGCCGCATGATGGGGTTGTAGTACGTGAACATGACCAGCCGCGCACTGATGTCCGGCGCGACGCGTGCCACCACGTCCAGCACGCCGTCGAGCGTGGTGCCCGCGGCGAGCGCGCGCGTGGCGGCCGCCTGGATGGTCGGCCCGTCTGCCAGCGGGTCCTGGGCGCACCCGGAGTCCATCACGCACACGGCAAGGCAGACAGGCACATGAGCATACCTATCAAAATAAGCGAGTTGACGCTGCAGTGCCGGCGAAGCAGCACAGCTCCGCGCAGACGTGGGCACCACGCACTTGACAGGTTGTCAGCTTCAGTGGGAAGACAAATTGGCCGCATTGTCGCTTGCCGCAGGGCGGTGCAGAGCGAGAGCAGCGCTCATCCAGGGGATGCTTTTCTGACCGCTGTAAGCAGTCAGAGGAAAAGGGGCTGAAAGATTGGTCACTGCACGGTCTGCTCTGTTAGCCCGGCCGAAGGGAAGGCCGCCCACCGAGTACGGCACCCCCAGCTCGATGACGTCTGCCCCTGCGCGGTCCAGCTCCCTGATGGCCGCCGCAGTCGTGTCCAAGTCGGGGTCACCAGCCACCAAAAAGGGGATGAACGCGCCCCTGCAAACCAGCCCAGGCTTGCTGTCCAGTTTAGAGAGCAGTGGGTTGCTGGCCCAAGAAACAGCACGCTGCTGGTGACAAGCTAGTAAGTGTTTCTGACGGTAGCCAAGAGCAGTCCTGCAACAGCTGGCTGTGAGAATGCCCCTCACTTGCCCGCTTTCTTCAGGGCAGCCATCCTCTCACTGATGGACTCGTCCAGTGCTGCAACAGCCATCGCTCGTGCCGCCGCCAGCGGCAGCGAGCAAGGGCTGCGTGGATACAGAAGACGCCTGCGTCTCCTGCTGCACTCGCAAGGCAGTCGTCTCCTCCACGAGCAAGGCGCACGAGGGGCGGGGCACTGCTGCAGAAGGCAACCGCCTCCCAGCTTGCTGCTGGTCAGAAAGGCCATATGCGCACTATGCTGGCGCTACTGTGTTGGAATTTGTCATCAGGCAACACTTCTGTAACCAGGCAGCACTTCTTGTGACAGGCTGCGCCCTCGAGGGTAGGGCTCCCTAGCCTGTGATTGGCCATGCATTGCAATTGCAATTGAACATAACATGCAAGCCGAGCACATCGTCTCTCAAGCGAGTGGCCAGCACTGCATACGATGCAGCAGTGAAGCATTGGCTGTGCTACAAGGTAACACGGTCAGGCAGACAGCACAGCACAGCACCCGTCGCTGAGGCATCTCATGCATTCCCACCATATCAAACTCCATGGAGATCCTGTGCAAGGCTGCAGTGCCAACATGCATACACAAGGCAACAAGTACCTGCAACAACTGACTGAGTCAGGTTGTATGGGCAAAGCAGGTGCGCAAGCCTTCAGCTTCTGGGTAGGTCCCCCCTCCGGCATGCACGCTGGTCCTCCCGACCCCTGCCCAGCCAGAGGACCAGCGCGAGACACACTCGGGTACGGTGTTTAAGCAGCAGGCATGGGTGTATGACTGCCCACACGCACCCGCTGCCCGTCGGGCGCTGTCAACGCATGTTTGTCCGCAGCGTCCTCCTATCCTCCCGCCAGGCTCCTCACAGTCTCGCACTTCAAAACAGACACATGCAAGTCCCGTTCATCCATGCATAGTGCTTAACGTTCTCACTGTGCCGGCCGCAGCGGGCCGATTTCTGCGGCCTTGCTCTCGATGGCTGCATCGCTGGGAATCTTGCCGCGCTCGACCGCGTTGCGGTAGGCCGTCAGTGCCAGCTTCTTGCCCTGCATGCATGGAACGCAGCAGCTGAGCAAGCACACAGACGCGTGCCCGTAAAGGCGACAACCATATTAGCATACACAAGTTGCGCGGGCCCGCACATAGTCCGTCAGGAAGGCGTGCACTGGCATCTGACCATGTTTCTCCACAGCGGGCTTGCCGGTGAACTCGCTAAAGCGCTTGGTCAGCTGAGCCGCAACAAACAAACCGTTCAGCAGTGAAACGCAGCAGCGAAACCGAAAGACATGCACGCATGCAAGCACTGCCGCCACTGGCAAAGCGCAGGCCTCCTTGCAGCGTGGGCAGCGGACCGCGCCGATAGCACTCCAGCCATCATAGTTGCCGCGAGGACCCTCGGCTTCGGGGTCGCCTGCGTGGCCAGCACAAGTGTCAGTGCGCTCCCGGAACACGCGGCAGTGCCTGCCTCAGCGAGTAATGCACTTGTAACGGGATGTGGGGCCTACCATAGATCGAGACGTCCGCGGTGCCCAGCGCCTCAGCGCGCGCCATCAGATCCGGCTTGCCGAGGGACTTCTCTCCGCGGCAGTGCGCCTGCTCAAGCTCAAGCGTCAACAGCGTGCCTTCGCCACTCCTTACCACAAGCACTGCCGTCGAGCTGTGCCGGACTCGCACGATGAGTAGAGCAGCCACTCTGAGTAAGCAGCTTGCCGGAGCACGGGACGCGCCTTGAGCATGGTGATCAGCATGGCCTCTGGGTGTGTGCCTGCGGAGGGCCCGTGCCAGCACGGCACCGTCAGCGGTCTGAGATGTGAGTGTCAGGGAACACGTCTGCAGCATGGGCAGTGCCTGCGCGCGGGCAGTAGACCTTGCGCTCCCCCGTGTCCGCCTTCCGCTTGGCCGCTGCCTTCCGCTTCGGCTCGGGCTTAGGCTCGGGCGCAGGCGGGCTGCGCTCCAGCGCAGGCGGGCTGTGCTCCGGCGCAGGCGGGTGGACCTGCGGCCGGGCGAACGCGTGAACACAGCGCAGTCACGTAGCAGCGCGGCAGGGTTGGCATGTGGCAGCACCAGCAGAGCAACAGCCGCACCTCGCGCTGCGCTTGCTGGTGGTAGGCGTTCTGGAGCACCAGCGCAGGAAATGCCAGGCTCACACGCTGCTCAGTGTCTGCAGCGTGCGCTGGGCGTCGCGGCAGCGTCGCCTGCGCAAGCGCGCCGCTCGCCTGCTCCTCCTTCACGGCCTGCAGGCCCGGCTCATGCGCCGGGTGCGCGGCCTGAGCGCCCGCCGGCTTGCGCTCCTGCACCGGCGGCATGGGCGCGGCGTAGAGCTGCACCGGCGGCGCGGCCGAGGGCGCAGCGGGGCCCTCCTCTGTGGCCGCTGCCTGCGCAGCCTGCAGCGCGTCGTGAACACGCGACGCGCCAGTGTGGCAAAGATGTGTTGCTTGCAATGCATGGCAGTGCATGGACTGCATCTCAAATCAAGCCCAGCAGGGTTCTGATGAGACGTGTACCGTGACGCATGACATGGCAAGCAGACTAACTAGCGCTTTGACACTGCTCAGGTGATCAGACAGACTGGGTTAAGCATGCGCGGGGTATGTCTGAAGAGGATGACATCCGCTCGTATCACAACAGTCCAGCTCAGCAGACTCAGCAGACCACTGTGATCTGGAATGCAAGACTGACTGCGCGCTTAGGTCAGCACGCGATGCTGGCACTAGCAGGGCCTATGCGGGGCAGCACCTTGCGCTTGCGTGACCTGGGCGCCTTGGCAGGCTCCTTGCGCGCGGGCTCATCCTCCATGGTGAGCCATGCCGGAGGCCTGGTCACGCGCTTGGGCCGGCCCTGCGGCTTCTCCTCTTTCACCGCAGCCTTGGGCGGCTCGTCCAGACTGTCCTGTTCCCCGGATTAAAGTGTGAGTTGTGCTCGTTAGGCTGTGCTGTGCCAGAGCTACAACGCACACGGGTGCTGCACACGAGACAGCGAGTAGTCGCATGTGCTCGGCCTCCAGCTGAGCAGGATGTCCGCTTGATGACCCTGCAAATTACGCGAAGACGGCCCGGGGTCCTGCTGTGCAAGGACAGGTGGTCGTTGGGAGCTGAAACGGAGTCAAACATGCGAGCGTGTCTTGTACGGGGTTGCTGTTGTGCATAACACTGTGCTACTCACTGCTGGTCATGATCCATGGCCACGGCCTGTGGCACTAGCATGAGCAGCAGCGGTGTGCACACGTCCACATCAGCACTTTGCTTTTTAGGTGCAGAGTCACCCACGAACAAAGTGCGCACCTGCGCTTTGACGGCCGCGACACGCTCGATCTTGACAGCGCGCGCACGCGCGCGCGTGGCACGAGCAGGCTCTCTGGTCGCCACCTCATGCACAGCAGCGGGCGCAGCAGGCGCAGCAGGCGCAGCAGGCGCAGCAGGCGCGGTAGGCGCTGCCAGAGCGGCAGGCAGCTGTGGCGCCTCCGTGCTGCTCTTGCCAGAGGCTGGCAAGCATGCTTCGCCAGCAGCGACGCCGAAGCCAGCCTGCAGCGCAGAGGAAGCAGGCGTCCAGCGGTGGCCGCCTGATAGCCAAGGAACGCTGCAATGAGGAGCACATCTCCACGCCGTGGAGTATTTATGCACACCTGGCTGCCATCCTGCTGCGCGGATGTTGTGCTGAAGACCTTTGCAACAAGCGCGGCAGTTGCTTCATCGTCCATGGCCCCGGCCTGCTGCCCAGGTGGCAGTCATGGTCTGTGAAGTGCGCAAGGCTTTCCCTTGTTTGGCTGTCTAGGTGCAGTAGGTGCCAGCCTGCCTCTACACAGCTCAAAGAGCGCTCCGAGGCATAAACATCCACGTCTGGCAAATACATGTGCTTAGCAAGGCAGCGAGGAGCAAGGGCACACGTCCTGGTCCTCAAGCGAGTCAAATTGCGCTGGCAGCGCGTGCCATGGTGTCAGGCGCTCCATGTCTTCCACAATCTCTGTGCGCCAGACAGCTTTGAGGTGCTGCTTGCACGGTGCACACTTGCACTGTTGCGCAGTCTGGTGTCGAGTGAAGCTCGCGCAGAGACAGCGGGCGCCCGCTTCGAGAGTCCAGCGCGAGAAACCGCTCTTGTTGCGACTGAAGCTGCTAGGGTTGCTCGGGCTGCTCTTTTCTGCTACATCAATCGCACCCAATGTACATGGCAAGCCCATGCCTTTTGCTGTTCATCGAATGCGGTAGTTGGTTGAGATACTGGGATTAGACAGTATGCAGCACCAGCCCGTAAAGGAGCGCAGAAGGAACGCAGGACGCACGCAGGCCATGCGTAACAGTGTCGAACAAGGAAAAGCGTGGAGCAGCTTTTTAGGCAGCATGCAAGCCAGGCACGTAAAAGGCACTAGGCAGCATGAAGGCACTGGTCTGCGCGCTATATACCACCAGGATACTAGACCATGGCGGTCGCAGCGTCGACACCCAGTGCCATGCGTTCATGCGTCTGCAACAGCAGGAGTGCAAAGCCTAGAAATGAGCGCATCTGGTGTAAGCAGCAGGGACTATTTCTACATCTGATCATGCGTTGAAAAGCTCATGCTGACTCCCAAGCATTGCTTGTCATGAAGCACTGCTCAGCAGCCACGTCCAAAATCTGAAGGCACCCCCGTGCATGAAGGGCAGCCGACCAAAAGTGAAGCACCCTGGTGCCGCTTTATTGGACACCAGCTCCACTAACAAACAACGAGCCAGAGGTTTTGAGTGACGCACTGCAGGTGATGCGCCAGCCGTAGAGCCACAGCAATTTTCGTAAAGCACACCTTCATGCTTTCACACTGGGTGCAAGGCATGCCACAGCTTCAAAATAACTCAAAGTGTGGCCAAGATAGCGTTCGTGGCAGTCCGGCTTAGACTCTCTTTTAGACTCGCGAGACAGCATGCTGACTACCTGCACCTCCATGCTCCAAGCAGAGACTCGCCCCCCGCGGGGTCACCACCGGTGTAATCCAAGCTATCAAGGTGGCTGGCACTGCGGCTAGGCACACGCTGCCAATTTAGTGCCTGCCTGCATGGCACACCTCACAAGTCGTTTAGCCACACGTGCTTCACAAAGTGCTGCAGCAAGCAGACAGAGCTGTTGCGTACCTCGACCTCGCAGGACACGCGCTGCTGAAGGGGTATCAATACAAGTCCGATCAAGCGCTCCTCGGCACGCTGCGGCAGGCCGTGCGCGCCGCCTGGACAGGCACAGCAGAGTCGACTGCTGCGCTCGGCCTGCACTACAGGGCAGACACTACGGCCGCTACGGGCCTGCTGTGGCGTTGGGCGAAGGAGCTCAGGTTCCAGCACATAGTGGAGCATTGGCGCACCGGCGTGCGTGCTACCAGGGACCTGCACGGTGTTTGCCAGGATTATATTGCCCTGCTTGTCCAGGCAGGACAGCTGGCCGACCAGCACGCGCCCGTCCTGGACCCTGACCTGCGGCAACCGCTCGCTCATCAAGCTCTTCCGTGAGCAGGATGTCAGTCACGCTCAACAAGCAGAGCCGGGTGCACCCGCAGCCGCTGGCCGAGGAGGGCGCGGGCGTTGTCCACGGCTTCACGGCCGCTGCTCTCCGCTGCCGCGCTTCCCATCTCTGCGCTGCTCTCAGCACTGGTGGGGTCCGCAGAGCCTGCCGTGGCCTCCACTTGCCGGGAGTGCACCAGTGCGCACACCGACAACGCCGCCCGCCCCGCTGCCGCTTGCGCTGCTTACCTGAAGAGTGGAGCTGTATGCCTTGCACGATTGAACGCATTCTTTTCTTGCTATGTGTGCGCAGCGCACATAAGAATTAGAACTGCAGCGCTGCTAAGCAGTTCTTAGCTGGTTCCCCATCAGGGGCTCGCCCCTCACACCTAACAGATATGCCCCTCTGTCTTGTCTGCACAGACAAGGCGTGCATAAGCTGACCAGGAGTGGGACCAGCAGGCCCAGGTATACTCGCTAGGCTGAGGTATGCGTGCAGTGGGACATGCAGGCCGGCTCACTGGCTCACTGGCGGACTTCTTTGCTGGGCCCCAAGGTGCTCGCGCCGCTCTGCAGGCTCAGCATGCACAGCGGCACGCTCTGCGGAGCCACAAGCCCAACCTTCTGGTGCGCACCGCCCTCTGCAGCACCCTGCTCAGGTGCTGAGTCGCTGCCGCACCCCTGGCTGGGCTGCGTTGACACACCTTACATGCCCTCTGTTTAACACCGTCACAACAACAGGGCGTGGCTTGCAGGTGGGGAGTGGGACAAAGGTCTAGCCTCTGCGGTTGTGCGGTCGCTGCCCAGGACATGTGATGGCTTCTACGAGGTGTGTCGCTCGCAGCAGTGCATGCTGTGCCTTGCGCACCATGGTGTCCACTGTTTGCACACTGCCAGTGCTCGGCGTGGCTGCGTGTGTCGACTATGTCAAGCCAGACAGGCGCGCGTCCATTTGAGACTCACCTGCGCCCGGGGACAGCCCGGGCACTTCGCGGGCAACCTCTTCCCGGTGCCCGCGCGCTTTGTGACGCCGGACGCGAGCCGCCCGCGGCCGCAGCAGCTGCGCGGCGCCAGCCCCGCCGTCGAGCGGAGCGCCGGGCCCGCGCCCTTCGGGCGGGATGCGGGCGACGCGCTGCCGGGCATGTACCTGCAGCCCGTGTTCCGCGCCTCGCCGTACCGCGCGGAGGCCGCCCGGCAGCGCGCGGGGAGCACCACCGCGCGGCTGCTCTTTGTGGACGAGGGCAACCACTGCCGGTGCGCCCCCTTCTTTAGAACGGAACAGTACCTGTGGTGCCTGGTGTTGTTCACGTGTGCATGAGCACGTGCACGTGCTGTATTGGAAGAAGCCTCTGCTGTTGAAATGCTGTCTGCCCAGTCTGGGCATGCATATATGGCCTTCCTGGCGCCTGGATGGCCGGCAGGTCGGTGCTGGCGGAGGCGATCTTCGCAGAGCTGCTGGCGGGCGCGCCCGAGCTGGACGTCAGCATCGAGTCCGCCTCGGTCGGCCCGGCCTTCGCGGGCGGGCATGACATGCGCGTGGCCGCCGCAGCCGCCGAGGCCGGCCTGGCGCTGCCGCCGCGGACGCCGCGGGCCTTTGACGAGGTTGTCGACATCGTCGCCTTCGACCTGGTCCTCGTTATGGACCACTTTGACTGCGAGGAGGTCCGCCCATGCGCCCCTCCGCCGCGCGCACAGACCTGCGTTCCATTTCTGCTCACCCAGCGGCAGAAGCTTTAACAGTGCTCTGGTTGCAGAGTTGTGCTTGATGGGCACGACCTTCCTGACACACTGCAACACTCCAAGACTTGCTCCTGTGATGCATCGCTCGTGGCGTGCGCAATGCATGGACTCCTTCCGTGCAGCTGACCGCGCATGCAGACTGGAGGTCAGTGTGCGCGCAGGTGCTGCGCGAGGTGGCCGTGTTCGACACAATCAACCCGGGCGGCTTCTACGCAGCGCGCGTCAAGCCGCTGGGCGCCTACGCGGCGGCGGCGCCCGGCGCGTCGCACGCGGCGCCCGGCGGCCTGCCGCCCCGCGGCGACATCGCGGACCCGCTGTACGGCAACAGCGGCGGCGCTGGCGAGGCCGCGCGGCTGCGCGCGGCGGTTGCGCACCTGCGCGCCGCCTGCGCGGGGCTGCTGTCGCACCTCCGCCAGCTGCACTCCAGGCGCGCGCCGTGTGCATGCCCGCCGCCGCGCCCCGCCTCGTTGTTTGCGGCCCCTGCCCGCCTTGCACCGGCTGTGGCCACGCTGCCGTACCCAGCCCACAGGTGCAACTGCCAGTATGTGAGGGAGGTGTCAGTGGCTTGAGAGCGCCGTTTTGGTCTGGGACGATCGCATGTAAATCACGTATACGACCTCGGTCAGAGCGCGCTCGCTGCTTTTGCCTGCCGTGGTCGCATTCTGATGCAGGCGCGGAGTTCAAGCAATCCACATGCACCACAGAGCGCATTTCGGGACGCCGGGCGTGCGATCGCTGGCGCTGTTGCACTCAAAGTCAGTGCTGGGCGTTACATCCGGCTGCACTTCTCTGATCCGGCCGCCCACAGGTGCACGGCGGGCATGCGGCTGCAGCGCGCGCTGGCACAGGCGCTGCTGTGCCCGCTGCTGTGCGACGCGGCGGGCGGCCCTGTGCGGCGCCACGGCGCGCGCATCACCGGCCCCGGCGCGCTGCCGCGCAAGGCCGGCGCGGGCGGCTGGCGCCCCGTCTGGCTGGAGCGCGGCAGCGGCCATCGCGCGGCCGCGTCCGTCGGCGCCGGCGGCGCGCGCGGCCGCGCTGACGGCGCAGCGGAGGATGGCGCAGGCGAGCTGTTTACATTCCGCATCTTTAACGGCCAGCGGCAGGTCGTACGGCGGGGCCGCGCGCCCAACAAGCCTCAGTGCGGCCCTGGCCCGCCCGTGTCACCAGCTGCGGAAAGTGCACCGGCATGCAATTTTTGTCCTGACACCTTAAAGGCCGCAGAGGCCTGCTCAGCTCACATGTGCGGTGGGTCACAACGCGCGCTCGGCCCGAGGGCAAGATCTGAATGCGCTTGCCATGGGGGGCTCTACAAGCGCGATGGCGGTGCGCAGCGGGTACTGGAAGGACCACGCGCACGTGGAGGCGGAGCTGCGGCGCTGGATGGCGCAGCGCGGCGTGGTCGGGCGCATGCCCACGCAGGCCGAGCTGCGCGCCAGCGGCGCGGCCGCACTGTGCGTCGCCGTGTCGAGCCTGGGCGGCATCCAGGGATTTGCTGCCCGCCTCGGGCGCGTCCGCGGCTGCCTTGTGTGTCTGCTCGCTTGCTGGCCTCGTGCAGGGCTACCTACATTCCTCTGGTCACTGATGTCAGGCTCTGCTGCCACCACTCCGTCCTGCTTGTTGCTTCGTGCGTGCCTCCTCAGTCGGCGGCAGCGTGCCAGAGCGACGGCCTTGCTGGCTGGCGCAGCCCACGCACCGGATGCAGATGCTGAGCTCTGGGACTGGGCGCAGCGCAGGCTGAAGCCCGCCCACAAGGAGGACGGCCACTGGGCCGACTTTGGGAACCTGCGCCGCGAGCTGGAAGCGTTAGCGGCTGGCGCGTGCTCGCGCAGCGCGCCCGCGGCATGCCATCTCGCGGCGCCGCTGCAGGGCGCGGGCGAGGCCTGCGGTCCCTCCCAGCCGCTTGCGACGGCTGCCGCGAGCGATGAGCCAGGGCGCTCTGGTGCGGAGGGCGGCGGCAGCGGCAGCGCAAACGGCAGGATGCCGGACGTTGCTGAGCTGGGCGTGCCCGCCAGCTATTCACAGGAAGCACCCGACCCGGCCAGGCATGGCGGCGCCTGGGACGGCAGGGGCCCAGGCTGCAGGCCGGCGGGCGGTCGCGGCAATGGCTTAGATGCCGTGCCGCAGCCAGGGCACGCCAGCGCGGGTGGGAGCGCAGCACGCATTCGCGGAGGCGGGTATGATGAGCGTGTGCCCGCAGATGGAGTTGCGTCGACGTCCGGGGCAGGCGGCGGGGGCGTGGGCATGCAGCGGCTGCCGAGCCAGGGCGAGCTGTTGCAGGCCGGGCGTGGCGACCTGGTGCATGCAATCCGCCTGTGGGGCGGCGCGACGGAGGTCGCGCGCCTCCTGGGCCTGCCGCCGCGGCCCTGGTGCGGGCACCAGAGCAACCCTGTGCCCTGCCCCGATCCTGCCGTGTACCTAGTAGCGGCTCGCGAGAAGACGATGCACCTTGCATGCAGCCCGCCCGCGCATCTGCTGTATGGCCGACATCGGCGCGCGCCAGGATGCCCGTGCGTGCAGCGTGTGCCGTGATGGCACGCTTGCCAGCTTGCCGTCGGCACATGTCGCGGCAGGTGGTTTTGAGTGCTGCGCGGCTTGACCTGAGTGCTCGTTGCGCATGCGCCGAGCGGCCACAGCCCCGTGCTCCCGCCGTGACGCGGCCTGCGCACGAGCGCGCGCCTTGCCCACTGCTCGAGCGCGGCTTGCAGGCGCCGTCTGACAGTGGCCGGCGTGCGCGCTGGACTGGAGGCATGCATGCCGCTCACCCTGCAGCGCGCGCGCATGCCCACGCGCGCCCAGCTGTGCGAGGCTGGCTGCCTGGACCTGGTCTACAGCATTGAGGTGCGCGCCCGGGAAGCCGGCAGCGCGCGCTGGCCGACGCGCTGGCGCCCTGGCGGCCCATGCTTGCCCCCTCACAGCTCATGGTGCCGGCAGCGGATGCTGCAGGAGGGTTCTCTTAGGCTCATAAGAGGGCTGCATGTCCTGCCAGGTCGGCAACCCACCCAACCACTGTGGATGCGTGTGGGGCTGGGCGGGCATGACCGGCATGATGCTATACCACCTTCAGGCAGGCACACAGCCGGTGCATCATAGCTGCTGCTCAGTGGGCTGCGGCCGCGACGCAGCGCATGGGCGGCTTCCAGCGCATGGCCGGCGCGCTGGACTTGGGCTACCCGCATGCCGCCGATGAGCGCGCACGCCTGCGCGAGGCGCCGGCCTCGGTTGGCCTTGCGGGCAGGTCCCTGGAGCAGGGCGCTGCCCCGCGCGCCGCGCATGCCGCTGGCATGCCGGACCGGCCAGCGGAGCAGCCCCTGCTGGCTGCAGCGGCCAGGTCACCCGACAGCCGCGCAGGGCCGCCACTGGCCGCGCGGCAGCATGCGGCCGAGGCGTCAGCAGCGGCGGCGCGGCCCCCTGCAGTTGCTGGCGCGGCCGGGAGGGACGCGGCGCGCCCTGGCGCCGCGCACCCTGGACTGCACGACGCCTCGCCGCTCACCAGCGCAGGCGCTGCCACAAGCGCGCGCCTGCCTGCGCGCGCCGCGGCGGACCGCGCAGGCCCGCCGCCAGTCTGCACAGAGCCCGCGCCGCTTATGGCGGTCACGGCGGCGAAGGTGGCGTTGTGCATGGGGCTGCAGCCGGTGACGCCGGGCGCGCGTATGCCCACGCGCGCGCAGCTGGAGTCGCTCGGTGCGTGGTCTCACACACACTGCGTTTCGGCCGTTATGTGACAGCCTTGCGTAGCGTGCTGCTGGGAGTAATGCACGCCTGGTGCCTTGCCTGTTGCCTGGTGTACGCCAACAGCGAGTCCGCGCAGTGCATATGTGGTTGATCTGAAGCTGAGCCACTACTGCCATGGTGCCCTGAACCCCTCTGCTGCCCTGAATACATTGCACTGCTGAGCCGACGCGCGACCGCCTCGCAGGGCGCCGCGACCTGGTGGCTGCAGTGCAGCGCTGCGGCGGCTTCCGCGCGGTAGCCGCCTACCTGGGCATCGCCTACCAGGAGACGCGCGGGCGGCCGCTGGGCTCGCGCAGCAGCGCCGCCGCCGCGGAAGACTTTGTCCTGCTGTGAGCAAGGCGTCGCTGGGCGCGGGCGTGCAGCCGTGCGCTCGATTGCCTGCATGGCTGTATGCCGCTGGACGCGCCAGCGCCTTCTGACAGTGCCAGCGCCGCAGGTCCTGACGCTTGGCACTGAGCACAATGTGTGTGACCCTCGGTTGTATGAGAGTGGTGCAGATGATGCTGTGCATCTCACCTGGACCTGCAGTGCACACGTCAGGGCACTGCGCGAGCAGCACATGCAGAGTCGGCACGGTGCACTGAAGCCTGTTCCTTGCCCCCACATGGCACACGCATGAAGGTGCTAGGGAAAACACCAACTTGATAAAGCTCTGGCTGCCAACAATTACTCCAACTGCCTGATGTCTGTGGAGGAAGATCAGCTCCTCCATCTCGACTGGATACGTAGGGCTACTGTAGCCCTACAGTAGCTTCACAAAAGCTGCCCGCCGCGTGCACACACGAGCGACCCACCCACCCCCGCTGCGTGCTACGTCGTCGCTGTGCCTGCACCAGGGCCGTGTACAGCTTTCTGCACGTATCAGGCAGCTCAGGCTGTGCCATTGAAAAGCCCTACGTCGCCCAGCATGGCAATCGAGACCGAGAAGCTCGGCTACGCGGTGTCAGCCATCAACGGGCGCTTCCACCAGTCGCTGGCGGTGGTGCAGGTGGGCCCCACTGGGTTTGACGGCGACACGGGATGTGAGGGAGATATCTGTTGCACTTTGCACGCGTGTGGGCGTGGCCAGCGTCTCCAGGGGCATTAGTAGCGAGAGGGGCCAGCCCAGGCCCAGCGCTACAGCTGCCGGGGGCAACGCAAAGCTGGCGGGGCCCTTCCATCTGGCATGTTCATTGCTTCCCCTTTTTACTGCTCTGTGCTGCTGTCGCAGGTGTGGGCCTCCAGCAGCGACGACACGCTGGCATTGGAGAAGAAGGGCCAGCAGAAGGTCGTGTTGAGCACGGACGCGCTGCCGTGCGCCATCAACGATGAGGGCCTGCGGCAGTTCCGCGTGAAGAGGTGCGCGACGCGCTGCCCCACTCGGCAGGTGTGTCGAGGGGGGGGTGGGCGCAATGGAGTGGTGCATTGTGCGCAACAAGGGTTTACTTTTTGGGACCTTTGTTTGCGGGCGCAAGGCCCCTGCCCGTCCAACCCGCCCAGAGCTATGCGTCATGTGAAACCCACTGCCCCTGTTGACATACATGAGCCGTGGGTTCCAGCGAGTGGGCACTGAGGGTTGTTCATGGTCGGCAACGGGCTGTTGCTGCAGGTGGGCTGCTGCCGGGCTGAAGCACTGTTGGGCAATTCAACTCTGTTTCAAACCTGCTTGCGCGCACGGTGTTGACTTGCTGTGGCCAACTTGTGTCAGCGTGCGCGCCGCAGCTGCGAGCAAGGCATCGCTTCGGCAGGGCTGGGCATGCTGGGCAAGGTGTGGAGCACGGGCGCGCTGCAGGTCGTGCAGAATGTCGCCATCATCCCGCAGAGCGTGCACCCGCGCAACAAACTTGACAGTGCGCGCCCTCTTGGCGGGCTGTGCTTGCGTGCATAGTCCCCATGCACGGCTCTGATGCTCGTGACTGGCTCTTGCGGCACCCACGTCACGTTGTTAGCGCCCGCGGCACCCACGCTGACTGCTGCTGCACACCGCTGGCAGGCTCGCTCGCGCGGCTGGTCTCGGAGCTGATATACATCCCTGTATATGACCTGGCGCTGCCCGAGGACGGCGTGCTGGCCGTGCTGGAGCTGGTCGTCTCCACGCACGCGCAAGAGGACCAGATCGTTGGCAACGTCATCTCGTACGTGAGCAACATCCTGGACGAGCTGCAGGTGCGCTTGTGTTGCAGCTCGTGAGCAGCGCAGGCGCTCAGCTCACTCCAAATATTTCGCTCGAGCCAAGGATGGTTTGGCGTCAAATGTTTGTAGAGCGCCTTGCCAGGCAGCATGCACACTTGCTCTGCGTGACGCTCTGATGCAGCACATGCATGCGCTCCCTGTGCATGCAGGCAGCGCTCCCGGCAGCGCAGTCAGCTGTCCACCGCGTATGGTGTGGATTGTCCCAGCCAGCCTGTTTGCTGAGCTGTGCTCGTTGCTGTCAGTGCAGCGCGTCACGGTGCCTGCCGTGGGCCGCGCAGCTGTCGCTGGCCAAGCCGGAGGAGCCAGCCGAGCTGCCCGACTTTGAGATGGCGCCGCGCTCGCCGCCGCAGAGCGCTGCGCCGCCGCGCGCTGCCTCGCCCGGCTCCTCGCCGCCGCGGCGCTCGATGTCGCTGTCGCGCACGACGTCCATCCGCTGCTTGCTTCCTGGTTGCGCCGATGCGCTGCCGCCGGTCAGCGACGTCCTGGCACGCTTGGTGTAAGCGCGCTGTGCAGCCCGTGTCCGGTCTGCGGGGGCTGCTGCAGTGAGTGGCTCCGTGCTGCGGGGCGCTCAGGCAGCAGCCGTTGCCTGATGTCGCAGGCGAGGACTGGAGTGGGTGAATGGAGAGTAGGCCCTTGGCGTTGAGGGCGTGTGCAAGAGGTGCGAAGTGGCTGCACCCTGGCGGGCAAGTGTACGATCAACCCCGCTTGTATGCCTGTTTCACGCTGTGTTGGGAGACTGTTGGAGCGCCCGGCGCCGCCTTGGGCGCTGCGGCAGAGTGCGGGCGGCCCCTCCCCCCTTGTATGGAGAAGGAAGTGTAGTCTGGTCATGAGGTTGCTTTTGAGTCTTGTACCCTGCTGGCACTGCGACGGAAGGAGGTTGACGCTGATTGAGAGAGTGTGAGGGGCACACATCTGGCCCGGGCCGTCTATCCTGCGCCCCCTGTGTACGATGGCATGCGAGAGAGTGGGGTTGTGACTGCGGTGAGCGCGGCGATGTGATGCAAGCTGGGGTAGTCAGGAGGCGCGGCGCGTGAGCAGCAGTGCGGGGACGGGAAGGCTACTGACAAAGGGGCGAATTTAGAGAGCTCCGGCCACCAATGCATGTCTGGCCACAGTGCCTACCGGCGCGCTCGCGTCCGGCATCCTGAGCTGGGCTGCCGTCTGGGCGCGCAGCACTGATCAGGATGTAGCTACAACAAACAGACATGTCCCATATCTGCTCATTTGAGCTGGCTCTTGTTTCCTGTTTTCAGACCCTGAGCGTACGCAGGCAACCAGCCTGGCTGCTGCTGTTTTTGCTGCTCTGCCGAGCCCCACTCGCCGCTTCAGTGCTTCACATAGTGGTGTGGCGCGCTCGTGCGCCCACGCACTTGCAGCACAGCCTGCCGGTCTGTTACGCATCTCGTCCTACACGTGTGATACCTCCGCCCCAGCCAGCCAGCCAGCCCGGCCGCACTGTTAGTCACATCGCATATATTGCTGATAAGCACTGTTGGTATGCATTTGTTGCTGCACTCCCTGCAGGTCAGCTCTGGTCAGTTTGACTTTCATACATCATGTTGCACCTGTACAATCATATTGCACAGGAAAATGCATGTGGTTCCCTGAATGAACCCTACAGTAGTGTAAAAAGTAGGCATGATGCTCTGAAAATGCATGCCCAAACACTGTGAACAGGGATTGAGCAATGACTGCAAAGTCGCCAGGACGCGAGCAGGGGTGCTGGGGCAGCGTAGTTGCCCAGGCTGCTGATGACATAATTCGCTTCTAGCCTGGCGCTTCCCAGCTGCGCGCAGTGCTGCTGGGTACACGGGGCGCAATGTATCGGAAGGCGGGCAAGCACCGCATATGTGCGCTCTTCAGCTTACAGGCAGCCTGACAGCCCTTTCTTGGTGATCTAGTCGCAGCCGCTTTTCTGCCCCTGTACTTCCTTAAAGCGGGTGTACTGCGCGCGGTGCACAGATATGAACATCGGCTACATCTTGACAGAGGAGCAGCTGCAGCGGCACTTCAGCCAGTATGGCAGCGTCCTGGATGTATACCTTCCCAGGCAGGTCCTTACATTGCGCATGCTTCATCTTTTAGCACGCGCGCTGCTATTCTGTTGTCACATTGGGCCGAGCGCTGGCGCAGGCATAAAAGCGGACGCAACAAAGGCTTTGGGTGTGCCCAACTGGTGCCACGCCTGTGCTGCATACCTATGATGCAATGCACCAGCTGCTAATGCTTCCCTGCCTGGTGCCTTTGCTCTTTCAGCGGTGCTCGCGCTTGCGAGCTGGCTGTGGTAGTATGACGCTGAGGCGTCCGCAGGTTCACCACCTTCGCAACCGAGGCGGAGCTTGACCGCGTCCTGCAGGTGGGGCGCCCAGGCGTCGTCCTCCATGCTCGGCCGCAACCTGCGCTCAGTCCGTGCAGCTGTGCTGCATGCCTGCATTGCACTGCTGCATGCCCATGGCGAGGTGGCCTCGCTTCATGATGCGAACATGGCAGTCCAACGTCAGTATGGCGCCTGCATCGGCTGCGCGCCACTGTCAGCAGCCTGTTGATGGCGCTGCGTGTTGCTACCGGATAGGCTTGACCTATCCTGTGTGCATTGCTGGGCTGTCACTACCTTAGTTTCCTTAGGAGGCTCTCTTCGACTCGCCCTGTGCACGCCCTGCCAGCTGAGCTGCCTCTTTGCCCAGCATGTCGTCAAACCTGGGCGTGCGGCCAGGAGCCAGAGCATGTGGTGGACGGCATCCGCGTGAAGATCAACCGCGCTGGGCCGCGGCCCGACTACCAGGGCGACGAGCGCCAGGTGCGCCAGTACTTGACCTGTGGCTCAGATATGTACAGTCCACCATGCCTCCTGCATGTGCTGCATCTCCAGTTGCCTATCCACCTGTCAGTCTCTGGGGTGTAGCGGAGGCAGCAACGCATGTAGCACGCGAGGAGTCCGCCTTGCCATCCGCAGTCTCTGCCAAACAGCAGTGCCTGTGACAGCAGGAGTTGCAGCAAGCACCTGGTGAAGCACAAGGGGTGTGCATGCGTCTAGGTGGTAGCCGATGGCCCAGCGGACGGCCCTGCCGGCGCCGGCGCCTCGCCGCGCATGCACAATGCTGACACCGCACTGCCGCTCGACGGCTGCAACCGCTCTGGCGGCAGCGGCAACAGCGCGGTTGGGCATGGACGCGGGCCGCGCCTGTACGTGGGGGGCGTGCCGGACGATGTGCAGGTGATCTTGGCACACTCGCCAAGCAGAAGCCTGCCAATTCTGCTACCTTTTGTGCTGTTCTGTGAGCCCCCATGCCCGTGTGCTTCTGGCAAGTGCTTGCCAGCATGATGAGCAGTTTGTTGGCACAGTTTGGTCAGTAGGCAGTCTGCTGCTGTGTGCTGCAGCACCGTGCAAGTCGGCACATCCTGGCATGCTTGCCATGCCTGTCACCATCGGGTAGGCCCCACCTCACCTTGCTGCGTGGGCCGACGCTCCCAGGAGGAGGACATCGCGGCGCACTTCCGGCAGTGGGGCAACGTGCTGGACATCTACTTCCCGGGCAAGAAGGGCCTCAAGCGCGTCAACTACTGCTTTGTCACCTTTGACAACTGGCGCGCCGCGCAGCTCGCGTGCGCGCTGTCCGAGCGCGCCATCCGCGGCCGGGTGTGCTCCCACGCAGCGCGGCTGGCACCCAGATGAATCAGGACGAGCTCCGTTGCAACAGTGCAGGGCATCACGGATCATGCCATAAGCAGCTTGCTGCGGCGCGCTCGCCAGCATCAGCCTGCGAATGACAATGATCACAATGGTGCTTGTGGCACGCACGTTGTGACACCTCACCGCGCTGCTGGCCCGCTGTGGACCTTCGGCATGCTTGCTGGGAGAGCCAGACATGCTGGTGACTGGCATGCATGCACCTGAAAGGCTCCGCAACTGTTCTGGGCATGACATGCAATGCCTGGTGTCAGGGAGTGACGCGGAGCAGCGGAGTGTGTGCTGGCATCGTTCCTCTAGGAATGCTTGTTGTGGCCGCGGTGTGCAAGAGGTGGCCGCCTGTGCGCGCAGCCCATCCAGGCGATGAGCATCGCCGAGGAGCGCGCGGTCGACGCGCGCCGTCCCGCCCTGCCACGGCCGCTCAGCAGCTCCATGCCCGCCGGCGGCGACCTCACGCTCGCCAACCTGGCTGAGCTGCGCCTTCGCGGCGGCAGCAGCGTGCCGGGGATCGGCGCTGGCCAGGCAGGCGGCCTGTGGGCCGCCGAGCGCGACCAAGGCATCCTGGCATGGCAGCTCGCGGCGGCCGCCACGGGGCCCAGCTGGGTGCGCGCCGGAGACCTGGCGGCGTGCATGGCGGGCGGCCGGGCTGGCGGCCTGGCGGGATGCGATGCGGGGGGCGCTGCGGCTGGGCTGGCCGCCTGGCGTCCGCAGGTGATCGCGGAGCAGCCTGCGGAGGCCCCAGGGGGGCGCGACCTGCGCATGGCCGTATCTCTCGCTGCCTGGAACGGCGGGCATGCCTCTGGCGCAGGGGCACTGGCTGCTGGGTGCTCAGCCCATGGTCAACCTGCTGTCGGCCACCTGGGCGCGCCGTCCCAGGCGCACCCCAGGGCCTTGGACGCATGCAGCTACACGCAACAGCCGCGCACGCAGCCGCGCGCTGCCGGCCCAGACGGCGGCGTGCAGCCTGCACCGGCCACGTGCGGGTACCCGGAGGCCCTGCTGGGTGACGTGCACGGCTACCGGCAGCCTGCTGTGCCGGGCGCGGGCGGGAGTGACCCAGGCGGCCCCGGCGCCTGTGTCATAGGGGAAGTGCGAGGCGGGGCTGCGCAGAGTCTCGGCGACTACGCGTGCGACGTGCCGGGCGACGAAGCTGCGGCCGCCGCCGCCGCGCTGAGCGCGGCCGGGTTTGCGCTGGACGGACCGGAGTCCGGCTCGGGAGCCGGCTCGCACAGCAGCCCCTCCCTGCCTTGCGCTGGCGCGGCTCCCGGCGTGGCTCGCGCTGAGCCGGGCAGCCGAGATGGCGAGCCAGGCGCAGTGGCTGCGAGGGGCGCTGGTGCGCCACAGCCTGGGCCAGGCTTGGCAGCCATGGCGCCCAACCTCATCGCTCACCCGCTGCAAGGGAAGACGCACAGCCTCCCCATTGGCATTCCCAAGCGAGCGCCCAACATCTGGGGCCCGCCTGACCCGAGCGGCGCCAGCGGGCGCTTTGGCGGCAGCGTCGAAGGCGGAAGCCTGGTCGGGACGCCGCCGTCGCCGGCCGCCGCGGCTGCGGCTGCTGCGGGCGGTGCGCCAGTACTGTTTCAGCCTGCCACGCGCATATGGCCTCCAGCTGCATGACTGGTTGAAAGACAAGGGCTTACACACCGCTCCTGCATCCACCATTAAGGCACTTGCCTGTCTGGCAACGCCGTGACAGGCCCTACCAAAGTTGCGGCAACAGCAGAGATAAAACCCACAGTGCCAAGTGGTTTGCCCAAAGCGGTGCGCTTCTATGTCTCGCTGCGTGATGGACTGGGCTGATGGCTGCCTGCCCGACGTGTGCATGCGCGGGCAGCCCGCTTCACGCCATGCACAGCCGGGGAACAGGCAGCGCTGACGAGCCTGCGTGGCTGCAGGCCCGTTCCCGATCAACAACGTGGGTTCGCCAGTCACGGAGCTTGGCGGGGGTCCCAGTGCTGCGGAGGCCACAGCCGGCGCAGCCCTGCTGAGGGGCGACGCCAGCCTGCGCCCGGGCGGGGGCGGGACGCTGTACATGCAGGCGCTGCGCTGGCTGGCTGCCAACCAGGCGCAGCAGCTGCTGGTGCGCGCCCGGCACCACGGCCAGCCATGCGCACACCGTTTGCATCACAGGAGAATGCAGCCATGCTTTGTGCTCGTAATGACACCTGACGCCGCCCAGTTGAAGGATCCGGGTGTGGCTGCACCGCCCTTGCAGCCTTGAGTCTGACATGCCAGCTGCCTGCCCAGTGCCTGCTTGTGTTGCAGAGCCTGGTAGGCTGCGTGGCTGCGCGCTGTTGACGTTATACTGCTCCAAGCACTGTGAATGGACATTGAGGCGTTCTGTGCGCAGCAGGGCCGCGACATCAACAGCCCGTACCTGGGCGAGTGCGCCGCGCCTCTTGGGCACCCACTGCCACTGCTGGATCCCCCAGTTGCAGCAAGAAGGCACGAAATGATGCAGGTGCCAGCCTCAAGCCCACTGCAGTGACACTTCTGGCATGCAGTGCATCTTCCCATCTCTATCAGATTATTTCTGCTTCTGGCTGCCTTTGTGTGGTGAAGGAGGATGGGGTGAGCTTGCAGCCACAGTTGCTGGTGCCCCGCGGGCCATGGGCAGGTGCATGTCATTCTTTGTTCTGTCTCTATCTGGGTGGGTGCAGGCGAAGGAACTGGGGCCTCTCAGTACGCCATTTCCGTCCTGGCCTGGCAGGACAGCTAGACAGCATGGCATGCAATACTACAGCACGGACGGGGTGACAGCGGTGTGAGCTTTGTACAACTTACTGGTGATCGGTGTGCGAAAAGAGTGGTCAACTGTGTGTCCTGGTGTGGATGGGTGACCTAGAACACGGGCGAGACTGCGTGCGCTGCATCCTGACACTCTCCACCAGCTGGCTATCAGCTGCAGCGTGTTTGTCGTGCGCACAGCACTGGATGGTGCTGGTCGAGCACTCTTGCAGCCTGGTCCGTCCCTGCTTGGTTGTCTCGTGGGCCACCCCAGAGACCTCAGCGGGGCAAGCACTCTGCAGGGCATAGAGTGGCGCGGCGCGGCCACAGAGCAAACAATGCAACATGCACTGGGGGCATGCCAGCTGTGGATGCGCAAACTGTTGGATACTTGTGGATTTGCACCAGCGTTGCAACGTTTGCTGCCATGAGCGTACTGCCTGTGGCGGCCATGCCGCTGCGGGATCCTTGGCAGGCAGTGGGCAGGCTGCATGCCTCACCGCTGACCTTGCACATAAACCAAGTCATGGATGTTGCTTGCTCATCCGCAAAGAGCATGCATGCTCTTTGTAGACGCGCAAGGCAGGCAAAGGCAGAGTGGGCACACAGCATCCTTTTATGCATGACAGGTGCTTGATTGTCTGCCATTTATCATATGTACATGTGTGTGAAGCAGTGTGTGCACCCTGTTGCAATGTTGTTACTAAAAAAGTCCACGCGAAAACACAATCAGTCAGCTGCTTGGAGAGCTCAGATGTTCAACAGGCTGCAGCCCCACATAACAACAGTCAAGATGCCAAATCGTTGGTAGGACACATCCAGGCCTCTGGCATGCGCTGTTCAAAGCTAAGCAAGGCATGGTTTACAAATTGTCAACCAATACAAAGCAGTGGGTGGGAACTTCAAATAACAACATGAACATGACTTTATATCTTTGTGGGCGTCATGCTTTTTCAATCAAACGAGCTTTTGTCAGCATCATGCCCATCACAATACTGCGCGCCAGCCAGCTCTTAGGATCTACCCCACAATCCTCGCCCGCCTGACCTCAGGCGGCCGCTCTTGGGCGCCATAACTCACATGTCGGCTGTTGTCAGGGCCAGGGCAGCGTACATCGTCGCCCTGGTGCACTGCTGCAGCCCAGGCCATCAGCGGCACGACTGCAAGCGCCCTGCACGGCAGCAGGGCAAGTGTGTGAGCTCGTCTGCTGCTTGACTGCAGACCATGCAGGAAAGGCGCCGCATCACAGCCTTGCAAGAGTCAGCACAGAGTATTTGTGCATCTGCAGAAGGCCAGGTGCCTTTGTAGCAGCTCCGGCGCGCGGCAGGCATGCAAGAGCTCATCGCACCAGGCTTCACCACCTCCGCCACTGCCAAACGAGACTGAAGAGGGGGGGAGGGAGTTCACCCGGCCACGCTGCGCAGCAGTCGGCGCCGCCGGCGCCGCCGGCGCCCGTCCTCGCGCCGCCCCCGCTCAGCAGACACCGTGGCCGAGGACGCCTCCCCGCTCTCCGCACACTGCACATCGTAGGGCCTGCGCGCGCTCGAATCCACGCAGCGTGCCCGGCCGGCCGCTCGCACCAGCCCTCCGCCAGCCTCAGGCGAACGATCCGCGTCCATGCTCTGACTCTGGCCGCAGGGTGCCGATTGCGCAGCAGCCGCCTCTGCTCGCGCTGCGGTGCGGCTGTAAAAGGCCTGGATGCTGTCTCGCACGGCGCCCCGGCCGCCGCGCGGCCCGCCCAGGGAGCCCTCGCCCCAGGACCCCGGCTGCGGCCGCAGCTCCGCCACCTCGAGCTCTGGCAGCGGCCGCTGCAGGAAGCGGCAGGCGCCGGCGCTCTTGGCGGCGCTGCCCTCGCTCCCCGCGGGTGCAGGCTGCGCCGCGCCCGCGATCGCAGCCGGCTGCCATGCGTAGGGCTTGCCGCTGCCTGCAGGGCTGCACAAAGGGGCGCTGCGGGCTCGCGGCGCGGGCGTGCAGGCCGCACCGAGCGCTGTCGGGCTGCTCTCTGCTGGCATGTCAGCCGGCGGCGGGGCGCCCTCGTGGCCGCGCGGGCCTGCCTGTCGCATGGGTGCTGCGCGGAGCGCTGAGCCAGCCTGCGTCAGGGCTTCCAGGCCCGCCAGCGTCTGCAGGCGAGCGCGCGCGGTGCCCACGCGGCGCGCCAGCGCAGCCACGTCGCCGAGCAGCGGGGCGGACACAGCGCCGCCCGGCATGCCGGGGTCCTGACTGCCGCCTGCAAGGCTGCATGCGCGCGGCGCCGCCAGCTCGCCAAGCTGCCGCGCCGCTGCAGTCAGCCCGTCCCCAGGAGGCGGCCCTCCGGCGTCAGCCAGGCCCAGCGCAGGGCTGTGCGGGTGCAGCGCGGCGAGCGCGGAAGCGGCTCCGGGCGCGCGCGGGGGCGTGAGCTGGCCGTGCAGCCAGCGGCGAGCGGACACGGCGGCCGGCAGCCGCGGGGCCAGGTGCGGCGCAGTGGCGGCCGGGTTGCCCCAGCCCTCGGCGGCGCACACGCCTGCGCGCATGTTACCGGGGCTGCATCAGGCCATCCGTGTTCTCCTTTTCGTGCAGCAACCCGATACTGTGACACTGGCAGGGGATGCCGGGCTGCAAGCACTTGACTGCCGTCGCAGCTGTGCCAAACACATGTGATGACGTGGGCGGCGTACCGCAGCTCAGGCTGATGCTGCTGCAGACGCTGCGCGCGTCGCACTCATCGCCGTCCTCGCCCGTCGCAGCGGCGCCCTCTGCCAGCCAGGCGGGCCTGGGCGAGCGATCAGCGAACAGTCCAGGCTGCACTGGGCGCGCGCCGGCCTGCGCTGCCCGGCCCCCAGCGAGCGCGCCCAGGCCGACCTCGACCATGAGCAGGTCGCCGGCGAGCGTGCCGATCTCAGCCTGCAGCTCGCGCCGCGCGCCCGCAGACGCCTCAACGCGCCGCTGCAGCGCGGCTGTGGCCGCCAGCGCCAGCACCATGTGGCCCTGGCACGTGCGCGCTCCCTTGTCAGGGGTGTGGGCAGGCACATGGGGCGCACTGCCGGAGGGCGCAGGCGGCGACGCGCGTGCGCCAGCGGCGCTCGTCGCACGCGAGCGTGTGTGCGCGCTATCACCACGCGCGCGATCACTGAGCGGGGCGCGGCAGGGGCGCGCCCGCAGCGCAGCCCGCGCGGCGCCCAGGCGCGCGTCCGTGGCGGCCAGGCTCTCCGCCAGGCCCAGCGCGCGCCCCTCGGCCACCTGCCGCCCGTAGTCCAGCTGCCCGGCCTGCGCCTCGTGCTGGCGCGCGGCTGCGGCGGCATCCGCCGTCGCTGTCGCCAGCCGCCGGCTGGCGTCCTGCAAGGGCGTGGTGCCTCAGCACGCGCGAGCCACGGCCGTGTCGCGGCTGTGTGCGCATCGCAAGTGCGCGCAGGACATCTCTGAAAGCGAGGGAGAGGGGTTCATGCGCATGTCACCACCTCAGCCGACCTGATTGCTCAGCTGCGTCTCTGCTGTGGTGCACGTATGGCGCGCGTGCGCATGCACCGCCGGCTGGGCGCCGCCCGGGCGCGCGCCTGCAGGCTGGCCCACAGCGCCTGGTTGGCGCCCTTCTCGCCCTCGGCCCACTTGCCCATCTCGGCCAGCGCGGCCTCCAGCTCGGCGCGCTGCGCCAGCGCGGCCGCCGCGGCTGCCTTTGCGGCGGCCACCTTGCGCGGCGTGGCGCGCAGCTGCGCGTGCGCCGCGTCCAGGCTGGCCTGCAGCGCCGCGCAGCGCCCCTGCACGGCGCCCAGCTCCGCGCGCTCGGCCGCGGCGCCGTCTCCCGCTCCGCTGTCGCCCTTCCCGGGCGTGGCCGCCAGCTCGGCGCGCGCGCTGTCCAGGCTAGCCTGGAGCTCGGCGCATCGGCCCCGCGCGGCGGCCGCGTCGCAGGCGGCGGCCGTCGCCGCGGCGCGGCCCGTGGCCACCTGGCCAGCCAGCGCGGCGACCTCGCCCTCCAGCGCGCGGATGCGCACCACAGCCTGTGGCCCCGCGCAGGGCGGTGATGGATGCCGCCCACTCCGGCTGCTGCCCGCCGATGCAGCGGACTGAACGGTGAGAACGCGTCCGGCGCGTGCTTGCAGCACATACCCAAGCCAGAGGGCGAAGGGCTCGGCGGCAGACGCGCCTTGGCCGCCGAGTCCACCACGGCACCGTGCTCGCCGCGCAGCGCGGCGAGCTCGGCTTCCAGCGCGCTGCAGCGCGCCTCGCGCTCATCCGCCGCCGCCTCCAGCTCGCAAACGCGCCGCGCCGCCTCCCGCCGCGCATCCGCTTCGGCCGCCAGCTCCAGCGCGAGCGCGTCCAGCTCCGCGCGGAGACCGACCACCTGGTGGCCGACCGCAGCGGGCGCCCTGAGCACGTGACACGCGTGCCCCGCCACAAGCGATACGTGACGCACAGCCTCGCCATGCTGGTCGTGCGACGGTGCGTTGCCATGTCTGCGTGCAGAGCTGCCAGGACGGCCGCATGAGTGGCGGTGCGGCGGAGCTGAGCGCGAGCGTCGGCATGTAAGACCTGCAGCGGCGCATGCAGTGGCTGTTGGCGCGCAGAGAGCGCCCTGGCGGGCGCATGCCTGGTCAGACAGCGCACTGCTGGCCTCCAGCGCGGCGGCGCGCTCGGCTTTCACGCTTGCGAGCTCCGCACGAACAGCCATCAGCTCGCCGCGCCCTAGCGCATCGAGCAGCCCGCGCGCCGGCGGCGGCGCTTCCGCATCTGCGGTGCTGCCAGCGTGCCCGCCCTGGCTGAGCCCGGCCAGGTCCGTGCCCAGCTGCGCCAGGCGGCCGCGCAGCGAACCCACGTCTGCAGCGACCGCCCCGGCCTCTGCTGGCTCCGGAGCAGCAGGCGCAGCCTGCCGGCCGCCGTCCTCGGCGGCCGCATGCGCCTGGACCCCAGTGCAGCGCATGTCGAAGGCAGGCAGCAGGCTTCAAAGTGTGAAGTGGTTGCAGGCATGCAAGCTGTCCAGGCCTGCGACCACGCGCGGCGGGCGGGCCTGGCTAGGGAGGACTCTGCGCTGACATCCCGCTTTGTCCTCTGTCCTCACGGCATGCTTTGACGCACCGCCACAACATCCGAGGTCTGCAGCCGCCCAGTTCGCAGGCAGTTGCTGCCCCGGCAGCAGCGATACAATTGCTGCATGCGCATCCAGGAGGCGGGCTAGTGCCCGCAATTCGCATGCCACAGCGCTGCGGGCGGTACCTGGCTGGCTTCGCCCACAGCCGTGGCAGCGCCGTCCTCCAGCGCGCGCACCTTGCGCGCCAGCGCGCCCAGCTCTGCCACCAGCCCGCTGATGCGGCCGTCAGCGGACGCCAGCGCCGTGGCGGCGGCCGCGCGCTGCGTGCGCAGCTCTAGCACCTCCCGGAGTGCAGAGCCTGCACAGGCATCGGTATGTTTATTGCGACACGGCTTGCCTGTCCCCGCCGCATGTGACAACTTGTTATTTGAGCTGACAGGTTGCAGTTTCAACACCACCGCCTGTGGGGTTGCTTGCTGAGTAGTTGGGCGTGCATAGCCCTGCACACCCCGCAACAAGCTGTACGCTAGGAGTGTCCCGTGTCACAGTTGCATGACCATTGCCGCAAGATGCAACCGCCAGGGCGTGAGCGCGCGCCTGCGGCGGAGCGGAGCAGCGCCTGGCGGCGTTCCAGGTCGGCGCGCCCTGTGGCCACCTCGCGCTGCTTCTCCGCCAGCGCCGTGCGCAGAGCCGCCAGCTCCGCCTCCACTGCCGGGCCCCCGGCAGCGCTGGCCCGGCCCGCCCCGCCCGCAGCCTGCGGGTCCGTCCCAAGCGCGGCCGCGGGCTGCCCTGGCGCGCCGGCCGCCTCGCCGCGCTGGGCAGCCGCGGAGCTCGGCCTGGTGCCCAGCGCGCCGCCTGCGCACGCTGTGCTCCGTGTCACTGCAGCGGAGCTGTTTGGGAGCAACAGGTACAGGCAGCAGGGGACAGGCGCGCCGCCTGGATGCTCTGCATGCGCGGACGTGGCGCGCTCGAGCCTGGTCACGATGTCATGCACACGGGGCGAGTCCAGCGGCCCGAACGCTGCGCACACAGCTGGCGCCGCGCTGGGAATGTCCCAGGCTGCTTGGCCCAGGTCGACGGCCATCAAGGGGCGGCTGAATGCACGCCGCGGCGCCTCCATGCTGGCCAACGCTCACATCGGGCCCGGTGCCTGAGAGAGCACTGGCGGACATCAGCAGGTGGCGATACATCAGCCACATTGCCAAGAGCATCGCCAGGGACAGTCTACGCTATCAGGACACTGTTTGCTTTGCAGGCTCCCAGACAGCAAGCAGGCAGCAGTGCCGCCAGTACAGCACGACTTGCTGCGTCTCAGCGCGTTTTATGCTGTGGGGCGCACTAACAGAAAGCGGCACTGGCAGCGGCGTCCACACTGGTCTCGCCTTCACGTAACTGTCTTGGAGCAGATCCGTCGTTGTGCAGGTGATAGGCAGCGCCTCTCATTGGTGGTGTTAGCCTCTATCAGCGCGCTAGGGCCTTCGATGGGCAGCCAGTTCAAATCTGCTTAGGTTTTAGTGACCCTGTGCAGGAGTTGCACTGCTCGAGGCATTCACCGGCGGGCTCATATGCTTGTGAGGTGTGGGGTATTCGCCGCCTGTGTGGCCGGGAGAAACAGGACCGCGATCATCTAGAGCGCGCGCATGTGAAGCTGTGGCGCCGCCTGCTTCAGCTGCCTGATAGCGTTGCCAGTGCCATTGTGCTGCGGGAGTTGCAAGTGTTGTCACCGGCGCACATTTGGCTGCGCAGCACGTGCCGGTTTTGGACTGCGCTGGCGCTGCGCCCAGTGGGCTGCTTGTGGCGAGCGGTTGCGCTCTCCGATTGGGATGACGCCATTGCGCGCAATGTCAAAAACTGGGCTTGGTCTGTGTACATGCGTTTGACTGATTTGGGGTACCCGGTCCCTGTGGACCGCCGCCGCCTGGCTGTACTTTCAATCGATACCGTCATGCGCCTGCACACCGCGCGCGAGCGCGCATGCTGGCAGCAATGCGATGTTTGCCCGCGCACGGGC